>TARA_R110000824_G_scaffold390760_15_pt1 | contig 56070 bp, 47 predicted proteins | sample TARA_R110000824 | Tara Oceans TARA_R110000824 (sample SAMEA4397747) | marine metagenome | biome: Polar Biome; feature: [MES] marine water layer (ENVO:01000295) within the mesopelagic zone...; material: water (ENVO:00002006), including particulate matter (ENVO:01000060) such...
GAAGCGCTTTGCGCTGATATTGTTGCGCGAAACAGAATTTTGCCACGCAATATTGTGGCGCATTCTGATATTGCGCCTGGACGAAAAGAGGATCCGGGCGAATGGTTCGATTGGTCACGCCTTGCACGGGCGGGCATAGGCCATTGGGTTGCGCCTGTCGAAATTGTCGATGGACCTGTCTTGACGCTTGGCGACCGTGGCGACCCTGTGTCCGAGCTTCAGTTCCGCTTGGCGGATTATGGCTATGGCGTTGAAGTGCTGGGTGTCTTTGATGAGAAAACGCAAGCTGTCGTGCGGGCATTCCAGCGGCATTTCCGACCTGTGAAAGTTGACGGCGTGGCAGATCTTTCGACCATTGCCACGCTCCGTCTTCTTGTTGATGCGCTGGGCTGATTACGGGATCAGCAATACGCGACCGACTGCCTTGCGGCTTTCGATATATTCATGAGCGGCGGCGGCATCTTTGAGCGCAAAAGTTTTGTCGATTTGCACTTTGAGCTTTCCGGCTGCCGCATCATTGATGTGGCGTTGGATATTGTCATGGACGCGGTCGGAAAAGATTTCCGCACCCAGAAACACGCCTGATAAAGTCTGGTTAAGGCCCATCATTGTCGAGACATCGACTTTGGCGGGATCGCGGCCAGCTTGTCCAACGAGCGAGACATGTCCGCGATAGCCCATGGCGAGGATCGATTTTTGTAATGTGCTGCCGCCCACAGGATCAACGACAAGGTTGACGCCCTTGTTGTCGGTGAGGCGCTTCACTTCAGCGACCAGGTCCTGTGTTGTGTAATTGATGCCGTGGTCCATGCCGAATTCTTTGAGGCGGGCGAGGCGCTCGTCTGTCGATGCGGTGGCGATCACGGTTGCGCCTGCGCGCTTGGCAAGCTGGATGGAGGCAAGACCGACGGCACCGGCCCCTGCTTGCACGAGAACGGTTTGGCCGGATTGCAATTTGCCGTATTCGAACAGGCAATCATCCGCTGTGCCGAAGGGAACGGGAATGGCCGCTGCCTGTTTGATGTCGAGGCTGTCTGGCACATGCCAGGCGGTGCGGGCGAATACCGAGCGTAGTTCGGCATGTGAGCCTGCAAAATTGACTGTTGTGGCACGGTCACCGACTTTGAAATCGGTCACTTCCGCGCCGACTTCGATAACGGTGCCTGCGGCCTGATAGCCGACAATATGCGGATGTGATGTGAGTTCGCCACCTGAACGGTTCAGCGTGTCGCCGCCTTCAATACTAACGGCTTCCACTTTGATGACGATGCCTTGAGGTATGCACTCTGGATCCGGCACATCTTCATATTTCAATACGCTAGGGGGGCCATTCTCGTAATAAACAGCGGCTTTCATAAGTTTCTCCCGAATTATGGATTGTTGTCTTGGGCACAATGTCGGGGCGGGGGATGCGATGTGCAATCCCCTGACGTTGATAAACTTGACGTCAACCGCTATTGCCGCCTAACTGCGCCGGTCAGATGGCCGGATGGCCGCTGTGTCGGGCAACCGGCATAGAGGAAAGTCCGGGCTCCACGGAAACACGGTGCCGGATAATGACCGGCGGGGGCGACCCCAGGGAAAGTGCCACAGAGAACAGACCGCCTGTGTTTGACGCAGGTAAGGGTGAAACGGTGCGGTAAGAGCGCACCGCGCGACCGGTAACGGAAGCGGCATGGCAAACCCCACCGGGAGCAAAACCAAATAGGGGCGGCGCGTTGGACTTCGGTCCAATAAACCTGTTTCCGGGATGCTGCCCGGGTTGGTTGCTAGAGGCGTCCGGTAACGGGCGTCCCAGATGAATGGTCATCGCCCGCAAGGGTACAGAACCCGGCTTACAGGCCATCTGACATATTTCCCGCAGATTTGTTGGCAAATGCCTCTTCAGGACGGGGGATGTTGCTGTTGCAAGTTCGGGTGCATCAACTCGCAACGAAGGTATACATCCTTTTTGTTCTTCTTATGTTCTTTAGTATTCACTCGTTTTTACCCGCTCTTTACCCTGTTGAAGACCTCTCTAGACCGCTGAATACCTAGGGTTTTCCGTTGACGCCCATAATATCCCATGGTATCCCATGATGTCCCGTTGATTGGGGTTTCCGACCCAGTCGGACCCGATCAGCGGAGGGGAAAGCGGGCTAGCCCACGTGGTGCGGGCGCCCCAACAGGAAATGAGTGCTTCCAATGGAGTCGTTCCGGGGGCGGTTCACGAACAAGATTGATGCGAAAGGTCGGGTCTCCGTGCCTGCGAAATTTCGCGCGATTGTGATCGCTCAGGGATTGAACGGCATCATTTGCTCCCCTTCGTTCAAGGGTCCCTATCTGGAAGCGGGCGGCCCCGCTTATGGCCAGATGCTGGATCAGATGATCAATCGCCTCGGTATGTTCACCGATCCGCATGATGATCTTGCAGCCGTGCTTTATGGCGAAAGCCACGACATTTCCCTTGATGGCGACGGGCGCATTGTTTTGCCGGAAGAGATGCGTGCTCACGCCAACATCACAGATGAGGCCACGTTCGTTGGCTTTGGCGCTCGGTTTTTGATTTGGGAACCGAAGGCCTATGAAAGCTATCGCGCAAATGCGCTCGAAAACGCCCGTTCAAAATCTCTTGGTGATTTGCTGCAGCCGGCCAATGCCGTAGCGCCGCGCGGCGAAGGGGGTGGCGTATGAGCAAGCCACCGCATATCCCCGTTATGCTTGATGAGGTTCTTGCCGCTCTTCAGCCGAAGGATGGTGGCGTTTATGTCGATTGCACATTCGGCGCAGGTGGCTACACGACGGGCATTCTCGGCAGTGCCGATTGCACTGTTCTCGCGATCGACCGGGACCCCAACGCCATTCTGAGGGGGCAGGCGCTTCAGTCTGAATTTGCGGGACGCCTGTCGCTTGTCGAGGGCTGCTTTGGTGACATGGCGCAGCTCGTTCGTGCGCTGGGTCATGAGGCGGTGGATGGTGTCGTCCTTGATCTTGGTGTTTCATCGATGCAGCTGGATGAGGCCGAACGCGGGTTTTCTTTCCAGAAGGACGGTCCGCTCGACATGCGCATGAGCGGGCAGGGTCTTTCGGCTGCCGATGTCGTGAACACATTTGATGAAATTGATCTTGCGCGCATCATCGCTGTCTATGGCGAAGAGAAGCGTTCACGCGCAGTTGCCAAAGCAATTGTAGCGGCCCGCGAGACGCTGGCATTCGATCGCACATTGGCTCTCGCCAATATTGTCGAGCGTGTCATCGGTCGTCGCCCACAGGATCGTATCCACCCCGCGACCCGAACCTTTCAGGCATTGCGCATGTTCGTCAATGACGAGCTTGGCCAGCTGGCTCAAGGATTGGGCGCGGCAGAGAGTTTGCTGCGCGAGGGCGGTGTCCTTGCGGCGGTAACATTCCATTCGCTTGAAGATCGTGTTGTGAAGCGTTTTCTCACAGAGCGCACAGGGCGGGCCGCTCGTGCCAACCGCTTTGCACCTGAGCTGGATGAAACCACGCCGTCATTTCGCGAGCTCGCGCATCGCGCGCGTAAGGCGTCTGAAGGTGAAACAGAAATCAATCCGCGTGCGCGGTCGGCTAAATTGCGCGCGGCGGCTCGTACGTCTGCTGCTTTGGTGCCTCTCGATTTTGCGGCGCTCGGCATTGCGCGTATGCCCTCCATGGCGGAGATGGGCGTATGATCCGGGCGCTCAACATTGTTCTTGTTCTCGCTGTGATCGGGCTGTCTATCGGCCTTTACGATATCAAGTATCGCGCCGAGATTGCAGAGACGCGTGCTGAGCGTATTGAGCGTGACATTGCGCATGAGCAGGAAAGCATTCGCGTCCTGCGTGCCGAGTGGAGCTATCTCAACCAGCCGGAGCGCCTGCAAGAGCTTGCGCGTCGCTATACAAAGCTTGAGCCGTTGCAGGCGTCGCAGATCGGCACTTTTGCCGATGTGCCTTTGCCCCATCGGGCTGATGATTTTTACACACCTAATTCCGGCAAGAGCTATGGCGGATACGCGGGCGTTGCGCCTGATGATGTCGGCTCGGCAGCGAGGTCCATACAATGATTGGTCGTCGCAATCAGCAGCTTCCGCCGCGCGGTCGTATTGTATTTGCGGGTCATGACTCTATTGCGCGCCCTCGCACTAAGCAATCTGGCGCTCATGGTGAAAAGCGCACCGCGACGCAGCGCCGTATTTATCTGGCAATTACGGTCTTTGCCGGATGTTTTGCTTTGGTTGGTGCGCGGCTTGTCGAGTTGGCAATTGTTGGCGGTGATGACGGCGGTCGTGTTGCTTCTGCCAATGTGCAGCAGGTCATTCATCGCCCTGACATCGTGGATCGCAATGGCGAAGTCATGGCAACCGATATTGTCACGGCATCGCTTTATGCGGATGGCCGGGCAATTGTCGATCCTGTCGAGACGGCGCGTCAGCTTGCGACGGCATTGCCCGATCTTGATGCGGATGAGGTGGCTGCAAAGCTGGAAACGGGTCGGGCCTTCATTTGGTTGAAGCGCGATATGACGCCCAAGCAGCAATATGCGGTGCATTATCTCGGTCTGCCGGGGCTGGGATATCGGCGCGAACAGAAGCGCGTCTATCCCAATGGTCACAGTTCGTCGCATGTGCTTGGCATGGTTGATCTGGACAATCGCGGCACAGCGGGAATGGAGCGCTATATCGACAATGCGCTACTTCTCGGGAAGGGCGATAATGGAGGTGACCGCGCTCGTTCCGTGTCGTTGTCTGTCGATATGCGTGTGCAATTTGCGTTACGTGATGAGCTCGCCAAGGGTGTCGAGGAATTCAATGCGGATGCCGCAGTTGGCATCATCATGGATGTTCACACTGGCGAGCTGATGGCGATGAGCTCATTGCCGGATTTCGATCCCAATGCTCCGATGATTACGAATGATAATTCGCGCTTCAATCGCGCGACGTTGGGCGTTTATGAGTTGGGGTCGGTATTCAAGGCTGTGACGCTGGCGGCTGCTCTGGATAGCGGCAAGGTCAAGTTTAATGAGCGGTTCGATGCGACCCAGCCCATCAAAATTGCACGCTTCACAATTCATGACTTCCATGCAGAAAATCGTTGGTTGAGTGTGCCTGAGATTTTCATGGTGTCATCGAATATCGGCACGGCGAAAATCGCTCTTCAACTTGGCACAGATAATTATCGTGGTTATCTCGCCCGCTTCGGTCTGCTCTCGCGGCCTGAGATTGAGTTGCCGGAAGCCGGGTCGCCACTGTTGCCGGAGCGTTGGGGCGAGCTTTCCACAATTACGGCTTCATATGGTCAAGGTATTGCCGTAACGCCGATGCAGGTTGTCTCGGCCATGTCGATGATCGTCAATGGTGGCACGATGGTGAAGCCCACTTTCTTGCGTCAGGACAATGTGAAGGTTGGGCCGCGTCTGATTTCGGCGCAGGCCAGTGCGGAGATGCGTGATTTGCTGCGTCTTGTTGTGTCAGACGGCACCGGTAAAAATGCTGATGTGCCGGGTTATCCTGTCATCGGCAAGACAGGGACTGCTGAGAAGGCTGTTAAGGGCGGATACGCACGCAACCGGTTGATCTCATCGTTTCTCAGCGCCTTTCCGGCGAACAATCCGCGTTACGCCATGCTGATCATGTTTGACGAACCGAAAGGTTCGAAGGCCACTTATGGCTATGCGACAGCGGGTTGGAATGCGGCGCCTGTCACGGCGCGCGTTGTCAAGCGGGTTGCGCCACTCCTTGGTCTTCAACCCGAGGGTACGGTTATTGCCCAAAGCGGAATGATCCAGCAGGCAAAACTTGTTTCTTATGAAACCGGCTCCGGCCATTAGGAATGTGGGGTGACATGCGGCTTTCTACCCTGATCGGTTCTGACCAGCTTTCGCTGCCCGCAGGGGAAGCGACGGAGATTGTCGGACTGACGGCGGATAGTCGCGAAGTGCGCCCCGGATTTCTCTTTGCGGCGCTGAGCGGCACAAAGCTCGACGGCACGCAGTTTGTTTCAAAAGCTGTTGAGCAAGGCGCTGTCGCAATTTTGGCTGATGCGGGCGCGGACATCTCAACGTCAGTTCCTGTCATCCATGACCGCAACCCGCGTCGTCGTCTTGCGCTCATGGCATCGCAGTTTTATGGCGCTCAGCCGGATATGATTGCTGCTGTAACGGGCACAAACGGAAAGACATCCGTTGTTACGTTTTTACGCCAAATTTGGACTGCTCTCGAAATCGATGCGGCCAGCCTTGGCACTGTGGGTATTGTGACGGCGCGCGGAGAGAAGGATTTAGGTGCGACGACGCCCGATCCTGTGACATTGCAGGCATCCTTGGCAGAGTTGAAGAATGAGGGTGTCACGCATCTTGCGATGGAAGCCTCCAGCCATGGGCTTGCCCAATTCCGGTTGGACGGTGTGCGTGTTGCTGCTGCTGCTTTTACTAATATCACGCGTGATCATCTTGATTATCACCATGATTTTGACGACTACGCCTATGCCAAGTTGCGGTTATTTGGCGAAGTCATGGGGCCGGGTGGCGTTGCAGTTCTTAATGCCGATGCGGAGCATTTTGCAGAATTTGAAGCGATTTCGTGGGCGCGTGGTCATCGGGTTATTTCGGTAGGGCGCCGCGGGCGCAATATTTGCCTTGTCGCCGCTCGCCCGACTGCACGTGGTCAGACCTTGGAACTTGTCCATGAAGGGACAAATTACAGTATCGAGTTGCCTTTGATTGGTGCTTTTCAGGCTTCCAATGCTCTTGTTGCAGCTGGTTTGGCCATTGGGTGCGGCGCGAATGCGGGGCGTGTGTTTGCCGCATTGGAAAATCTGACCGGTGCAAAGGGGCGTCTGGAGGAAGTTGCTCATCTTCCCAATGGCGCATCGGTTTATATCGACTATGCGCATACGCCGGATGCGCTTGCCAATCTTCTGGAGGCAATTCGTCCTCATACAATGCGTCAGCTTGTTGTGGTTTTTGGTTGCGGTGGTGATCGCGATCCGGGCAAGCGGCCGCAGATGGGAGATGTCGCGACCAAGCTCGCCGACATTGTTTATGTGACTGACGACAATCCACGCGGAGAGAAAGCTGCTGCTATCCGCGCCGAAATCCTATCGGCTGCGCCAAAGGCTGTTGAGATCGGGGATCGTGCCCATGCCATCGACCTGGCCATGCGTAGCCTTAATGCAGGTGATGTTCTGGTTGTGGCGGGTAAGGGGCATGAAACAGGTCAGATAGTCGGCTCCAAGGTTATTCCGTTCTCAGACCATCAGGCTGTGAGCGATGCCGAGGCTCGTATTGCCAGTGAAGCAGGGGGTGGGGCATGACATCACTTTGGACATGCAGTGAAGTGGTCGAAACAACCAAAGGCGTTGCCGAAGGTGCTGATTGGGTGGCCAATGGTGTTTCGATTGATAGTCGCACCCTGCAGAAAGGTGATCTCTTTGTCGCCATTAAGGGCGACAATGTGGATGGGCATAATTATGTCGGTTCTGCATTTGAACGTGGCGCATCGGCTGCAATTGTCTCTGACGTGACAAAAGCTATGCGCGATGCTGGCCCGCTCGTCATTGTGCCAGACTGTCTGGAAGCTTTGAACCAGCTTGGCCGTGCGGCCCGCCATCGTACTGGTGCCAAAGTTGTGGCAATTACGGGCAGTGTCGGGAAAACCGGCACGAAGGAAGCCTTGCGCATGCTCCTTTCCGAGCAGGGGCCGACACACGCCTCTGCTTTGTCTTACAATAATCTTTGGGGTGTTCCGCTGTCGCTTGCGCGGATGCCGGCTAACACGCAATTCGGTATTCTCGAAATTGGAATGAATCATTCCGGCGAAATTACGCCATTGTCGAAACTCGTCGAACCGTTTGTGACATTGATCACGACGGTCGAGGCTGTTCACATGGCGCATTTCAATTCGATTGAGGAAATCGCGGACGCCAAGGCAGAGATTTTCGACGGTTTGCAATCTGGTGGCGTCGCTATTCTCAATCGTGACAATCCGCATTTTGCGCGCTTGGAAAAGCGTGCAAAGGCAGCTGGTGCGGGACAGATTATCTCATTCGGCGAACATGCCGAAGCTGATGCCCGTCTGGAAAAGGTAGCGCTCAAAGATACGTGTTCGTGTGTTTCGGCATCGATCTGCGGTACGCCTGTCACCTATAAGCTGGGTGTGCCGGGACGGCATATTGTGATGAACAGCTTGGCTATGCTGGCTTGTATAAAGGCGCTGGGCGCTGATCTGGCGCAAGCGGCATTGGCTCTTGCGCATCTTGAAGCGCCTTCGGGGCGCGGTGAGCGTCATCATGTGGAGGCTGTCGGCCGTCCATTCACATTGATTGATGAAAGTTATAACGCAAATCCGGCCTCCATGCGCGTCTCGATCGAAACACTGGGGCGTATCGAGCCGGGTGTGCGGGCGCGGCGTATCGCTGTTCTTGGCGACATGCTGGAGCTTGGTGACAGTGCTGATGAGCTTCATCGCGAAATCGCCGTGCCTTTGGCGCGAGCCGATATCGATCTTGTATATGCATGCGGTCCACATATGCGCGTTCTCTTTGACGCCTTGCCTGCAGACCGCCGTGGGTTTTACGCAGAGACGTCCGATCAGCTGATTGCTCCGCTGTCAGATGCGATTCAGAACGGAGATGTGGTGATGGTCAAAGGGTCTAACGGCTCCCGGATGAAGCCTGTCGTCGATGCGCTTTTGGCATTGGGTGACGATGATACGGCCAGTATTCGCCGCAACAGGGGAGAAGCCTGATGCTTTATGATTTTGTGGTGGGTATGTCGAAAGACGTGAATGCGTTGAATGTATTCCGGTACATTACGTTTCGCACGGGTGGAGCGACAATGACGTCGTTGCTTCTCACCTTTGTTTTCGGTCCCCGCGTTATTGCGATGCTAAAGGCTCGTCAGCGTCGTGGTCAGCCAATTCGTGAAGACGGCCCGCAATCCCACATCGTCATGAAGCAAGGCACGCCCACGATGGGCGGGTTTCTCATTCTCTTCGGTTTGGTTCCATCGGTTCTTCTTTGGGCCGATTTGTCCAATCACTATGTCTGGATTGTTCTTTTTGTAACGCTCGGTTTTGGCGCCGTCGGTTTTGCTGACGATTATCTCAAGGTTTCGAAGATTTCTCCGAAAGGTGTTCCGGGGCGGGTCAAACTCTTCTTTGAATTTGTGATTGCTATTATCGCCATGTGGGCACTTGTCTCGGTTGCAAAAGAGCCTATGGCGACGGCATTGACCTTTCCGTTTTTCAAAGGTGTTTTGCTGCAGCTTGGCGGTCTCTTTTTCCTCTTTGGCGCTTTGGTCATTGTCGGCTCTTCCAATGCTGTCAATCTTACAGACGGTCTTGATGGATTGGCCATTGTTCCGGTGATGATTGCAGCGGCGAGCCTCGGTCTGATTGTCTATCTGGTGGGCAATGCCGTTTTTGCTGATTATCTCCAGATTCATTTTGTGCCGGGCACTGGCGAGCTGGCTGTGTTTTGTGGGGCATTGATCGGCGCCGGACTTGGTTTCCTTTGGTACAACGCACCTCCTGCCATGATTTTCATGGGGGACACTGGTTCTCTCGCATTGGGCGGTGCATTGGGCGCCATTTCCGTGGCTGCCAAGCACGAGCTTGTTCTTGCAATTATCGGCGGGCTTTTTGTACTCGAAGCCGTGTCGGTGATTGTGCAGGTCGCTTCCTTCAAATTGACCGGCAAACGCGTTTTCCGCATGGCGCCGCTCCATCATCATTTCGAACAAAAAGGTTGGGCAGAGCCAACTGTTGTCGTCCGTTTCTGGATCATCGCCGTTGTGCTGGCAATGATCGGCCTTGCCACATTGAAGCTGAGGTAGTCGCGTGATCCCTGCCACCTGTTTTGACAAGCGAGTTGTTGCGGTGTTCGGACTTGGAAAGTCCGGCCTGTCAACCGTGCACGCGCTTGAAGCAGGCGGCGCAAAAGTTATTGCCTGGGATGACGGCGAAGCCCGTCGCAATGAGGCTGCTGCCGCAGGTGTAACGCTTGAGGATTTGACGACACGTGATTGGAGCGAGATTGCCGCGCTGGTTCTGAGCCCCGGTGTTCCGCTTACGCACCCTGAACCTCATCCGGTGGTCAAACTTGCTCGTCAGGCCGGTGTGGAGATTATTGGCGATGTGGAGCTGTTTCATCGCACCATCCGTCAGCAGATGCCGTCCGCCCGGATTGTCGCAATTACCGGTACGAATGGTAAGTCCACCACCACGGCTTTGATCGGGCACATGGTTCAGCGTTGCGGTGGACAGGTGCAGGTTGGTGGCAATATCGGCAAACCTGTTCTCGAACTGGAAATGCTGCAGGCCAATAGCGTCTATGTCATTGAGATGTCGTCTTATCAGATCGATCTCGCGCCGAGCATTCGGCCTGATATCGCGATCCTGCTCAATGTCACACCGGATCACATAGACCGGCATGGAACGATAGAGAATTATGCCGCAGTGAAAGCGCATCTCTTTGCGCATCAGATTGCGGGCGACACTGCGATTGTCGGCGTGGATGACAGCTACTCTGCCGAGATTTGTACACAGCTTTCTGCAAAGGCAGAGCAGACAGTGGTGCCTGTTTCTATTGGCAAGACGTTGGGGCGGGGTATTCATGTCCTTGCTGGGCAGCTTTACGACAGTCTTGCGCCCCAGACCCAAGCCGCTGGCGATTTGTGCGAATTGCGCACATTGGCCGGTGCTCACAATTGGCAGAATGCGGCAATGGCCTATGCCGCAGGCCGCGTGCTCGGCTATTCGCGTGACAAAATTCTGGAGGCTTTTGAAAGCTTTCCGGGCCTTGCCCATCGCATGGAGATCGTCGCCGAAGAGGGTGGCGTTCGATATGTCAATGACAGCAAGGCCACCAATGCGGATGCCGCATCCAAAGCGTTGGCGACGTATGACAATATTTATTGGATCATTGGTGGCAAAGCGAAAGAAGGCGGGATTGCTTCACTCGAAGACTATTTCCCCAAATTGCGCCGTGCTTATCTGATCGGTGATGCTGCTGCGGAATTTTCTCGCACGCTTGCCGGAAAAGTCGATTTTCTTGAGACGCAAACATTAGACAAGGCTGTCGAAATGGCAGCCAAAGATGCTGATGCGGCAGGTGGCGAAGCGCTGCGTGTTGTTTTGCTGTCTCCTGCATGTGCCTCGTTTGATCAGTTTCCCAATTTTGAAGTTCGTGGCGATGTCTTCCGGGCTGCCGTGCAGGACTATTTGCGACGTAGCGGGAGGGCCAGCGCATGATCCGCCTTGCCCGTACAAATCGCAGTCAGCTCGCTCAATGGTGGTGGACCGTTGATAAGTGGACGCTGTTTTTGCTGTTGAGTCTTATGCTGGTCGGCGGGGTTCTGTCTTTGGCTGCCAGTCCGTCCGTCGCCATGCGTATCAATCTTCCGCCATTTCATTTCGTGTATCGCCAGTTGCTTTTCTTTATGCCGGCGATTGCGGCGATTATCGGCGTGTCTCTCCTGAGTGTGCGCCATGTCCGTCGTCTGGCTGCGATCGTATTCTTGGGTGCATTCTTTCTGATGGTGCTGACACTGTTTATCGGACCGGAAGTCAAGGGTGCTCATCGCTGGTTGCAGATCGGGCCAATCGCAATTCAACCATCCGAATTTGTGAAGCCGGCATTCATTGTGCTCATTGCCTGGATGTTTGCCGAAGCACAACGGACTAAAGGGTTTCCCGGCACTTTAATCGCTTTGGTGCTTTACGGAATGGTCGCTGCCGTGCTTGCGATGCAGCCGGATTTTGGTCAGCTCACATTGCTGACAATGGTTTTTGGGGCAATCTTTTTCATGGCAGGTTTGTCATGGCGCTGGATTGGCTCGCTTGCAGTGATTGCGATCCTTGGTGCGGTTGCGGCCTATACATTCAGTCCGCATTTTACCAGCCGCATTGACCGCTTCCTCAATCCTGAATCCGGCGATACTTATCAAATCGATCGTGCGCTTGATGCTTTCCAAACCGGCGGTTTTTTTGGTCGTGGTCCGGGCGAGGGGGAGGTGAAGCGTATTCTTCCCGACGCCCATACCGACTTTATTTTTGCTGTGGCGGCAGAAGAGTTCGGCGTCATCGTTGGTCTTATGATCATTGGCATTTTTGCGATGATCGTCTTGCGGGTATTGCGTCAGGCGATGGAAGAGCGTGACCTCTTTGTGCAGTTTGCGTCATGTGGGTTGGTCGCATTGTTCGGGCTTCAGGCCCTCATCAATATGGCGGTCAATGTCAATTTGCTTCCCGCAAAGGGGATGACGCTGCCGTTCATCTCCTATGGCGGATCGTCCTTGTTGGCGCTTGGTTTCACGATGGGCATGCTGCTTGCCTTGACGCGTCGCCGCGCTGGCAGTCAAGTCGCGCCACCGAACGGAACAAGGGGGCATGCATGACGCTTCGTCCTCAAGGTCCTATCGTTATTGCGGCAGGCGGCACAGGTGGGCATCTGTTTCCGGGGCAGGCGCTTGCGCAGGAATTGCGCCGTCGTGGCAGGCAGATCGTCTTGATTACTGACGAGCGTGTTCAGCGCTTTGATGCTTTGTTTCCGGGGGCCGATATCTATTCGGTTCCTTCTGCCACGCCCAATGATCGGGGTGCGATTGGCTTGCTCAAGGCGCTTCCCGCAATTGTGAGCGGCGTGGTGCAGGCTTTCAATATTCTCGGTCGCGTCAAGCCATCGGTCGTCATCGGGTTTGGCGGCTATCCGACCCTGCCACCGCTAGCGGCAGCGATCCTGCGTCGTGTGCCAACCTGTGTGCACGAGCAAAATGCTGTTCTTGGTCGGGTTAATCGACTGGTCGCGCCCTATGTCCTTGCAATCGCTTCCACCTTCGCAGGCCCGAAGTTCTTGCGACAGAAGGATCTGCCAAGACTTGTTTTGACTGGAAATCCGGTGCGCGATGCTGTCGTTGCCCATGCTGCTTCGCCATTTTCGGCACCTCACGGTGACAGCCGCATCGAGCTTCTAATTTTTGGTGGCAGTCAGGGCGCGCGCGTGATGAGTGATATCGTGCCCGATGCATTGGCTTTGCTTCCCGCAGAGTTGCGCACTCGCCTGCACGTCGTGCAACAGGCGCGCGCGGAAGATATTGAGCGGGTTCGCGAGCAATATCGCGCGGCCGGCATTGATGCAGAACTTGAAACCTTTTTCGATGATATGCCGACGCGGATTGCAGCCGCGCATCTCGTGATTGGTCGTTCAGGCGCATCTACGGTGGCAGAGCTCACAGTGATCGGGCGTCCTTCGGTTTTGGTCCCATTGCCGCATTCCCTCGACAATGATCAGAAGGCCAATGCCCAGAAGCTTCAGGCCGCTGGTGCCGGAGTGATGATCGAGCAGAAAGACTTCACTGCTGAGAATTTTGGACGTCAACTTTCGCTGCTTCTGGCAGATGGTGCACGCCTCGAACAGAGTGCCAAGGCTGCTCTTGGGCAGGGTGCGCCTGATGCTGTGCGCCGACTTGCCGATCTGGTGGAAGCACTGGGGCGTGGCGAACACAATACTTCTGATCCTCTTCAACTCTCGCAGGAGGATCGCTGATGCGTCCCGCTCCTTTAGATTTCGGAACCATTCACTTTGTCGGCATTGGCGGCATTGGTATGAGCGGTATTGCCGAAGTGATGAAAAATCTTGGCTACAAAGTGCAGGGCAGCGATGTCAGCGACAGCGCCAATGTGAAGCGTCTGCGCGGGCTGAAAATTCCTGTCTCTGTGGGTCATGATGCATCGAATTTGGGAGATGCTCAGGTCATCGTGGTTTCGACGGCCATCAAGGCTGATAATCCTGAACTTGTGGAAGCCCGCGCACGCTTTTTGCCGGTTGTTCGCCGTGCCGAAATGTTGGCCGAGTTGATGCGGCTCAAATCCTGTGTGGCGATTGGTGGCACACATGGCAAGACCACAACCACCTCGCTGGTGGCGGCCATTCTGGAAGCGGCTGCATTCGACCCCACAGTCATCAATGGCGGCATCATTAATGCCTATGGCACCAATGCGCGTCTTGGCGATGGCGAGTGGATGGTTGTCGAGGCGGATGAGTCAGATGGCACTTTCGTAAAGTTGCCTTCCACCATTGCCATCGTCACCAATATCGATCCCGAGCATCTTGATTATTACGGCACTTTTGATGCCGCCCGCGATGCCTTTCTGGCCTTTGTCGAGAATGTGCCCTTTTACGGCGCGGCGATCATGTGCATCGACCATCCCGAGGTACAGTCTTTGATCGGGCGCGTCCGTGATCGTCGCATTGTGACTTATGGCACAAGCCCGCAGGCCGATATCCGCGCGACAAATCCGCGAATGGAGAATGGTCAAAACACGTTCGATGTGACGATTTCGGATCGCAAGACAGGCAAGCAGCAAGAGTTGCTCGCTATGTCGCTGCCTATGCCGGGCCGTCACAACATGCTCAACAGTCTCGCGGCTATCGGTGTTGCGTGGCAGATGGGCATCGAAGCCGATGTTATCCGACGGGCATTGCATGGATTTGGCGGCGTCAAAAGACGCTTTACCCATGTGGGGACCTGGAACGGCGTCAATATCTATGATGATTATGGTCATCATCCGGTCGAGATTGCGGCGGTCTTGCAGGCCGCGCGGTCGGCCACGGAAGGTCGGGTGATTGCCGTTATGCAGCCCCATCGCTATACGCGCCTGCATAACCTCTTTGATGAGTTTTCTTCATGCTTCAACGACGCTGACACGGTGATCGTGGCTGATGTCTATACGGCAGGCGAACAGCCGATCGAGGGGGCGACCCGTGATGGGCTCGTTGCCGGTCTGCGTGATCGTGGTCACAGGCATGTCGTTCCGCTCGAAAATCCGGAGAGTTTGCCCGCCCTTGTGGCCGAGTTGGCGAGCCCTGGAGACTTCGTTATCTGCCTTGGTGCGGGAACCATCACAAATTGGGCAAATGCTCTTCCAACTGACCTTGAAAAAAGGAGCAAATCAGCAAACAAGAGGAGTAGCGCCGAATCGAAATCCGCCTCCAAACCAAAGAAAGGGAAGGGCAAATGATGGCCGCGCCGGTCGCATCGACCTCCCTGTTGGAACGGCTGCCAAAAGTGCGCGGTGAACTCACCGCGCATGCCTCAATGGCGCCTCTTACATGGTTCCGTGTTGGTGGTCCGGCTGAGGTTCTGTTTCGCCCTGCGGATGTCGATGATCTGGCGGCATTTCTGGCGGGTACGCCGCTTGATATTCCTGTCACGGTTGTCGGTGTGGGCTCTAACCTTCTGGTTCGCGATGGTGGCATTGCCGGTGTGGTGATCCGCCTTGGCAAGGCTTTCATGTTTAGTGAGGCGCTTGAGGGGCATCGTGTGCGGGCCGGTGCCGCCGCGTTGGATGTTGCCGTCGCGCGAACAGCGCAAGAAGCCGGAATTGCCGGTTTGGAATTTTATCGCGGCATTCCCGGTTCTATTGGTGGCGCCTTGCGCATGAATGGCGGCGCTTATGAGCGCGAAACCAAGGATGTGCTGATCGAGGTTGTGGCGCTGGACCGCAAAGGTGTCCGCCATGTGCTCAGCAATGCCGATATGAAATACACCTATCGTCATTGCGGTGCGTCGGAAGAACTGATTTTTGTCGAGGCTGTCTATCAGGGGCATGCTGGCGACAAGGATGAAATTCTTGCCCGCATGAATGAGATCACAGCCCGTCGCGAGGCAAGCCAGCCGATCCGCACGCGCACGGGTGGTTCTACGTTCAAGAATCCAGAAGGTCACAAGTCCTGGCAGCTGATTGATGCCGCCGGTGGTCGTGGTCTTCGTCACGGCGGTGCGCAGGTCTCTGAGCTTCACTGCAATTTCCTGATCAATACCGGTGAGGCGACTGCCGCCGACATCGAGGATCTGGGAGAAGATGTGCGTGCCCGCGTGAAATCGGCCAGTGGCGTTTCGCTGGAGTGGGAAATCAAACGGATAGGAGAGCGGGCATGAGCACAGCCAAGCACGTTGCCGTTCTCAAAGGTGGTTGGTCGCCGGAGCGTGAAGTCAGTCTGTCGTCTGGGCGAGGCTGTGCCGACGCGCTGCGTCAAGGCGGATATCGTGTCACGGAAGTGGACGCGGGCCGCGATCTTGCCGATCAGTTGATGAAGATCAAACCGGATGTTGTCTTCAATGCGCTTCATGGCCGCTGGGGTGAGGATGGCTGTGTTCAGGGCTTGCTCGAAATTCTGAATATTCCCTACACCCATTCAGGTGTGCTGGCATCGTCCCTTGCCATGCATAAGGAGCGTGCGAAATCCGTTTTCGTGGCGTCGGGTCTTCCTGTTGCCGAAGGTGTGGTCGTGCCGCGTGCGCAGGCTGCTGCCGGTCATGTCATGGCACCGCCTTATGTCGTGAAGCCTGTCAATCAGGGTTCGTCGGTCGGCGTGTTCATTGTTCGGCCAGGCGATAATCGTCCGCCAGCCGAACTGACATCGTCGGAATGGAACCTTGGCGATGAAGTGATGGTCGAACGCTATATTGCGGGTCGCGAATTGAGTTGCGCCGTGATGGGGGACGAAGTCTTCGGGGTTGTCGATATTATCGCCAACACGCAGTTCTATGACTACGAAGCAAAATATGCCGCTGGTGGTTCACGCCACGATGTGCCCGCCAAAATCGATGCCGAGGCTTATGCGGAAGTACAGCGCGTCACGCTTGCTGCGCATCGTGCCTTGGGCTGTCGTGGTGTTAGCCGTGCCGACTTCCGTTTCGATGACACTGTAGCGGGCATGCCCGAACTTATTCTGCTTGAGGTCAATACTCAGCCCGGCATGACGCCTACATCGCTCGTGCCTGAACTCGCGAACCTGGTCGGCTATTCCTATGTCGATCTGGTGAGCTGGATGGTGGAGGACGCATCATGCGATCGGTAGGGAGCTCTCGCGGCAAGGCCGTATCCCGTACAGGGGTACGTGCTGTCGCGTCTAAATCTAAGAAGAAAGTTTCCAAGGTCGCGCCGGGTCGTCGTCGCAGCATTTCGGGTGATCGCGTGTTCGGTCGTCGCAATGTGCGTCCGGCCTCCGCTGTCATGCGCTGGCTTGATGATGTGCGTGACGGGTCTTTCGGCATGAAGCCGTTTTCATATGCGACGATTGCATTGATCCTGTCGCTTGGCCTTTATGGTTTGTTTGTTGGCGGGCATGTCTCAGCAGCAGGGCAGGAAGTTGCCAATCGGGCTAACAAGCTGATGGCTCTTGCAGGTTTCAGCATTGAGGATGTGACCGTGTCAGGCCGTTCGCATGCGGAGTCTGCTGCCTTGCTCAAGGCATTGGGTGTCTCGCGCGGAGATCCGATTTTCGGATTTGATACCGAGGTTGCACGTCAGAATGTCGAGCGTGTGGACTGGGTTAAATCCGCGACTGTTACGCGGTTGCTGCCGGATGCGATCCGCATAGACATTGTCGAGCGCAAGCCATTTGCCATTTGGCAGCGCGGTGGCGAGCTTTCTGTTGTCGATATTGATGGCCACATCATCACTGACAACAATGTGAAAGATTATGCGGCCTTGCCATTCATTGTGGGCTTTGGCGGCGCGCGCGAGGCAGAGGATATTCTGACCTTGATGTCGAGCGCACAGCCGGACTTTCTGGCGCGTGTACGCGCATTTGTGCGTGTGGGTGACCGTCGCTGGAATCTCCGTCTCGAAAACGGCGTTGACGTGAAATTGCCGGAAGTTGGTGTGGAACAGGCGCTGGCCGAAATCGTATCGCTCGATGCCCAGTACAAAATTCTTTCGCGTGATATTGAATCTGTCGATCTGCGCTTGCCGGACCGGGTGTCGGTGGCGCTGACGCCGGAAGCTATGTCGGGCAATGGCGGGGCGCTTGCTGCGAAAGCCCTTGCGCCTGCAAGCATGGGTTCAAATCAGCGAAATCAAATGAAGATCACCGATCCTGCAAAGGTCGGCGCTGCACGTGTCGGGGGCAACACATGAATATGGTTAGTCTGGGTTCCAAAGGATTTCACGGGCGTCCTGTCGCGGTGGGGCGCTCGGGCACCGTTGCGGCGCTTGATGTTGGCTCCAGCAAGATTTCCTGCTTCATTGCCAAAATAGAACCGGGCCGTATGTCCAACGGTCATGCGCCGGTTCGTGTGATCGGTATCGGTCATCAGGTTTCGCGCGGCATTCGTGCGGGCGCGGTGGTGGATATGGATGCCGCCGAAGACGCGATCCGTATTGCCGTTGATGCCGCTGAACGCATGGCCGGGGTGACAATCAAAGACGTTGTTGTCAGCGTTTCGGGCGGAGATCCCAAGAGCCAGACCGTTGGTGTCAAAACATCGGTTTCGGGACCGGAAGTGACGGATGCGGATTGTGCCCGTCTTATTGCCTATGCGCAGGCGAATTTCCAGCCGGATGCGCGTGACGTGTTGCATGCCATTCCCACCAATTACAGCATTGATGGTGCGCGTGGTGTGCGCGATCCGCGCGGCATGTTCGGCGAGAAGCTGGGTGTCGATGTTCACATGGTCAGCGGCCTGCGTGGACCATTGCGTAATCTCGAACTTTGCATTGAGCGTTGCCATTTGTCCGTTGCGGGCATTGCGGTGTCGCCTTATGCCAGCGGCCTTGCGGCATTGGTCGAAGACGAGATGGACCTTGGCGCGGCTGTGATCGACATGGGCGGGGGTACAACCTCTTTTGCCGTCTTTTTTGAAGGCGCGATGGTTTGTTGCGATTCCGTGTCTATTGGCGGGAATCACATTACTAATGATATTGCGAGGGGACTTTCGACGCCGTTGGCGCATGCAGAACGCATGAAGACACTTTATGGCAGCGCGTTGGCGTCACCGTCTGATGAGAGAGAGATGATCGACGTGCCTCAGGTAGGGGAGAGCGAAGCTGATTCGGCGAATCATATTCCGCGGTCAATGCTGACCGGAATTATTCAGCCGCGGCTCGAAGAGACGTTCGAACTGGTGCGCGATCGCCTTGAGGCGAGCGGCTATGCGCGCCTTGCCGGTCGCCGTGTGGTGCTGACAGGCGGGGCCAGCCAGATGAATGGCGCGCGTGAACTCGCCGGTCGCATGTTGGACAAGCAGGTCCGTGTCGGTCAGCCCATCCGTTTGACGGGGCTGGCGGAGGCGACAGGCGGTCCGGCTTTCTCGAGTTGTGCGGGTCTTTTGACCTATTCGCAGATATCTCCCATGGAATCGGCTGGTGCCGACAATGAAGGGGATAACGGCGCAGGCCGTGGTCAGTTTGCCAAGTTTGGCCGCTGGCTGAAGGAGAACTTCTGATGGCGGGCACATTCCTATGTGAAGTCCCGTCATTGATCGGGGTGTTTGAAGGGCAGCAAAGCCGATGGCGGTTCGGGTGGCGCGCGGGGCCACCAGGCCTCAGGCGAAGCCGAACAGCGACCCGAACCCCGAATTTCCAAATTGATTCCAGGAGGCCAAAATGAGCATCAAATTGACGGTACCGCAGGCGAAAGAGCTGAAGCCCAGAATTACCGTGTTCGGCGTTGGTGGCGCCGGCGGTAATGCGGTTAACAATATGATCGAGGCCGGTCTCGATGGTGTTGAGTTTGTCGTAGCCAATACCGACGCTCAGGCATTGTCCATGTCATCGGCCGAACGCCGTATCCAGCTGGGTGCGTCGATCACCGAAGGTCTTGGCGCCGGTGCGCGGCCGGAAGTTGGTTGTGCGGCTGCCGAAGAGGCGCTGGACGAGATTTCCGAGCATATTAACGGCGCCCATATGGTCTTCATTACAGCCGGTATGGGCGGCGGCACGGGCACAGGCGCTGCGCCCGTGATTGCGCGCGCTGCTCGCGATCAGGGTGTGCTGACCATCGGTGTTGTCACAAAGCCGTTCCAGTTTGAGGGTTCGCGCCGGATGCGTCTGGCAGAAGAGGGCATTCGTGATCTCCAGCAGTATGTTGATACGCTGATCATCATCCCGAACCAGAACCTGTTCCGTGTTGCCAATGAGAACACGACATTTGCCGACGCTTTCTCGATGGCAGATCAGGTGCTGCACTCAGGCGTGGCCGGTATCACCGATCTCATGATCCGCCCAGGTCTGATCAATCTCGACTTTGCCGACGTTCGTACAGTGATGAACGAAATGGGCAAGGCCATGATGGGCACTGGCGAGGCGAGTGGCGAAAAGCGTGCGATTGACGCTGCGGAAGCTGCTATCTCCAATCCGCTGCTTGACGAAGTGTCGATGAAGGGCGCCCGTGGCGTGCTGATCAACATTACAGGCGGTGCCGATCTTACCCTTTATGAAGTCGATGAAGCGGCCAACCGTATCCGCTCCGAAGTCGATCCCGATGCCAATATCATTGTCGGCTCGACGCTTGATCCGTCTCTTGACGGCATCATGCGCGTTTCGGTTGTTGCGACAGGCATTGATAGCGAAGAGCGTGTGCAGCCAGCCCCCGTCGAAGTGACAAAGGTCACTCGTGCTGTTGCTGGTGAGCGGGCTCAACCGCCGCGCGCTGCCGCTACTTTTGCAGCCTCGACGCAGCGTCAGGCTGAAGTTGCAGCCAAGCCTGAACCTGTTGAAGCCGAACAGGCGCAGCCGAGCTTTGAAGTGACGGAACGCGCGTCCGGTCTGCGTATCGGTAACGATCTGCGCGAATTCGAGGCCGAAGTGATCATCCACAAGCCCGAACCGCGCATGCCCGCGCAATCGGCACGTCGTGACGATCCGGTTGTTCCCGCGGGTGCTGTTTTGGCTGAGCCCAAAGCAACACCTTATATTCCGGGTGATCTGGAGCGGGTGCAGACGGCAAAGGCCGAGGCGCCCGGATTTCTAGGGTCCCGTCCGGCACCGGTTGCTCAGTCTCGTGCGCCCAAGCGCGGACCTTCGTTCTTTGAACGTCTGACAGGTGGTCGTCGTCGTTCGGAAGAGCAGGATGAGGCACCGGTTCAGCAGCGTCGTGAACCGGTTGTGGCCCGCGAGCCTCAGGCAGATGCGCCTGCACCTCGTCAGGCCGCTGCGGCGCCCACTTTGGCCCCTTCGTCCGAAGGTCGTCTGGTTCAGCCGTCCTATGAGGAAGAGCAGCTGGAAATTCCGACCTTCCTGCGCCGTCAGGCCAATTGATGTACTAGGCGTGTGAACGCCTGACAGATACACCCTTCGGGGGATGTTACGAACCCCGCCATTCCGGTCGCTTTTTGACCTCGGATGGCGGGGTTTTATCTTTTTAAATCAGTGGCTTATTCGTTTGTGTCTCATTGTAACAAATTGAAAGAATCAGTGTTTTGTTCGAGACGAAAGCCGCTGCTACATATCAGCATGCAGAGAAGGGCGAATGATCAGTCCCTGCCTCTTAAGTGAATTATTGAAGGATTTTCCGGTGCGTAGGACAGAGTTTGACACAGTTATGCTGGATGAAGCGCGGGCACAACGCCGTGATCGTGTCAGCAAGGCTGTTGCCTGTCCCCAGACCACTCTGAGTGCGCCGGTTGTTCTGGAAGGCGTTGGCCTTCATACGGGTCGTATGATCCGCATGGATTTGCATCCCGCTGGTGCGGGCTTCGGTATTGTTTTCCGTCGTACCGACCTTGGTGATGCGCCTGCCGATGTAACCGATATTCCTGCCCGCTATGATCATGTCGGCGACACGATGCTGTCCACCGTCATCTGCAATGATGCCGGCACCAGTGTTGGTACTGTCGAACATCTGATGGCAGCGCTGTCCGGTCTTGGCATCGACAATGTGTTTGTTGAGATCAATGGTCCCGAAGTGCCCGTCATGGACGGTAGCTCGCAGGTTTTTGTTGAAACGATTGAAGCCATCGGCCTCAAGGCACTTCATGCCTCGCGTCGTGCCATTCGTATTCTGAAGCCGGTTGTGGTGCAGGATGGTCTCAAGCGTGCGGCTTTGCTGCCGGGTGAGGGTTTCAAGCTGGCGTTTGAAATCGAATTCGACAATGCCGTGATCGGTCGTCAGTCCATTGAGGCTGATTTTCAGGCTCCCTCCTTCAAGGACGAAATTCTGCGCGCCCGTACATTCGGCATGCTCAAGGATGTTGAAGCGATGTGGGCTGCAGGTCTGGGCCTTGGCGGTTCTCTGGACAACACGATTGTTGTTGACGGGGACCATGTGGTGAATGACGACGGCCTGCGCTTTGACGACGAATTTGTACGTCACAAGGTGCTTGATGCTGTCGGTGACCTGGCTCTTGCCGGTGCGCCGCTTATCGGACGTTATGAAGGCACACGCGCCGGTCACGCCATGAATAACCGTGTTTTGCGGGCGCTCATTGCGGATCGTTCAGCTTGGGAGCTGGTTGAACTTGGCGCTGATGGCGCGGCTCAGCCTCGTGCCATGGCTGTTCCAGCCGAATAATTACGTCTCTGACGGCAGTGATATCTGATTTTGGGCCGCATCCGGCAATACAGGATGTGGCCCATTTTCGTTAGAGACCGGGTGTCCCTTGCAGGGTTTTGCACTGCACATCGTCTTTTCCGGCGGTGAACTGCATTTCGCGATCACTCGCTATGGTTTCTTGCTGCGGATTACGCTAGAAACGAGCGTTGGCGGGGGGCGTCGGCTGTATGTGCCGGGCCTTGTCACGCCCCCGGAATCGCTTTGAAATGGCCCAGTTCCGACGGTTGGAACTGTCCTGCCGGGTGACCGTTTGAAATGGACTATGCCGGCATGAGTGAGGCCAAGTTGTATTTTCCGCATTCCCTGACCTCGAATCTGAGAACCGCATTACTGGGCGTGTTTTTGGTGTCGTCCATCGCCCTTCTTGGTGGTTGCTCTTCGGAAGAAGACATCCCTTATGAAGAGCGTCCGGTCGAGCAGATTTACAACTCGGCCATGGATCTCATGGCTCAGGAAAAATATCAGCAGGCGGCTGTGGAATTTGACGAAGTTGAACGTCAGCATCCCTATTCGGTCTGGGCGCGACGCGCGACGCTGATGTCTGCTTATGCCAGCTATCAGGTTAATGAATATGACAGCGCCATTCTGGCGGCACAGCGCTACATCTCGCTGCATCCGGGCAGCAAAGAAGTGCCTTATGCCTATTATCTCGTGGCGCTTTGCTATTACGAACAGATTTCCGACGTCGGTCGCGACCAGAAAATGACGGAAGACGCGCTTGGCGCTTTGACAGCGCTCATTCAGCGCTTTCCGCAAAGTGAATATGCGCGTGATGCGCGTCTCAAATTCGACCTGACACGAGACCACCTTGCGGGCAAGGAGATGGAGATCGGGCGCTATTATCTCAAGCGTCATGATTATATCGGTGCCATCAACCGTTTCCGCAATGTGCTTGCTCAGTATCAGACCACCACACATGTTCCCGAAGCTCTGCACCGTCTGGTGGAGTGCTATCTCATGCTTGGTATCAAGACCGAAGCTCAGACCGCTGCGGCTATCCTGGGGCACAACTATCCGGGCAGTGACTGGTATCAAGACAGCTATGCGCTGCTTGCCGGTCAGGATTTGGAACCGGAAGAACACAAAGACTCCTGGATCAGCAAACTCTGGAATTCCGTACTCTAAAAACGTGTTCCCATGCTCGCTGCCCTATCGATCCGCGATATTGTACTGATTGACCGACTTGAACTGGCGCTTGCGCCGGGCCTCTGTGCTTTGACTGGCGAGACGGGCGCTGGCAAATCCATTCTTCTGGATGCTTTGGGGCTCGCCATTGGCGGGCGCGGTGACGCTGGTCTTGTCAGCCAGTCGGCAGAGCAGGGCAGTGTGACTGCGGTTTTCGATGTACCTGCAACGCATCCTGCCCGATTGACCCTCGCTGAAAACCATTTGGATGCAGAAGGTGATCTCATTCTCCGTCGCGTCCAGTCCAAGGACGGGCGCACGCGTGCCTTCGTCAATGACCAGCCCGTGAGCATCGGTCTATTGCGTCAGTTGGGCGACCTTCTGGTCGAGATACATGGTCAGCATGACGAGCGCGGGTTGCTTGATGCGTCAGGCCATCGCGCCTTGCTCGATCTGTTTGGTGGCCTGGAGGCACAGGCGGCAGATGTGCGTCGTCTTTGGGCCGGCGTAGCCGAGGCGCGCGACGCGCTTCATGCGCATGAGGAAAAGCTCAAGCGCGCGCAGGTCGAGCAGGATTACTTGCGCCATGTCGTGGGTGAACTTGACGAGTTGGCACCAGAAGAAGGTGAAGAGACAAAGCTCGCAGCCGATCGCACCTTGATGATGCATGCGGAAAAAATAGCCGGTGATCTTGTCGAGGCGCAGGATGCATTGACCGGCAATGGCGGGCTTGAAGCGCGACTGTCTCAAGCTATGCGACGTTTGGCGCGGTCGGCTGAGCAGGTTGGCGGTCGTCTCAATGCATCGATTGCCGCGCTGGACCGCACATTGACCGAAGCCGCCGAAGCACGCGAAGAGATTGATCGGGCTATGCGCGCGCTGGAATTTGATCCGCATAGTCTTGAAAAAGCGGAGACGCGGCTTTTTGCGCTACGAGCGGCAGCGCGCAAACATAATGTGCAGGTCGATCAGCTTGCGGCACTGGCTGAAAAATTCCGTGCACAGCTATCCGATATTGAAGGTGGCGAGTTAAAGCTCGAAGCTTTGCGAAAAGCCTCCGATGCCGCCCGCGCGGCGTTTCTGGATGAGGCGGAAAAGCTCTCGACGAAACGCAACAAGGCTGCGGCCCGTCTTGATCAGCATGTCATGGCAGAACTCAAGCCCCTGAAGCTTGATAAGGCCACCTTCAAGACATCTGTAGAGCGGTTGGAGCCGGACAATGCCGGACCAGATGGGCTGGACCGTGTTTCGTTTCTGATCTCCACAAATCCCGGCGCGCCATTGGCGCCCTTGATCAAGATTGCATCAGGCGGCGAGCTCTCGCGCTTTGTTCTGGCTTTGAAAGTGTCGTTAGCCTCGCAAGGATCGGCACCGACTTTGATTTTCGACGAAGTCGATTCAGGTGTCGGCGGTGCGGTCGCCGAGGCCGTTGGTTTGCGTCTTGCTGAACTTGCCAAAGTGGCCCAGATTCTGGTGGTCACGCATTCGCCGCAAGTGGCTGCGCGTGCCGGTTATCATATGCGGATCTCCAAAGGTGAGACAAAAGCCAGGAACGCTAAATTGGCGACACGGGTCGATAGTCTGGATGAAGCCGAGCGTCGTGAGGAAATTGCCCGCATGCTGGCCGGTGCTACTGTGACAGATGAAGCGCGTGCCGCAGCTGCCAAGCTCATTGGGAGCCAAGTGTGAGCAAGGCGATAGCAGATAAGCCGGTCGAAGAACTTACCATCAAAGAAGCTACGATCGAGTTGGAGCGTTTATCTGAAGAGATAAAACGTCACGACCTTGCCTACCATCAGAAAGACACGCCGGAAATTTCGGACGCAGCCTACGATGCTCTGCGTCAGCGCAATGAATCCATCGAAGCGCGTTTTCCTCAGCTCAAGCGTGAAGACAGTCCGACAGACCTTGTGGGGGCGGCACCTTCTGGAGCTTTCGGCAAGGTCGCGCATAAGGTTGCGATGTTGTCGCTTTCCAATGGGTTCAGTGACGAGGATGTGCGCGAGTTCTGGACACGCGTTTCCCGCTTTCTCAACCTGAAAGAAGGTGACGGACTGGAAGTGACTGCGGAGCCAAAGATTGACGGGCTGTCCGCATCGTTGCGCTATGAGAAGGGTGTCTTCACAATTGGCGCAACGCGTGGTGATGGTCGCGAAGGCGAGAACGTCACAGAAAATCTGCGCACGATTTCCGATGTTCCCGTGAAGCTAAAGGGTAAGATAATCCCTGAGGCATTCGAGGTGCGTGGCGAAGTCTATATGAGCCATGCCGATTTCGCGGCGCTGAATGCAAGACAGGTAGAAGCCGGAAAACCCGCTTTCGCCAATCCCCGCAACGCGGCGGCTGGTTCTCTGCGGCAGCTTGATCCGAAGATCACTGCAAGTCGGCCTTTGCGCTTCTTTGCCTATGCATGGGGCGACGCAAGTGAAGTGCCGGGCGAGACGCAGGCGGATGTTGTGCGCCAATTTGCGGAATGGGGGTTTGAGGTCAATCCACTTTTCGGTGTTTGCAAGTCTGTTGAAGACCTCATCGCCTTCTATCATGAAGTCGAGGAGAAGCGTGCCGATCTCGGCTATGACATTGATGGCATTGTTTACAAGGTCAATCGCCTTGATTGGCAGCAGCGTCTCGGTTTCGTTTCCCGTTCGCCGCGTTGGGCTTTGGCTCATAAATTTCCCGCCGAGCAGGCTTTCACCGAGCTTGAAGGCATCGATATTCAGGTTGGCCGGACAGGTGCCTTGACGCCGGTTGCTCGTTTGAAACCTGTCACGGTTGGCGGTGTCGTTGTCTCCAACGCCACATTGCACAATGAAGACGAGATCAATCGCAAAGACATCCGCATTGGTGACACGGTTGTGGTGCAACGTGCGGGCGATGTCATTCCGCAGATTGTGCGTGTCGTCTTGGACAAGCGACCGGAAGGGGCAGTGCCCTATAAACTGCCAGAACTTTGTCCCGCTTGTGGCAGTCACGCTGTGCGCGAGATCAATGACAAAACCGGCGAAGCAGATGTTGTCCGCCGGTGTACCGCTGGTTTGATCTGTCCGGCGCAAGCCGTCGAGCGGCTTCGGCATTTTGTGTCACGCAATGCTTTCGACATTGAGGGGCTGGGTGAAAAACAGATCGCCGCGTTTTATGAGGATGGGCTGATCCGTCAGCCCGGTGATATTTTCACCTTGGCCGAGCGTGATGCCAAGAATCTCAAAAAAATGAAGGATCGCGAAGGTTGGGGCGGTACATCCGTCAAAAAGCTTTTCGCGGCGATTGATGAGCGTCGGACAATCGATATTGACCGGTTCATCTTTGCTCTCGGCATCCGCCATGTCGGCGAGACAAATGCCCGTTTGCTATCGCGATCCTATGGGACGCTGGATCATTTTATCGAGGAAATGGAAAAGGCGGCTGATCCTGACAGTGATGCGCGACGGGATCTTTTGTCGATTGATGGCGTTGGCGAGGTGCTTGCCGGTGCGCTGATCGATTTCTTTGCTGAAGAACATAACCGCGAAGTCTTGAAAGCTTTGAGTGATGCGGGTGTTAAAGCTGTGCCATTGCCTGCGCAGGAGACGACCTCGCCGGTTGCGGGCAAGACCGTTGTGTTCACCGGTTCGCTTGAGCGTATGACGCGGGCGGAGGCAAAGGCGCGCGCGGAGCAGCTTGGGGCGAAAGTTGCGGGTAGTGTCTCGGCCAAGACCGACATTCTGGTGGCGGGAGCGGATGCAGGTTCGAAACTCACCAAGGCAGCGGCGCTTGGGGTCACGGTTATTTCCGAAGATGAATGGATTGAGATGGCGGGCGGCTAAATCGCTCGCGTGGCGTCCTTTAGCCATGCCGCCGTTTCCGTATCCATGCTTGGCAGCAAGGCTTCACGAACGCGGACGTGATAGGCGTTGAGCCATTCTTTCTCTTCAGCTGTCAGCAAGTCCGGCTCGACGAGTTTCAAGTCGATAGGCGCAAGTGTCAGCGTTTCAAAACCCATCATCGGGCGTTCGCCGCCTTCGATCATGGCAGGTTCTGTCACCACCAAAAGATTTTCGATGCGGATGCCGTAGTCGCCGGTTTTGTAATAGCCCGGCTCATTGGAAATAATCATGCCGGGGCGCAGGGGCACCGAGCTGACTTTTGAAATGCGTTGTGGGCCTTCATGGACGGACAGATATGAGCCAACGCCATGACCCGTGCCATGGTCATAGTCGAGACCCACTTTCCAAAGGCTCATACGCGCCAATGCATCAAGTTGCGAACCGGATGTGCCATTGGGAAAACGGGCTGTGGCAATGCCGATATGACCTTTGAGAACGCGGGTAAAGCGGTCGCGTTGTTCGTCACTTGCTGTGCCGATGGCAATCGTGCGCGTCACATCTGTTGTGCCGTCGAGATATTGCGCACCGCTATCAACAAGGAACAGCTCGCCAACGTGCAGCGGCTGGTTTGTTCCCTCGGTCACACGGTAATGCACGATTGCACCATTGGCGCCTGCACCCGAAATCGTGTCGAAGCTGACATCTTTCAGTTCGCCGGTTTCGGCGCGGAAAGCTTCCAGTCGCTTTGAGGCGGTAATTTCGTCGACACCGCCTTTGGGGGCCTCTGTGCCCAGCCAGGCGAGAAAGCGTGTCAGCGCCACACCATCGCGCAGATGGGCGGCCTTTGTGCCGTCAACTTCTGCTTTGTTCTTGCAGGCTTTGGGCAACTCGCAAGGGTCCGTGCCGCGTTTTACTTTCGCGCCAGCCGATGAAAGGCGGTCATTGATCCATGATGCGCAAGTGCTCGGGTCCACCAATACGGTCTTTTGTTCTGCACCTAGTGCATCCAGTGCAGCACCCAGTTCGTCCGGCGAACGCAAGGTCACAACATTGCCCAGATGTGTGCGAGCTGCATCATCCACTTTCGCGGGGTTGATAAACAGCTCGGCATGTCCGTCAGCATGGATAAGCGCGAAGGAAAGCGGGAGCGGGGTGTGCCCCACGTCGTTTCCGCGAATATTGAACGCCCATGCAATTGAGTCCGGCATGGTAATCATCGCGGCATCGGCTTCATCCAGCGAAGCAGAAATCCGTTTCAGTTTTCCGGATGCGGCTTCGCCTGCATATTTCAGATCATGCGGCGTAATAGGTGCGGCTGGCACTGACGGTTGGTCTGACCAGACTGCATCCAGCGGATTGCTCTCGACAGGTACGAATGTGCCGCCTGCTTTTTCTGCTGCGGCTTTGAAGCGGGCAACAGCATCGATCGTATGCAGCCACGGGTCATAGGCAAGCTTTGCGCCTTTGGGCAGATTGGCTTCGACCCATTTGGCAGGCGGTTCCTCGATCAGGTGCTTTGGATCGAAAATATTAATGTCGCTCTGGCTGCGCACTTGCAGCGTATAGCGACCATCTATGAAGATCGCGGCTTTATCGGCCAGCACGATGGCAAGGCCGGCAGAACCGGAAAATCCGGTCAGCCAGCGCAAGCGTTCGGCATGAGGCGGCACATATTCGCCCTGATGCTCGTCGGCGCGTGGGATAAGAAAACCGTCAAGCCCTCGGCGAGCAAGTTCATCGCGCAGGCGTGCGGCGCGTTCGGCTCCGAGGGCGGGATTTGCTGTGTCGTCATAGGTCTGGAACATGATCTGAATGTAGGGTGGTTCAGCGGTTCCGGCAACGGGGCTTAGCCCTGAATTCGCAAAGTCACCCAGTCGCCCATTGGTTTACGGTCGGCCAGCATCAGTCCCTGCATGCGCATGGCGCTGGTCACCATGGTCTCTTGGGTTTGCAAAATGCCAGACAGGATCAATGTGCCGCCAAAATCGAGATGGGCCCGAAAGGAAGGGGCCAGCGAGACGAGGGGGCGGGCCAGAATATTGGCAATGATCAGATCGTAAGGGGCTTGGGCTTTGAGGGCGGGATGCGAAAATCCTTTGGCTGTGCGAGCCTTGATAAAAGGTGCCACGCCGTTTTTCCGTGCATTGTCATTTGTGACTTTCACGGCAACAGGATCAATGTCGCTGGCCAGCACATTGCAGCGTATGAGTTTTGCAAGGGCAATCGCCAGCACGCCGGTGCCGGTGCCGATGTCGAGCGCGTTGAGCTTGTCGCCCGGACGGACGAGTTCGGAAATGAATTCAAGACAGCCGGTCGTGGTGGCGTGATGGCCAGTGCCGAATGCTTGTCCTGCATCGACAAGCAGCGGAATGACACCTGCGGGCACTTTGTCAGCGTCGTGACTTCCATAGACAAAGAAGCGACCGGCACGAACAGGCTCAAGACCTTCCAGAGAGCGGCTCACCCAATCCACATCTCCCATTTGCTCGATAGTGATATTGGTCAGGGGGCACTTACTCTGCTTTTCAGTGTTGGTCAGTGCGGCCCGTATGGAAGTTTCGTCCGGCTTTTCATCGTAAAGCGCCTCGACCGTCCATAGTCCGTGGGCTTCCACTTCGTTCCAATCGGAAGCCGTCTGGACAAGGGGAGCACTTGAACCCGGTGTTTCAGTGGTTGAAACGGCCAGAGCTTCCGGGAAGTAAGCGTCTTCCAGTGCCGAGGAAAACAATTCCGCCATTTCGTAGGGAACGATGAAAGATACTTTCCAGAGGCCCATGGTTCAGCTGCGCTCCACAAAGCTGTCGATAACTTTTTTGCGACCGGCTTTGTCGAAATCAACAGTCAGCTTGTTGCCGTCAATGTCATGGACATGGCCATATCCGAATTTCTGATGGAAGACGCGTTCGCCTCGTCCGTAGCTTGAGGCAGACGGATCGCTTGTGGCAACCAGATCGCCATGCACATCACGCGGTGGGCGGGAATGGGCAGTTGCATTGGCATTGGCTTGCGCCCGTTTCCAGCCGGGACTGGAATAGGAACTGCCTTGGGCGAAGTCTTGTGCAAAGCGGCTAGGTGCATAGCTTTGCGCTGAAGCTGCATCCATCGCGCTGACGGTTACTTCCACATGTTCAGCGGGAATTTCGTCGATAAAGCGCGAGGGCAGCGAGCTTTGCCAAAGTGCATGGATGCGACGGTTGGCTGCAAAGGAGATATAGGCATTCTTACGCGCACGCGTGATGCCGACATAGGCCAGGCGACGCTCTTCTTCCAGTCCGGCGAGTCCGCTTTGATCGAGGGCGCGTTGATGCGGGAACAGGCCTTCTTCCCAGCCCGGTAGAAATACAGTGTCGAATTCCAGCCCCTTGGCGCTATGCAGCGTCATCAGGCTCAGCTTGTCGCCATTATCCTGTGTCGCAAGCTCCATCACGAGTGAGACATGTTCCAGATAGGCCGCAAGGCTTTCTGTCTGGTCCATGGAGCGGACAAGTTCTTTCAGGTTTTCGAGTTTGCCGGGCGCGTCAGCAGATTTGTCGTTCTGCCACATCTCTGTATAGCCACTCTCGTCCAGAATGATTTCGGCAAGTTCGGTATGCGGCATGCCTGCGACGAGGGAGCGCCAGCGGCTGACCATTTCGACAAAACCGGCAAGGGCGCGACGGGCGGCAGGTTTTAGTTCTTCGGTGGTGATCAGTTCACCTGCGGCCCGCATAAGCGATATGCCACTGGTGCGGGCATGGATCTGCAATGTCTGGATGGCGACATTGCCAAGCCCACGGCGGGGTTTGTTGACGATGCGTTCAAATGCGAGGTCGTCATCGGGCTGGGCGACAAGACGGAGATAGGCGTTGGCATCCCTGATTTCGGCGCGCTCATAAAAGCGCGGGCCGCCGACGACGCGGTAGGGAATACCCAGATTGAGAAAGCGATCTTCGAATTCGCGCATCTGGAAAGACGCACGGACCAGAATGGAGATCTGATGCAGCTTGTGCCCTTTGCGCTGCAATTGTTCGACTTCTTCGGCAATGGCACGGGCTTCTTCCTCGCCATCCCAATAGGAGGCGATTTTCACTTTCTCGCCGTCATTGCTTTCAGTCCAGAGCGTTTTGCCCAGACGTTGTTCATTGGCAGCAATCAGTCCGGATGCAGCCCCCAGAATATGCGAGGTCGAGCGATAGTTACGTTCCAGCCGCACGACCTTTGCGCCGGGGAAGTCTTTTTCGAAGCGGAGGATATTGTCCACTTCCGCGCCGCGCCAGCCATAGATCGACTGGTCGTCATCGCCCACGCAGCAGATGTTCTTGCGCTTCTGGGCGAGCAGTCGCAGCCACAGGTATTGCGCGATGTTAGTGTCCTGATATTCGTCAACCAGCATATATTTGAAGCGGTCTTGATACTCGGCAAGGATGGCCGGATTTTCCTGAAAGATACGCAAGGTTTCCAGAAGCAGGTCGCCGAAATCGACGGCATTCAGAACTTTGAGGCGCGCCTGATAGGCTGCATAGAGTTCACCGCCTTTGCCATTTGCAAAAGCATGGGCTTCGCCTGCGGGAACTTTGTCGGGTGTGAGGCCCCGGTTTTTCCAGCCGTCAATATCGGAGGCCAGTTGTCGCGCGGGCCAGCGTTTCTCGTCGATATTTTCTGCCGAGATGAGTTGCTTGAGCAGCCGCAACTGGTCGTCAGTATCAAGGATTGTGAAGTCTGAACGCAGGCCGGCAAGTTCCGCATGACGGCGCAGCATTTTTGCGCCGATCGCATGGAATGTGCCAAGCCACTGCATGCCTTCGACCACACCGCCGATCAGGTGGCCGATGCGCTCTTTCATTTCGCGTGCGGCCTTGTTGGTGAAGGTCACTGCCAGAACTTCGCTGGGCCAGGCCCGTTTGGTGGCCAGCAAATGGGCTAGTCTTGTCGTCAGAACGCGGGTTTTACCTGTGCCTGCACCTGCGAGGACGAGAACCGGCCCGTCAAGTGCTTCGACAGCCTCGCGCTGGGCTTCGTTTAGTCCTTCCAGATAAGGCGCATGCATGCCCGCCAGTGCCTTGGCGCTGGTGCTGCGGGCCGTGTCATGTTCAGGAATAGCGCCAAGGTCGAAAGGATCGGTCATTGATTTTGTTTCAGGTCCGGACTTTGAATGGGTGGTCGTCACCAAATGGCGACTTGTCGGTCAGATTTGCGATTCCGCACATTATAGCATGCCCAAATGGCTCTATTCGGTGTGGCTTTCTCGCGCTTCTGGCCTCTTTGGCCAATGATGGCTTGGTTTTGGAGGCCATGGCCGATAGATAAGGGGGCAGGGCAGTTTTGTGAACCGCCCGAATTACCTGTGACTATACAGACGGCGCGGCAGGATCATGCACAAAAGGCGGGCCAGACGACTTTATTACGTCTATTCACGGCGCTGGCAGCGCCGGTTGATGTTTGTCGTCGGCGGTCTGATTGTGGGTGCGGCGGCTGTCGGTCTGGCGATTGCCTCGGACTTTGTGCAGGAGCAGTTTCATCGGTTTACCGGTGTCTGGCCTTATGCCCCCCTCATTGTCACGCCGCTGGGCTTTGCGCTCACTCTCTATCTGACTAACCGTTTTTTTCCCAATTCGGGCGGCAGCGGCATTCCGCAAGCCATTGCCGCGCGTACAACCAAAGACGTTGCGGTGCGCAATTCGCTGGTCTCGCTGCGCATAGCATTTGGCAAAATTCTGCTTACGCTTATGGGTTTGATGGTGGGCGCATCCACCGGGCGCGAGGGGCCGACTGTGCAAGTCGGTGCGTCAGTTATGTTCGCGCTTGGCCGGTTTTCAAAGCGCCATCAGCCGGGACTTATTTTGGCAGGCTCTGCTGCTGGTGTCGCGGCGGCCTTCAACACACCTTTGGCTGGTATTGTTTTCGGTATCGAAGAAATGAGCCGGTCTTTTGAAGTGCGTGCCAGCGGGTTGGTGATCGGCACAATTATAGCGGCGGGTCTGACCTCGCTCGCCTTCATGGGCAATTATACCTATTTTGGTTCGTCGAGTTCGGTCATGCCATTTGGTTTCGATTGGCTTGCCGTCGTGGTTTGCGGTGTTGTTGGCGGGTTGCTTGGCGGATTATTCAGCCGGTTGCTTATTCTTTTTGCTTTTGGTTTTCCCGGACGTTTGGGTGATTGGATCAAAGCGCATCCGGTTCTTTTTGCAGCAAGCTGCGGTTTTCTGGTTGCGATTTGCGGTATTATTTCGGGCGGAGCCGTCTATGGCACAGGCTATGATCAGGCGCGTCAGGTGCTGCATGATCAAAAAGACCTGTCTTTCTTTTATGCACCGCTGAAATTTCTTGCCACGGTGCTTTCGTCGATCAGCGGCATTCCGGGCGGCATTTTTGCTCCTTCGCTATCCGTGGGGGCAGGGATAGGTGCCGATCTGGCATGGCTGTTCCCAACCACACCAATCGGCGCTCTTGTTCTGCTTGGCATGGTCTCCTATTTCAGCGGTGTGGTGCAGGCGCCCATCACGGCATTTGTGATCGTGGCCGAGATGACCGCCAATCACAATCTCGTGGTGCCGTTGATGCTTGCGGCTCTCATAGCGCAGGCATCCTCAAAGCTTGTTTGCAAAGAGGGTGTCTATCACGCGCTGGCAAAGAAATTTATTCCGCAGCCGCCTTCCGCTTGATACCGATGATGCGACCTGCCTGTTCGGGGCGGGGCAAATCCTTATGCGCTGCCATCAGTGCAGCGATCTTGTCTTGCGACGTCTGGGGAAAAGGCGCCGCCCGGCGGGTGCTCATATCGACGTGAATGCACATCTGCTCTGAAGTAGCGGCCAGTTCGCCTGTTTCGGCATGGTACATATGGCCGAATATATGGATGCGTTTTGCATCCCAATCGAGCAATTGATAGGTGACACGCATCGGCGCACCTTCTTTCATTTCGTCGATATAGCAGACATGGACTTCCGCTGTGAAGCAAGAGCCGGAGCCTTGTTGGGTATAGGCCCAGCCTATGCCGAGCATGTTGAAAAGCGTGTCGAGCGATTCATCGAAAACCAGATGATAATAGGCCATGTTCATATGGCCGTTCAGGTCCACCCAGGCTTTTTCGACTTTGCGTTGCGGGCATTCGAATACGGCTCCGGCATTGATTTCATTCATATGGTGTTTCTCCCCGATATCGTTTGCTTTTGTCTGTCTTCGACTATGTTAGTCTCCGATAGGCATGCAATTTGAAAGCTGATCTGCAAATGAGTATGGCAAATTTCAGAGCCGAGAACACCGGTGCCGTTCTGGAAGAGTTGACAACATTGCTGGGTGACCGGCTGTCTGTTTCGACTGCCATTCGTGAGGCGCATGGTCGTGATGAAAGCTGGCATCCCGTGTCCGCGCCCGATGCTGTGGCTTTTGCCCGTTCGACGGATGATGTCGCCGCGATTGTGAAGATTTGTGCCCGGCACAAGTTTCCTGTGATCCCCTTTGGCACCGGCACATCGCTTGAAGGCCATATTTCTGCGCCCTTTGGTGGCCTGTCGCTCGATCTCAGTCAGATGAACCATATTCTTCAGGTCAATGCCGACGATCTGGATGTGCATCTGGAAGCGGGCGTCACCCGCAAGGCGCTTAATGTTTATCTGCGGGATCAGGGGTTGTTCTTTCCGATTGATCCCGGTGCCGATGCCAGCCTTGGCGGCATGGCTGCGACGCGCGCATCGGGCACCAATGCCGTGCGCTATGGGACCATGCGCGAGAATGTGTTGAACGTCACAGCGGTCATGGCCGATGGGCGTATCGTGTGCACCGCACGTCGCGCCCGAAAGTCTTCTGCCGGATATGATCTTACGCGTTTGCTGGTCGGATCAGAAGGAACGCTGGGCATTATCACCGAACTTACTTTGCGGCTTTACGGTATTCCCGAAGCGATATCCTCAGGCGTGGTGTCATTCGCCCAATTTGAGAATGCAATTGCCGCTGTCATCGAGACGATACAGTCCGGCATCCCCGTGGCGCGGATTGAATTTCTCGATGAGGTGCAGGTGGCAGCCTGCAATGCCTATTCAAAACTTGATCTGCCGGAGACACCGCTTTTGCTTGTCGAGTTTCATGGAAGTGATGCTTCCGTGGCCGAGCAGGCTCAGCGCTTTGGCGAAATCACTTCGTCGCATGGCGGTGGGGATTTCCGTTGGGCGACTTTGGCCGAGGACAGGACCAAGCTTTGGGAGGCGCGTCATAACGCGCTCTATGCTTCGCTTGCACTTCAGCCCGGCAAGAAGGGGCTGATTACAGATGTCTGTGTGCCAATCTCAAATCTTGCCGAAGCGGTGAAGGGCACAAAGGATGATCTTGCCCGATCGAGTATTGTTGCGCCTATGGTGGGGCATGTCGGGGATGGAAATTTTCACCTCATCATGCTGGTCGACCCTGAAAATGCCGCGGAAGTGGCAGCGGCCCAACAAATTCATGATCGCATGGTGATGCGTGTTCTGGCGCTTGACGGCACTTGCACCGGCGAACATGGGATAGGCGAGGGCAAGATGTCGTTTCTGGTTGCCGAGCATGGCGAAGGTGTTGCGGTGATGCGTTCCATCAAGCAGGCGCTTGATCCATTGAACATCCTCAATCCGGGCAAGATGTTCAGCATGTGATGCGTTAGTCCAGTGTCTGGCGATACCGGTTGAGCGCGATTACTGTCGCACCCAACAGGAAGAGTGCCATTGCGCCAACATCCATCAGAATATCCCCGGTGCTGCTTCCCTTGAGTAAGATGCCCCGCACAATTCGCAGGAAATGCGTCAGTGGCAAAACTTCTCCGATCCATTGTGCCCATGTCGGCATGCCGCGAAACGGAAACATGAAACCGGAAAGCAGGATGGATGGCAGAAAGAAGAAAATGGCCATTTGCACGGCCTGCAACTGGTTGCGGGCAAGTGCCGAGAATGTAAAGCCGACAGCCAGATTTGCGGCAACAAACAATAGTAGGACGGCGGATAGAAGTATCAGGCTCCCAACCATGGGCACATGGAAAAGCCATTTGGCAGCAACCAGTATGAGCGCCGTCTGGATGTATCCGACGGCGATATAGGGAAATATTTTTCCCATCATCACTTCCAGCGGACGAGCAGGCGTCGTCAGAAGGTTTTCCATTGTGCCGCGCTCGATTTCGCGCGTCACAGCAAGCGCTGTGAACATCACCATGGTCAGCGTGAGTATCACTCCCAGAATACCGGGGACAATATTGTACTGCGTGCGCCCTTCGGGATTATATCGTTGATGGGTGATGAGTTGAAATGGTGGTGGCGTTGACCTCAGCTTTTGAAGCGGTCCGGTCAGATCGCGGTTCAGCACATCGCGCGTGAGCATGTTGATCGCTGCCACAGCATTGCCTGTGGCGGCGGGATCGGTAGCGTCGGCGTCCAACAGGATTGATGGGCGTTCACCGCGGATAAGGTCGCGGGAGAAACCGGTCGGGATTTCTATGACAAACTGCACCGTCCCGCGAGAGAGCAGGTCTTCAGCTTCTGCAACTGATTCAGGGCGAGCGACGATCTCGAAATAGTCGCTATTTTCCAGTGCTGTCAGGAATGTGCGCGTAAAAGCGGAGCGGTCATGGTCGAACACCGCTGTTGCCAGATGTTTCGGGTCGGAGTTGATCGCATAGCCAAACAAAAGCAATTGCATGACAGGCACACCAAGCATCATGGCAAAAGTCAGCCGGTCGCGCCGCATCTGGATAAATTCCTTGCGGATGAGGGCGGCAAATCGTGTGAAATTGAACCGACCGCCCATCATTGGAAGTTATCCTGTGTCTGCTTCATCATCAGGATGAAGACATCCTCAAGGGTCGGTTGGTCCTGTTTCCAGACAAGGTCGCGGTCATTGCGATAGGGCGAGATGGCCTGCTCCAGTGTCTGGGGATTTTTTCCGCTCACATGCAAAATTGTACCGAAGGGTGCAATCATATCGACACCGTTGCGTCCGTCGAGATCGCGGGCAAGGCGATGGATGCGCGGTTGCGATGGGCCTGTGACGGCCCATGTTTTCAGACCGGACGCAGCTATGACTTCGTCAGCGGTGCCACGTGCCAGCAATTGTCCGTAGGCCAGATAGCAGATTTTATGGCAGCGCTCGGCCTCGTCCATGTAGTGGGTGCTGACAAGAACGGTTAGTCCATCGTCGGCTAGTTGATGGATTTCATCCCAGAATTCGCGGCGGGCTTTTGGGTCAACGCCTGCCGTGGGCTCGTCCAGCAAAAGCAATTTCGGCTTGTGCATGATGCAGGAGGCGAGGGCAAGACGCTGTTTCCAGCCACCGGATAATGTACCCGCCAGCTGGTTTGCACGGGTTTCGAGGTTGAGTTTTTTCAGCGCCTCGTCCACAGCATCTTTGCGATGCGGGAGTTGATAGATACGGGCAATAAAGTCGAGGTTCTCGCGAATGCTCAGGTCTTCATACAGACTGAACTTCTGGGTCATGTAACCCACTTCGAGTTTTATGCGCGGGCTTTCGGTCAGAATGTCATATCCCAGACATGTGCCTTGCCCGGCATCCGGTGTCAGCAATCCGCATAGAAGACGAATTGTTGTGGTCTTGCCGCTGCCATTGGGGCCGAGAAAGCCATATATCTCCCCTCGTGCCACTTGCATGTTCACATCATCGACGACCTTGCGATTACCAAAGGCTTTTGTGAGGCCTGTGACGTCAATCACAAGGTCACTTTTTCCTTCGGCTTGCGGAAGGCTGGACATGGTGTTCAGTTCCCTGTCCGGACAAGTGTGATGGTTACAGGTTGGCCCGGATGAAACTGTTCCGGTTTAGTGTCAGGCGTTGCTTCGGCCATATAGACAAGTTTGGATTTCACATCCTCGCTGTAAATGACAGGCGGCGTAAATTCCGCATTGCTTGAAATAAATCGGGGTGTAGCTGTGAGATTTTCTGCACATCCGTCGCAGGTGATTTTCACATGCTCGCCAAGTTGGATTGATCCGAGTTGCGGTTCTGGAATGAAGAAACGGAGTTTTATGTTGGCAGGGGGAAGGACTGAGACGATGGCCTGTCCGCCAGTCACGGTTTCACCCGCACGAAAATAGATGTCCTCTACAATACCGGCTTGGGTAGCATGGCCGTCACGTTGCGACAGCCGCCAGTCGGCTTGGGCCAATGCGGCTTCTGCCGATTTCATAGTGGCTTCGGCGGCAGCTATCTGGTCGATGCGTCCGCCCAGTTCGCCTGTGGTGAGTTTTGCATTGGCCTCCTGTAATGCGGCACGTGCGCTGCGTGCAACTGCTTTTGCGCTGTCGAGGGCAGCTTTTGAAATATGGCCATCGGCATAAAGTTTTTCTGCTCGATCAAGATCGGCATTGGCTTTGACGGAATTGGCCGATGCGCTTTCGAGGGTTGCCCGTATCTGGTCCAACTCGCTTGTGCGTAAACCTTTGGAGATATCCTGCAATGCGGATCTGGCTTTTTTAACTTGTGCCAAGGCGTCTTCGCGCGCAGCGAGAGCGAGTGTGCGATCCAGTTGAAAGAGAAGTGTGCCTTCTTCCACTTTGTCCCCGCGTTTGACGGAAATAGAGGCGATAGGTCCTCCATCGGGCGGGGCTATCCGCACATATTCGCCTTCGACATAGCCTTGAAAGGTCTGCGTGTCGTTGTCGCCACAAGCCAGAAGGGGTAGCGCGACCACGCAGATAGACAGGAGGGGATGGAGGCGCATTTATGCAACCTCCCTGTCGGCTGCGAGGCCGCGCAAAGCGAACTCGATGTGACTGGGAAATAGTTTGCTTTGATCAAGTTCAGGTTGGGTGCCAAAGACCTCGATTGCAATTGTGTTCATCAAGACGGGAAAAATAACACTTTGGGCTGTAGCGACAGGATCGCAGGGACGAAATTCGCCGCGTTCGACACCACGTTCGATCAGACGGGCAATCGTATGAAGGCCGCGAAATGCGACTTCTGTGCGATAGAACTCGACAATGTCCGGGAAGTTGCCGGATTCCGAGATGATGAGTTTCAGGATCGAGCGTACCACCGGCATGCTGACCACCATGGTCGCACGGGCATAGAGCATTCGCAGCAGCTCGCTGCTGGGGCCGTCAAATCCTTCAAAAACGGCTTCGATCTCGCCGATTTGTGGGCTGATTGTTTCGCGCAGAATTGCCTTCAGCAGGTCGGCCTTGCTGTCGAAATAGAGATAGATGGTGGCTTTGCTGACACCGGCGGACTCAGCCACATCTTCCAGTCGAGTTGCGGCAAAGCCTTTTTCGGCAAATGCCGCGAGGCCTGCTGTCATAATTTCGGCAGGGCGTTCTTCTTTGCGCCGTCTGGTTTTCCGGTCGGTTTGGGACATAGGTTGAACTATTAATAACTGACTGGTCAGTAACTTATCTGCAAAAAATGAACAGCGCAAGCGTGATCACACCACGATCCTGATGGCCCGATGCGGGGCCGATGTCGGGTATGCCGTAAATCGGTATCTTTAGGCGGGGCGCCTCAGTCCGTCTTGTCTTCTGACGGTTCTGCTTTGCGGGGGAAGGGGGTGACCGATGGTGCTGGCTCGCGTTTAGCGCCTTCATGCGCTTTGGCGGCTTTTTCATTGAGCCGTCGGGCCAGTTTCTTCTCATGGCCGCTGCGTCCGAACTTCACCCGGTTGGCGGCAGCTATCGCCTCTTTTTCCTTTTTTGCCTTCGCTTTGCGTTCATCGCGAGCAATCTTTTGGAATTGGGCAATTTTTACTACATTTTCGTCGTCAGAAATCATAATTTGCCCGTAAACCGGCATCACTGTGCCGCAAGTTGTTTCTTGTGCGTGAACCTCTATAGCTTAATCCATACATGTGAGATGGGGAACCGCTGGCAAAGGGTCATCGGGCAGATCGAAATTGCCGTATAGGCGGAGACTGACTTTTGAACACGGTTCTTTCCTACATCGCCGGTATTATCGCGCTGCTTCTGGTGGCAGCCTTGGCCGGTCCGAGTTTTGTGGACTGGAACCAGTTCCGAGATGAGTTCGAGGCGCAGGCGGGCAAAATTACCGGACGTGAAGTCACGATTGGCGGGGATATTAGTCTGGTTGTCCTGCCAGCCCCTCATTTGACGCTGAATAATGTATCGGTTGCCAATGAGGCGGGCGGAGAGCATCCGGATTTTCTGCGTGTCGGACGCGTTGAAGTGGAAGTTGCATTCGCACCTTTGCTCCGTGGCGAGATCAGCGCCACAAGCGTCGAGATTGCCCGGCCGCAATTCCATCTCGAAGTTGCTCCTGATGGCGGGAACAATTGGGACGATCTTGTCTCGCTTTCTTTGCTGCGAGAAAACGGTTTCTTCGCGCCTTCGTCAGTGAGCCTTGAGAAAGTAAGTTTCGAGGAAGGGATCATCACCTTCAGCGATCGTCGTTCTGACAAAAGCTGGAAGGTCGAGCATCTCAACGGTGATGTTGTCGCGACATCTCTGGTCGGTCCGATGCGGGCGGATATGAGTTTGCAGGTCAACCAGATTCCGTTTGTGGTCCGTGTCGGTGTCGGCAATTTTTCGAATAACAAAGCCTTCAAGATCACGACGGAAATCGAATCCCCCAACGCTCCGGCGAAATTACTCTTTTCCGGCATTTCGACGAGCTTTTCGTCCGATGCGCGTGTGGATGGCACAGCGAGCTTGGAAATCGGTTCGACCAAATCGGTTGATGGCGAGCCATCCCGCGCGCCTTTGCGTGTTGAAGCGGGAATTGTCTCAACCGGTGACACGGCCACATTGCGCAATCTGATTGTGGCTATGGCGGGTACGCGCCTTAAAGGGAATGCGCGGATCAACTGGCGCGACAGGCCTAATGTTAGCGTCACCCTTGTGGGCGAAGCTTTGACGCTGGATCCGCTCGCCGATCGTTTCGGTGATTTGCTGGCGGGAGGAAAGGTGCCTTATGGCGGTATCCTTGATCTGCCATTGCCTGACTGGATGGATGGTCGCGCCAAAGTCACTGTTGACGGATTGCTGACACGAGATGTTCTGATCCGGAATGCGTTTCTGGATATGGTTCTGAAGAATGGTGTCCTGACACTGGATCAGGTCAAAGGCGAGGTGCCGGGTGGCACCCGTGTTGCTCTGAGCGGCGCTTTGAAGTCGGGTGATGTTTCGCAGTTCGATGGCAAACTTTCGATTAGTAGCGAAAATCTATCAGGGCTGTCCCTTTGGCTGGAGACGGTGCGCGATGGTTCGTATGATTTGCCTGATGTGATACGGGCAGGAGCCGAGGATAAGGCGGGAACCGTCGTGTCCCTTCCTTTGGTTTCCGAAGATGTGAAGCCGGATATGAAGGGGCGCCCCTTTGCTTTTGTCTCGCATGTTGTGCTTGCACCCGACCGGTTTGCGTTGCGTGATTTTCGTGCGGCCTATGCGGTGAATACAGAACAGGCCGACCTGAGTGGCAATGTTGTGCTTATTGCCAGAGAAGCGGACCGTCTGCTTATGTCCGTTAAGCTTGATGCAAAAACATTCGACGTCGATCCGCTGTTTTTGCTTTTACCTGAAAGCGTCACGCCAAAATCCATGATCGAATCTTATGATTATGAAATGGCGATTAAGGCCGAGCGTTTGAAGTTTGATACTTTCGATGTGGCTGGTCTCGACGTGGCAGCGCAGTTTGCCGATGACACGCTCAAGATGCAGCGTTTTCATGCGGATAATTTCGCGGGTGCGGCTCTCGATGCAAATGGCACGCTGTCGGGGGTATCCGACATGCGGATTGATGCCTTGACCGGCGTGATGAACGGTACGGTCAAGGCGGAGCAGGGGGGAGCGTTTTTCAAATTTCTCGGGCCTCATGCCGATGGTCTTGATGGATTGGTCGATCTGAATGTCGCTTTCTCCTCGGGCAAGGCCGTGGATAGTGAAGCGGCGGTCGATACGTTGACCATACAAGGTGTGCTGTCTGAAAGTCGTGTTGATGCTGTTATGAAGCGTCAATGGACGAATGATGATGCGCCCGATGCGATCAATCTTGTTGCCAATGCCGCGAATGTCGATGGACGGGTTCTGTTGCATCAATTGGGATATGATGCCAGTGAGGCGCTGTTGGGCGCGGGCAGTGCATCCCTGCAAATGAGCGGCAACATAGGCAATCCGATGGACACGTCGTTCCGGCTGAACGTCGGCGGGGCAACATTCACTGCCAAAGGCGATGTGATCGAGCCGCTTGGCGCGCGGGCGTTTTCCGGGCGCGCGGATATTTCGGCATCCGATGTGGCGACCGTTTCCGCAGCGCTTGGTGCGCCTGAATATCTCTCTGATTTTGTTGTGGCTCAGGCGGCAGGACCAAGCTTTGTTTTCTCGGCCAATGTGAAGTCCGATGCAGGACAAATGGTGCTCGACAATGCCGAGATCGTGACCGGCAGGCTGCATGTATCGGGCGATGTGACTTACACTTCGGCAGCTGACGAAAAACCAGCGCGAATTTCCGGCAAGGTCGAAAGCAATCTTCTTGATCTGACTTCTATTGCTGGTGATAGCGGGGGAGATGCGCTTGCTTGGTCGCCCCGTGCGATCAATCTGGCACCCATGTCGCTTTTTGAAGGCGAGATGGATTGGCAAGTCGGAAAGCTGACGCTTGGCACGTTGCAGTTCGATAATGCGAATATGCATGTCTCGCTGGCAGATGATGTCATGTCTGTCACACCCTTTGCCGCTCGCATGGCAGGTGGCAATGCTGCATTTACGGCCCGTATTGAAGGTGGCAAAGTCGGTGAACCGGGGATAGGGCTGACACTTAATCTTGCCGGTAGCGAGTTAAGTGAGCTTGGCCAGCAGTTGGTTGGTACATCGTTTGCCAGCGGCAAAGTCAATCTGGCATTACAGGCCGAAGCGCAGGGCCGTAGCTGGCTGGCGCTGGTCTCGTCGATTAACGGGATCGGTCAGATCTCGGTGAATGGCGCGAAGCTGGCACCGCTTGACGTCGGGGGATTTGCACGCGCCTTGGAAGATGCGAAATCCGTCGATCAGCTTGCCGGCCTGAAAGCCGATGTGCTGACAACAGGACAAACAAACGTGCAAGGCCTTGATGGTGAAGTAACGATCAAGGACGGTCTGGCGCGCATGTCGCGTGATGCATTGGTTCTGGACGGCGGCAAGGCACGCTTGACCGCTATGTATGACTTTTCTCGTCTTGCAGTGGATAGCGAACTTGATGTCATGCTGGATCAGCCTGCTGATGCGCCGGGATTTTCGGATGTATCCTCGGGGCGGATAGGCTCGGTGATGCGTCGTGTTGATGTGACGGCACTTCAGCAATTTGCCGCGCAGCGCATTCTTGCGCAAAGCGTCAAGGATGCGGGGTTGGACAGTTTGCCGGACGAGTTGAGCAAGCTGATCGGCGGGACTGGCAAGGCAGCCGACAATGATAATGCCGATGGTTCTGCTGCAAATGTGCCAGTGCCGATCAAACGGCCTGTGCCGCGCTGAGGGCTAGCTTTCGCAGCTTGTGTTTTTTGCTTTGAAATGACCGAGGATAAAGACGCGGACAGCACCAGACAGGTTGCCTTCCGCGTCACGTTCCTCGTCTATACGGCGGACAAGCTCGTTGACGGAGACGTCAAGCGAGCAGGCCACTTCCTTCAATGCCTCCCAAAAGGGCTGCTCCAGCGAGATGCTGGTGCGATGCCCTGATATGGAGACGGAACGTTTGATTTCAGCAGGCATGGGAAGACCCTCACCCAACCCTCTCCCATAGGGAGAGGGTTCATTGGTTATTCCGGCGCGATCATCTTTTCAGGACGGACAACTTCGTCGAATTCGGCATCGGTGACGTAACCGCCGCCAACGGCTTCCTCGCGCAGTGTCGTGCCGTTTTTATGGGCTGTCTTTGCGATCTTGGCGGCATTGTCATAGCCGATCTTGGGCGCGAGTGCCGTGACGAGCATCAGCGAGCGGTCGAGCGCTGCCTTGATGTTGTCCTCGCGGGCTTCGATGCCAATGACGCAGTTTTCAGTGAAGCTCACGGCGGCATCCGACATGAGACGCACGGACTGGAGGAAGTTATAGGCCATGACGGGGTTGAAGACGTTCAACTCGAAATGACCCTGACTGCCTGCAAATGTCAGTGCTGCGTTGTTACCGAAGATCTGCACGCAGACCTGTGTCATCGCCTCGCATTGTGTGGGATTGACCTTGCCCGGCATGATCGACGAGCCGGGTTCGTTTTCCGGCAGTGAAAGCTCGCCAAGGCCGGAACGCGGTCCCGAACCGAGGAAGCGAATGTCATTGGCGATTTTGAAGAGCGAGGCGGCAACCGTGTTGATGGCACCATGGGAAAAGACCATGGCGTCATGGGCGGCAAGCGCTTCGAACTTGTTGGGAGCAGTTGTGAAAGGCAGTTTGGTGATAGCGGCAATATTTTCGGCGACCTTTTCGGCAAAGCCGACAGGAGCGTTGAGGCCGGTGCCGACAGCTGTGCCGCCCTGCGCCAGTTGCATCAAGGCGGGGAGTGTCATCTCAATGCGGGCAATGCCGTTTTCGATCTGTTTTGTGTAGCCGGAAAATTCCTGCCCCAATGTCAGCGGTGTCGCATCCTGCGTGTGGGTGCGGCCGATCTTGATGATCTTTTCCCACTGTTTGGCTTTGTCGTTCAGCGCGTTGCGCAGCTGCTGCAAAGCGGGGAGAAGGCGGTGGTGGATTTCCTCGGCGCAGGCCACGTGCATGGCTGTGGGATAAGTGTCGTTTGACGACTGGCTCATGTTGCAGTGATCGTTGGGATGCACCGGCTTTTTGGAGCCCATTTCGCCGCCGAGCATTTCGATGGCGCGGTTGGAGATCACTTCATTGGCGTTCATGTTGGACTGTGTGCCCGAACCTGTCTGCCAGACCACCAGCGGAAAATGCTCGTCGAGCTTGCCTTCGATGACTTCCTGAGCAGCTTTGACGATGGCGTCGCCGATTGTTTTGTCGAGGCGACCAAGGGCCATGTTGGTTTCGGCGGCGGCACGCTTGACGATGCCGAGGGCACGCACGACGGGGGCGGGTTGCTTTTCCCAGCCGATCTTGAAATTGCCGAGCGAGCGCTGGGCCTGCGCGCCCCAATATTTGTCGGCGGCGACTTCAATCGGGCCGAATGTATCGGTTTCTGTGCGTGTCTTGGTCATTTCGGGCGCTCCGTGCTGGCAATGCTGTTGGGCGGTGATTTAGCACGGGGAGGGCCAAGGGCCAAGGCGGGAGGTGGGGCGGCTATTTCTTGCGAAATGCGTCGAGGCTGACCACTTCGCCATCGCCCTTGGGGGCGCTTTCGGCGGCAGAGGCAGGAGCCTCGGGGGCGATTTCCGGGGCTGCTTCGGGTTTTGCAACTTCGAACTGGAGGCCGAACTGCACCGACGGGTCGAAAAAGGCATGGACGGCTGAATAGGGCACGACCAGCGTTTCTGGGATCTTGTTGAAGGTCAGATCGACCGAGAAACCGTCTTCGCGTACATCGAGATTCCAGAACTGGTGCTGGAGAACAATGGTCATTTCCTCAGGATACTGGCTGAGAAGCTTGGGCGAGATATTGACGCCGGGCGCGCGGGTGCGGAATGAAATGTAGAAATGATGCTCGCCGGGCAGGCCCTCTTTTTTGGCAATATCCAGCGCTTTGCGGATAACACCAAGCAGGGCTTCCTGTGCCAGTTTGTCGTAGTGCATCTGGTCTTCGGCCACGGGATCAGCTTTCTTTCGTCGGAATGGATTTGTTACGCCCAATTCAATCAGGCTTTGGGATGCCGGTCTATACGACGCTTCGCCGCCGTGCGAAAGGGTGGATGGCTCAGCTTTCATAATCCTGAAAGGTGAGGGACACGCATCGTGATAAATGGGAAATGGCCGGATCGTCTCCCTTTGGAAAAACGAGTGGAGGTTTCTGTTGCCAGGTACCTCCGAACCCCGCCTTACCCGGCTAAGGGCAAGGGCTTAAATCGAGGTGTCGCACTGCATTAAGCAGCGAGACGTGCCTCAGCGTAGTTGTCGTTTGCAACTATCAAACGGCCCGCTAACGGCGGAACCATACCGGGCAAAAGAAAAGCTTTTACACCCTCGTCGATCCTAGTTCGCCCCCATTTGGCTCTGCAAAGACAGAGTGGGTAATGGTGGAGGCGCCGGGTACCGCCCCCGGGTCCGAATGGCTTATTATGCAGTCCGTTTATCGCCATAGTCGGCCGAAGCCGACACCCTCTATATAGGGACTTCGCAGGAAAAATCAAAGGGTTGAGCATATAGTCAAAACTTCACTTTGATAATCATTCGCACTTTGTTAGGTTGCTTCATCGCACTCTCAAACGAGGATGAAGAGCTTTTATGTCCTGCTTTAAAAATGCACGTCTGGCCGGATTTGCCGGTGCCATGCTTGCGGCTTCGCTGGCTGTTGCACCTGCGCTGGCCGCAGATGAAATCAACATTTACACCACGCGCGAACCGGGTCTGATCGAGCCGCTGATCGCGGCTTATGAAGCCAAGGCCGGTGTGAAGATCAACACGATTTTTATGAAAGACGGTCTGGCAGAACGCGTAATGGCAGAGGGCGAGAACTCGCCTGCTGACATTCTGATGGCTGTGGATTTTGGCAACCTGACGGATTTTGCGGCGCGTGGCGTGACGCAATCTGTGTCGTCGGAAGCGCTTGAGGCGGCGGTGCCCGCCAATTTGCGTGATGCTGATGGCAATTGGTTCGCGCTGTCTATGCGCGCTCGTATTCTCTATGCCGAGAAGAACGAAGCGATTGAAACTTTCCGCTATGAAGAGCTGGCGGACCCGAAATGGAAGGGCAAAGTCTGCATTCGTTCGGGCCAGCATCCCTATAATACGGCGCTTGTGGCGGCCTATATCGCGCATCATGGCGAGGCCGCGACCGAAACATGGCTCAAGGGTGTGAAAGCCAATCTGGCGCGCACGCCTGCAGGCGGTGACCGCGATGTGGCGCGCGATATCCTCGGTGGCATCTGCGATATCGGTATCGGCAATTCCTATTATGTCGGTCTGATGCGCAGCGATCGTGGCAAACCGGAACAGAAAGCCTGGGGCGCGGCGATCAAGACGATCCTGCCTTCGTTTGAAAATGGCGGCACGCATGTGAATATTTCCGGTGCGGCAATTGCCAAACATGCACCGCACAAGGAAGCGGCTGTGAAGTTTCTGGAATTCCTCGTGTCCGATGAAGGCCAGCTTCTCTATGCGCAGGAAAACTTTGAATATCCTGTGAAGCCGGGTGCGCGGACATCGCCACTGGTGGAAGCGCTGGGCACGCTGAAAGTCGATCCGCTGACGCTTGACGAGATTGCCAAGCATCGTCGTGAAGCAAGCGAGCTGATCGACAAAGTCGGCTTTGATAGCTAAGAGAACCGGGATAGCCAGGAGAACGGGGTGCGGGCAGACCGCACCCCGATTTTATCCCGCATGATCGGGGTTCCAATTCAGAGTTTGCGACGTAACACACCCATGCTGAAGCTATTGCGCCGGAAGGCATTTTCGCTGCGCTATGCATGGCTGCTGGGAGCGGGGGTTGTGGCGCTGTTGGCGCTGGCACCATTGCTGGTTCTGGTGTCCATTGCTGCACAAGGCTCGGGTGATCTGTGGCCGCATCTGGCTGCCAATGTGCTGCCGCGCGCTGTTGGACAGACAGCAATATTGCTGGTGGGTGTTGGACTATTTGTCATTCTGGTGGGCGTGGGCGCTGCTTGGGCGGTGACGGCGTATGAGTTTCCCGCGCGTAAATTTGCCGAATGGGCGCTTCTTCTGCCATTGGCTGTGCCGACCTATGTCGTTGCCTTTGCCTATCTTGATATTCTGCATCCGCTGGGGCCGGTGCAGAGCCTTATCCGCGATGTTCTGGGCATTGCCAGTCCGCGCGATTTGCGGCTTCCCGACATTCGTTCGATGGCTGGCTGCATAGTTCTCCTCGGGTTGGTTCTCTACCCTTATGTTTATCTCTCCGCGCGGGCCATGTTTGTTTTGCAGCCCGCAAGTCTGATGGAGAGTGCGCGAATGCTGGGTGCAAAACCTTTCTCTGCCTTCTGGCACGTGGCCTTGCCGGCCGCGCGGCCCGGCATTGCTGTAGGGGGAAGTCTTGCTCTGATGGAAGCGCTGAATGATATCGGCGCGGCGCAGTTTCTGGGTGTGGAGACGCTGACAGTCTCGATTTATTCGACCTGGGTGAACCGCTCAAGCCTTGCAGGTGCGGCGCAAATTGCTTTGCTGTTGCTGGCTTTTGTGCTGGTTCTGATCCTTCTGGAACGCTGGGGGCGGCGGCATCGCGATGATGCTGTGGGCTCGGATGTGGCGGAGGGACTGGCACCGGCAAAGCTCCACGGATTTGCGGGATACGGCATGCTTGCGGTGGTGAGCCTGCCGGTATTGCTGGGCTTTGTCGCGCCTGCGACCTATCTGGCATTTCAGTCTTTTGAACGGATCAGCCGCTTCGGATTGTCGTCTGCGATCATTACTGAAAGCGCGAACACGGTGTTTATTGCGGCGGTGGCGACGCTGGTTATCCTCGGGGCGGGATTTGTGATCGCCTATGCGATGCGTATGGTGCCCGGCGCTGTGTCCTCGGTTCTCGCGCGGATGGGTGCGCTGGGCTATGCGGTGCCTGGCACTGTGCTGGCGATCTCGCTGCTGGTGCCTTTGGCGGCGTTTGACAATGCGCTGGACGGGTTGATGCGGCATTGGTTTGGCATTTCCACGGGGCTGATCCTTTCAGGTTCCGGCGCGGCGCTGGTCTATGCCTATGCGGCGCGGTTCATGGTGATTTCGTCGGGCGGGATAGAGGCCGGTTTGAACAAGATTTCGCGCTCGATTGATGAGACAGCGCAGACGCTGGGCGCGCGGCGGCGCGAGGTGATGGGGATGATCCATTTGCCGCTATTGCGTCCGGCATTGGCGAGCGCGGCGCTGCTGGTATTCGTCGATTGCTTGAAGGAACTGCCGGCAACTTTGCTGTTGCGGCCTTTCGATTTCGAGACTTTGGCGACGCATCTTTATGCGGAAGCCTCGCGTGGCACGTATGAAGACGGGGCGATTGCCGCGCTTCTGATTGTGGCGGCGGGACTTGTGCCCATCATCGCTTTGTCGCGTCTGGCGCGGCCCGAGATTGCTGACGTGGCGGATGAGATTTCCCGTAGCTGATCTCATTTTGGCCGTGATTTTCGTGTGAGTTTGACGGCAACGGGATCGGGGGGAACCGGCGGAGGTTCCCATGCTGTCACGACGACAGATGCTATTTGGCGCGGCAGCGCTTCCATTTCTTCAGATTTACCCGAGATATGCTGCGGCAGAGGTTGCTCTGCCATTGCGGCGGCTGGTCCGCGCGGCAGAAGGCCAGATCGGGGTGACGGTTTTCTATGACAGCGCCTACCGGTCGATCGGCTATCCGCAAGGGGATGTGCCGCGGGATCGGGGGGTGTGCAGCGATGTGGTGATACGCGCCTATCGCGACGGGTTGGGCGTGGATCTGCAACGGCTTGTGCATGAGGATATGGTGGCGAATTTCGCGGCTTATCCCCGCAACTGGGGATTATCGCGGACCGACCGCAATATCGACCATCGCCGTGTGCCGAACCTGATGGTTTTTCTGACGCGGCAGGGCGGTAAATTGCCCAAAGGCACGCCTTATGACACCGGAGATGTTGTGACCCAGATGGTGGGCGGGCGGCTGCCGCATGTGGTGATCGTGTCCGATGAGAAGGTGGCGGGCACGAAACGGCGCAAAGTTATCCACAATATTGGTGGCGGGACGGTGTTTGCCGATGTGCTGGAAACCTATCCTGTGACGGGCCATTACCGCTGGACAGGCTCGGAAATCCAAGCAATTCCTTCATGAGATTGAGCGTTTCCAGCATGAGATCCGTGCTTTTCCTTGTCTCTTGCTGATCTAAAGCTGAGCTTGCGTGATTGACCGTGCGAAAGCGGGGTTTGGGGGGTAAAATATCCCCGAATCCAAGAGGCAATATCCTATGCAGCAATATCTCGACCTGCTGGCCCATGTGCGCCACAAGGGCACCGTCAAAGCCGACCGGACCGGCACGGGCACGCTTTCCACATTCGGGTGGCAGTCTCGCTACAATCTGGCTGACGGCTTTCCGATGGTGACGACGAAGAAGCTGCATCTGAAATCCATCGTCCACGAGCTGCTGTGGTTTCTGGCGGGCGACACGAATATCGCTTACCTGAAAGCCAATGGCGTGCGCATCTGGGATGAGTGGGCCGACGAGAATGGCGAGCTGGGTCCGGTCTATGGGCATCAGTGGCGTTCGTGGCCGACACCGGATGGGGATAAGATCGACCAGATCAAGAACCTGATCGAGATGATCAAGAAGAGCCCTGACTCGCGCCGCCTGATCGTGAGCGCATGGAATGTCGCCGATATTGACGGGATGGCGCTGCCGCCATGCCATTGCCTGTTCCAGTTCTATGTGGCGGACGGCAAACTCTCCTGCCAGCTCTATCAGCGCAGCGCGGATATCTTTCTGGGCGTGCCTTTCAACATCGCGTCATACGCATTGCTGACCATGATGGTGGCGCAGGTGACGGGGCTGGAAGCGGGCGAGTTCATCCATACATTCGGGGACGCGCATCTCTATTCCAACCATCTGGAACAGGCTGACAAGCAATTGGCGCGCAAGCCGCTGCCGCTGCCCAAGATGATTATCAACCCGGACGTGAAATCCATTTTTGATTTCACCTATGACGACTTCAAGCTGGAAGGCTATGAAGCGCATCCGCATATCGCGGCGCCTGTGGCGGTATGACCGGCGGGCGACGCAGGTTGCTGGTGGCGCTGCTGACTTTGCTTGTTCTGGGGCTGGCCGGTGTTTCGATGGGCCTGATCCTGACCCATATGCGACCGCTGACGCCCGAGCGGATTGAAATTCCCAGCATCCAGTGAGTGGCCCCTTGAAAGATATCCATCTGAGCCTGTTTGTTGCCATTGCCGAGAATGGTGTCATCGGACGCGACAATGCGATGCCGTGGCGGCTGTCGGAAGACCTCAAATATCTCAAGCGCATGACGATGGGAAAGCCGATCCTGATGGGGCGCAAGACATGGGAGAGTTTTCCCAAGCGCCCGCTGCCCGGACGGCCCAATCTGGTGGTGACGCGGGACGCGGATTATGACGCGCCCGGGGGTGAGGTTTTTTGCTCAACAGAAGATGCCATCGCGCGGGGCGAGGTGCTGGCGCGCGAACTCGATGTGGACGAGATCATGGTGCTGGGTGGCGGGCAGATTTATGACGCGTTGCTGGAACGTGCGACGCGGATTTATCTCACCGAGGTGCATGATACGCCGGACGGTGACACGCGGTTTGAATTTGACCGCGCGGGCTGGCGCGAAGTGAGCCGCGAGCGGCACGAGAAGGGCGAGAAGGATACGAGCGCCTATTCATTCGTGGTGCTGGAGCGATGAGCGGCGGCGGGACAGAGCCGGTGCTGACGACCAAGGAGCGACTTGGCTGGCAGAATTTTTTTGCCCAGCAAATCAGTGTTGACGATCTGACCCATACGCCGCCGGTGCGCGTGACAGAAGTGCATCGCAACGAGTTGCGTGTTGTCGGCGACGATATTGATACGGGCATTCCGCCCGATCCGGCGGTGACAGTCGGAGACTGGGTTTTGTTCGATCCGGTCAATCCGAAATCAAGCCGTGTTCTGGAACGCAAGAGCCTGATCAAACGGCGGTCACCCGGCTCTGACAGGCGTGAACAGCTGATCGCGGCCAATATCGATACAATCTTTATCGTGTCGTCCTGCAATCAGGATTTCAATGTGGCGCGGCTGGAGCGGTATGTGGTTCTGGCTTTTGATGCGCAGATCACGCCGGTCATTCTGCTGACAAAGACCGATCTGTGTGACGATGCGAGCGAATATGTCACGGCCGCGCAGTCCATTTCCGATTTGGTGCCGGTTGTGACGGTGGATGCGCGCGGCGACGAGCCGAAGCAAAAGCTGGCGCAGTGGTGCGGGGAGGGGCAGACGATTGCCTTTCTGGGATCGTCGGGTGTTGGCAAATCGACGCTCACCAATGCACTGGCGGGTGCGGAGGTGGTGGCGACGGGAGAGATACGCGAGGACGATGCCAAGGGACGCCATACGACAACACGGCGGCAATTATATGTGGTGCCGGGGGGCTGTGTGGTGCTGGACACGCCGGGCGTGCGCGAGCTGCAACTGACCGATGTGGCATCGGGCATTGACGATGTGTTTGCCGATCTGCGTGAGCTGACGACACAATGCCGGTTCCGGAATTGTCAGCATGTATCGGAACCCGGATGCGCGGTTCTGGAAGGTTTTGCATCGGGGGCCGTTGACGCTGAACGCTATGCGCGGTGGCGGAAGCTTCTGGAGGAAGAAGAGTTTAATTCGACCAGTTTGGCGGAGCGCAAGACCAAGGATAAATCGCTGCATAAGACGATACGTGCGTCGCAGAAGCATAAGGGTCGGGAGTGAGGGGGCGTCTCACTTTACGGCGGAGAGAAAAGACTCGGCGGGAAATTGATCCACTGGATCAATTTCTGTTCCGCCTCACCCCCCCACCCAAAAAATTCCAAGCGAATTTTTTGACCTCCCCACGAGGGGGAGGTCGGAGAGCGAAGCGATCCGGGTGGGGGTGCTTTTCAGAGCAAACCGTTGGGCGAGACCAGCACCTTGCCGTGGCGACCGCCGGTTTGGGCGCGGACCAGCGCGGTGGCTATGTCTTCGATGGGGAAGACGTGATCGACAGGGGCGTGGAGTGCGCCGCTGGTGATGCGGGCGCAGAGATCGGCATAGAGTTTTTCAATCTCGGCGGCGCTGCGTTTGGCGAGGAAGCGGCCAAGCATGAAGCCGGTATGTGTGACACCGCGAAAGATGAGATCGCTGCCGGTGACTTGCGGATTGTCGCCCGACATGGAGCCATAGGTGCAAACCGTGCCGCCATCGCTGACACAGGCGGCGATGCGGGATGTGGCCTCGCCCGACACGGCGTCTATGCCCAGCATGAGCGGCGCATCGCCAATGGCGGCTTTGACGCGGGTGCTGAGGTCTGGGCCATCGAGTAGGCAGATGTCGGCGCCGAGGGCTGTGAGCTCTGCAAAGACATCTTCGCGGCGCAGGACATTGATCGTGCGCAGGCCGCGCTCCTTCGCCAGCGATATGACGAGGCGACCAACGGCGGAATTGGCGACATTCTGAATGACCCATGCGCCTTGCGGCAGGTCCACAATGTCGGAAAGCAGAAGATGGGCTGTCGGCGGATTGATGCGCAGCATGGCGGCCTGGCGGTGATCGACATCGGGCGGAAGCTTGATGACATCTGTGCTTTTGACGAGACGCATCTGCGCCCAGTTCTCGCGTTGCAGATTGATGACGAGATCACCTATGGCGACATTGCCGACGCCGCTGCCTATGGCGGTGACGCGGCCCAGACATTCTGCGCCCGGCGTGGCGGGCAGCGGCGGACGGATGCGGTAATTGCCACGGCAGAAGCCAATGTCTGCGGGATTGATGGGGAAGGCGATGACTTCGAAGAGAACCTCGCCTGCGGCAGGTGCGGGAAGATCGGGCACCTCGACACAATGGCTGACAATTTCGGGTACGCCGTAGCTGTCGAGTTCGATCCGCTTCATTGGGGCCTCCGGTGGTCTGGATGTTTTTTTGCCAGCCTATATGAAAATTGACGGGAGCGGGGCGGGGTTTGCTAGGATTGTGACTTGTGTTGCACGCGGCATGGCAAAAAAGGTGGGTCCCGGGATCAAGTCCCGGGACGACACTGTTAAATATAGAAACGAAACAGGGAACGGACCGGATGACTTCCAGCGATATGAAGATGGCGAAATCGTTGCATTATGTGACTTTCAAGTCTTTGCATGATGCGCCATTGGACATTGCCGCGCGCATGTCTGTGCCGTCTGTGGCGGGCAAGAAACCTGCTGTCATTTTGCTGCACGGGTCTGCCGGGCCGAGCAAGCGCGAGACGGGCTATGCCGACAAGTTGAATGCGGCGGGCATTGTGACACTGGAGCCGGACCAATGGGCGGCGCGTGGCATTGGCGGCGGCTCGACAGGGCGGCCCAAGACTGTGGTGGAGACACTGCCGGATGTTTATGGCGCGCGTGCATTTCTCGCTGCACATCCCGAAGTGGATGCAGAGCGCATCGGTGTCATGGGATTTTCATTTGGCGGCATTGCCTCGATGCTGGTGGCGACGAAGGCGCGCAATTCGGAATTTCTGGGGGATGCACATTTCAAGGCGATGATGCCTGTCTATCCGATTGCGTCGGCCTATAACCGGCTGCCCGGATTTGAATTTGGTGATCTGGTGGATGCGCCGGTGATGCTGGTGGCGGGTGCGCTGGATGCCTATGACGATGATGCGGAAGCGGCACCGAAGCTGGTGGCATCGCTCGACCCCAAAGATGCGGCAAAGATCACCGTGCAGGTGATGGCTGGTGCGCATCATTGCTTTGATATGCCCGGCGCAGATGTGCTGGTGAACGATCCGGCGTCGCATCGCGGGGCGGGGGGCGAGGTGCATATGAAGCATAATGAAATGGCGATGCTGGCATCACACCAGATTGCGGTTTCGTTTTTCTCGGAGAATTTGTGAGGTTTCCCATCCAAAAAATTCCAAGGAAATTTTTTGACCTTCCCTCCAGGGGGAGGTGGGAAGTCTTTTTAAGTGCCTTCATCTCCGCTTGATGTTTAACTGCCCCTAATCCCGAATCCCCCCTGATGGAGTAAAATGATGGATGTGCGCGCCGCTGTGGCTTTTGAAAAAGGAAAGCCGCTCGTTATCGAGACTGTGCAGCTAGAAGGCCCCAAGGCCGGTGAAGTTCTGGTGGAGATGAAGGCGACGGGCATCTGCCACACCGATGCGTTCACGCTGTCGGGCGATGATCCGGAAGGGATTTTTCCTGCCATTCTGGGCCATGAAGGTGCGGGCGTGGTGGTGGAAGTGGGCGCGGGCGTGAAGTCGCTGAAAGTGGGCGACCATGTGATCCCGCTTTACACACCCGAATGCCGCGAGTGCAAAAGCTGCACGAGCCAGAAGACCAATCTCTGCACCTCCATCCGCTCGACGCAGGGCCAAGGCCTGATGCCGGATGGAACGAGCCGGTTCAGCTATAAGGGCCAGCCGATCATGCATTACATGGGCTGCTCGACCTTTGCCAATTACTCGGTGCTGCCGGAAATTGCGCTGGCGAAAATTCGTCCCGACGCGCCTTTCGACAAGGTTTGCTATATCGGTTGCGGTGTGACCACTGGCATTGGCGCGGTGATCTTTACCGCCAAAGTGGAAGCGGGCGCGAATGTGGTTGTCTTCGGGCTGGGCGGCATTGGCCTCAATGTCATTCAGGGCGCGAAGATGGTGGGCGCCAATATGATTATCGGCGTGGACATCAATCCCGAGCGACAGGCGATGGCTAAAGCTTTCGGTATGACGCATTTCGTCAATCCCAAAGAGATCAAGGGCGATGTGGTGGCCCATCTGGTGGAGCTGACAGGCGGCGGGGCCGACTATAGTTTCGAATGTATCGGCAATGTGAACACGATGCGTCAGGCGCTGGAATGCTGTCATCGCGGCTGGGGTGTTTCGACTGTGATCGGTGTGGCGGGCGCGGGACAGGAAATCTCGACGCGTCCGTTCCAACTGGTGACAGGCCGCGTGTGGAAAGGCTCTGCCTTTGGCGGCGCGCGCGGACGGACCGATGTGCCGCGTATCGTGGATTGGTACATGGATGGCAAGATCAATATTGACGATCTGATCACGCATGTGATGCCGCTTGAGGACATCAACAAGGGCTTTGATCTGATGCATGAGGGCAAGTCGATCCGCTCTGTGGTGACTTTTTAAGTTACGTTTTCCCAGGTCTGTCGTCATGGCCGGGCTTGACCC
>TARA_R110000824_G_scaffold258004_1_pt1 | contig 56003 bp, 57 predicted proteins | sample TARA_R110000824 | Tara Oceans TARA_R110000824 (sample SAMEA4397747) | marine metagenome | biome: Polar Biome; feature: [MES] marine water layer (ENVO:01000295) within the mesopelagic zone...; material: water (ENVO:00002006), including particulate matter (ENVO:01000060) such...
GGATATTCTCGAATTCCAGCGTCACCACATCGACGCTTTTGGCGAATTTTTCAAGCGCCGCCTTGTCGCCATAGGGCGCAACGGTGGAGCGGTGGCTGACCTGGGCGGCGGGGCTGTCTTCCTCAGGCCCATAGACATGGACGAAATAGCCCATTTCCGCGGCCGCAATGGCCATCATCCGGCCAAGCTGGCCGTCACCGAGAATTCCGATATGTCCGCCGGGCGCGATTACTGTCATTTCCGGATACCTTATTGTGGGTCTGTGGCGACGCTGTCGGTCTGCTGCGCCCGCCAGTCCTCGACGGCCTTGGCGTAGGTTTCGTTATTGAGCGCGAGAATCTGGGCGGCGAGGAGGCCAGCATTGATTGCGCCCGCCTTGCCGATGGCGAGGGTGCCGACGGGAACACCGCCCGGCATCTGCGCGATGGAGAGCAGGCTGTCCATGCCTTTCAGCGCCTTGCTCTCAATGGGCACGCCAAGGACGGGGAGCGGCGTCATCGCGGCGGTCATGCCCGGCAGATGCGCCGCGCCACCGGCGCCGGCGATAATCACCTTCAGCCCGCGCGCCGCCGCATGGGTCGCATATTCATAAAGCCGGTCCGGCGTGCGATGGGCGGAGACGATTTTCGTCTCATAGGGAATGTCCAGCCTGTCCAGTATATCGGCGGCATTCTTCATGGTTTCCCAGTCGGACTGGCTGCCCATGATGATCCCGATTTCAGCGTCCCGTTTGGTCATTCGATGTTCCCTGTTTTGACCCCTGGCGGTTTGAAGCCCGCGATTATAGGCAAGCGGTTCAAAGACGCAAGGGAAGGTTGACCCTGCGTTGCCAGGTGCCGGAAAAGCGCCTTTTATAACGAGAATTCTTTGAATTTTCAGTTAATTTACTCTAAAGTTTGGTAAAATTATTGGGATCAGGGGATCGGGGGATCTATGAAAATCGAGCCAGGCGGACAGAGCAGGCCGACGCGTGCAGCCGGGGACAGCCGGAAATCATCCACAAAGACAAGCGCCAGCTTTACCGCTCCGGCGCGGGACATCAACGACAGCGCCTCCGTCCTTGGCATCCCGGACAACGAACTCACGCCCCGCGTACAGGAGGCGATCACCACCCTGATGACGGAGGTGGAAAACCTGCGTCAGTCAATCAGGGACCTGACCCGGCGGCTCAATGATGCCGAGCTGGTGGCCGATCAGGACCCGTTGCTGCCGATCTATAATCGCCGCGCCTTCGTGCGGGAACTGTCGCGGGTGAAAGCCTCGGTGGAGCGGTACCAGACCGAAGCCAGCCTTGTCTATATCGACCTCAACCAGTTCAAGTCAGTCAATGACAGCCTCGGTCATGAGGCGGGAGATTATGTGCTCTCGCAGGTGGCGATGCGGCTCAAAGAGAGCGTGCGCGACACCGATATCGTCGGGCGCCTCGGCGGCGATGAATTCGGCCTGATCCTCGCGCGGACGAAACCGCAGGACGCCCGGCATCTGATCGACCGCCTGCCCAAGCTGTTTGCCGAAAAGCCGATCATCTGGAAAGGCGCGGCGCTGCCGACCAGCCTCTCGTCCGGCATTGTCCCGATCAGTGCCGGGGAAAACCCGGAGCAGACCTTAAGCGCCGCGGATAGCGCAATGTACAAGGAAAAGCACGGCAGCGAGGACCGCCGCGGCGCGTAAGCGCGGGTTACCTGTTTGGGGACGGCGGAAGTTAAAGATCAGGCGATGATATCGGGCAGCAGGGTATTTCGCGCGCGGTAAATCTGGTCCTTCAGGATAAGTTTGCGTTTTTTCAACCGCTGAAGCTGCAGCGAGTTGTAATTGCCGCTCTCAATCAGGGCATCGATCGCCCGGTCAAGGTCTCCATGTTCGGTTTTCAGCTGTTCCAGTTTCGCCCTGAGCATTTCCTGCTCATCAATTTCCGCCATATGAAAGGCACTCCGACAACTTTTTTCCAATGAAGCGACAGCTATGCTACCCTATAAAGGGTATTGCATCAGGATTATCAGTATTTTACCGCTTTTCCCGGGACAATCCTAGCATAGGTCATATTACTTGAAGAAGGGGCGCTGTGGCAAATGGCGATTTTTTCCTCAGCGGTTTTTCCGCCCAGTCAGCTTTGGGACTATGCCATCCGGCTCTATAGCGACGCGCCCGTCGCCGAGGCCTGCCTCAGATTGCAGGAGCGGCGCAGCCTCGATGTCAATCTCCTGATGTTCTGTATCTGGACGGCGGCGAGCGGGCGGGGCCGTCTCGCGGAGGACGAGCTTGATGCCGGGATCGCAGCCGCCGCGCGCTGGCAGGCCGAGGTGGTGGCGCCGCTGCGTCATGTCCGCCGCTATCTCAAGGGACCGATTGCCCCCGCCGATGCCCGTCTTGGCAACGAGCTCCGGCGCGGCATTGCGGATGGCGAGCTGTTCGCCGAGCATATGGAGCTAATATTCCTCAATGATCTGCTGACGCGACCCGCGACCGGCTCCTTCGGCGCGAGTGAGCGCGGAGAGGCAGCGGCCGATAATCTCGCGGCCTATCTCGGCCGGGTCACCGATTCCCTTGATACCGACGATCTGTCGGACCTGCTGCTGATCTGGCGGCAGGCCTTCCCCGATGCCGAGCCGCGGCTGACCGGCCTGTTCGGCCCCCATATCTAGTCCCCAACAAGAAGAAAAGAAGAAGAGTTCATGAGACAGCGTAAGACATTCCTTTTGATAACAAGCGTTCTGTCCCTGCTGGCGATCCCGGCGAGCAGCCAGTCAGTCGGTCAACAGCAGCCGAAGGAACTGGCTCTTGTCATGCGGGATCAGGCACGATTCTGCGCCATCCATAAGGACAAGAGCTGCGCCCAGGCCTGCGCGACGGCCACCAAGAATGCGGAAGATGCGACCGCCGTGCAGCAATGCAACGCTGAGCATCAGCGGGTGCTTGCCGCCAATCCGCCACCTCCGCCGCGCCCGGAAAAAAGCATGACGCTTGCTCAGCGCATCGCCCTGATGCCGGACAAGGTTGCCTATTGCAAGGCGAAAAAGGCAGTGAAGACCACGATAAAGATAGGCCGCCCGCTCGACGCCTGCATTGGCACTTGCAGTAGTAGTCGGGTGAGTGATCCCAATTATCCAGAACGCCAGCGGGAGGGCATCGTCCTCACATGCGAGAATCTCTATTATGCAATCTTCCAGAAACTCGGCAAATAGGGGAAGGGATCAGGCGCCGCCCTTCAGCCCGGCCCATTCCCTGGCAAGGGTATTCTCCAGCCCCAGCAGGTTGAGCAGATGGCCGGTGAACTGATCGACGATCTCGCCGGTCGTTTCGGGCTTTGTATAGAAGGCAGGGACCGGCGGCGCGATGATCGCGCCCATCTCGGAGAGCTGGGTCAGGGTGCGAAGATGGCCTGTATGAAAGGGCGTTTCCCGCACGGCCAGCAATAACTTACGGCGTTCTTTTAAAGTCACGTCTGCGGCGCGGGTCAGCAGGCTGGACGTGACGCCGGTCGCGATTTCCGACATCGTGCGGATAGAGCAGGGCACGACCGCCATGCCCATGGTCGGATAAGAGCCCGAGGCGATGGCGGCGCCGATATCGGCGGATTTATGGGTATGGGAGGCGAGGGCCCTGACCTCGGAAACGCTTCTGTTCGTTTCCTGCGCGATGGTGATTTCGCCCGCTTTTGAGATGACCAGATGGGTCTCCAGATCGAGCTTCCGGCAGGCCTCGAGCAGGCGGATGCCGAGCACCGCGCCGGAGGCGCCGCTGATCCCGATGACAAGTCGTTGATTTTGCGCCATATTATAATTTTCTTTCAAAAATTATGCCCTTCAGGCATTGAATCATAGTCAGTTTATTCATAATTCTGTAATATAAAGTTGTCTATCGCTGGCCTGCCAGCGTCCTGCCGTTTTTTAACAAAGGAGATACACTATGAGCACAGCAGATCATGTTGCACAGCTGACCGAAAAACACCACCGCATCGAAGAAAAAATCGAAAATGAAATGGCCAGCCCGTCCGCAGATCATGTGCATATCAGTGAACTCAAGCGCGAAAAACTCAGGATAAAGGAAAAGATAACTATGCTCTCGGCGGAGGGTAAAGTCACTCATTAAAGAGGGACTTATCCACCGTATTTAACCTCCCGTCACGGGAGCATCCTGGCGCCGAAATCAGTTTCGGCGCCTTTTTTTATGGTCCGGCTTTGCACTTCGATCCAAGTGGCAAAAGGGAATAAAATTTTTTCCAAAAAAGACGGTGTGAAGGGTATCAAAGGGCGTCCGGTTGCGGTAGGATCACGGCTTGCTCATAACAGTAGAATTTGTCGAATTCCCGCGTAAATTCCTTTTACCGATTCGTCAAGCGTAATAATTTTCAATATTTTTCCACAACCAGTTGACGGCTTGTCAGCCTTTATACAATATGTAGTGGTTAATGTCGTGTTTGAGTAGATATTGAGTTCCGCTAACGACACCAAAAACGGCGTATTCTTGTAATTACCGGAATAGACAACCAGCATACCGGGAAATTATTACAAAAATATGGCAAGTGGTACGAAATATTATTATTGGAATCGAGCCCAATCGATTCCGCAGTATTAGTTGAGATCTGGAAGGGGTAAGAAAAATGCTGGATACAGTTGAGATGCTAACGGATATCGTTCAGGTAAAGGATGGCGCGCGGGTCCATATTGACCATGGTCGCGACAAGTATCTGACGGAATTCGGCATGGCGGTATTGAAAGACCGCTATCTCCTGCCCGAGGAAAGCTTCCAGGATCTGTTCGGCCGGGTGGCCAGCGCCTATGGCGAGGACGACGCCCATGCGCAGCGCATCTATGAGTATATCAGCAAGCTCTGGTTCATGCCTTCGACGCCGGTGCTCAGCAATGGCGGGTCGTCGCGCGGTTTGCCGATTTCCTGCTTCCTCAATGAGTCGAACGACAGCCTGAAGGGAATCGTCAATCTCTGGACGGAAAATGTCTGGCTGGCGTCCAAGGGCGGCGGCATCGGCAGCTACTGGGGCAATCTGCGCTCCATCGGCGAAGGTGTCGGCGCGGTTGGCAAGACCTCCGGCGTGGTGCCCTTCATCCGCGTCATGGACAGCCTCACCCTCGCCATCAGCCAGGGGTCTTTGCGCCGCGGTTCGGCGGCCGTGTACCTGCCCATCTCCCATCCGGAGATCGAGGAATTCATCGAGATTCGCCGCCCGACCGGGGGCGACCCCAACCGCAAGACGCCAAACCTGCATCACGGCATCCTGGTGTCCGACGCCTTCATGCGCGCGGTGGAGGAAGATGCGGAATGGGCGCTGACCAGTCCGCATGATCACGCCGTTGTCCGTACGGTGAGCGCGCGCAGCCTGTGGATCCGTATTCTCACGGCGCGGGTCGAGACCGGCGAGCCCTATATTATCTTCAACGACCGGGTGAACTCCCTGATGCCGGAGCATCACAAGCTCGCCGGGCTGGAAGTGAAAACCTCCAACCTCTGCGCGGAGATCACCCTGCCGACGGGCATCGACCATCTCGGCAAGGAGCGGACGGCGGTCTGCTGCCTGTCCTCGCTGAACTTGGAGAAATATGACGAATGGGAAGGGCAGGACGGCTTTATCGAGGATGTCATGCTGTTTCTCGACAATGTGCTGCAGGATTTCATCGACCGCGCGCCGGACGAGATGGAGCGCGCGAAATACGCCGCCTTCCGCGAGCGCAGCGTCGGCCTTGGCGTCATGGGCTTCCATTCCTTTTTGCAGGCGAAGCGCGTGCCCATGGAATCGGTCATGGCGAAGGTCTGGAACCGCAAGATTTTCACCCATATCCAGAAGGGTGTCGATGCCGCGTCGAAATCCCTCGCGGAATTGCGCGGTGCCTGCCCGGACGCGGCGGATTACGGCTTCAACGAGCGGTTTTCGAACAAGACGGCGATCGCGCCGACGGCTTCCATCTCCATCATCTGCGGTGGGGCGAGCCCGGGGATCGAGCCCGCCGCCGCCAACAGCTACACCCACAAGACGCTCTCGGGCAGCTTCAATGTGCGCAACCCGCATCTGAAGCGGCTGCTCGCGGAGAAGGGACAGGACACGGAGGAAATCTGGAGTTCCATCACCGTCAAGGAAGGCTCGGTGCAGCATCTCGACTTCCTCGACGATCACGAGAAGGATGTGTTCAAGACCGCGTTCGAGCTGGATCAGCGCTGGATCATCGAGCTTGCCGCCGACCGCACGCCGATGATCGACCAGTCGCAGTCCGTCAACATCTTCCTGCCCGCCGATGTGCATAAGCGTGATCTGCACCAGATCCATTTCATGGCCTGGAAGCAGGGCGTGAAGAGCCTTTACTACTGCCGCTCCAAATCCATGCAGCGCGCGGAAGTCGTCGCGATGAAGGAGGAACTGCCCGAGGAACTCCGTGAACTCGCCGCGAGCCTTGCGCCCGCCGTCGCACGCGCGGTCGAGAACGCCGGCGAGACCGTCGATTACGAAGAATGCCTCGCCTGCCAGTAGGGCGGAGAGCGGTGGCGCCTGCCACTGCTCTTTATCCTCTTATTGTACATGCAGCACGGCCATGTTCTTGCCGGTGCATTTCCAGTTATCGACGTCAATCCGGTCGGCCGACTTGACAAGATTGCCGATGGAATAAATTCTGGCATTTCGCCGCTGTGGTGCGGGGTCTTCAGGATCACGTGAGTTCCAAAGCTTGATCGACATGCAATATTTAATGGCATCGGTTGTGCTGTGCTCGGTTACATAAAACACCAGGGTTTCATTCATTTTCAGGTTTCTTTTTTTACCATCGATCGTCACCTGCTTTTTTGGATTGAAGCGGCGGCCATGGTAGAGAGCCTCTATTTTTTCGAATTTGCCTCCGAGTTTCTTATCTATTGTTCCGCCCCAGCCCTTGCCGCTCACCAGACTTTCCTTCTCGACAAGTTTCCACAGCGCTGCGTCGAAATTGTTAAGGGTTCCCTTTTCTTTTTCCAGGTGCTGCAAGAGCTTGTTGCCATTGCCGATGACCTCGTCGCACGCTAGAAGTTGCTGATTTACCTCGGAGAGTGTCCATTCTTCGGCTTCCGCGATAATGCTCAGGCTTTGTTGTTGCGCAAGTGCTTGTTTCTTCAGTTCAGAAAGTTGAGTATTGACATGGTCGTCGTTGGTTTTGACCTTTGTCAGCCTCTTGACGAGACTGGTGATCTCGTCGAGCCGGAAATCTATCCCGCGCAGGACGCCGACGGAAATCAGGATGTCCTCGCTGTCTGGTTGCGGAGCGGGTTGTTCCGCAGTGTCTTTTATCGGCGCCATGGTCATTTTCTTCTTTTTCTTTTTTTTAGGCGATACATAGGTTTTGGTCAGATCAAACTTCCGCTTCTTTGCCTTCCTCTTTCGTACCGGCTTCTGGTCCTGCTCGTCATTTTTCTTTTCTTCGTCGTCTGCAGGTGCGAGAGGCTTCTGCTCTGCGGCAGCGTCCTCAAGAATTTCCTGAAGCAGTGAATCACATTCGCCGGATACCCTCATAAGATCTTGATCTTGCTCGTTATAGGTGCTTTTATTTATACCGTCGCTTTTCAGCTCTTTCTCGCTTGTGAGTTTCTTGGTGCTGTCGTACAGTTCTTCTGCCGTAAGCCCGTTGTTGCGGACAATTTCCAGGCTGGTGGACAGTTCACTTTCATCTTCAACACCCTGCGTCTGCATCAAACCCTTAAAGCATTTGCGGGTCTCCCTGACCTCTTCGCCATCAAAAATATCTGTCCGTATGAGCCGGATGACAGAGGGGAAAAGCATTTCGTTTATCTGTATGGACAGTGTGTCGTCGTATTCTCTTTCGATTTGCGAATTTAACTCGTCAAGCCCAATGTTGCCCTTCTTCTCCAAATACTGGGTGAGGAGTTTGCCGCCGCACTCTATTTTCCTTTCCGGTGAATGCATGGTCTCAATACTATATTTTTCGTCATAAAATTTTTTGATTCTGGAAAGAATGTCATAATTTTCTCCAATCAGTTGCGCGAGTTTTTGCTCTTGTTGCTTTGGCAAAATAACAACAATTCCCATAATATTTGCGATATCCAGGCAGGCTTTCTTGTATTGCTCGTCGTTGACGGTTTTCCCCGTTTTAAGAAAGGTTTCTTTGAAACATGGCGTGATTTTGTATAGCATTGATTTTTGTCGAACTTTTAACTCTTGTTGTAATTGCTCGGGCACGCCTGGCTTATTGAAAAATGACCGCCAGATTTCGTTCTTTTCATTGATGTCTTTCACAAATGCAATTTCAGCGGAAACTTGCATGCATGCCATTTTGACGAAGATATCGAGATACCTCGTCGGACACGAAAAACAGATGTCATTTATATATTCTGCGACTGAACTGGCGAAGGCCTCTGTGTAGAAGTATTTCTTACAGTATGCCCTGATAAATCTCTCCAGCGGATCCTTTTTCTTTTGCGGAATTGTTTTGTAATAGGCGTAAAGCTGTGCCGCAAATTCAAGGCTCTCCTCCGGATAGTAATCGGCTATCAGGTTCATTGCGGGTGTGATGACATCATTATGTAGCGTCAGATTGTTGTTTTTGAGTTTCCCTTCATAGTCTGAATTTCTTATGCTGTAATTTGTGATGATTTCGGCTACTTTATTTTTGTTCTGTTCACTTAATTCTTTGTTGTAGGGAATTATACCTGTCCTTGGGCCAATTACTTTAATTGTATAGATATTTTCTTGTTCTTTTTTAGGCTTCATAAGCGCAAACATATCATATTCCTTGAATAATAAAATATGAATACAGACGCATATTTTGTGTAATTGTGATTTATTATTAGTTTATTGTATTTATATTTTTAAATGGCGTTTTTTATATTAAAATGATCGAAATCTTCAGCCCCGCGCAGCGGCGCTTACCAATTCAAATGCGCCATAGAAGCGTTGATTGACGACCGCACCTGCCATATGATGGCGGGGCAAATACGCGATGAAATCCAATCTGAAAGAATAGATATCCGCCATGTCCCTGCTCGATGCCAAGCCCGTCTACAAGCCCTTTTCCTACCCCTGGTGCTATGATGCCTGGCTGAAACAGCAGCAGATTCACTGGCTGCCGGAGGAGGTGCCGCTCGCCGATGACGTGAAGGACTGGCACAACACCCTCTCGGAGTCGGAGCGGCATCTGCTGACGCAGATTTTCCGCTTCTTCACCCAGTCGGATATCGAGGTGAACAACTGCTACATGCGCCATTACAGCCGGGTGTTCAAGCCGACCGAGGTGCAGATGATGCTCGCCGCCTTCTCGAACATGGAGACGGTGCATATCGCCGCCTATTCGCATCTCTTGGATACCATCGGCATGCCCGAGACGGAATATTCCGCCTTCCTCCATTACAAGGAGATGAAGGACAAATACGACTATATGCAGCAGTTCAATGTCGACAACAAATCGGAGGTGGCGAAGACCCTCGCCGTCTTCGGCGCCTTCACCGAGGGGCTACAGCTGTTCGCCAGTTTCGCCATCCTGCTCAACTTCCCGCGCACCGGCAAGATGAAGGGGATGGGGCAGATCGTCACCTGGTCCGTCCGCGACGAGAGCCTGCATTGCAACTCCATCATCAAGCTGTTCAAGACCTTCATTTCGGAAAACCCGGAGATCTGGACGAAGGAATTCTGTCAGGAGCTTTATGCGACCTGCCGCGAGATCGTCACCCATGAGGACGCCTTTATCGACCTCGCCTTCGGCGCCGGCGATATCGAGGGGCTGACGGCGGACGAGATCAAGGCCTATATCCGCTATATCGCCGACCGCCGCCTGGTGCAGCTCGGCCTCGATGAAATCTACCATATCGAGAAAAACCCGCTCCCCTGGCTCGACGCCATCCTCAACGCCGTCGAGCACACCAACTTCTTCGAAAACCGCGCCACCGAATACTCAAAGGCGGCAACGAAGGGGACGTGGGAAGAGGCGTTTGCTTGAGGGGGTTATTTGGGAAATAAGACCAATATTACAGGAGCAGTGATTACTGTTGTATTGCCAAGTATCTTTGGGTTTATGGAGAAACCTACGGAAATGGGCATTTCCCTTGTTGCATGCGCTATTGCCTTGTCGTTCCTAAACCTCGATAAAATTCAAAGATTTAAGGGTGCTGGTTTTGAAGCCGAAATGAAGAAAGCTGTCGACGAAGCAAACGCGACTGTCAAACAATTGCGAACAGTTGCATTGACATCGGTAGAGGCAGCTTTAACAACTCTGATGTCTAGCAGTTTTTTGGGCGGAACAAATTTGGAAACTAAAATCAAGATTCAGGATCAACTGATTAATAGCTTGAAAGAAATAGGAATTTCGGATGCTGATATAAATAAAACTAGTGAAAGATGGCATCGTGGAGTAGGTATGATTTTTTTTCGAGGCATAAAAAAATGCCTACGTGAAGACAAGAAAAGCTATGCTTCAGAATCTGAACATAGGGTTGTTTTAGATGATGTTAAAGAGAAACTAAATCCTGATCGTTCTTGGAACGTTCCTTCATCAGCAGAAATTCGGGCTTTTATAGAACTTAAAGCGCATATGACACCAGAAATTGAAGAGCTTCTAAAGGACTACGAACACTACGAAAAAACGAAGACATTTCGACGTCAAAATGTATTTGTTAATCTCTGAGACTTCCAAAAGAATTTATTAAAGGTACCGATAACCTGATAACTCTCGACCAAGTAATGTAATATTCCACTTTGTTCCATTTTTTTGGGCAATATGGTGTAGATGATTGAGGCCAGAATTTGCCAATTCTTGCGCTGTATTTGGTCCTAGTGCAATTAAAACATCTGTCTCAGTGTTCGGCAACTCATGCTCAATGTAAGGTATGAATACATTGCCTTTATTAGAAATGCGTAGCTTCCTTTCGTTCCACCCCACCGAAGTAACGAGCCTTACTTCATCTTCCGTGTGGAATTCAGAGGATTTGTGGCGTACTGAAAGATTATGCAGCTGTCCGAAAAAACGGCCTTTTTTAAGGATTTGGTTAGAAGCTTCTTGCGGACTAAGTTTCGGATCGCCTTTTTCAACTAGATCCTCAACTAATTGCTTCAAGAAATCATATGTCTCTTTTTGCTGAACTTCTTTAGTGTACTCCATATCTACTAGGCGTGTATTGGGGACGGTACGCAAATATTCTCGCTTGAATCCAATGCAATATCCTCCTTCTGGAGGACCATATGTTCGATACATAGTTAAACTATCATATCTATTCACAAATGAGGTGACGTAAGCATGTTTCCGAGCACCTAGGAAACTTTCTATTGCTTCTGCGATCGCATCGGTCATTTCGAAATCTGGCGATTTCCTCTTTCTTCTCAGAAATTGGCGAATGTAATTTCTCGAGACATTTCCTTCTCTCTTGTCATTCAAGAAGTTGATGTCGGTCGCCCATATTGTCCGGTTGGATATTATGCTTAGTAGTGCATGAGCATCTGTGTAGTGATATACGTGATCGCTTAAATCCATGGAAATGTTATCCAAATACAACGTTGAAATTATGAAGTGCAATTGTAGCCAAAAGTCTAGTGTATGTATGCTCTCAATCAATCTAAAATAGTTCCAATAAATATATATAGGCTTAAACCTCCCCCGCCGTTTATGATGCGCGAGTGTGCGGGCAGGAGGAGGTGGGGATGAGGCTCTGGAAGAAGGTGAGTATCGGCGTGAGTTCCGGGGTGCTGCTGCTGGTCCTTGGCGTCGTTGTCGTCGGCTATTACTTAAGCGCCCATATCGCCGGGGAGCGGCTCGCGCGCGTCCAGGCCTCGCCGCATTATCATGAGGGCGGCTTCGTCAATCCGGAACGCCAGGCCCCTTACGAACTGACATGGGACTATCTGCGGGAGCAGTTCTTCGGCGAGCAGCAGCGCGTGCCGCCGGCGCCGCTGCCGGTGATGATGCTGCCGACCGACTATCTGAACGGGCCCGCGCCCGAGGCGTTGCGCGCAACCTGGCTCGGCCATTCCAGCGTCCTGATCGAGATGGCGGGGCTGCGGCTGCTGACCGATCCGGTGCTTTCCGGGCGGGCGTCGCCGGTGCAGTTCGCCGGGCCGGAGCGCTTCCATCCGTCGCCGCTGCCGCTTGCGGCGCTGAAAAATATCGACGCGGTGGTGATCTCCCACAATCATTACGATCATATGGATGAGGCGACGGTGCGCCATCTGGCGGCGCAGGGCACGGTGTTCTTCCTCCCCCTCGGCGCGGGCGCGCATCTGGAGGCATGGGAGGTGCCCGCAGCTCAGATTATCGAGCTTGACTGGTGGGAGACGCGGCCCTTCGGCGAACTTGCCCTCGTCGCGACGCCAACGCGGCATTATTCGGGGCGCGGGCTGTTCGACTACAAGGCGACCTTCTGGTCCTCCTGGTCGATCCTCGGGCCCGACGCGCGCGTGTTCTTTAGCGGCGATAGCGGCTATTCGAAGCTGTTCGCGGAGGTGGGAGATCGGTTCGGCCCCTTTGATCTCAACCTGATCAAGATCGGCTCCTACGGGCCCGGCCAGTCGTGGGAGGATATCCATATGACACCGGAGGATGCGGTTGAGGTCGCGCGCGATCTTGGCGGCGGGCCGATGCTGCCGGTGCATTGGGCGACCTTCAACCTCGGCATTCATGCCTGGGATGAACCGATCCATCGCACGATCAAGGCGGCGGCGGAAAAGGACGTCGAGCTCATCACCCCGCATCTTGGCGAAACCGTCGAGATGACCGCCCCGTTCCAGAGCACCCGCTGGTGGGAGGCGGTCGGTAAATAGCGGGGCAGGCCGCGGGCGTCAGGGCCGGGGCGGGGTCTCCACTTCTTTCATGTCCCCGTCGGCCACCGCGAAAGGCTCTCCGCCTGCCGTCAGCACGGCGCGGTCCTTCATATTCCTGAAATCAAACATGGCGTTCAGCACCACGTCATCGCGGCCCTGATATTCCGTCGGGCGATAGATACAGATGCCCATCTCGTCATCCAGCCTTTGGTAGCTGTAAGTCGCCTCCCCGACAAGAACGCCGTTCGCCGTGACATAGCAGCTGGTCTCGGTCTCGTAGGTGACCGTATGGGTCGTGAGGTCGGTGAAATCGCCTTTGAGGGAATGATGCACCCCCGTCCATTCAAGGCTTTTACCGACGAGGGAATGCGGGGCGATGGCCATCGGTTTCCTCCTTTCAGCTGTGCTCGGCGAGAAAATTCTGCACGTTGCGCTCCAGCAGGGGCCAGGCGGGATCGTTTTCCGGCACCAGATGGTTCGGGCTGTCATAGCTCACAAAGCGGGCGTTGGGCAGGGCGGCGGCAAGGCGCTGCCCCTCCTTCAGCGGCTGCATCCTGTCATGGCGGCAATGGGCGACGAGGCAGGGCGCGCGCACCTCGCCGAGCAGTTCCATGATGTCCATATTGTCGAGGACTTCTCGGTAGCGCCCGAGATTCTCCGGCGAGATCATCTCGCGCATATCCTCGGCGAAGCGGCGGCGGTCTTCCTCGCTCGCGCCGGGCACGATGGTCTGCGCGAGCAGGTCACGGAGCGACGGGTAGTCATCGTCCCAGCCCGCCCGCATCATCGCGCGAAAGGCTTCGGCGAGCCTCGCGTCATGCTCATTGCCGCGTTTCGCCCGGCCCTTGGCATAGCCGCCGATCATGACGATGGCGGAAACCCGTTCCGGCTGACGGGCGGCGAAGGCGGCGGCGATGGCGGCCCCTTGCGAGAAGGAGATGATAGGCGCACGGTCGATCCCGGCGGCATCGAAGACGGCTTCCAGATCATCGACGAAGCGGTCAGCGGAGATTTCCGCCACCTCCCAGTCCGAGAGGCCGTTGCCACGCGCATCGAAGCGGATGAGGCTGTATCTATTCGCAATCGATGTGGTCATCGGCGCGAAACCGGGGCTGCGCCAGTCGAGCTGCAGATGGCTGATCCAGTTGGGGGCCTTGACGATGGGCGGACCGTCGCCATTCGTCGTCCAGGCGAGGCGGACCTTGTCCTTCGTGGTGCAAAACTTGATCTCCTGCGCCTCGGAAATGCGGCGGCGTTTCTCCTGGGTGCCGAGATCGGACAGATCGACCGACAGCACCTCGATCGGCTGCTCGATCCCCTTGTAGCTATGCATCCCCTCCCGGCGGAGGCGGGCGGTGATATAGCTGCCCGCAAGGTCGCGGACAATGCGCGAGATAAGAATGCCGCCCGGTTCCGCCGCCGCCTGAAGGCGTGCCGCGATATTCACCGCATCGCCAAAGACATCCTCCGCCTCGACGACCACATCGCCGACATGGATCCCGGCGCGGAGGCGGATCGGTTCGGCGTGAGAGAAGGGCAGGTCCGGGGAGCGGAGCGCCCTCTGGATGGCGACGGCACAGTCGAGCGCCTCGATCGCCGCGGAAAACTCGATCAGCGCCCCGTCGCCGAGCAGCTTGACCACCCGGCCGTTATGCGCGGTGACGGCGGGGGTGACGATCTTGCGAAAGACGATGTTGAGCGTTTTCAGCAGGCCGGGCGAATCCGATTGCATCATCCGGCTGAAGCCGACGACATCGAGAGAGAGTATCGCCGCAAGGCGTTGTTGACGCATCGTATTTGTCCGGCCTGTCTCTGTGAATGACAATAAAGGACCTAGCATTTTTTCGGGAGCCTGCCTAGCAGCCACCGTAGAAAGCTGCTTGCCGGTGGTTATTTGTCGGTAATCCGTCTAGGCTTGGGGCGTGGAGAATAGCGCGCACGAGGTGGATATGGACAAGAAAGAATACAAGAGAGAGCTCAAGTCCCTGCAGATCGAGCTGGTCAAGCTGCAGCGGCATATCATTGCCAGCAACCTGCAGGTGCTGATCCTGTTTGAAGGCCGGGACGCGGCGGGCAAGGACGGCGTGATCAAGCGGATCACGCAGCATCTCTCCCCGCGGGAAACGCGGGTTGTCGCGCTCGGCAAGCCGTCAAACCGGGAGCAGGCGAGCTGGTATTTCCAGCGCTATAACACCCATCTGCCGGCCGAGGGGGAAATGGCGCTCTTCAATCGCAGCTGGTACAACCGCGCCGGCGTCGAACGGGTGATGGGCTTTTGTACCGATGCGGAATATGAGAATTTCATGACCACGGTCCCGTCGTTCGAACAGCTTCTCATCGCAAACGGAATCCAGCTTCACAAATATTACCTCGATATCAGCAAGGACGAACAGGCGGCGCGGCTGGAGGACCGGCGTGTTGATCCGCTCAAAACCTGGAAGATCAGCCCCATTGATGCCGTTGCACTGGAGCATTGGGACGATTACAGCGCCGCGCGCAACGACATGCTGAGGCGAACGCATACGGCGGTCAGCCCCTGGCATATCGTGCGGACGGACAATAAGAAAGAGGCACGGCTGAATGTCATTCGCCATTTGATGGCCCATGTTGACTGCCCGGAAAAAGACCTGAGCCATACCCACCCGAACCCGGAGATTGTCTTCGAGTTTGACAAGAAACTTCTTACGGACGGGACGATGGCATCCTAATCCGGAAGGCGTGTGCCCGCCGGAAAAGGTCCGGGTTTATTTGGTGCCTTTGCGCGCGATATTCAGCGTTACCTTCCCGGCGTTGGAATCGTTGGTCGCCAGAACCTTGGCCTTTACCTGTTTCGGTTTCTTGATTTCCTTGTTTCCGCGCTTGTTGTTACCTTTGGACATCTGATTTCCCTTTCAAGAGAAGTTGGTCGCTATATACACGGATAAAATCCTGCCGACGTCGGGCGCTTGCTGTCGCGTCCTGTGCGGCGCTTCGTTGCCTCAATCCGGGCGGGGCAATGAATTCGGGTGAGATGATGGTCGCGGGCCCTGAACTCAGGGCAGGTCCCTCCGCTCAAGGCGGCGGTTCGCCGGGTATTCCGGGCGGGTGGCCAGTTTCACGCAGTGATTATACCACAGTTTTACAAAATACATCCGTTATTTCGCGTTTGCCCGCCTCACGGAATCGGCGACGCAATTTTTTTGAACTGAACTTTTTTCGGATCGCTCATCGTCCAGAGCTTTTCATTTCCTTTCCGACCGGCCGGATCCTCGGAATAGATTTCTTGCAGGCGGTCAAGGAAATACATTTTCTGGGGTGCCTTGTTCCTGACTTCGATCGTGCCCCGCAATGTGTAATCAAAAAACGGTGAGGTTTGGTTGAAGACGCGGTCCGAGACGTTGATTTTTCCCGGCTCACTGTTCGACTCCAGCCGCGCCGCCAAATTGACGACATCGCCCCAGATATCATAGGTAAACCGCTTGCGGCCGACCATGCCCGCAATGACCGGTCCGCTGTGGATACCGATGCGGAATTCAAAAAAGGGCAGCCGCAACTTCTGTCTTTCGGCTTTCAGTTTTGCCACCGCATTTTGCAGGGCCAGGGCGGCGAGGCAGGCTTTCAATGTATGGAGACGGTCAGTGGCCGGCACGCCTGCAACGGCCATATAGGCATCGCCGATGGTTTTGATTTTTTCAAGGTCAAATTGCGCCATCACCTCGTCGAATGCCGCGAAATAACTATTGAGCATGCCGATGAGCATGGCCGGCTCGGCTTTTTCCGCGAAGGCGGTAAATCCGACGACATCGGCGAAGAGAATGGTCGCATCATTGAAAAACCGCGGTGCGACCTTGTCATTTTCCATCAGTTCGCGGGCAATTGATTCTGGCAGTATTGTCGACAGCAGATTATCGGCCCGCGCCTTTTCCGACGCGAGCGCCGAATGGGCGGAATCGAGTTCGCGCATTGTCTCGTCAAGCTCGATGATCCGGCGGCGGTATTCCAGCTGCGCCATGGTCTGATGCGCGAGGCGGCGGATCGCTTCCTGGCATTCGAAGGAAAGTTCGCGAGGCTTGTAATCCATGACGCAAATGGTGCCGATGGCAAATCCGTCCGGCGTCACCAGCGGCATGGCGCAATAAAACCCGAGGAAGGGATCGCCAACGACAAAGGGGAAATCCTTGTAATAGTCGTCCTGTTTCAGATCGGGGACGAGCACCAACTCGGAGCCGCAGACGGTCACAGAACAGAAGGCGATCTCGCGCGGGCAACCTTCGAATTCCTCAGGCAGACCGTATTTCGACTTGAACCAGAAACGGTCGTCCTCGATAAAGCTGACATAGGAAACAGGGCAGTCGCATATCTGTGCGGCAAGCTGGCTGATTTCCTCAAAGGCCGTTTCTACCGGTGTATCCATTACACGGTAGGTGCGCAGGGCCTCATTGCGTTCCGCTTCGTTTTCTGGGGTCGGGTAGGTCAATATCAACGCCTCCTTTAATTCGGGATCCCCTTAAAAAATGAGCCCCGTAGCGCCAATCGCCCTCATTGCATGGTCACATCGTTTTTCATGCCGTTGTGGATGAAGACTACTTCTTTCTCGTCCTGCTGGCTAACATTAGTTTTAAGCGGGAGCGGAAAGACCCGGACACAATGGTAAAGCGATCCGACGGATCAATTCCGCTCCTGCCATTTGAGATGAAGCACGGCGATGAGGGAGATGATGGAGACCACGAGGATCAGGGTGAGAAAAGGGACGGCGCCCGATGTTTCGGTCACCAGCACGCCGGTCAGTGCCGTCAGCGCCCCGCCGGCGCCCACCGCCAGCGCCCCCATGAGCCCGACGGCGGACCCGGCGAGGTCCGGCCGGATCGACATCGCTCCTGCATTCGCGTTCGGCATGGTTAGGCCGTTGCCGACGCCGATCAGCATTAGCGGCCCGAACAGGGTATAGGCATTGCCCATTCCGGCGAGGAAGAAGATAAGGCTGGCGCTCGCCCCGATGACCGAGGAAAAACGTCCGGCGAGGATCAGGCTGGTCAGCGACACGCGATGGGCGAGGCGGCTGGAGGCAAAGGCGCTGCAGCTAAAGCCGATGGTGATCGTCCCCATGCAAACGCCGAGGAGGGCCGGGGACAGGCCGAGCATTACCACCGCGATTAACGGCACCCCGGCGGTAAAGATGTAAAAACCGCTGTTGGAGAAGGCCATGCAGACCGTAAAGCCCCAGTAGCGGGCGGATTTCAGAAGATCGGGATAGCCGCTGAACTGCTGGCGGAAACTTTCGCTGCGGGTCTTGTTGGTCTCGCCGAGATCAATCCAGCACAGCACCAGCGCGAAGGTGCCGAACAGGGTGTAGGTGATAAAGTTGGCGCGCCAGCCGAACAGCTCGTCCAGCAGGCCGCCGAGCATCGGCCCGAGCAGCGGCGCGACCGACATCGCCATGGTAATGAGGCTGATGCGCCGCGCCGCCTCTTTCGGCTCGGAGGTGTCGCGGACCACGGCAAGGGCAATGGCCCAACCGGCGATGACCACCCCCTGCAGTACCCGGAAGATCAGGAACACCCAGACATTCGCCGCCAGCGCGCAGACAAGCGAGGCGACGACGAACATCGACAGGGCCACGAGCATGACGGGCCGCCGCCCGAAGCGGTCAGAGAGCGGCCCGAGGATCATCATCAGCACCGCCGTGACCCCGAGATACCCCGCAATCGCTAGCGTCAGCAGGGCGTATTCCGCCTCGAAATCCTGCGCCATATTGGCAAGGGACGGCAGGAACATGTTCAGCGACAGGGTGGAGAGCGCCGTAAAGATAACCAGCGTGATCATCCGGGGCGGGGTGGTGGCGGCAAGGGGCATGTCGTTCTCGTTATTTTACTGCAAAAAAAAGCCCCCGAAGGATCGGAGGCGCATGGGGGTCCGTTTCGGCGTCCGTTACCGGCCCCCCCGCGCGTGTCCCATCACAATTACCAATGGCTTTTTCTGAAAACTTTTGATCATGGCGATAGGCTAGGTTCGGCGTGACGCCTAGTCAACCGAAAAGCAGCAGCGGCAAAGTTGCGCGAGAAGGCGCTTCCTCGTCGGGCGTGCTTTCCTTTGCCACCCCCTATGCGGCCCCGCCGGAATCGTTCCCGCCGTTTTACCGTTTTAACCGTCGTCGCTCAAGTCAAAGTAATCCATACCCGTATCTATGTTATTTTCATTATCGGGCTGCATGGAGCCATGCGAGTCTTCCTCTTCCTGCGAGTCTTTCTGGGAGTTAATCCGATCTGCCAGCGCTCTGAGAAAACTGTCAGTCGGATCATTCCTGTTTTTCTGGTTTCCTGTAATAGACGTAAAATATAAATATGGTGAAATATCTTTAATATCATTCATTTTAAAATATAAATTCATTCTTTCAATCAATTTTCCGAAATTAAGGCCATTTTCTTCTTTAAATATATTTTCAAAATTTTTGAGCGATTTATCGGCCACAATGTAATCGATAAAGATTTTATCGAGAAAATATGTGTCAAATGCAGAGAATTTTTCAAGTAAATGCTTGTTCAGGTAATTTGGTTTTGCATCTTTATTTTTGTCATATTTTGCATCGTTATCGTTATCGTTATCGTCTTCGTTGCTTTTAATATCTGAATCTTGCTTCATCAGAGATGTCATCAGATCTAAATCAGCCTCGTCCCAATTTTTATAGGATTTTGTAATAATGACTTTAGGATTTGTTAGATGCCGCTTTGCGAGGTCACGGACCGACCGGTTGCACACGATAATCTCGAATTTGTCCGTGTCGAATGAAAATTTTGGAGCTTGCTGCGAGAAAGCCGATTGCCAAAATCCGTTAATCGCCAGAATTCCAAATGTGGGATACTTCTTGGCAAAATAATCGACAAGGCCTTTGGAATCAGTCGGTATAACAACCATACCCAATTCTTTATCTTCCATAACCTTCGTAAATGTTGCGGTTTCTGTGCTGTCTGCGGCTCTGTATTCCCCGCTTCTATGCCTTGGATTATCGCCCTCGGAAACCAGGCACATGGCATATTTGTTTTCGTCATCCGTCATCTCGAATAAATGCGCGGATCCTATCGATATTACAATGACTTCTTTGGGTTCTACTGTCGCAATCGCGGCGTTGAGGGTTTTCCTGGTGAACTCATGATGGTCCCGGCCAAATGCAAATATCTTGTCAGAGTTATTGGTAAAGTACAGATATGCCTCGATATCTTCATACTCGTACAAATGCTGAGGAGTTTTCGGCTTGTCGTTATCGGAGGCGGTCGTTTTGTATTCTTGAATTATTTTGTTCCGGTACTGTGTGCTCTCGACTACATCATTCATGTCGGGGACTTTGTTGACGCATTCGAAATAGACGCCTTTCAAATTTATCTTTTCACTGTCGCAGAGGGCCTGAATCAGCGAAACAGGTAATTGTGTATCCCTGTCAGTTTCGAGATGGGATTCGCCGTAAAATATAACACGGATATCGTTATCGAGTATGAAGTCGACAACCTTTTCCTGAAATTCCTTTGTTTCCTGGACCGGGGTGTGCTGGTTTTTCTGATCCGACATGGGGGCTCCGTCATTCTGATTGAAGGTTATCAGCTAAGACGCGCGCTTGCCGGGCTTGTGAACGGACGAGTTTTCCTGAACCTTAGTGCAACGGCTACGCCTGCTCTGGCGGGCGCGTGGCAAGCCCCCGCGCGAGAAAGATATCCGCATCGCCTGCGAAGACGATCTTCACGAAGCTTCCCGAAATACCACTTAGCACCGATCTCTCCTCACATGATCAGGAATACCGGTCTCATAGCCAGAAAACCATGGCGGCGCAACTGGGGGATTGCAGGGCGCAACGGAGGCGGATAAGCTGCCCGGACATTTTCAAGGATAGCGACCATGATAAGCGAATTGCATCTTCCCCTGATCCTGATTGCCGCGTTTGTTGCGATTGCAAGCCCGGGACCGGCGACGCTGGCCATTGCCGGCACCTCGATGAATGCCGGGCGCGGACATGGCCTCGCGGTGGCGGCAGGGGTGATGACGGGCTCGCTGTTCTGGTCCTCGGCGGCGGCATTCGGCCTCGGCGCGATCATGCTCGCCAATGCCTGGGCGTTCGAGGTGATCCGCTATATCGGCGCCGGTTATCTCCTCTATCTTGCGGTCAAGTCGGCGCGCGCGGCATTGTCGCGGGCGCCAATGGCGCAAAGCCGCCTGACGGTCACCAGCTATGGCGCCGCCTACCGGCGCGGGCTCACATTGCATCTGACCAATCCGAAGGCGGTGCTGTTTTTCGGCTCGCTCTATTCCGTGGGCGTTCCGGCCCAGGTGCCGCCTGCGGCGTTGCTGGTGATCATCGGCTCCGTGGCCCTGCTCGGCGCCGTTATCTTCTTCGGCTATGCGCTGATCTTCTCAAGCGCGCCGATGGTCGCGGCCTACACCCGCCTGCGCCGCTGGTTCGAAGGGGTTTTTGCGGTGGTCTTCGCCTTTGCCGGGTTCAAGATCCTCACCGCCCGGCTCGGCGGATAGCACGCGGCCCTATTTCTTCTTTTTCTTGGCCTTGGCTTTCTTGGAAGGTTTAGCGTCCTTCTTCGCCTTCACATCCTTTTTGGCGTCCTTCTTTGATTTCTTGGACTTCTTGTCCTTGTCGGCCTTCTTGGATTTTTCAGCCTTTTTCGCCTTGGCGGGCTTGGCGTTCTTTTTCTTGTCTTTCTTTGCCTTCTCGGCCTTTTTCTTGTCGGCTTTTATCGTTGCATCGGGAGCTTCCGGGGCGGCTGCGGCCGGAACCGGTGCCTTGACCGGCGCCGCGGCAATGTCGGAGACAGGGGCCGGGACGAGGGCCGCCTTTGCCGCCTGGATCAATTGTTCAGCGCGGGCCTCGCCGATACCGGAGACGGTGAGAAGCACCGCAATCTCGGCCTTCGCGAGCTGCTCGGCGGTGGTAATGCCCTTTTCGGTAAGACCGGTGCCCGTGGTCGGGCCGATCCCCTTCACATCAAATATCGTCAGCATGTCAGCTATCCTTGAACCGGAGTGAAAAAGGCTGGCGCGGTGCCAGCCTTGTCAATTGCGTGGGCGATCAGGCCGCTTTCTTGAGCGCCTTCTTCGCTTTTTTCAGCTTGCCTTCCTGCTTGGCGACTTTTGCTTTGCGGAGTTTGACTTCCTTCTTCAGGTCCTTGAGTTTTGCTTTCTTGGCCATGAATATGCCTCCTTCATTGTCATAATCGGTTTATGCGGGAGCGTCAGGCATTTTCCTGGCGGGCGTGCTGCTGAAGAAAGTCGCGGATGAACCGGCGGACCTCGCGGGCGGCGCTGGTATCCAACTCGTCACATAGCTCGACGAAGCGGTCCCGTTCCTTGCCCTTTATGCGAATGATCAACTGGCTGTCTTTCCGTTCCTTTTTCTTCTGCTTCTTCTCTGCCGCCATTGCGTCACAACTCCACTGCATCTTCCGACTATACAAAATGCATATCACATGTATATACATTTTATGTTACAGTTTTGTGACAGTTGGGGCAAGGTAATTCAACGATACCGCGTGACGGGCGGCGGCTATTTGTAGATCAGCGTGCCGTCATCAAGATCGGCGGTGCCCAGCGTTTCCTTGTCGGCATAATAGTCCTGCGTATGCACCCAGGGGTCCTTGTCGCCCTGTTTGGGCATGATCGCGAGGGCCCGGGTGATATAGCCCGCATTGAAGTTCTCAGGGTCAACAAAGGGTTTTTCGGGCATATCGCGGTCTTCCTCCCGGAGTTCCGGCACCACCATTTTCGCGCCTTTCTGCGCCATATGCTTCATCAGGCGGCAGACAAATTCCGCCACCATGTCCGAACGCATGGTCCAGCTTGTGCGCAGGTAGCCGAAGACCCAGGCCATGTTCGGAATGCCGGAGAACATGATCGCCCGATGCGACCAACAGTCGCCGAAATTGAGCGGCTTGCCGTCGATGGTGAAGTCGATATCGCCGAGCGCGCTCATATTGAAGCCGGTGGCCGAGACGATGATGTCGGCTTTCAGCTCCTTGCCGGATTTGAGCAGGATGCCGGTTTCCGTGAAATGATCGATCTGGTCGGTGATGACCGAGGCATCGCCCTTGCGGATCGCCTGAAACAAATCCCCGTCGGGTACGAAGGCGAGACGCTGCCGCCACGGGCGGTAGGTTGGGGTGAAATGCGGATCGACCGGCACGCTGTCACCAAGATACATCCTGGCGCCTTTGATTAGTTCCTCGCGCAGGCCCTCCGGCTCCTCGAATGAGCGGCGGGTAATCTCCTTCTGGTCAAAGAGGACCTTGCGCCGCGCAATCTCATGCACCCATTCGTCGGGCACGTCGAGCTCGCGTAATGTCTCGGCCAGCTCGTCGCGATTGGCGCGGGCGGAGAAATAGGTGGGGGAGCGTTGCAGCATGGTGATATGACCGGCCGTGCCCGCCATCGCCGGGATCAGGGTTGCCGCCGTTGCGCCGGAGCCGATAACGACAACCTCCTTACCCGTGTAATCGAGATCCTCGGGCCATGTCTGCGGATGGACGATCTCGCCCTTGAAATCCTCCATGCCCGGATAGTCGGGCATATAGCCCTCGCTATGGCGGTAATACCCCTGGCACATCCAGAGGAAGTTGCAGGCATAGGTTTCAAGCGCGCCGGTGTCCTTGTTGCGGACGCTCAATGTCCATTGTTTCTCCTCGCTCGACCAGCGGGCGCTCTCGACCTGATGGGAGAAGCGGATATGGCGGCGCAGGTCATTCTCATCGAGGCTTTCATCGAGATAGCGGAGAATCTTGTCCGCCGTGGCGATCGGGTCGTCTTTCCAGGGCTTCCATTTGAACCCGAAGGTGAAGAGATCGCTGTCGGAGCGGATGCCCGGATATTTATGGGTCGCCCAGGTGCCGCCGAAGGTATCCTGCGTCTCAAGGATCGTGAAGCTCTTGTTCGGGCAGAGCTTTTGCAGATGATAGGCGGCATCGATGCCCGAAATCCCCGCGCCGATGATCAGCACGTCAAAATACAGGGTTTCCGTTGCCGTATCCGGGGTGTTGTCGACCGCCACATCCATGGGTTCGTCCTCCTGATCGCCTTTGGCGTTATTGTTCTTAAATAGAGCATAGCCATCTTCGGGCAACGCGCAATAGTAGATTGCGCATCGGGCCTCTGAAATTTTACGGCGCCCACACGGTCCCTAACAGTTGCAAAATAAATTGTTTCCACACAATAATACGGAACCAACCATAAACCGACTTACGAACGGGAGAGCGACATGGCAGGAAAGTTTGAACTGTACAAGGACAATGGCGGTGAATTCCGGTTTCGCCTGAAAGCGGGCAATGGAGAGATTGTCGGTACCTCTGAAGGGTACAAGGCCAAGGCTAGTGCGGAAAACGGTATTGAATCAGTGAAGAAGAATGCCTCCGATGATGGCCGGTACGAGTTCAAGGAAGGCAAGAACGGTAAATGGTATTTCAACCTGAAGGCCTCTAACGGTCAGGTCATCCTCTCCAGCCAGGGTTATGCGAGCGAGAGCGGCGCGAAGGAGGGGACGGGAGCCGTCGCCCGCGCAACCGATGGCGCCAAGACCGACGACCAGACCTGATATTACCTATCCTTTTACGGGAGAGGGCCGGGGCCTTCTTCCGAGGATAAAATACGCATGAGTGGGCTCTGTTCACGACCCGGACGCCAGCAGCGTCTTGACGGGAAAGAAGGAGCCCGTCATGCAACAAAAAAATACTCACCTTTTATGCGCCGCCGCTTTTCTCGGCGTCAGTATCCTCACTCCGATGTCGGCTCTCGCTGCATCGCTCTACAAGATTACCCTGCTCGGGACATTCGGTGGGGATACCAGCTCGGCGATCACGGCGAATAATGCCGGACAGGTCGCGGGATATGGCGAAACCGCCGAGGGCAACAACCACGCCTTTGTCTATGACGGCGAGCTAAAAGACCTCGGGACGCTCGGCGGGGAGTCCAGCGCCGCCTACAGCATCAATGAAAAGGGTCAGCTCACCGGGAACAGCCTGACGGCGGACGGTCAAACCCGCGCCTTCCTCTATAGTGACGGGAAGATGACGAATATCGGCACGCTCGGTGGCGGGTTCAGCGCAGGCTGGGGCATCAATAACGATGGCGCCATCGTCGGCAACAGCACCGTTACGCCGGACGGCCCGTCGGTCACCTTCCTCTATAAGGACGGGGTCATGACCAATATCGGCACGCTCGGCGGTGAATATGGCAATGGCGAGAGTATCAACAACAAGGGACAGATCGCCGGAGATGCCGACACTGCCGCAGGCGACTATCATGCCTTTGTGAATGAGAAGGGCGTGAGCAAGGATATCGGCACGCTCGGCGGGCGTATAAGCGAATCACGAGAGATCAATGACAAGGGCTGGGTCACCGGCTACAGCCTGACGGAGAGCGGCGACATTCATGCCTTTCTCTATAACGGCGATGCGATGATCGATATTGGAACGCTCGGCGGCAGCTATAGCAACGGGGAGGGGATCAGCAGCACGAACCAGATCGTCGGCTACAGCAGCGATGCGACGGGTCAGGATCTGGCCTTTTACTGGGACGAGCAGGGCGGGATGATCGACCTCAACAGTCTGATCAGCCCCTATGATCCCCTGAAAGATGTCGTGCAGCTTCAATATGCCTACGGGATCAGCCCGGACGGGCGGCATATTGTCGGTCAGGCGCTGGTGGACGGGAATCTGCAGGCTTACCAGATTTCGGCGGTGCCGCTGCCGGCGGCGGTCTGGGTTTTCGGCGCGGCGCTCGGCGGGCTGGGATACATCGCCCGCCGGCGGAAAAAGCAGCAAGGCTGATCTGTCGCGCGGCCGGTAAAGAAACGCCGGAGACCCCGAAGCGGAGCCTCCGGCATATATTCTACATATCGATGGCCTGGATCACCTCGACAGTGCCGCCGTCATCCATCATCGGGCAGCCCTTTGCGATCTCGAGCGCGGCGTCCATATCCGGTGCGTCGATCAGGCTGTAGCCCGAAAGCGGATTGCTGCCGCCATGATCGAGGACGCCATCGGCGGTGACGGTCTTGGATTTGCCGACGGGATTGCCCGGATCGATAAAGTCCTTTTCATGCTTCGTCATCCAGGCGCCCCAGGCGGCCATGGCCTTCTGCATTGCTTCCTCGGTTTCCGGTTGCTTGCCGCCGTGATAGGCGAAGACGAATTTAGGCATCAGTTTTCCTCCTGTTAAAATAGCCTCAATTGGCGATACGTTCGAGTTTTCTGAGCGCCGAGGTCCAGCCCTCGGTATGTCCGGCGGCGGCCTCGTCGTCCGACAGCCCGGTATGGATCAGGCGAAAGCGCGTGCCGCCCTGTCCGTCCGGCGACACCTCGAAGCGGACCCGGCTTTCATGGCCGCGTGCATCGTTCTCGTCATGCCAGGCCCAGGTAAGTTCCACGGAACGGGGCGGATCGACGGCGACAACCTCGCCGGTGACCTTGTATCGCTCTCCCTCCGCATTGACCATGACCGAGGACCAGGAGCCAGGGCGGGTGAGATCGAGGCTGTATTCCGGCACGGTCATGCCCTCCGGTCCCCACCATTGCAGTAGCTTTGCCTCCTCCGTGATGAAGGCATAGACGGTTTTCGGATCGGCGGAAAAAGTCCGCTCCAAGGTCAGCTCGCTCATGTGTTCCTCTTCTCCTTGTCAAGGGCCATGGCCAGCCGGTCGAGGCTGCCTTCCCAGAACTCGCGATAGGTCATGGTCCAGTTGCTGATGGCTTTCATGGTTTCGGGATGGACGGAATAGAGGCGGCGCTGGGCATCGATGCGCTGGTCGACCACGCCGGCCTGGCGCAGGATTCTCAAATGCCGTGAAATGGCGGGCGGGGAAAGGTCGGCAACATCGTGCAGATCCCCGGCGGAAAGTTCCCCTTCCTTGAGGAGCCGCTCGACAATGGCGAAGCGCGTCGGCTCACCAAGGGCGGCAAAGGTGTCTGAGAGTTCGTTGAACATGGAAGCCCCTTTATATTAACTAATATGTTAATTAACATAATACGAAAATAAAAAGAGTCAACCGGATTAAATGGTCAAAGGGAGGAAATGTGCTGAAGTATTTCTTCAGACGATATTTAAGTAAAAATAAAATAATATTTAAATAAATAAAATATAACTGGAAATATTATAGTAATTTAATAAATAAAACATTCTCTGTTTGTTTAATTATTTTTATTGGGAATTTAACATGGCAATAATTTATGGAACTGATGATACCCTCTACGCGGCGACGGGAACGCCGGATCTTTATGGTGATGAACATGATATTGTAAGTGGCGATTATGCTGGTGGCGACGACAGCCTTTATGGCGACAGCCAGTCAAACGGGCTCTATGGCGACGCTTTTAATATGTATAACACCACCAACTATATCAGCCTCATTGGCGGCGATGATCTACTGGATGGCGCAGATGGCGATGACCGGCTGTATGGCGATCTTCGCACGGCCTATAATCACAGCATCGTCACTGGCGGCGCGGACCTTCTCATTGGCGGTAACGGCAATGACTATATTGTTGGCGACATCTATATCGCCGATGACAATGCATCGGTGACCGGCGGCAGCGATACGATCGATGGCGGTAACGACGACGACGAACTGCATGGCGATGCCAATTGGGTGCAGGATTATGCGACATTGGCGGGCGCGGCTGACGATATCAGCGGCGGTGCCGGAAATGATGATATTTATGGGGATGCCCGCTTTGTCTCCGGCTATGCCATCCTTACCGGTGGTGATGATGTGCTCGAAGGGGCCTCCGGGAATGACGTCATCAGCGGTGATGCCTACAGCGTATGGGGCGCCGCCAATGTCGAAGGAGGTAATGACCGTCTCGATGGAAATGCCGGTGACGATATCCTATACGGAGATGTCGCCGTGAACACGGGTTCGGGAGTCGTGACCGGCGGCGACGATACCCTGCGTGGTGGGCAGGGCAATGACGAGTTGCATGGCAATGGCGGGGATGATGTCCTGCGCGGTGGTCGCGATGATGATGAATTGCACGGCGATGAAGGAGATGACCGGCTTTTCGGCGGCAACGGAGCCGACAGCTTCGTCTATTCCGGTGTTGCGCCGGATGCGGGCGGCGTCCTCGCAATCACCGAGGGTCATGACCGTATCAATGACTTCGATGCATCCGAGGGCGATGTGATTGATCTTGATGGTATTTTTGATGCGCTTGGTATCACCGCATCGGCGGATCGCGCTAACATGGTCAATCTTGAGGAAGAGGGGAACAATACCATTCTTTCGATTGCGGATCAGCAGGATTTTTCCGTCACTCTCGCTAATGCCAGCCTTGGAAATACCGAAGGCGGGCTGACGGATGCGGAGCTTCAGGGGCTCGGGATTGCAGTCAGTGACGTGAGCTAGAATTTGCTGCACACAGGGCTGGCGATCTGTCAGCCCTGCTTGTTCCGGGTGGAGGATTTCAGGCGGATACGGACGGTGCCGCCCTGTTTCGGAGTTTCGATATCGAAGGCCTTGGTCTGGCGCACGAGATCGCTGAGCTTGGCGATGCCGTAGTTACGGGAATCGAAGTCGGAATAGAGCTTGATCAGCTGGTTGCCGACCACACCGAGGGAGAACCAGCCATCGTCCCCCTCCAGCTCGCCGATGGCCTTCTTGATCAGCGGGGTGGCCTTGCTCGGCGGTTGCTGGTTGCTTTTGGCGGGGGAGCGCTGATCACTGGCATCCTCGCTGCCGCCATGCAGGTTTTCCGTATAGATGAAGCGGCGGCAGGCTTGGCGGAAACTTTCCGGCGTCTTGCGCTCGCCAAAGCCGAAGACATCAACGCCTTCCTCGCGGATGCGGGCGGCAAGGCGGGTGAAATCGCTGTCGGAGGACACAAGGCAGAAACCGTCGAACCGCCCGCTGTGCAGGAGGTCCATGGCATCGATCACCAGCGTGATATCGGACGCGTTCTTGCCCGAGGTATAGGCGAACTGCTGATGCGGCATGATCGCATGTTTCTGGAGCACATCGGCCCAGCTTTTCGAGCGTGAATGCGAGAAATCCCCGTAGATCCGCCGCACGCTGGCCTCTCCGATCTTGGCGATTTCCTCAAACAGGCCGTCGGCTATTCTGGCCGAGGCGTTGTCGGCATCGATGAGGACGGCGAGGCGGGGGGAGCGGGGTTCGGACATTGTCGGGCCTCTCTGGCAGGGTATAGGGCTCGGCCCGACAATGTCGCATGTGCCGCGGATTTACAACCATGATTGTTGAACCGCGGCGCTGACCTGTTCAAACAGGAGGGATCAGGCCATTTTGGCGGCGAAGGTGGCAACCCGTTCGCCATAGAGCCGGGCGGTTTCCTGATCGCCTGCGCTCGATCCTTCCTCTGGGGAGGAATCGGCAGGCGCGATGGCGAGGGCGCCGGAGTAGCCCGCCGTCCAGTTTACATCCCCCGGACCATGCTCAAGCTTGTTGGAGGCCTGAAGTCCGGTGCCGACCCACATCTGACCATGCTGCTGCGACAGGGTGAAGAAATACAGGATGGTGTTGAACTTGTCGCCATTGACCGAGGCCGATGTGGTGAAGCCGCCCGCGACCTTGTCCTTCCAGTTAAGGGTTGCATACTGCTTCGAGCTTTCATCGGCGAATTTCTTGAACTGCCAGGCCGGGCCGCCCATGTAGGTCGGGCTGCCGAAGATGATGGCATCGGCATCAGCGAGGGTTTCCCAGACGCTGTCCGCGATCGTGCCGTCTTCGGGGATCTTGAGTGTGGTGACAGAGACGCCGCTGACAGAGGCCGCGCCTTTCTCGACGGCTTCCGCCTGCTTTACGGTGTGGCCGTAGCCGCTGAAATAGATAATCGCAACTTTCGTCATTTTCTTACTCCTAAGGCTTCTGAAGAAGCGTATAATTTTTCAAGACAAAAGGCAGGTAAGCCCTTTACTTTCTTTTTGCAAGTAGTTACCTAAAGGTAAGTAATGAGATAATTTCAATTTTATTGGAGATTATGGTCATGGCTGCGAAAGAAGATCACACACAATGCCCGATGGAGAGCATCCTCGGCCAGATCATGGGCCCTTGGACGCCCTATATCCTGTGGCTGCTCTCGAATGAGAATTCCTTGCGATTCGGAGAGATTACGGCGCGGATACCCGGCATCTCGGCCAAGGTGCTGACGGACCGCCTGCGCAAGCTGGAGGCGTCGGGCCTGATCCATCGCGACTACAAGCCGACGGTGCCGCCGACGGTCAGTTATTCCCTGACCGAGCGGGGAGCGGAACTGCACAGCGTGTTGCAGGGTCTGAACGAGGTGGCGGTCCGCTGGGACGAGGAAGACAAGGAAAAAGAAGGCAAGTCGGAAATTGCCGCGGAATAAGGGGCGTGTTAGCCTGACCCCATAACAACGATAAAACGGGAGCGCCGCACCATGGAAAAAATCAATATCCAGTTCACGCTTTTCTCCGCCTTTTACTCGCCGCTGATTTCGGCCATGTCCGGCGGCTTTCTGAAAGAGGAAGGGCTTGAGCCGGACTGGTCCGTCTCGGTGCCCGGGAAAAGCGCGATCGATGCGCTGAAAGACGGCAGCGCCCATGTGGTGCAGTCGGCGCTCAGCCAGGGGTTCGGCGCGCTGGCCCGCGGCGAGACGATGGAAGTTTCCCATTTTGCGCAAATCAATGAGATGGACGGCTTTTTCCTCACCGCGCGCGAGGCAGACCCCGATTTCACCTGGAAAAAGCTGGAAGGGGCGGAAGTCGTCCTCTTCGGTGGTGGCCAGCCGCTTGTCATGTTCAAATATGCCTGCCACAAGGCGGGCATCGATTTCGACAAGATCAAGGCGATCAATGTCGGCGGCGCGGCGGCCATGGACAAGGCGTTCCGCGACGGGCAGGGGCAGTATGTGCAGCAGCAGGGCCCGTTCCCGCAGCAGCTTGAGGCGGACAGGGTCGGCCATATCGTCGCTCAGGTCGGCAAGCAGATCGGTGCCTGCGGCTTTTCAAGCCTTGCCGCCACCAAGACGTGGCTGGAAACGGACATGGCGGCGGCCTTCATGCGCGCCTATCGCAAGACGCGGGACTATATGAATGATACCCCGGCGGCGGACATCGCGAAGGCCGAGAAACCCTATTTCCCGGATATCGATGAAGCGGCGCTCGCCAACTGCATTGCGACCTATCAGAAGCTCGGCTGCTGGCCCCGGCATCCGGAGATTACGGAGAGCGCCTATGAGGCGACCATGGATATCTTCGCCTATAACGGCCTGTTGAAGGACCGCTATCCCTATGGCCGCATCTGCAGCCTGCCGCCCGCCTAAGGGATCAGGCTGAGCGCGACCGACGCCACCAGCATCACCGCGAACAGGATATTGACGATCCGGCCGATGGTCGGGTTGCGCAGGACGCGCGCCAGCAGCGATCCGAAGAACAGCCAGATCGAATTCACGAGCACGATCACAAGGCTGAGCGCGGCAATCTTGACAATGGTATCGAGCAGCAGGTTATCGGGCAGCAGGATATTCCCCGAATAGACCGCCCCGATGGCGACATAGGCCTTCGGATTGGCGATGGCGAGCAGGAACCCGCCCGCGAAGGAGGGAGGCTTGCTGGCGGTAATGCCGCTGCCGATGACCGGCGCGGTGGCGATCCGGTAGGCGAGATAGAGGATATAGGCGGCGGCGAGCAGGCCGATGACCGTGGTCAGCGCCGGTTCGGCGAGAATGAGACCCGTAACCCCGACGGCAATCAGCAGGAGCACGCCGGCCGTCCCGAGGATGATCCCGAAAAGATAGTTGGCGGACGTGCCCGCACCGAAGGCGGCGCCCATGGCGGCAAGGCTCAAGGTTGCCGGTCCCGGGCTTCCCATCAGCGGCAGCGCCGCCAGCACCAGTAATATCAAATCCCCCGTCATGTTCTCTCCGGCAAGGTCCTAGAGCAGGTAACTTAAGCCAAGTCCGCCGACGGCACAAACCAGTAATACCGGCGTGATCGACCATTTCCGGTAGAGCAACAGGAAAGCGGCAACGAGTGCAAGGATCAGCACCTTGATATCGAAGCTGGCGAGCGTCGGCTGCCAGATTGTGATCGGGCCAACCTGCTGCTTCGTGACGTCCGCAAAGAAGACATGCAGCGCGAACCAGATGGAGAGGTTGAGGATGACGCCGACCACGGCGGCGGTGATGCCGTTCAGCGCCCGTTCCAGCCGCGGCTGATGGGAGATCCAGTCGATATAAGGCGCGCCGGTGAAGATCCAGAGAAAGCAGGGCACGAAGGTCACCCAGAGGGTGAGCAGTGCACCCGCGATCCCCATCAGGAACCCGCCCTCATAAAAGGCGGCGAGGAAGCCGACGAACTCCGTCACCAGAATGAGCGGGCCGGGCGTCGTCTCGGCAAGGCCGAGGCCGTCCATCATCTCGCCCGCGCCGAGCCAGCCGAACTGGTTGACCACATCCTGCGCCATATAGGCGAGCACCGCATAGGCGCCGCCGAAGGTGACCACCGCGAGCTTGGAGAAGAAGAGTGCGATATCGGTCAGGATCGGCGCGCCGGAGAGTGGCCCGACCAGCAGCACCGGCACCCACCAGAGGATAAGCCAGAAGACAATCCAGAGCGTGGTTTTAAGGAGCGAACGGCTTTGAGGCAGCGGCTCTTGCGCGCTCTCCGCCTCTCCGCCCTTTCGGAAAAAACCGTAGAGGGCGGCGAGGAGGACGATGAGCGGGAAGGGCAGCTCCAGAAAGAAGATGCCGATAAAGGCGAGGGCGGCGATGATCCAGGGCGTTGTGCCTTTGAGCGCCCTTTTCGCGACTTTCAAAAGCGCCTCGATCACGATGATGACCACGGCGGCCTTGATGCCGAGGAACAGCATGCTGACGAGCGGAACCGAGCCATAAAACGCATAGATGCTTGCCAAGGCGAGGATGACCGCCGCGCCCGGCAGGACGAACAGCAATCCCGCAATCAGCCCGCCGATGACCCCATGAAGACGCCAGCCCGCATAGGTCGCGAGCTGCATCGCCTCCGGTCCCGGCAGCAGCATGCAGAAGCTGAGCGCGTTCAGATATTGCCGCTCGCTGAGCCAGCCCTTTTCCTCGACCAGCACGCGATGCATGAGTGCGATCTGCGCCGCCGGGCCGCCAAAGGAGAGCAGGCCGATCCGGCCAAAGGCCGAAAAAACTTCAGGCACACTGGGGCTGCTCCGAGATGTCAAGTTATCGGTTCCGGTTTCCGTTGTCATCGTCTCAGCCTCCTGCCTTGGGGGCGGGCCAGTCATGCCCTTCATCCCGGGCGTCGCGCGCCCATCGGTAAAAGGCGTCATAGAGCCTGATGCCTGCGTCAAGCTGTGCCAGATCATCGCGATACATGCGCGATAAACCGAGGGAAGCCGCCATCAGCCCCGCCGCTTCCGGCGCAAGGTCATGCCGGTTGGTATCGGCACCCCGGATAATTGTGGCCAGATGGGTCATCGGTTCTGTTTCAAGGGCGAACTCCCGGATCATGGTATCAAAGGTACATTGTTCGCCCTGATGGCTCCAGAAAACATCTTCTATATCGAACGGAATGGCGTTGAACTTCTCGGCCACATTCAGAACTTCAGCAGGCTCGACAAATAAAAACCGGGCGGTTCGGTCGATGAAGCGGCGGATAAGCCAGGGACAGGCGATACGGTCAATCTTAGGACGATGACGGGTAACCCAGACGGTGCTCCCCCCCTGATTGCGCGTTGGGATTTTCACCGCCGGAATAAGGGGTTCTCCGGCATCTCGCCAGGCGATTGTACCTCCTTCCAGGCTCTCGGCGGCAATACCCTGATCACGGAGAATGGCCGCGGCACCCTGGCTTAGCTTCAGACCCTTCTGACAAATCACGATGACGCGTTCGCCCTTCAATCTGGGGGCGAGGGCCTCAATATCCTGAAACGGATGGCGAAATGATGTCGGCAGGAGACGCGGGTCATCATTGAAGTCCTCATCGATACAGACGTCGACAAGAATGGGGGCATCGGGCATGCCGATCAACCGGGAAAGCTGGGAAACGGAAATCTGAGTTGGAGACGTCATAGCGTCCTCCCTTTCTTTGTAAAAGGTGATTCGGACGCGAAATTTGGGCTGACGCCTCACGGGGTATCCGCAAACCCCATAACTATTTATGTGAAGCGTCAGCCGATTTTGTCAATCGGAAAATTATGACAGTTTGGCGACGGGCGGAACTAGCCCGCGCGGGCCTCGACATTCTTCTTGATGTTGGCGAGCGCGACCTCGGCCTCCGCATCCATGCGGGCGATCTGATCTTCCGTCGGAGGTTTCGGGCGCGCCGGGTTGATCATGGTGCGGGTGAAGCGGACCTCGCCGTTTCCTGCGTCCTCGACATCATAGCGAACGATGATCGTGCCGATAAAATCCGTGCTTGTCTCCCCGATCCAGAGATGCGGCGGCTCGCAGTCCGTGACCAGCCAGTCGAGCACGGCGGGACCGCTCCGGGTATGCCAGTTCTCGCGGAAGGTATCGCCTTTGCGCAAGGGGCGGTCCGGGCTGTCGATCTTGTGCGAAGCGGCCAGCCATTCGGGCCAGCTGTTGGGATTGCAGACATAATCGAGCACCGTCGCGGCGGGTGCGGTGATCAGGATATCGTGGCTGCGTTCAAAAGCATGGGTTTCGCTCATTCTTATTCTCCCTTTTTATTCAAGCGTGTCCGTCATGATGCCCGGAAGATCCTTTTCGAGCAACTCAAAGCCTGTGCGGGCGAAAAACCCGTGATCCAGATAAAAGGCGCGGGCGGCGGCATTATCTCCGGCGACCTGCAGCATCAGGCTCTTACATCCGGCGTCTTGCGCGCTGGCCTCGGCGGCGGCGAGAAGACGGGCGCCGAGGCCTTGTCCCCGGTGCGCCTCTTCAATAAAGAACTCATCAATATCCGCCATCAGCCCGTCATGTTCCAGGCTGAAATTATAGACGAGTAGAAGATAGCCAGCCGGACGATCTTCCCCTATCGCGAGATGGATCTGGCCCGCCGTCGGATGGGCGAAGAGCCAGTCGAGATTACGCCGGATGCGCGCCGCATCGAAATCGTCAAATCCCTCGAAATGCCAGTATCCCTCAATCAGCGGCAGCAGCGCCTCGATATCCGTCTTCACTGCCAGCCGGGTCAACACGATTCAACTCCCGTCGCGGGCCTGTTTGAAGAGGGCGCGGGCGATGCGCTCATTCTGGATTTCAGTTGTGCCGTCCACATAGTTGGCAATGCGGGCGCAGGCGATCTGGCGTCCGATCGGATACTCCCGCCGGAGCCCGGCGGCGCCCATCACCTGCATGGCGCGGGCAAGATGGGTGTCGGCCATGCGGGCAGCGAATTTCTTGGCATGGGCTGCGGGCAGTTCGGCCGCCGTGCCATCCTCCACCGCCAGCACGGCGCGGTAGGCGAGCAGGCGCGCGGCCTCGATATCCGTCTGGGCGTCGGCGAGCTGCCAGCGCAGCCCCTGAAAATCCGCGATATGCCCGCCGAAGGCGGCCCGCTCATTCGCATAGCGCGCGGCGAGGGCGATCGCCGCCTCGGTCATGCCGCAGCACATGGTGGCGACATAGCTCCGCGCGGCATTGACCCCGGCCATGGCGGCCTTGAAACCGTCGCCGGGTTCGCTCATCTGGCGGATGTCGGGCACGAAATGATCCGTCAGCCTGAACCCACCGACGCCGATGGCATGGCCGCCCATGATCTGAAAGGGCGGCACGCGGGTCACACCCTCCTCACGCGCATCGATGAGGAAGCCCGCTACCCCGCGCCATCCGGCGGCGGGGTCGGTCTGGGCATATAGGAACATCAGATCCGCATGGGCGGCATTGGTGATCCAGGCCTTCTCGCCGTTCAGGATCCAGCCGCCGTTCACCTTTTTTGCCGAGGTGGTGATGGCGGCGAAATCGCTGCCCGCCTGCGGCTCGCTGAGGGCCGTGCAGCCGATGGCCTCCCCCGCCAGCATTTCAGGAAGATAGCGCTTCTGGATGTCGGCGGGGGCGTCGCGGGCGATCTTCCCGGCGAGGCCCATATGATTGATCATGGAAAAGGAAAAGGCAAAGCAATGGCGGGCAATTTCCTCGGCGACCCGGGCCTTCAGGCGAAAGCGCAGGGCGCTGCCGCCAAGACTTTCCGGCACTTCTAGTCCCGCGAGCCCGGCGAGGGATGCGGCCTTCAGCGCCTCGATCGGCTGGCGGCGTTCTTCCTCCCATTTTTGCGCGTTCGGCGCGACCTCGGTTTTCGCAAAATCGATGGCATGATCCAGCATCGCCGCTTCCGCATCGGTGAGTGGCAGTTCCATGAAAGCTCCCTGTTCTTGTTGTTTTCCCTGACTATAGCCGAGGGCATCGCCTCACGAAAGCGGCTTTTCCTCGCAGCGATTTGTTCATTTGCAGGGACACCCGGCTTGTGAGAAAATGGGGGATCTGGTTGTAACCCTAGCAAGGCTTTATGACGCCCGGAAAGGAAAAAGAGGATGCGAGTGCTGGTGGTGGGGGCCGGACCGACAGGCCTGACGGCGGCGGTAGAATTGAAACGGCGCGGGATGGAGGTGGAGATCATCGAGAAGCAGACGGAAGGCTCCGGCCTGTCGCGCGCCGTCGGCATTACGCCGATGAGCCTCTGCCTGCTGTATCCGTCCGGGGTTGCGGACAAACTGCTGGCGGAGGGCATCCGTTTTCGCGAGGCCCGCCTCTATCGCCGGGCGACGCTCGCCCTGGTCCTGCAGATCCACGCAACGCCGCCGAAATACGGCTATGATTTTATCCTCGGCCTGCCGCAGGATCGGACGGAAGCCCTGCTCCGGGAGGCATTGGAGGCGGAGGGGGTAACCGTCCGCTTCTCGACGGAACTCACCGGCCTCATGGAGGAAAAGGACGGCGTGCTGGCGACCTTGGCGGACGGGGCGAGCGAGCGTTTTGACTATGTGCTTGGCGCCGACGGGGTGCACAGCACCACCCGCAAGCTGCTGGACATTCCGTTCCCCGGCCATGACCTCCCCGAAACCTGGTCGATTGCCGATGTCGATGCCAGGAACTGGCCGCATCCCGAAACCCTGACCCTGTGCCAGCTGTCGCGGGGCGGGGTGATGGTGGCGGTGCCGCTCGCGAAGGATCGGTATCGCGTTATCTCGAACCGGCCCGAGGCGCTCCGTCAGCTGCCGCTGGAGATGGATGTGACCAATGTCCGCCGGGAAGGGGCGTTTACCATCTCCGTCCGTCAGGTGTCCTTCTATAACCGGGGGCGGGTCTATCTCGCCGGGGACGCCGCCCATTGCCATTCCCCGGTCGGCGGGCGGGGCATGAACCTCGGCATTGCCGATGCGGCGGAATTTGCAAGACGGCTTGAGGACGGCACGCTGGACAGTTATAGCGCCGCGCGCCATCGGGAAGGGGCGAAGATCATCGCCGGCAGCGAGCGGGTGCGGAAATTCGTCACCTCGACAAGACCGATGATCCGCAAACTGTTTCGCCTGGCGCTCGTGGCGGCTGCGCATCTGCCGCCGCTCCGGCGCAAGATCATCGATGTGCTTCTCTATGGATGAGACCGCGGCGGCGAGGGCGCTAATCAGGAACATTTCATGTTGCGCCGCAGCATGAAAACTACCCGCCAAGATTTTATTGCAAAAGAGAAAAATTCGTGAACAATAGTGTCTGAGGCCCTTTGAGGCATCCAAGACGCTCCAAAGGGCGCACCATATTTTCAGTGATACATATCGGGAGGATTTAAGACTATGCGTAAAGCATTAATGGTTGCGGCGGCCACCGCCGTATTAATGGCGTCGGGCTCTGTCGCCTACGCGAATTGCGACCCGGGCGAAATTGTTATCAAGTTCAGCCATGTGACGAACACCGACAAGCACCCGAAGGGCATTGCCGCGAGCCTGCTGCAGGAGCGGGTGAACAGCGAGATGCAGGGCAAGGCCTGCATGGAAGTCTATCCGAACTCCACGCTTTACAATGATGACAAGGTGCTGGAAGCGCTGCTGAACGGCGATGTCCAGCTTGCTGCGCCGTCGCTCTCCAAGTTTGAGCAGTTCACCAAGCAGTTCCGCATCTTCGACCTGCCGTTCATGTTCAAGGATATCGAGGCTGTGGATGCCTTCCAGAACTCCGACACCGGCCAGGCCATGAAGGAAAGCATGACCAAGCGCGGTCTTCTGGGCCTTGCCTTCTGGCACAACGGCATGAAGCAGTTCTCGGCCAACAAGCCGCTGGTCACCCCCGGCGATGCGGAAGGGCTGAAATTCCGTGTGCAGTCGTCTGACGTGCTGGTCGCCCAGATGGACGCTCTTGGCGCCAACCCGCAGAAAATGGCTTTCTCTGAAGTCTATGGCGCTCTGCAGCAGAAAACCGTCGATGGACAGGAAAACACCTGGTCAAACATCTATGGCCAGAAATTCTTCGAGGTTCAGGACGGCACGACTGAAACCAACCACGGCGTGATCGACTATCTTCTCGTCACCTCGACGGAATTCTGGGATGGCCTGCCGGATGATGTCCGCACCCAGCTGGACACCATCATCACGGAAGTAACGGAAGCCCGGAACGCCGAATCATCCAAGGTGAACGCGGAAGCGAAACAGGCGATCATCGATGCCGGCGGCGTCGTCCGTCAGCTGTCCCCGGAAGAGCGGCAGATGTGGGTTGATGCCATGAAGCCGGTCTGGGCACAGTTCGAGGCGGATGTCGGTGCCGACAATATCGCCGAGGCACAGAAGTTCAATATGACCAACTAGGCGTTTGAACCGCTGGCGCGGCCAACACCGCGCCAGCATCTTTTCGCGTACCGGGCAAGGGGGGAGGCCATGTCGGGGCATAATCCACAGTCACCGCGATCATTCATTGACTCGCTCGAGGAGACGATGATCGCCGTCATGCTCGGCCTGATGACGCTGGTCACCTTTGCCAATGTCATGGCGCGCTATGTTTTCAATTCCAACATTCTCTGGGGGCTTGAGGTCACATCGATCCTCTTCGCCTGGCTCGTCATCTTCGGCGTCAGCTACTGCGTCAAGAAAACGGCGCATCTCGGTGTCGATGCCATCGTCAGCCTGCTCTCGCCGCCCGTGCGCAAGATCTGCACGCTGCTCGCGGTCGCCTGCTGTATCGTCTATGCCTTCCTGCTGCTGAAGGGCGGCTGGGATTTTTGGGCGAATTTCGCCAATCTGCCGGCGACGACGGGGCGCTGGTTCCCGACCGGGTTCCAGGACAAGTTCCTCGCCAAGGGCTGGTATGAAACCAACGATGTCTTCATGCCGGAGATGTTCCAGTTCATCGCCGACTGGTTCAACGACGGGGAGCGCTATGAGAAGATCCCGCGCCTGATCCCCTATGTCATGCTGCCCTTCGGCATGGCGCTGCTTCTCTATCGGTTCCTTCAGGCCGCCTGGGCCGTTTACACCGGCAAGCAGATGCTGATCATCGTCAGCCACGAAGCCGAAGACGCGGTTGAAGAAGCCGCCGCAAAAGCCGCACGGGAGGAATAGACGATGGAAATAGCCATTCTGTTTGCCGTTGTCATTGCGCTGCTGCTGCTCGGCGTACCGATTGCCGTCGCGCTCGGCCTGACCTCCATCTTCTTCCTGCTCTCGGCCTCGGACAGCTCGCTCGCCTCCGTCGCCCAGACCTTTTACGAGGCGATGGCCGGGCATTATACGCTGCTCGCCATTCCCTTCTTCATCCTTGCGTCGAGCTTCATGTCGACCGGCGGCGTCGCGCGGCGCATCATCCGTTTCTCGATCGCCGTGGTCGGGCATTTCAGCGGCGGCCTTGCGATTGCCGGGGTGTTTGCCTGCATGATGTTCGCGGCGCTCTCGGGCTCGAGCCCGGCAACGGTGGTCGCCATCGGCTCCATCGTCATCGCCGGGATGACCCAGGTCGGCTACAAGAAGGATTTCGCCGCCGGGATTATCTGTAACGCCGGAACGCTCGGCATCCTGATCCCGCCCTCCATCGTCATGGTCGTCTACGCGGCGGCCACAGACGTCTCGGTCGGGCGCATGTTTCTTGCCGGGGTGATCCCGGGCCTGCTTGCCGGGTTCATGCTGATGGTCGGCATCTATATCGCCGCAAAATGGAAGGGCCTGCCGAAAGGCGACTGGCTGGGCTGGGGCGAGGTGTTTAATGCGGCGCGGGATGCGGGCTGGGGCCTGTTCCTGATCGTCATCATCCTCGGCGGTATCTACGGCGGTGTCTTCACACCGACGGAGGCGGCGGCGGTGGCCTCGGTCTATGCCTTCCTGATCGCCAATTTCATCTATTGCGACATGGGGCCGCTGCACCGGCCGGGCGATACGCCGATCCCGATCTGGCGCAAACCGCAGGCGCTGATCACCGTGTTCTTCCATAAAGACACCCGCGATACCCTGTTCGAGGCGGGCAAGCTCACCGTCACGCTGATGTTCATCATCGCCAACGCGCTGATCCTGAAGCATGTGCTGACCGACGAGCAGATCCCGCAGCAGATTGCGGGCGCGATGCTGGATGCCGGCTTTAACTGGTGGGTGTTCCTGATCGTCGTCAACGTCATCCTGCTGATCGGCGGGCAGTTCATGGAGCCGTCGGGCCTGATCGTGATTGTCGCGCCGCTGGTCTTCCCGATTGCCATGGAACTCGGCATTGATCCGATCCATCTCGGCATCATCATGGTGGTGAATATGGAGATCGGAATGATAACGCCGCCGGTCGGGCTCAATCTGTTCGTCACCTCAGGCATAGCGGGGATGCCGATCATGCGGGTGGTGAAGGCCGCCCTGCCATGGCTTGGCATCCTGTTCATCTTCCTGATCCTGGTAACTTATGTCCCGACGTTGTCGACCTGGTTACCGACGACCTTCATGGGGCCGGAAATCGTCATCAAATAGGATGATCCCGCAACAGGCGTTTCTTGAAACGCCTGAGCATGAACCATACAGCGAGCAGGATTATCGGGATCGATGCGCCCTTGACGATTTCGACATTGAGCGCGAGCCCCAGCGGATGGGCCATCTCGGCGGCATAACCGACAAGGCTGACCAGATAATAGCTGATGGCGGCGATGGAAAGACCCTCGACCGTTTCCTGCAGGCGGAGCTGGCGTTGCGCGCGCTGGTTCATGGCGGCAAGCTGGGCCTGGCTCTGCTCGGCGAGGGCGAAATCCGTCTTCGTCCGCAACAGGTTGGCGGAGCGGGTGGCCCGCCGTGAGAGGTCGGCGAGCCGGTCGGCAACGGAGTTGCAGGTCCTGACCGCGGGCGCGAGACGGCGATCGAGGAATTCCGAAATCGTCTGATAGGGATCAACCGGCGTTTCCTTCAGCTCGGCAATTCGGGACAGCACGATCTGGTAATAGGCGCGGGTGGCGCTGAAGCGATAGGCGGTTTTTGACGACAGCGTTTCGATCTCGGCCGAGACACGCGTGAGGTCACGCAGCAGGTCTTTCTCCTTGTCCGCACTGGTCGCCCGGCTTAACTCCTCCGTCAGGGCCGCCAGCTCACTGTTGATCAAGGCAATCTTGACGCTGACTTCCCGGGCGAGCGGCAGCGCCAGCAGGGACATATTACGATAGACCGCGATCTCGAAAATCCTGAGCAGCACCCGCCCTGCTTTTCGCGGGGACATGTCATGATCATAAATAAGCGAGCGAATATAGCCGTCCTTGTCGATCCGCATGTCGGTCCAGCGCTGCGCGCCGTTGCTGCCGATCATGCTGCTGACGAGGCTTTCGGACACGAAGTATTTATTGAGCTCGGTTTCATTGGGGCGGGGCTGACCCTTGTCCAGGATTTCGGCCTTTATCGCCGTCAGCAGGAGGCCCGGCAGCTCCCGCAGCCATTTTTCCGGTACTTCCGAGCAGGCCGTCTTCGCAAAGGGCTCATCCCCCTTGTTACGGCGGAGAAAGGTGTAGGTCGTGAATTCCGCATGCCGTTCCCAGCGCAGCCGGAAAGTACCGAAATCCCCTGAAAAATGGTTGGCATTTTCCATCGGCGGATGCAGGCCATAACGGCGGCACAGATCGCAGATATGGCGATACTCCTGTTCCTCCTGATGCTCTTCGATGAACATGGCATAGTGGGTCGCGGTGAGCGGGGCGACAATCTGCTCGAAGGGACGAGCGTGGATCTCGTTATTGATATCAAAACGTAAGGGATGCGGCTTGAGTCCGGCACAATCTCTCGGCGTGTCCATGTCGTTTTTAACCTTCTCCAAGCTGCGCGATTTCCAACACCCGTAATTCGGGATCGCAAGGACTAGACGTTCTTAAAATCAATGTCAATTAACGAGCGCTGATACATGAAACTATGCCGGGTTGCTGTGATTTTTTGTGTGGATAACCCTTAAATCAACCTAAATATAGGGGGTTATGGGCCTTTTTTGCCAAATTTGTCGAAAATATTTGCGTAATTTTTCCAATTGACTCATCATGGCCTTAGTTGGGGGTAGTAACAGTATGCGTAAATATCATGATTCGCTCAGTTGACGGCCAGATGCCGACACTGTCGGCTTCACGGAAACAGCGCCCGTTCAGCCCGGCGCCGCAGCGTAAGATCCTGCTGGTTTCCATCAATATTCCGAAGAATAATGATCCCTACGGGTCACTCGATACCTTTGTGTTCGGCCATGTACCCGTTGTTTTCCTGATCGCGGAGAATGCGGATGCGGCGGCGAACATGCTGGAGGCGCATCCGGATATCGCCGTTGTGATCGTCGATGTGTCAGGCGAGAAGGGGGAGAGCGGCCTTGCCCTGGTACGCAAGCTCCGGACCGAACTCGACAACCGGACGATCCGTATCGTGCTGCTGGGCGAGGCGACGGCGCCCGGAGAGACGCAGAACCGCTTCCTCAATTACGATGTCAGCGATTACCGCGATATTTCCGAGATCAACCTGCCCAAGCTGTTTACTAGCCTGACCATCGCCCTGCAATCCTATGAGCGGCTGGTCACCGAGGAGGACAACAAGCAGTCCCTGCAGACCATTCTTGATATCACGCGGGAGCTTTACGGCGTCCGCTCAGTGGAGGATTTCTGCCTGACGATCCTGACCCAGCTTCAGGTCATCTGCAAGAATGTCGAGGATTGCTTCTTCGCCATCCCGAACGAACATACGGGCGAGCTGTCCGTCACCGCGGGCAAGGGCGGCTATGTCACCGCTAACAAGCAGCGGGTGAAGGAGGTCGTCGATGAGGAGCTGTTCGGCATGATCCTCGGTGCGACGGTCAGCCGCGAAAATATCTTCACCGACGTGGTGAGCATTCTCTGTATCTGCCGCGATGACAAACTGAAGGGCGTGGTCGTGCTGGAAAACGGCGCGCCGCTCACCTTCCTTGAAACCCGCCAGATGGAACTGATCTGCGCCAACATCACACTCGGCCTTGAAAATGCGGACATGTTCGAGGAGATCAAGCGCCTCGCCTTCAATGACAGCCTGACCGGCCTCGACAGCCGGGCCAAGTTCCGCTCCGATGTGCAGCAGTATATCGAGACGGTGGCACGGCCGGAGAAGAAGAAGGTTGCCGTCGTGCAGTTCACGCTGGAACATCTGCCGGAGCTGAACATTGCCCTCGGCCATGACGCGGGCGATGAACTGTTGCAGTTCGTCTCGGAGCAGCTGACGCAGATGTTTCCGGACGCCATTTCGCTGGCCCGCACCTCCGGGAACGGTTTCGGCCTTTGCCTGCCTTATACAACGACGCAGGAGCTCAAACAGATCCCGAAAACCATCCACAGCCTGTTCGAGCATGGGCCGTCAACGCGCGAAAATCTGCCGCATATCGTGCCGCGCATCGGCCTTGCCATCTATCCGGCGGATGCGGATAACGCAACCACGCTGTGGCGCAACACCAATATCGCGCTCGCCAATCTTAAGGTGCGGAACGGCTCTTATTTCTGTTTCTACAACAGCGCCATCGCCAATGACATCAATGCACGCGTCGAGATGAACAATGCGCTGCGTACCGGCATCGGCCGCAAGGACCTATCGCTCAAATACCAGCCACAGGTCGATCTGGAGACCGGCGCCATTATCGGGGTCGAGGCGCTGATCCGCTGGCAACGGGAGGCGGGCAAGTTTGTCGCGCCGAACGAGTTCATTCCGGTTGCCGAAAGCTCCGGCCTGATCGCGCCGATCAGCGAATGGGTGCTTCAGGAAGCCTGCCGTCAGCGCCGCCTCTGGCTGGACGAGGGCGCCGATGATTTCCGCGTGGCGGTCAATCTGTCGCTGTCGATCTTCCAGAATGACGATTTTGTCGACCTGATCCGCAAGACCCTGAAGGTTACAGGCTGCCCGCCCTGGCTTCTGGAGCTGGAGGTGACGGAAAGCGTGATCATGGAAAACCCCGAGCAGACGCTTCGGAATTTCCGCGAGCTGCGTGACCTCGGCGTCAGTTTCGCCATCGATGATTTCGGCACCGGCTATTCTTCTTTGAGCTACCTTCGGCAGTTGCCGGTCTCGGCGCTCAAGATCGACAAGACCTTCATCGATGGTTTGACCGAGAATGGCGATGATGCCGCAATTGCCCAGACGGTGATCTCGCTCGGCCGCAGCCTTGGCATGAAGGTGCTGGCCGAAGGGGTGGAGACAACGGACCAGGTGGAATTCCTGTGGTCCGCCAAATGCCATCAGGCGCAGGGCTTCCTGTTCTCGCGTCCGGCGGCAGCGGAGGAAATTCTGCCCTTCATCCGCAATCCCGGCTTTACCACCTTCACCCAGAAATCGCTATTTTAAGAGCTTTCCCGGATTCATGATGCCATCCGGATCGAGGGCTTTCTTGATCCGCCGCATGAGATCGATCTCGACGTCCGGCTTGTAATGCACCAGATCGTCCGCCTTGAGGCGGCCGATGCCATGCTCGGCGCTGATGGAGCCGCGCATCTTCACGGCGATATCATGGACGACGCGGCTGACTTCCTCCCAGTGGGAGAGATATTCCGCCCGGTCCATATCCGCGGGCTGCATCGGGTTGTAATGGACGTTGCCATCGCCGATATGTCCGAACACGACGGAGCGGAAGGTGGGGATGATTTTCCCGACCGCGATATCGGCCTCGCGGATGAAATCGGCATAGCGCGAGACGGGGACGGAAATATCATGCTTGATGCTGCCGCCCTCGGGCTTCTGGGCGGCGGAGATTTCCTCGCGCAGGCGCCAGAGATGCTGCTGCTGCGCCTCGCTCGCGGGCACGACCGCATCGAGGACGATCTCCTTCTCGAAACCCTCCGCAAGGATGCTTTCCATCAGTCCCTTCAAATCCGGCGTCGCGCTTGAGGATAACTCGACCAGCACCTGCCAGTCATAGCGGGCGGGCATCGGGTCGGTGAAATCCGGTACATGGCGCACCACCATGTCGATGCAGTAGCGGGAAATGAGCTCGATCGCGGTTACCTGGTCGCCGCTCATGGCGCGGGCGAGGCTCAGGAACTCGATCGCCGCCTCGACAGAGGGAACGGCGGCGAGCGCCACCTGCTGGTATTTCGGTTTCGGATACATCTTCACCACCGCGCCGGTAACGATACCGAGCGTGCCCTCGGCGCCGATGAAAAGCTGCTTGAGGTCATAGCCGGTGTTATCCTTGCGTAGGCCCGTGAGCCCGTCCCAGATGCGCCCGTCCGGCAGCACGACCTCGAGACCCAACACCTGCTCGCGGGTATTGCCGTAATGCAGCACCTGCACGCCGCCCGCGTTGGTGGAGATATTGCCGCCGATCTGGCAGCTTCCTTCCGAGCCGATACGGAGCGGGAAGATAAAGCCGTTCTCCTCGGCGACCTGTTGCAGATTGGCGAGGATGCAGCCCGCATCGACCGTGAGCGTGCCGTTCAGCCGGTCAATCTCCCGCACGCTATTCATGCGGTTGGTGGAGAGGATGACTTCTTCGCCGCCGGTAAACGGGATGGAGCCGCCGACGAGGCTGGTATTGCCGCCCTGCGGCACCAGCGCGGTTTTCGTCTCGGCGCAGAGCCGGACGACGGCGGCGACTTCCTCGGTTGTTTTCGGCTGTACCACGGCGCGGGCGCGGCCGACGAACTTGTCTCGCCATTCGACCACGAAGCCCTGCATGTCGGCCTCGTCCGTGATGACATGGGTCTTGCCGACGATATTTCCCAGCTCCTCGATGATATTCATGGGCCGACCTCTTCCTTTTCCGACTTCGGCGCGGCGGCGCGGCGGAGACGGTCATTGATCGCAACGCCGAGACCGACCTCCGGGATCGGGCCGACGGCGATGCGCTTGAAATTCATCTCATCGAGCAGATGCAGGGCGGAGAAGAGCCGCGCTGTCGCCTCGGTCAGGTCGCCTGCCTCGCTCAGGTTGATATCGGCCAGAGTATCATATTCCCGGCCAAAGCCAAGATAGGCCTCGCCTTCGCGCTTGTCGGTGGCATTCAGCCGGACATCGGCCCTGGGTGCGTAATGGCTTTTGAGCATCCCGGGGCTCGATGGCGCGCCCTCTGCGTCCGGGCGGAGCAGGGGACCGGCAACCGCCTCGATCGCTTCGCGGGTGATGCCGCCTGGCCGCAAAAGAACGGGTTTCTCACCGGCAAAACCGACAACCGTGCTCTCCACCCCGACGGCGCAGGCCCCGCCGTCAAGCACCCCTGCAATCTTTCCGCCGAGTCCGTCGATCACATGCTGTGCCGTGGTCGGGCTGATCCCGCCCGAGGGATTGGCGCTCGGCGCGGCGAGGGGGCGGTCGCAGGCCTTCAGGAATTCGAGCGCCTGCCGATGGCCGGGAATGCGGATGGCCAGTGTCTCGAGTCCTGCGCTCGCCAGCCGGGAGACGGGGCAGTCTTCGATGCGCGGCAGCACGAGGGTGAGGGCGCCCGGCCAGAAGGTCGCCGCCAGCCGCTCGGCAAGCGGGCTGAAACTGACATAGCGGCGCGTGATCTCAAGGGTCGGTACATGGATGATCAGCGGATTGAAACTCGGCCGTCCCTTGGCGTCATAGATGGCGGCGACGGCCCGGTCATCCTCGGCATTGCCGCCAAGGCCATAGACGGTTTCGGTCGCGAAGGCGACAAGCCTGCCCGCCTGTATTTCCGCGGCGGCGGCGTCATATCCGGCCGGGCCGGGTTTGAATATCTTCATCTCTGGTCGATCCGCTGTTATCCTTGTGCGAGCCTTTACCCGAAAACACCGTCCGGTCAAGCGCCGTGGCAGTGCGCGAAAGTCTTTTTTCTCTGTGCGGGATATGCCATAACATCCCGAGAATGAGAAAACAAATTCGGGAAAGGCGTCTCCATGGCAGAATATAGTGCCCCGCTGAAAGACATGAGCTTTGTTCTCAACAATATTGCGGACCTTCCGTCCCTTGCCAAGCTGGAGGGATATGAACATGCGGAAGCGGATGTGGTTGAGGCGGTATTGGAGGAGGCCGGGAAGTTCGCGGCCAATGTGCTCTCGCCGCTGAACAAGCCCGGTGATCTGCAGGGTTCCCATGTGAAGGACGGCGTTGTAACCACGCCCGATGGCTGGGTTGAGGCCTATGCTGGGTTCGTCGAAGGCGGCTGGAACGGGATTTCCGCGCCGGAGGCCTATGACGGCGGCGGCCTGCCAAGCGCGGTAGCTTTAGCGACGGTGGAAATGTGGAACGCGGCGAACCTCGGCTTTTCGCTCTGTCCGCTCCTGACCCAGGGCGCGATCGAGAGCATCCTCGCCCACGGCACCGAAGAGCAGCAGCAGAAGTACCTCAAGAAGCTGGTAAGCGGCGAATGGGCGGCGACCATGAACCTCACGGAAAGCCAAGCCGGATCGGATGTCGGCGCACTCCGGACCAAGGCGGAACCGGCGGAGGATGGCACATGGCGCATCTCCGGCCAGAAGATATTCATCACTTACGGGGAGCATGAGATGAGCGAGAACATCATCCATCTGGTGCTGGCCCGCACACCCGGCGCGCCTGCGGGCACCCGCGGCATCTCCCTCTTTATCGTGCCGAAATACCTGGTGAAGGATGACGGGACGCTTGGGGAGCGGAATGATCTTAAATGTGTCTCGCTGGAAGAGAAGATCGGTATTCACGCGAGCCCGACGGCGGTGATGTCCTATGGCGATAATGGCGACTGCGTCGGTTATCTCCTCGGCGCGGAGAACAAGGGCATGGCCTGCATGTTTACGATGATGAACAGCGCCCGGCTCAATGTCGGTGTGCAGGGTCTTGCTGTTGCCGAGCGCGCCTATCAGCAGGCGGTCGACTATGCGAAGGATCGCCGGCAGGGGCAGGCGCCCGGCATGCCCAAGGGTGAAATGACGCCGATCATCAATCATGCCGATGTGCGGCGGATGCTGATGACCATGCGCGCGAATATCGAAGCCATGCGCTGCCTCATCTATCTGAACGGTGCGGCCCTTGACGAGGCCCATCACGGGGCCGACGAGGCGGCGCGGGAAAAGGCCATGGGCCTTGCCGAACTGCTGACGCCGATGTCCAAAGGCTGGTGCACGGACCTCGGTGTCGAGCTGGCGTCAACGGCGGTGCAGGTGCATGGCGGCATGGGCTTTATCGAGGAAACCGGCGTCGGGCAATATTACCGCGATGCCCGTATCCTCCCCATCTACGAGGGAACGAACGGCATTCAGGCGCTCGATCTGGTGGGGCGCAAGCTCTCCTTGCAGGGCGGCGCGCCGGTGAAGGCGCTGTTCGGGGAAATGGACGCGACCGTGAAGGCGCTTGCCGATACAGGGGACGAGATGGCCGCCATGTCACTCCAGCTCAATCTCGCCGTCAGTGCGCTGAAAGATGCGACGGACTGGCTCTATAGCAACGCGCCCAACGATCCCCATGCAGCCCCGGCGGGGGCGACGCCGTATCTTCGGATGTTCGCAACGACCGTGGGCGGATATTTGCTTGCGAAATCGGCCCTGAAGGCGCGCGAGATGCGGGCAAACGGTGATCCGGACACGGCCTTCCTCGATGCCAAAATCGTCACCGCGCGCTTCTTCATGGCGCAGATCCTGCCGATGGCAACCGCCCTGCTTGGGCCGGTGACGGGAGGGGCCGAGACCCTGTTCGCCATTGACGATGCCCAGCTTTCGGCATAGAACAGAGACAGGTATTAACGTTAACGTAAACGTTAAAGACGAATTTGCCGGAGCGGAATTCCCCCGTTCCGGCAAACCGATAATAGGGTTCATAATGAAAAATCAAGAAATAGAATACCCGCTGAGTACGCGTCCCGGTGACGGGGAAGTCCTGGAAGTGGCAGAAGGCGTCCTCTGGGTGCGGATGCCGATTCCGATCCCCGGGCTGGATTATATCAACCTCTATCTGCTGGAGGATGACGACGGCTGGACGATGGTCGATTCCGGCCTCAACACTCCGAAAATTCGCGAACTGTGGGAAAGTATCTTTGCGGCGCATCTTAAAGGAAAGCCGGTAATTCGTTTGATCTGCACGCATTTTCACCCCGATCATATGGGGCAGGCGGGCTGGATAACGAAACGCTGGAATATTCCGCTGACCATGACCTTCGGCGAATGGACTTTCGGGCGGATGCTGTATCTGGAAGCGCAGGAGGAGACGCCGGATTTCGTGATCGATTTCTACGCCTCCGTCGGGTTTGACGAAGTGATGATGGAGCGAGTGCGAGATCGCGGCTTCAACCATTTCCGCCAGGCGATGTCGACGGTGCCCATGGGCTTCGACCGTATCTCGAACGGGGATATCCTGACCATCGGCCGCCGAAACTGGCAGGTGATGGTCGGCAAGGGGCATTCACCGGAGCATGCCTGCCTCTATTCAAAGGCGGATGGCATCCTGATCTCCGGTGATCAGGTATTGCCGCGGATTACGCCGCATATCGGCATTTATCCGGCGGAGCCGCTCGCTAATCCTCTCAAGAAGTTCATCCAATCCATTGATAAATTAGTGAAATTGCCGCAGGACACGTTGGTCCTCCCGGCCCATAATGACGTTTTTACCGGGCTGCATAACCAGCTCGACTACTATAAAACACACCATGAAGATCGACTTAACCGGTTACTTGGCGCCTGTGATTCGCCACAGTCGGCGCTCGATCTGCTGCCGGTCCTGTTTGACCGGGAACTGGACGAGGGCGACCGCAGTATGGGCGTGGCCGAGGGGCTGGCCCATTGTCATTACCTGATCGGCGAAGGCCGGCTGGAACGACTGAAGGATACGGACGGCATCTGGAAGTTCCGGCGGCGCGGGGCGGCGCATCTCGCGGTTGCCTGATTTTCTGACATATCACTGAAATAAAAAAGAATAAGGGAAACAAAGAGATGGCAGACGATCTTCTGTATGAAAAGAACGGCGCAATTGCAACCATAACTCTCAACCGACCGGAGGCGCGCAACGCTCTGTCCGTCGATATGCGAGAGCAGCTGTTCCAGTCCGTTATCGATGCGGAAAGCGATGAGTCGATCCGCTGCGTCGTCGTGCGCGGTGCGGGCGAGCATTTTCAGGCGGGAGGCGATGTCAAATCCTTTAACGAGTTCGTCAAGCTGAGCCCGAAGGAGCGCGAACAGACATTCGAGCGGCGCATCCATGGCCTGCATCCGACCATCTTCGCCATGCAGCGGATGCCCAAACCGATCATCGCGAGCGTGCGCGGCGGGGCGGCAGGCTTCGGCCTGTCGCTGATGATGGCCTGCGATATGGTAATCGCCTCGGAGGATGCGTTCGTCACGCTCGCCTATATCGGTATTGGCACGACGCCGGACGGATCGGGCACATATACCCTGCCGCGCATTGTCGGTCTCAAGAAGGCGATGGAGATTGCTATGCTCGGCGACCGGATCAAGGCGGCGGAGGCCAAGGACCTCGGCCTGATCAATTTCGTCGTCCCGACCGGGGAACTGGAGGCGGAGACCGCGAAGCTCGCGAAGCGTCTGGCAAATGGCCCGACGGTCGCGCTTGGCCGGACGAAGCAGTTGCTTAATGCCTCGCTCAATAATAGTCTGGAAACGCAGCTCTCCCTCGAAGCGCAAGGGTTCGCCTTCTGCGCCGCCAGCAATGACTGGGCCGAGGGGGTGCAGGCCTTTAAGGAGAAGCGCAAGCCCGAGTATAAAGGCAACTGACGGGTACCGCTTCCAAACACATAAGGGAGACGGTTATGGCGGATCTGAAGGGAAAGACACTCTTTATCACGGGCGCAAGCCGGGGGATCGGCCTTGCCATCGGCAAGCGGGCCGCCGCTGACGGCGCCAATGTCGTGATCGCGGCCAAGACCGCCGAGCCCCATGCCAAGCTGCCCGGCACCATCTACACCGCGGCGGAGGAAATCGAGGCGGCGGGTGGCAAAGCCCTGCCGCTGATCGTCGATGTGCGTGAGGAGGGGCTGGTCGAGGATGCCATGGCCAAGGCGGCCGGCACCTTCGGTGGTATCGATATTCTCGTCAACAACGCCTCCGCCATCAGCCTGACCGGCACGCTGCAGACGCCGATGAAGCGCTATGATCTGATGCATCAGATCAATGTGCGCGGCACCTATCTTTGTTCGCAGAAGGCCATTCCCTATCTCAAGGAGGCGGATAACCCGCATGTGCTCAACCTGTCGCCGCCGCTCAATTTCGAGGCGCACTGGTTTTCCCCGCATGTCGCCTACAGCATGGCGAAATACGGCATGAGCCTCTGTGTGCTCGGCATGACGGAGGAATTCAAAAAGGACGGCATCGCCTTTAACGCGCTCTGGCCGCGCACGGCGATCGCGACGGCGGCCATGGACCTGATCGGCGGGCCGGATGTGCAGAAAAACTGCCGCAAGGTGGAGATCATGGCCGATGCGGCGCATGTCATCCTGACCAAGCCGTCCCGGGAGTTCACCGGCAATTTCTGTGTCGATGACGAGACGCTGGCCTCTGTCGGGGTGATAGACCTCTCTAAATACCGCTTTGAGGGGGTGGAGGAGAAGGATCTTCTCCCCGATTTCTTTGTCTGATCAGGCTGCCTGACGCAGGCCGAGGCGGAGCCAGACATCTTTCAGCGCGCCGACGAGATCGGCCATCATCGCATCGTCGTGGAACGGCGTCGGCGTAATGCGCAGACGTTCCGATCCGCGTGAGACGGTCGGGTAGTTGATCGGCTGGATATAAATTCCGTAATCGTCGAGCAGCGTGTCGCTCGCCTGCTTGCACAGCTCCGCATCATAGACCATGACCGGTACGATATGGGTGACCGAGGGGAGAAGCGGCAGGCCCGCCTCCGATATCAGCCGTTTCAGCGTGGCGGCGCGTTCCTGATGGCGCTCGCGCTCGACATTGCTTTGCTTGAGATGGCGGACGCTGGTGAGCGCGCCTGCGGACATCACCGGCGAGAGGGTGGTGGTGAAGATAAATCCGGTCGCATAGGAGCGGATGGCATCGACGATATTCTCGCTGGCCGTGATGAAGCCACCGATCACGCCGAACGCCTTGCCGAGGGTCCCTTCGATAATATCAATGCGGTGCATCAGCCCCTCACGCTCCGCCACGCCGCCGCCGCGCGGGCCATAGAGGCCGACCGCATGCACTTCATCCAGATAGGTCATGGCGTTGTATTTGTCGGCGAGATCGCAGAACTCGCGGATCGGCGAGATGTCGCCATCCATGGAATAGACGGATTCGAATGCGATTACCTTGGGCCGCGACGGGTCGATCCGTTTCAGCTTGTCCTCGAGATCGCGGGCATCGTTATGGCGGAAGATGATCTTCTCGCAGCCCGAGTGGCGCACGCCGTCGATCATCGAGGCGTGGTTCAGCTCATCGGAAAGGATCACGCAGCCGGGCAGCAGCTTGCCGAGGGTGGAGAGGGTCGCGTCGTTGGAGACAAAGCCGGAGGTGAAGACAAGCGCACTTTCCTTGCCATGCAGATCGGCTAGCTCGCGCTCCAGTTCGCAAACCATCCGGGTATTGCCGGAAATATTCCGCGTGCCACCGGCGCCGGCGCCATAGGTATCGGCGGCGTCCTTGATGGCTTTCAGCACGTCGGGATGCTGGCCCATGCCAAGATAGTCGTTGGAACACCAGATGGTCACATCCTGCTCGGTGCCGTCTTCAAGGTAGCGGGTGGCGCGGGGGAAATCCCCGGCGTGGCGGCGCAGTTCGGTGAAGACGCGGTAGCGCTTCTCCTGTTTCAGAGCAGCGATCGCCTGCTCAAACATGCTGTTATAATCCATCGCCTGCCCTTAACTCTGTGTCCATGACCATCGACTGTCCTTGTTAGATACCGAATTCGCCCTTTCCTTGACAAGGGACAAATGGTCGCAACCGTCGCCTGATCGCCATAATGTGATCCTCCCCCGAGGGCCGGGGTAGATCCATGAGAATTCCCTAATGGGCCATAAACACCGGGATCGGGCAGTTATTCAGCACTTCTTCCGTCACCGCGCCGAAGAACAGACGGCGCAGGCGGCTCCGGGTGTAGGCGCCCATGACCAGCAGGTCCGCATTGCATTTGTCGGCCTGCTCCAGCAGCGATTCGGCGGTTGAGCGGCCATTCGATCCGGTAATCTCGCAACGGTCCGCCGTCACGCCGTACATGGCGAGATAGCGCTGCACGGCCTCGGGATGGATATCCTCATCAAGGTCATCAATGGCAGAAATCAGCATGACCTTTTCCGCACTTTGCAGGAAGGGCAGCGAGTAGGAGAGGGCGCGGCTTGATTCTACCGAGCCGTTCCAGGCAAAGGCAACGCGCTTGCCGATGTCCATCGGGATGACCTTGTCCATCAGCAGGACCGGATGCCCGGTTTCCCGAAGCGCCGTGTTGATCAGCAGGGAGTTGTTGATCTGCTCCTCTCCGTCCTGTTTGCAGATCATGATCAGATCAAACAGGCGGCCGTAGCTGTGGATGGTGTCTTCGCTGTTACCCTGCTTTTCGACAAACCGGCAGGACGGGCCGTCGGCGGTCGGGCGGTCGGCAATATTGGTGATGATCGGGATTTCCATGCGCGAGGTGATTTCCTTGAACAGGGCGGCGGCACGCAGGCGGCGCTCCTCTCCGTCCTTTTCCGCCATCTCGATCACACTCTCGATCATGGTCGAGGTCATGCCCTCGCCGACGAAGGCAGCGGCCGAGCGCGGGTCGATCTTGATATGCAGGGCGTTTACATGGGCGCCGAAGCGAATGGCCATGTTAAATGCGCTCTCCAACGCCTGGGCGTCACTGTTATTGGCCGCACCGGACATGGGGACAAGAATATTCTTAAAATGCATAGGACACCTCAGCCTGTGAAGTTTCTTTTAAATGTAACACTAAGACCCTACATCTTAAAGGTTTTTATGGCTCATTCCGCATTGTGACTGCTTTTGCTGTCCGCCTCGACAGTCACCGGGTCCTGATGGACGATGGCTTCGGCCTCCGGATATTCCGCCATCAGCCGGACTTCGACCGTATCGGCGATGAGATGGGCGTCATGCAGGCTGATGCTGCCGTCCATGTCGATATGCATCTGCATGAAGACCTGCTGGCCGGAGCGGCGGGTCCTGAGGTCATGCAGGCCCAGCACACCGGGCTGGCCGAGGACGATCGTCTTGATATTCTCCCGTTCCTCTTCGCCCAGTTCTTCGTCCATCAGGTCGGCGAAAGACGTGCGGACGATGGCAATGGCGCTGTAGAGCAGGACGCCGGCGATGAGGATTGCAAACAGGCCGTCCGCATAATGCCACAAAAAGACCATTTCGAGGACCAGCGCCAGGATCACGCTGCCGTTGATCAGCAGGTCGCCGACGTAATGCAGCGAATCGGCGGAAATCGCCACCGAGCGCGTCCTGCGGATGACATAGCGCTGATACAAGACAAGACCAAGGGTCAGCAGGATGGAGACTACCATGACGATGATCCCGACAGTCTCCGCCTGGATGGGCTTGGGGTGCAGCAGCCTCTCCCCGGCCTGAAACAGAAGAAAGACGGCCGAGCCCATGATAATCGCGGACTGGAACAGCCCAGCCAGTGCTTCCGCCTTGCCATGGCCGAACCGGTGATCCCGGTCCGCCGGGACCAGCGACTGGCGCACGGCGAACAGATTGATGGCCGAGGCCACGAGATCGAGCAGGGAATCGACCAGTGTCGAGAGCATGGCGACCGAATTGGTGGCGAAATAGGCGAACAGCTTGATGGCGATCAGGGTTAGCGCGACGCCCACCGCCGCATAGGTCGCCGATCGCATCAGGTGGCTGTGCTCTTCGTTCGTTTCCTGGGTGAATACCTTGTCCTGTTCTTCTGTCACGATACGGTTTTCCTTACGGGAACAGGATGTTTTCCGTCCAGCCTTCCGCGCCTTTTTCATAGCGGCGGCGCTCATGCAGACGAAAGGGGCGGTCGCGCCAGAACTCGATTCTTGCCGGGATCACTCGGAAGCCAGACCAGTATTCGGGGCGGGGAATCGCTCCGATGGCGTATTTCGCGGCATATTTTGCGACTTCCGTCTCCAGCGTGAAGCGGCCCGGCATGGCGCGCGACTGCTGGCTTGCCCAGGCGCCGATGCGGCTATCGCGCGGGCGGCTGTCGAAATAGGCGTCGGCTTCGGCATCGCTGACAACCTCGACCGTGCCCTGAATGCGGATGCTGCGCCGGAGGGTTTTCCAGTGAAAGCCGAGCGCGGCGCGGGGGTTGGTCCGCAATTCCATGCCCTTCTGGCTTTCGAAATTGGTGTAGAAAACAAATCCGCGCTCATCCACGCCTTTCAGCAACACCATGCGCACCGACGGCTGCCCGTCCGCATCGGCGGTCGCCAGTGACATGGCGGTGGGGTCGTTCGGCTCGCTTTTCTCGGCCTCCGCCATCCAGTCCTGAAATTCCGCCAGAAGCTCGGAAATATTCTTCACAGTCATGCCTACCTACCCGTTATCAAGCCGGTTATCCGCGGATTCCGGCCAACCTAGCGCGCACCGACGGATTTGTCGATCCATGTCGTTTAACGTAAGATAGCCTTTCCCGTAAGTTTTTGAAATTATTTGTGATGGGTCTTTTGCTACAAAAACTTATGTTGGCCCTATATAGTATGGGGGAAGGACATTGCCTGATTAATTGTCAGGGGTAAATTTTTACGATGACAAGGATTGAAGGATGAAAAAATCGAATTTATGGGTCGTATCGGCTCTGGCCGCGGCGCTTGCCCTTTCCGGATGTGCGGGTGCCCAGAACAACCCTAAAACAACCGGTGGCGCCATTATTGGCGGTATCGGCGGCGCGCTCCTCGGTTCCGCCTTTGGCAAGGGAACGGGGCGGCTTGTTGCCGTCGGTGTCGGTACGCTGGCCGGTGCGATGATCGGCAGCTCGGTCGGCAAGACCCTTGATGAGGCTGACCGCGCCGCAATCGACCGCGCCGAGAAACAGGCGACGACCGCGCCGATGGGGCAGACGATCACCTGGAATAACCCCGACAGCGGAAATTCCGGATCGATCACACCGGTACGGGAT
>TARA_R110000824_G_scaffold104214_6_pt1 | contig 55888 bp, 54 predicted proteins | sample TARA_R110000824 | Tara Oceans TARA_R110000824 (sample SAMEA4397747) | marine metagenome | biome: Polar Biome; feature: [MES] marine water layer (ENVO:01000295) within the mesopelagic zone...; material: water (ENVO:00002006), including particulate matter (ENVO:01000060) such...
TCGCGGGGATTTGACCGGGAAACGGTGGTGCGGATCGAGCGGCTGCTCTATATCGCTGAATATAAACGCCGACAGGCCCCGCCGGGCGTCAAGCTTGGCACCAGAAATTTCGGGCGCGACCGGCGCTATCCGATAACCAACGCATTCAGGACCGTATGACCATAAAAACCCGCTTCGCCCCGTCACCAACGGGCCATCTTCATGTCGGCAATATCCGGACCGCGCTCCACAACTGGATGTTCGCGAAGAAAGAGGGTGGCACATTTCTGCTGCGGCTCGATGATACCGACGCCGAGCGGTCGAAGGAAGAATATGTCGACGCGATCCGGGCCGATCTGGCTTGGCTTGGTCTGGCTTCCGACGAAGAGCAACGGCAGTCGGCGCGCTTTGACCGTTATGAAGAGCATCTCGCGAAGCTGAAGGCCGATGGCCGGGTCTATCCTGCCTATGAGACCGCGCAGGAACTCGATCTCAAGCGCAAGATCCAGCTTGGTCGGGGCAAGCCGCCGATCTATGATCGCGGGGCACTCGATCTGACCGCAGAGCAGGTTGCTGCCCATGAAGCGGAAGGGCGCAAGCCGCACTGGCGCTTCAAGCTGGATCACGAAACACCGATCACCTGGACCGATCTGATTCGGGGCGACCAGAATTTCGATCCGGCGCTTCTTTCCGATCCGGTCATCCTGCGCGAAGATGGCAGCTGGCTCTATATGCTGCCCTCGGCAATCGATGATATCGAGATGGGGATCACCCATGTCGTGCGCGGCGAGGATCATGTGGCCAATACGGCGGTGCAGATCCAGATGTTTCAGGCGCTTGGCGCAAAGCCGCCGGAATTCGCCCATGAGGCGCTGCTCGTCGGTACCGAAGGCAAGCTTTCCAAGCGGCTCGGTTCGCTTGGTGTCAGCAACTTTCGCGAGAAGAATATCGAACCGCAGGCAATTGTCGCCTTGCTCGCCCGCATCGGGACCAGCGACCCAGTCGAGCCGATTGCCGATGTCGAGCAACTAATTGCGACGTTCGATTTTGCCCGCTTTGGCCGCGCACCGGCGCGGTTTGACGATGAAGAGCTGGCGCAGCTCAACCAGAAGATCGTGCATCTGCTGGACTATGAGGATGTGAAGGCTCGGTTGCCTGAAGCCATGGATACAGAGGCCTGGGCGGTGATCCGGCCGAACCTGCATGATATGGGTGATGTCGACCAATGGTGGCAGGTGGTGACGGGGCCGATTTCCCCGCCCGAATTTTCGGCGGAAGACCGGGAATTTCTGACCGTTGCCCATGATAAATTGGAAGTATTGGAAGCATCTTCTGACCTCTGGAAAGATCTTACCGGAGCGCTCAAGGAAGAGACTGGGCGCAAGGGCAAGCCCTTGTTCATGCCACTGCGTCAGGCGTTGACCGGGCTGGATCATGGTCCCGATATGAATGCGTTGCTGCCCTTGATCGGTCGCGAAGTTGCGCTAGAAAGACTAGCAAAAACAAACATTTAACTACTGTTGGGAAAGTGATTTTCCAACAGTGGTGACCCTCGTTTGCAATTTATAATGTAATAGTATAACATAACAATTGGCGATGGGGTGAGATAGTCAAACAGGCACGGAGCCGCTCCGCCAATTCTGAGGATGGTTGAGAGGATATGATCATGAGCTATGTTTCGGTTTACGAAAACAAGACACAACGTTCGAAAGGTTTGTTATTGGCTGGCGCCGTTCACGGGGTGATTATCGCTGCCGTAATTGCGATGCCCGGGATCGAGTTTCCGGAGAAATTGAACGGGCCGTTCATTGCAACGCACATACCGCAACCGCCCGAGCCGGTGATCGAAGACAAAAAACCGGAAGTCAAAGCGGCGCCGCAAACGCGGCAAAGGGCTCCGGACCGGCCAACTATTGATTTGATTCCGCCACCTGTGGTTCCCCTCCATGGTTACACCGACATCAGGCTGGGGAACGGGTCCGGGGGAACAGGCATTGAAATCCCCTTTGAAGCGATCAAGATCGCACCGGATCCGGTAATCGTCGATGCCCAGCTTAACACACGCTATGCGGGACAGTTCCAGCCCGATTACCCGGTAGGCCAATTGCGGCGCGAACAGGAAGGCGAGGTCAGCGTCCGGGTGCTGGTCGGGACCGATGGCCGCGTGAAGCAGATAGAATTGATCGATTCGCCACACGTGGACTTCTGGTCAGCGACCCGCAAACAGGCGCTGAAGAAATGGCGCTTCACACCCGCAACCAAAGACGGAAAGCCGTTTGAAAGCTGGATGACGCTGAAAGTTCGCTTTGAAATCAACAGTTGATAGCGGTGCCGGATGGCGAGCCTCGTTTTTCCCGTGGCAATTTTGCGGGAAGGGCTGGTCATCCGGGTCTGCCCGCACTATTTGGACGGCATGGGAATGTTAAAAGATGCATCGGTAAGCGGCGGTTTTGGTGACCTCCTAGCCGTCTTTCGCCAGAGCGAACCTGGGGAGCGCCTGCTGCCGGCGGCCTTGGCCATTGCCTGTACGTCGTTCATTTTGCTACTTTTCTGGCTCGATCCCAAGGTAAATACGTACACTTATGTACCGCAAGAGGTCATTTACGTCGAAAACTGGACGACCGACCGGACGGATGAGGAAATCCTGAAGGACCGCTGGCAAATTCAGTGTCTGAAAGATCAGTTGGAAGTGAAGCGGCGCGAAGCGGTGAAATCGCTGGGTCGGATGTCCGGCATGGATGTCGACGAAATTGAACGCGAAGCTATCGCGGAACGTTTGGCGCGCGGCGAGGTAGAGGTGGAACGCCCTGCGGATTTGCAATGCTGAATCCCCTTGGCGACGCACATTATATGGCGGCGGCTCTGGCTCTCTCGGAACGAGGACGTGGCCGGACCGGTGCCAATCCCAATGTCGGTTGCGTTATCGTCAAACAGGGTATCATCATCGGTCGCGGCTGGACCCAGCCCGGAGGACGCCCGCATGCCGAGGAAATGGCGCTGGCCGAGGCCGGTAGCGCTGCCAAGGGCGCGGATATTTATGTGACCATGGAGCCCTGCGCGCATGAAAGCAGCCGGGGCCCGACTTGCAGCAATTCGATTGTCGACGCAAAACCGAAAAGAGTGATTGTCGCGACTCTCGATGCCGATGAGCGCACGAGGCGCAGAGGTATTGACCGGCTCGGTGAAGCGGGCATTCCTGTGTCGGTCGGCATAAGGGAACCCGAGGCGCTCAGCGCGATGGCCGGTTTCCTGTGCCGCATTGAAAATGCCCGGCCCTTTGTCACCCTTAAGCTCGCGATGTCGCTCGATGGCTGCATTGCCATGGCCGACGGGTCTAGCCAGTGGATCACCGGCGATCAGGCACGGGCCCACGCCCATCTCGAGCGCGCGCGCAGCGACGCGATTCTGGTGGGAGCGGGAACGGCAAGAGCCGACAAGCCGGGTCTGGATGTCCGCCTCGACGGCTTGGTCGACCGCTCGCTGCAGCCTGTTGTGCTCGGCAATGATCCCGACAAGCCGGATCACTGGCTGCAAATTTCCGAGCCAGCGGCGATTGCCGATCTGGTCGATATCAACTGGCTGCTCGTTGAAGGCGGCGCAAAGACCGCCACTTCCTTCCTGCAAGCGCATCTGGTCGACCGGCTTTTGCTCTATCGTGCGCCGATCATCATCGGCGGCGGACTAGCCGGTATTGGCGACATCGGACTGGAGAAGCTCGGCGATGCGCACGGCCAGTGGCGGCGCACCGATCAGCGGCAGCTGGGGCAGGATGTGCTTGAGATATATGACCGCGCAGCCTAGGTTCCGCTCGGTTTACAGCAAATAGGCACAGCAAATAGGATCGCCCATGTTCACAGGCATTGTTTCAGATATCGGTACCATCGAATCGATCGACCAGCGCGGCGATCTCCGCGCTAGGATCACATGCGGCTATGCGATGGATGGTGTCGATATGGGGGCTTCGATTGCCTGCTCGGGCGTTTGCCTGACGGTGGTCGACAAGGGAGCGGACTGGTTTGCGGTTGATATATCCAGCGAGACCCTCTCGTGCACCGCGCAAGGACTGTTCACCGCTGGGCGCCGAGTCAATCTGGAGCGTGCGCTGAAGGTCGGCGACGAGCTGGGCGGCCATATTGTGACCGGCCATGTCGATGGCGTCGGCGAGGTGGTGTCGAGCAAGATTGCCGGTGATTCCCGCGAAGTCACCATCCGGGTTTCCAAAGACCTTGCGCCTTTCATTGCCGCCAAGGGGTCGATCACGGTCGATGGTGTTTCGCTGACCGTGAATGCGGTTTCCGACGAGGAAGAGGGTGCGCTGTTCACCCTCAATATCATTCCCCATACCGCTCAGGTGACCACGCTTGGCGAATTGCAATCCGGTCGCGCGGTCAATCTCGAGATTGATATATTGGCGCGCTATCTGGCGCGGATGGAAAAGGTTCGCTCGCTGGCCTGACCTGAAGGCAGGCCAGCGATCAACGGACAGTCAGCTGGTCAGAATGGCAGCCACTGCTGCTTCTTGCTGAATTTCATATAGCCGATATTGGCACCGAGCCTCAGACCCGCACCCAGTCGTACCGGGATCAGCACCTTGTCGCCGCTGCGCAAATAGCTGACATGAAAGCCGCCGATAAAATAAGCCGCGCCTTCGCCCGCCGGGAAGCGCTGAAACAGCTCTTCGCTGTCATAGAGATTATAGACCAGAACAAAGGTGTTGGCCGCATTGCCGCCAAAATCAAAGCCGATCGACGGCCCGGTCCAGTAGACGGGTCGCTCGCCTTCGATCTTGTGGTAAAGCTTGCCTGAGCCGTAGCGCAGGCCAACAATGAAGGCACCGCTGGCTTCGCGTCCGGCGATATAGGCATTGGGCCGACCCTGTTTCTTGAGAATATCCTCGATCACTTCAGCGAGGCCTTTCGCGCCCTTGCCGAATACGCCTTCTGCGGCGCCAATCAGATCGTCATCCTGATAGGTATTGCCGTCATCGGTGCCGGTGGTTACAGCGCCGCCGGTCTGGGCAGCGGACGTTGCTGAACCGGAAGGGGCGATGATATCCGCGTTGATATCGCTATCGATTGCTGTGTCGTTGACACTCGCGGCGCCGGAGGCGTCGGATTTAAAATTCCCGTCATAGTCAGGCGCAGCCAGATCGGCATCGATCACGTCATTGGGATCGACATTTTCCACCTGGGCAAATGCGGGCGACAGACCTGGTGCAGTGGCAAGGGCCAAAACAGCGAACAGCCCCAAAAATTTCTTCGTGCACAATGGTAACATGGGTTACTCCTTCCCAATACCAGCCAGTCACGGCCCTCGGCTGTTGGACATGACCACGCAATGAACGGACGACGAACTGAGTCGATTATGCGGCGGTCCGAGTCCAGCAATCATAAACGGCCATGTTCCAGCTTTCCCGGGATGTTTCGTGGCGGTCCATTTTTCCCGTTGCAGCCAGCGCTATCCATGGTTATAGCGCGATCTCTAGCCAAGCTGCGTGGACACGTGGGTGAGCGGCTGAAACCACCTCCTTGCTAAGGAGACAAGCCTTTACGGGCTTCGAGGGTTCGAATCCCTCCGTGTCCTCCATTTTCCGATATCTCCCGATTGCTGAAAATGCCGATCCCATCGGATGGCCTTAGGGTTGCCGATACTCGGCTTACTGTTCTGATCTGCGCCACAAGCATGGATTGACGATTTTAGCCCCTAGGGAATAGCCGGAAGGCGGTTAACGCAGGCGCAGGGCGAGGGCTGGCAGCGAATATACCAAAGGTGCTTCAAGATTTGATACAATCGGCCAGCGTGCCAGCGGCTATAGCGGTACGGCGGTTTCTCGTATTGCCAAGCATCAGCATCCGTTTAAGGTCGCATCGTTAACTTGGCAGGAAAATTATCAATGCGTCCATATATTCTGGGATTCTTTCTTCCGCTTGCCGTGACAGGCTGCACCACAGCGCCAACAAAGCAGGCAGTCGGAAATATTAATGCTGCCGTGGAAAGTTCCGAACTGCGCTCAGATTCAGATAGAGCAGTCGATGGGCGAGCATTTGCCCAGGCGCGCTGCGCCGGTTGTCACAGCGTGACGGATGGACAGGTTTCGCCGAACCCTAACGCGCCACCTTTCGAAGCCATAGCCAATACTCGCGGGCTGACTGACAAGACCCTGCAGGCCTGGCTTCGCGATTCGCACAATTATCCCGGACAAATGGACTTCGAGATCGACGCGAAACGGATTGATGAACTGGCGGCATATATGCTGACGCTCAAAAGCCCCGATTACCGGCCTCCTATTCAATAGCACAGCGTATCAGCTGTTATATCGCAAAAACCTCAGCAGATAGCGAAATGGCAGCGATAAGCATGCGTAAATAGGCCGCCGGGAGGTGGCTGCTAGAGACCTGAGTGCTAGTCACACACATTCTCTAAATATGAGACGCGATGCGGGAATAATAATTTTTCATCATTTGTGAAAATCACAGACCTCAAAGATGCGCCAAAGCTTGGCTTGCCCTCCGAGTGGACATCCGTCGCAAGCTATTGTTCTGCAATACAATAACCACCGCCTAATTTTTAAATGCGGCAGAATCCCAAAAGTATAGACGTACTAACTTTTCGCAGACATAGGTCCTGCGGCAGAACGTTCCAGGGGGACCGAATTGTCGGTTTAAGAACTGTCTGCTTAGGGGGATGAAATGCAAAAACTGATTTTGGGAGCAACTTGCTTCATATTGACGGCAACTAATGTAAATGCTCAGGAAGCAACCGCCGAGCCAGCGCAAGCTGTCGCCGTTGCTCTGCCCGCGACGACACCGTTATCAGCGCCCGTGACATCCAATGCTGTATTGCGCGCCGGAACGCCGGTAGCCTTGACGCTGATGGAAGAGATCACCACGAAGAAAAAACTGGCCAAGGTCGGGCAACGCTTCATTTTGGAAGTATCCGCTCCCATTGAGGTCAATGGCGTGACAGTTGTTCCGGCTGGCACTCCTGCCTGGGGCGAGATTGTCGGCGTTCGCAACAAGGGCATGTGGGGAAAATCCGGCAAGCTGGATGCCAAATTGCTCTATCTGCGGGTAAATGGTCGCCAGATACGGCTTACCGGATCATTTGATGATAAGGGCGTAACCGGCACTGCCGGTGTTGTCGGTGCAATCGCTCTCGTTCCGATTGCCGGATTTTTTATGACCGGAACCAGTGCCATTCTCCCAAAAGGAGGTACGGTTAGCGGCTTTATTGATGAAGATGTGGAACTGGCAATTGCCAACAAGGCACCGCCGCCGCTCGCCGTGGAAGAAGCGGCTGCGCCCATGGCAGTAGAAGTGGAGAATGCCGCACCAGCGGAATGACCGAGCCGGGCCTTTGCTGAATTCGCAAAGCCCCCGCAAAGGCCTTTGCACCGGTTCGATATTTGCGGGTCTTGCGTGCTATGATTTTTGGCACCGGTAACTAGCAAAAGTTCGTTCTGGAGGGTCTCACCCGATCATTTCGCGCGCAGGTCTACATCCCGCTGCTGCAAAAACCAGTCATAGGTATCACGAATACCATCTTCCAATTCGATCGAATATTTCCATCCCAAGCGAGCGAGCCGGCTGACATCCATCAATTTGCGCGGCGTTCCATCGGGCTTGCTGGTGTCGAAGCTGAGCTTGCCTTTGAAACCAGTCACACCGGCAACAATTTCAGCCAATTCGCATATAGTCACGTCGGTGCCAGAGCCAACGTTGATATGACTTAACATCTCCTGCGTTTCTTCTTTATAGGCTTTAGCATCCAGATCCATCACGAATAGCGAAGCGGCGGCCATGTCATCGACGTGCAGGAACTCGCGCATCGGATTGCCGCTGCCCCAGATTACAACCTCAGAGCCACCGTCTTTCGCGGCTTGATGAAAACGTCGGATCAGCGCTGGCAGGACATGGCTATTTTCGGGATGAAAATTGTCGCCTGGTCCATATAGGTTGGTCGGCATGACCGAGCGATAGTCTGTGCCATATTGCCGGTTATAGCTTTCGCAAAGCTTGATACCGGCGATCTTGGCTATCGCATAAGGTTCGTTGGTCGGCTCCAATGTTCCGGTGAGCAGAGCGCTTTCCTGCATCGGCTGTGCTGCGTTTTTCGGATAGATACAGCTTGATCCCAGTTGCAACAGGTTTTTGACGCCAGCCGCATAGGCCTGATGAATGACATTGCATTCGATCATCAGGTTTTCATAAATAAATTGTGCTGGATAAGCATTATTGGCGACAATACCACCGACCTTGGCCGCTGCCAGGATGACTTGATCAGGGCGTTCGGCTTGCATGAATTCACGGACCGCCGACTGATTGGTCAGATCCAATTCCGCACTTGATCGTGTGACCAGCTCCAAGCTCTCCCCGGCGTCCTGGCGAGCCTGCAACTGGCGTAAAATTGCACCTCCCACCATGCCGCGATGACCGGCGATATAGATTTTCATGGCGCTATCCTTCAATCGAGACCGGCAGATCCATGCCATGTTCTTTCAGAAGGGCATGCCGTCTGGCGGACTTCAGATCTTCCACCATCATTTCGGCACACATTTCCTGCACCGTGATTTCGGGAACCCAGCCAAGCTTGTTCTTGGCTTTGGTTGGATCGCCCAAGAGCGTTTCCACCTCTGCCGGACGGAAATAGCGTGGGTCTACGCGCATGATGACATCACCGACATTCAACGCTGGCGTATGATCGCCCTTGATTTCCGCTACTATAGCCGTTTCGTCGACGCCTGTTCCCGAAAATTCCAGTGTAAGGCCAAGTTCGGCGGCCGACCATATGAGAAACTGTCGCACGGAATATTGTACGCCTGTGGCAATAACAAAATCCTCCGGCTCATCCTGTTGCAGCATCATCCACTGCATGCGCACATAATCCTTGGCATGGCCCCAGTCACGCAGCGCATCAATATTGCCCATGTACAGGCATTGCTCGAGCCCCTGGGCGATATTTGCCAGGCCGCGGGTGATTTTGCGGGTTACAAAAGTCTCCCCGCGGCGCGGACTTTCATGATTAAACAGGATGCCGTTGCAGGCATACATCCCATAGGCTTCGCGATAGTTCACGGTGATCCAGTAAGCATACATTTTTGCCACCGCATAAGGGCTGCGCGGATGGAAAGGTGTTGTTTCGCTCTGCGGCGTTTCCTGAACCAATCCGTAGAGCTCCGACGTGGAGGCCTGATAAAAACGCGCCTTTTTCTCCATCCCGAGAAAGCGCATCGCCTCCAGCAGTCGCAAAGTGCCCATCGCGTCCACATCGGCGGTATATTCGGGTGCTTCAAAACTGACAGCCACATGGCTTTGCGCGCCGAGGTTATAAACCTCATCCGGTTGCACTTCCTGCAGAATGCGCGTCAGGTTCGAACTGTCGGTCAAGTCGCCATAATGCAGTTTGAAACGGGCATTGTCGGTATGGGGATCTTCATAAATATGATCGACACGCTGGGTGTTCAAGGACGATGCCCGCCGCTTGATCCCGTGTACTTCATAGTCTTTTTCGAGCAGAAACTCGGCCAGATAGGAGCCATCTTGGCCGGTAATGCCGGTGATAAGGGCTACGGGTTGCTTTGATATGGTCACGATAAAATCCTTTTAGCAATCTTAGTTGTTGTTGGGGTTCCGCACCACATTTTTGTGATTCAGAATTGGGACTATCCTAAGGCAATCTGAACAATGACCATTTTAGGCCTCAAGCTCCAAGAAATTTGCCTTTTTTTGAATGTAACGCTTAGCAATGCAAGTAAAAAGGCACGAGAGCACAGCTAAATTGTCGTTTTCCATCTTAATGGTGGGATACTGCAATTCGGGCACGCGCTGAATTGTTCTCAGCTTTGTGCCTCCTCCAGCTTTCTTCAAAATTTCGTGAAATTGACGGACAAATAACTGATGTGGGTCCTTCTGGAGCGAAATAGGAAAATTGAACATATATTATTGACCGAAGGGGCATTGGTTTTTGGTGAGCATTAAGATAGCACATAGGTTCGTTGATTTGCCAGATTGAGGCATAGGCTAACTGTTCGTAGCATGATCCTCCGAATTGATATGTGCATTCGTGTTGACATCACTCCTGTAAGTTTATAATCTGCTGCAGTGCAATAAAAGTCTATGAAAATAGAAAATATTTCAGTTTTACAGGTTGTTGAGTCGCTTTGGTCGCGGTCGGCTTGATGAATGAATTGAGGGTAATGTGTTACTCACCAAGATCCCGCACCTAGCGGCCGGCCAGCCATTCTTTCAAACATTGTGCTGTGAACCAGCCTTAGTTCCGATTAGCGGCATATTTTTGCCGTTCTACATCAGGGTCGGCCAGTATCTGCACCACAGTCGGCTCAGCATTCTAGTTTTCGGGCGCGCTGTACGAGAGCTGCTCCCCGGTTTTGTTGCGAAATAAGCTCTGATGTCTGACAATTCTGCGGGCGCGCACGCCATCCAAAAAAGAGAAAAGCTCGTTCGCGTGATCTTCGTGAACCGTTTCTTCTATCCTGACGAGTCAGCGACGTCGTTGATGTTGACGGACTTGGCGTTCGCTCTTGAGGGGCAGCCCTATGCGCTCCACGCCGTAACCAGTGGCTCGCATTATGCTGGCTCCGAGGAAACACCCCCGCCGCGCGAAAAAGTGAATGGCACGTCAATTCATCGACTGCCTGCGCTGCAGGGCGGGCAGGCATCGCTCGTTCGGCGCTTCGCCAATTTTGTCATTTTCTATCTGTTCAGTTTCGTCGCACTTTTGCGCTTGACGCGGCGGGGCGATGTGGTGGTCTGCCTGACCGATCCGCCATTTGGTCAGCTGCTATGCCTTATTGCGGCTCGGTTGAAAGGTGCGCGCCTAGTCAACTGGGTGCAGGACATCTACCCCGAGACCGCCATCCGTCTGGGCTTTGGTTCGCCGGGCAATCCGCTCTTTCGGGTGCTGGCCCGTCTGCGTGACCTTTGCTGGAAGGCAAGTGCGACCAATGTGGTCATCGGCGCTCGCATGGCGGAATATCTTGAACAGCGTACTCACGGCGCGGCTACTGTCCGGATCATCCCGAACTGGGCCGACGAGAAAGCGCTGGCGCCGCTCGCCCATGAAGACAATCCGCTACGCGGCCAGTGGGGTTATACGCCTGAAGATTGCGTGATCGGCTATTCCGGTAATCTGGGCCGTGCCCATGATAGCGAAACGATGCTGGGCGCGATTGCGGAGTTAGCCGCCGGCGCCGAATCGCCGACGCATTTTCTATTTGTCGGCGGCGGGGCCCAGCGAAAAGGGCTAGAGGAGCGTCTCATAACCTATGAAAGGGTCCGCTTTTGCAACTATCAGCCCCGCGACCGGTTGCGCGAAAGCCTCTCAGTACCTGATATTCACTGGCTCTCGCTCGCTCCGCAGCTTGAAGGTTTGATCGTGCCGAGCAAGTTTTACGGTGTGGCAGCCGTCGGCCGCCCAATCATTTTTATCGGCGATGAAGATGGCGAGGTCGCCCGTCTTATCGAGCAGGGCGAATGCGGCCGTACATTTGCCCCCGGCGCTAGCAGTGCGCTCACCCAATATTTACGCGATCTTTCGAAGGATCGTAATTTGCGTGAGCTTTTAGGCCAAAAGGCGCGCCTCTTTGCTGAGGATATCTGCGCTCGTGACAGGCGCCTTGCCGAATGGACGGCGCTGCTTTGCGATTTGGCCGCTCCGGAGATGGCTGGTTCCTTGGGCGAGGCAAAATTTGCCGAGAAAGCTAATGAACATTTGGCCCTCGAAAGCGCAGAAGTCGCGGGCCCTTCGCGGATTAACGGGCTGGCCAATCGTAAGTAATACAAGGGAATAAAGTCATGACCTCGGCCATCGCTACAACCTCCGTCATCGAACCGCAAAGAGCCCAGGGGGCCCAGCGCTGGTATGCAGCACAGGTCCAGCCGCGCAAGGAGCAGTTAGCGCTCGCGCATTTGCGGAGACAGCGTTTCGTGAGCTATTGCCCCTTTATCAAACGACCTAGGCGTTTGCGCAAGCAATCGGTCAGCGCCGCCGAGCCTCTGTTTCCAGGCTATGTCTTTGTCGCGCTCGACTGTGAGCGCGAGTCCTGGCGTTCGATCAATGGCACGATCGGTGTGCTTCGCCTTGTGAGTTTTGGGCTGCAGCCTGCCGCGATGCCTCGCGGGTTTGTAGAGCAGTTGCAGAATCTCGCAGGCGGCGACGGCCATGTCCAGTTCGATGAGGTCCTGCGGCCGGGCGACGGGGTCAGAATCGTCGGCGGACCATTTGATGGCTTGTGCGGCTCGCTGGCGAGCAGCGGCGGCCGCGAGCGGGTGACCGTGCTGTTGCAAATGCTCGCCGGTGAAACGAAGGTGACGATGCCTCGCTCAAGCTTGATCGGCACTTGAACCGGAACGCCGACGGATCACCGCTGGCGAGATAATATGGTTTTTGTGCAATTCTCTCCTTGTCAAAAAAGGCCGTCTGTGACACTGTTCAAAATTGAACAGCGAATATAAAGTTCTCTAATACGCCTATCTGTGAGCGGTCGTTTCCGCTGCAGTGCGGTAGCCGTAGTGCCTATGGAACCCATTGCCCATTCTCCTTCAAAAGCGCGCCTTTCCGACCGAGAGAGCATTGACTATGAATTGTTGTTCATGCTCGAACAGAGGCCTGATTTATCGCAGCGTGAATTGTCGCGGCGGCTCGGGATTAGTTTGGGGCGGGTCAATTATTGTTTGCAGGCGCTTGCCGCAAAGGGCTGGGTAAAGCTGGAAAACTTTCGCCAATCGCCGCACAAGCAGCGTTATATTTATGCCCTCACCCCAGCAGGAATTGCCAGCAAGGGCGCAATGACGGGGCGGTTTTTGAAGCGCAAGCTGGCCGAATACGAGCATTTGAAGGCGCAAATCGCTGCGCTTGAGCGCGAGCTGCCTGAGCGGGATCGGGATTCGCTGTGAGCCGGGTCAGTCTCGCCGTCCGTCAATCGGTGCCATTGGGCGGGCGGTAATCATGAAGAAAATTGGCGGCAATCTATGGGATGCTCGACCTCGACAGGGTAGCATCACTGGGCCGAAATGGTTGTTATTGGCAGAGTCGTTTGGTATTTAAGTTTCCAGATCGCGGCGCTAAATCAGAATAAATTTTAACAGTCGTGCCTTCGAAGCTTGCCATCTATGTTGGCTGAGTGAGGCGTGGGTTAATTGGGCCGGTGAGGATTAACGTCCCTAGTTATTTTTCACGCTCAAGAAAGCGGCTCGCCCCGGATGATTTCGGGACCTAAAATCCACCGGCTCATCCTTGGGTCTCTGCACATCGGCCGTGTTCCGTATCGGTCAAAGGGAAGGTCTAAATATCTTGATCAATTCGCAACCCTTAAATAGTGAGCCACACTTTCGGCTTCCCTTAACATGGAAGCCGACGCACGCCGAGGGCCTGATCCGCGTGGGGCCTGCCGAAGACGGTGGATACGTCATCCGGGAAAAAGCACTTAAAAGCAGTGATTATGTAGTCGGCGGTGGTCTTTCGGATGATTGGCGGTTTGAAGAGGATTTCGAGAAACGCAGTGGAGCGCGCGTTGTCGTATATGACCCGACGGTAAATTCGAAATTCTGGATCAAGCGGCTATATGGCGCAATCAAGGGTTTGCGCCGAGGTAAATCACCATTCAAGGTCATAGAATTGTACATGGCCTACAACAGCTTTTTTTCAAGGAAAACTAGGCAACATGTTCGAAAGTTCATCGGATATGAAGGTCCCAATTCAGTTTCGGTTGGTCAAATGCTTGCAGTCAGTAAAGTAGAACGCGACTGCTTCTTGAAGATCGATATCGAAGGTTCTGAATATAGAATACTGGATGATATCGTTGCCCATCGCGAACGGCTGGCGGGTATGGTCATTGAATTTCATGATGTCAGTGCTCATCGGTTGATGATCGACAAGTTCATCGGCGAACTCGCTCCGGACATGCAGATTGCCCATTTGCACGCAAATAACTACGGAGGACATTCGCCGGACGGGATGCCGATTGCGCTTGAATTGACCTTCGGCTGGGCGAGTGAAGTTACCAAGCCCGAATCTCCGTTGCCCGCTTACCCGTTGCCCGATCTAGACTTTCCATGTAATCCAGCTGGGGTTGATCCAAGCATCGAGTTTAGCGCGGAGCTGCGAGTATGACTACTCGTCGCAACATAACGATTGCCCTTCGGACTCATCGCTCAGCCACTGACGGCGGCGCGATCCAATGAATAGACGTGCATTGATATGCGGGATTTCCGGCCAAGACGGAGCGTATTTAGCCAAACTTCTAATCGCCAAAGGCTATGATGTTTATGGAACTTCAAGAGATGCCGAATTATCGCAATTCAGCAATCTCGTTCGTCTCGGAATTCGTGATCAAGTCATAGTTCGATCCATGTCGCTGAGCGATTTTCGGAGCGTTCTGACAACTCTATCGGCCGTTGAACCGGATGAGGTGTATAATCTGGCTGGGCAGAGCTCGGTCGGGCTTTCATTTGAACAGCCGGTCGAGACGATGGAAAGCATCAGCCTGGGAGTGCTAAACCTGCTGGAAGCGGCGCGCTTTGTCGGCGGTCGGTCGCGTATCTATAATGCAAGTTCAAGCGAATGTTTCGGTGACACTGGTGGCAGCGTCGCGTCAGAAGAAACGCCATTTCGTCCGCGTAGCCCCTATGCTGTTGCAAAAGCGGCTGCTCATTGGACTGTAGTCAATTATCGAGAGGCATACGGACTCTTCGCATGCAATGGCATCCTCTTCAACCATGAGTCGCCTTTGCGGCCTAACCGTTTCGTAACGAGCAAGATCATCGCCGCCGCTTGCGCAATAAAGCAAGGCGGCATGACGGGTCTCGAGCTTGGTGATATCGACGTATCGCGAGATTGGGGCAGTGCCCATGAATATGTCGAAGCAATGTGGCAGATGATGCAGGAAGAAACTGCAGAAGATTTTGTGATCGCGACCGGCGAAACGCAAAGTCTGAAAAGTTTCGTGATCGCTGCCTTCGAAGCGGTTAACTTGAATTGGGAAGATTATGTGAAATTTAATCCTGGCCTCGCTCGTCCCTCCGAAATTCGGCTTAGTTCCGGTAACCCTCACAAGGCAGAAAAGCGGCTCGGATGGAAAGCCAAGATGAAAATGCGCGATGTCGTTAAGGAGATGATTGATGCTGAGACGCTGAGAAAGTCCCCAACGGCCTCATAGCTTTTGCCGCGACATCGAGATTGAGAGCCTAATCATTCACCCTTGATATTACCCTTGTCTGTACTATCGCAAGCAATACGAGTACGAGCGCGGGCACCATCTGATTTGCGTCCACGAAGGCACGCTCCATCCCAGCCCACCATGGGTTTCGCGGTCCAGTAGAGAAATTTTTGAGGCACAGAATATTTCCGTCCTGACATACATCCCTATATGCGTCCGGATACAGTATTTGGTGGTCAGCAAATGAGCCGCTCGACGCCAAAGTCAGGCCACGAGCGCTTCGCCAAGGCGTTTGACACCTCGCATCTGGATATCGGTCTTGGACGACGGACGGTGCACAGCGCACTCGTGTCGGCTGGCTCCGCTATCCTCCTGATGAGCGTGCAGATCATCCAGCTTACAGTTCTGTCTCGCTTGCTTGCTCCGGAAGATTTCGGGCTTATAGCCATGGCTATGGTGGTTACGGGTGTTGTTCGTCTATTTTCGGACCTTGGACTAACGATGGCAACCATCCAGCGCGAAAAAATCACTCATGATTTCGTCAGTTCACTGTTCTATATTGATGTTGGATTTTCCATAATTCTGATGCTTTTGTGTTGGCTCGCTGCGCCGGCAGCCGCTCTGATCTATTCCGAGCCGCGCGTTGAGATGATCATTATAACCATCGCCGTAACCTTCCCGATTTCCGCTTTCCGCAGCCAGAGCCGGGCCTTGATGGCGCGAAACATGCTTTATCTCAGGCTGAATATTTCGGCAGTCGCTGCGAGTGTTTTTGGCTTGGCGGTCACGCTTGTTTGCGCAGGTTTGCTAAATCTTGGCTATTGGTCGATTGTCGTGGGGACGCTGGCAGCGGCTGTCTTTGAAGCATGTATTTCCTGGATCATTTTTCCATGGCGTCCCGGCGCCGTGCACTCTTGGGCTGAAGCGCGAAGCGCGACCCGGTTCGGTCTGAACTTACTTGGCGCCAATCTCGCAGGCTGGATGTGGAAGCAGTCTGACAATGCCCTGATTGGCTATCGTTGGGACGCGGCGGAACTTGGCTTCTACGCCCGCGCCTATTCGATCCTTATAGTACCTTTAACTTTAGTGAGCGGTCCCATCGGTGGTGCGGTCATCCCGGCACTGAGCCGCCTCCAGAACAAGAAGGAGGAATGGACCTCGCTGTTGTTCTCGACCGCGCGGATCATGGCCTTCTTTGCCGGGCTGATGTCGGTCGGTCTAGCGCTCAACGCAGATTTTCTAGTAGAAATTTTGCTCGGACCAAACTGGGGGCGAAGCGCCAGCATATTTTACTATCTGACAATCTCCATTTTCCCAAGCCTCGTCTGGGAGCTTGCGCGCTTTATTTTTTTATCACTCGGACGCACCTCTGCGATGCTTCGTTACTCGATAGCAGCGGCGCTAATTCACGTCACAGCCTTTGCCATCGGCGTGCAATATGGCGCAGAGGGCGTCGCCATTGGCCTCGCAATCGTATCTTGGCTTGTGATGTTTCCTCTCCTAGTGATCTGCTGCCGGATCAGTGGTTTGACGCTGAGGGCGTTAGTTGCGCAGTTCCTGCCATCGCAGATGGCCATGCTGCTGGTCTGGGCACTGGCGTTGGCGCTTCAGACCAATATGAGCATTGAGGGAACCCTCACCGAAACTTTTGTAAAGAGCGTTGCAATCACGACTGCCTATATACTAATGCATATCATGATTTTACCTTTCCATGCCGGATGGCGTAACGATACCAAGCGCATGATGAGCTGGATCCAATCCACTTTTAATCGACTATTGGGAGCCAAGGGGCGATGTTAAGCGGTAGGAAACTCACCAAAGCCCGGCGCATCAGCGTGCTGCTATACGGTTATATCCATGGTGAGGGCGGAATACAGACCCACACACGGTATCTCGCCGAGGGCTTGCGAGAGCGCGGCCATTCCGTAAAAATAATATCTCCTGCTCCTATGATTTCACACGACCATAGCGAGGAAGGGCTGAACAGCGGACTAGAATACGGAACCTATCGCAGCGTCCGAGACTTGGTACACGCGGTACGGTCGGGAGGCTCCGATGTTATCGTCATTGTAGGAACCGGCTGGAAAGCGATGGCGGCCGCGCTCATGGCGCGACGGACATGCAAGAAGATATTCTTTGAAGTTATGAGTGGCGCCCGTAATTCTGGGATGGACCCAAGAAGCCTCGTTAATTTTGGATTTGACGCGGTTGTCGGGCAGGGCTCGTCTGTTACTCGGCGTTTCGCAAAGGAGTTTGGCTGGAGGGGCTCAACAACTACTATACCCGCGTTACCCGAGCCATTGGAATCCTTCGGGCCGATCCCTCGGCGTAGCCTTCGTGACACGACAAACGGCATCAGATTCGCGCATTTCGGACGTCTGGCCGAGCATAAAAATGTAGCTCTGCTGGTTGACCGGTTCAACGACTACGCACCCCCAGGCAGCATTCTAGACATATGGGGGGGTGGTTCGAATTCGGAAGCGATCTCGACCCTGATCGAAAAAAATGGACTTGGCGGGGCCATCCGCATGCGTGGTCGCTATCCGGAGGGGCGCGCCTATATCGAGCTTTTGCAGTCCTATGATCTCAAGCTGCTACCCACTGTTGGAGAGGAAGGCGCACCGCTGGTCTTGCTGGAAGCGATGGCCTGTGGCCTGCCCTTCGTTGCCAATGGCGTGGGCGGTATTCCTGACTATGACAATCCCGATTGCGTGATTACAAATGGTAATATCGGCGACTTCATACCTTCTGTGATTGCCATGGTTCAGCGGTTACGTAGCAACGATATCGACGCGGCGCGCCTGCAATGTTGTTATGAAGATAGATTTAGTTACAAGCGTCTAGTGGACCGCTGGGAGGATATGCTAACGAGCGCCGTCAGGGGCACCGATGCCCATGGCCGTAGGAGAGTGACGTAAATGACCGGTGGCTTTTAAACGCCGGTGGCCGGATCGGTCTTCGTGCTCATCAACGGTTTCATGCGTCAGAACGGTTACACGCAACTTCCGTGCCTCACGGCGGCTGTGTATCTCGGGTGGCGATGTGACCCTCGTAGCGTTCCATGAGTCCAATCCAACCGCCGGACGCGCTGGTGGGGGCATTCGGCGTTACGCCACGGACGCCATGAAGGCGCTACAGCGACGGCGCGCGCGGCTGCTTGTGCTGGTTCCGGACGCGCTGCGTGCTTCGATTACTTTACCTGCCGGGGCAAATTGGTTCAAACTCTACAACACGTTATCAGACGAGTGATCAACCACCTCGCCAACGAACTTTGTCGAACGCGCCCTCCATGTGCTTTTCGTCGGACGTCTAGTGCCCTACAAGGGCCTAATGGCGCTGAGAAATGCGCTGCGCGCCTGGCCCCCTCGGGAAACGTTGCGCGTCGCCATTGCTGGCAGCAGCGAAAATCAGACCGTATGGGAAGCCCAATTTCGGGAGGTAGCCGGCGAGGTCACGTTTGTCGGGTGTATCGCAGGTGAGGGTTTGCGCGAACTTTATGCCTGTGCCCGAATCTTTGTTGTACCGACGTTGGTTAATGAGGGGATGGGCATGATAGCTGCTGAAGCCGTCGCAAACAGCACTCCTGTCTGTGCAAGTGACCAAGCGGCTCTAAGGGCCCTCAGGGAGGTGATCGGCGATGCGGTTCAACTCGCTGCCGACACTGAGCGATTGCTGAGCGACCCCGAATACTGGCAAGATCTAAACACTTGCGCTTATGGTGCGAGGTCAAAGTTCTCGATGCAACAATACCGAGAAAACCTTTCTGCGCTGGTCATGAAAATTGAATGCCAATACTAAACTCGAACGTGCTACCAGTTAGGCTGGTCTGGCACATATTCAAGACAAACAAACAGAGAACAACTGCAGAAATGGTCACCCGAGATTTAAAGTGTGCGTCTCAATACGTTGGAACAATTGTGCAATGAGCCTTGTCCTGGCCCTCCTTGGACTCGGTATCGCCGCAATCCTCACAATCTTCAATTCGAGCAGCGATCGCATTGTACGTCCGACATTTCTATTTTCCGGCGTTCATGCGCTGTACATTTTTCCTAAGATTCTAGCGCTTTCGGTCTCGATTAGTCCTGCCGCAAGATATTTCCAAGCCAGCGGCACCGATGTAACTGTCGCTTATATGGCCTTGCTTTGCTATTTGGGATTTATTCTTTTTTACGAACTTTTAGCCCCTAAGCCAGCTTATAGCTACGGCAACGGTTATTTAAAAATGCCAACCAAGAGAACGACAAACTTCGCGATCATCGTGGGCGGCTCAGGGTTTCTCGCCTTCTTGGCCCTCATCGCCAGGAATGGGGGGCTGTATCAGTACTACTTTGACTTGAGTTTTTATCAGGCAGAACTTACTGGCGTAAATGTCTGGTTGATCTTCCTTTCTCGCTTTACCTATCCCGCGATAGCAGCGATAGCTCTACTCGCTGCCCTGCGCCCGTCACGTTTTTCGCTGTCATTGCTGGCGTTGTTATCAATGTTCCCTCTGATGAACGTGTTATTTCTTTTCCGCCGTTCGGATCTCCTATTACTTGGATTTATTGCCATTTACGCGTTAACAGCCTCCGGACGCATCCGCCTCAACCGTGTGTTCGTTTTGGTGGGTATGGGTGTGATGTTTCTGTCTATCTCTCTCTTTCCGTACCTCCGGCAGGACAACATCTACAAAATGACCAGTCGCAGTCACAGTGCTGAAGTTTTATCGGTACAGGAACGGCTTGCTGATTCTCTAGAGGTGGACGTGGATGACGAAATCGTCCGCGCTGCATCAACAATAGACAATGCATATAAGTCAGGACATTACGGCTTGGGCACTTTCATTTGGGACTCGCTAGTTAATCAATTTGTGCCGGCGACTCTCGTCGGACAGGATACAAAAAATTCATTGTACCTTGGTAATTCCTCCACCTCAGGCGATGGGGGGGGCTATTTCGATGAGCAAGCCTTCTTTTATGTCGCCCCGATGGGTTTCGCTCAGGCCTATGAGCAGTTTGGGCCCTTAGGTTGGACCATTTTTTCCGCCCTTGGGGCGCTCATAGCTCTGATTGAACGCAAGTCATCGAAGTTATCGAACCTCGTATTTGTTATAATTGCGATTCCGATTGTCTGCCTGGCGGCGACGAACGACATCGGATCGACCCCCGCTCGCCTCGTCACTTTTTGGATTTTGACGCGGTTCTTGGGAAAGGCCCGGTGGCGGACTTATCGAAATCGGAATGTACGAAAAACCATCGAATCTCGAATTAAGATAACGCCAATTGTTGTTGGGAAGCGCTATTGATGAACAAGCCAACTTCAACTGATGACGTGATCGTGGTTCAGCTAACTGGGCGCATGCATTTCGGCGCAGCACGGGGCATTGAACGTGGTGGCCGCCTGGCAGCTCTGGTAACGGACTTCCACCTGCCCGGGCCGCTAAGGTTCCTTTCCTCCGTTTCTCGTGTCCTCAAACCTTACGCAGTAGATCTGCCGCAGCACAAGGTGCATGGTAATCCGCTTGTCGGTCTAGAGTACCGCCGCAATCTTCGCCGGTTCGGACATTTTCGTACGGATACACATGTCGAAGCATCGCAAGCCTTGGCGCGACAAACTGTCCGTTTGCTAAGCAGTGTATCGGCATCGACCGTTTATTCCTTTGACATTCAGGCGCTTGAGACATTTCGGGCGTGCGCAGGGAAAAGGCTTAAGCTGGTACTCGAACAGTGTGTCGCGCCACGACGTACACAGATGGAGGTGCTTGAACGGTTGCGCTCGCTAACCACCCAAGACGAGTACGAAAAGCGGATGGACCAATTGACCAGGCTTTCCGAGCGCGAAACCGAAGAATGGAATCTGGCGCATCATATTGTCTGCCCGTCTGTGTACGTGGCGGATGAGCTGGTGAGATGGGGTGTTCCACAGAGCAAGATTAAAGTTGTTCCATATGGTTTTTCGCGGTCGGACTGTGCCGGCAAATTGGTTAGGGCCGCCTTTGCGGAGGCTCCCTTGCGGGCAATATTCGTTGGAACGATCGAGCCGCGAAAGGGACTGCAGGACGTAGTGGCAGCAATGCAGCTTTTGGATAAGGGACTGGTTGAGCTCGACGTGTTCGGCAGCCTAGCCCGAGTCGATCTCGCAGCTTATGCTGCATCCGGCATCAAGTTGCACGGTAAGGTAGCGTTCGAAAATCTGAGGCAGGCGTATGCAGCCGCAGATGTATTCGTCCTGCCGTCTTATCTAGAGGGTTCGGCGACGGTGGTTTACGAGGCCATGAGCTACGGGCTACCCTGCGTGGTAACACCCGAGACCGGAAGCGTAGTTCGTGACGGAATAGAGGGGTTCGTTGTTCGCGCTGGTGACACCAACCAAATTGCTCAATGTCTGAAACGCTTGGTTGACGATGAGGATCTGCGAGCAACGATGGGCCAAGCCGCAATCGAGCGGGCTAAAGAATTTACCTTCGAAAAGTATGGGGAACGGCTGTGTACAGCTCTTTAGAGATCGCAGTGAAGGCAATAAGCTGGGTAACCCGCAGAGCCATGTCGCTAATTCGCGTGACTTGGTATAATGCGACCAACTTTGCCTATTATGTGCCACTGCCGCTTAGCACAACTGTCTACGGCAGAATACTCTCTCTCGACTCCCCAACGCGGGTACGTATGGGATCGCACGGAAAGGTCGGCGACTCAGTCTATTTCGCGACGGGACGGACCTCTCGGATCGAGATTGGCGAGCGGGTCTTCATCAATCTCGGCTGTGTTATCGTTGCCTCGCAGCTAATCGAGATTGGCTCGAATACGTCGATCGCGGAGTATGTGACGATCCGTGATCAGGAGCACCGTGTTGCGCGGGGAGAGGGAACGCGAGGTCAGGGGTTTCTGGTGGCTCCAGTCAAAATCGGTAAAGCCGTTTGGATCGGACGTGGAGTGTATATCGGACCGGGCGCCAGTGTCGGAGACGGCTGCGTCATCGCTGCTAACAGCGTGGTTAAGGGTGCCTTCCCACCAAACGTGCTAATCGCCGGAGCCCCGGCGATTATCAAGAAGGAGATTGGGTGATGATCCCTCTTGGACCGTTCGTCTACATCTTGTTGGCCCCGCTGGCTCCCAACGCAGTCAGGCGCCAACTGGGCCGTTGGCTGCTCGGAGCCCATGTGGCCGCAGATGCTGCGATAGGGATTTCGTTTATCGACGCCAAGCGGATTGAATTGGGTCCAAGAAGTGCAATCGGGCATTTTTCGATCATCAGAAATCTTGACGCATTGATTCTTGAGAAGGACGCAAGGATCGGTACGTTCAACTGGATCTTCGGCGCTCGCGGAACCTCGCATTTTGCGACCAGGCCGGATCGGACAAGTTCCCTTGTACTCCGGAACGGTGCGTCGGTATTATCGCGGCACATTCTCGACTGCACGGACCGGATCGAGATTGGTGCCTTCACTACGGTGGCTGGATTCCGCAGCCAGTTACTGACCCATTCGATCGACGTTGCGTCAAACAGGCAGGATTGCGAACCGTTAGTGATCGGGCCCTACAGCTTCATCGGGACGGGGGCGACCTTGCTCAAGGGCGCAAAATTCCCAGCACGATCGGTGTTGGCCGCTGGGTCGGTGTATTCCGCGCGGAGCGGTGAAGAGGGCCAAGTCTATTGCGGGGTACCGGCCAAGCCGGTGAAAGAGTTGCCCGAAGGTGCTGAGTACATGCGACGGACGTCACCGCGCGTGGTTTGATGGTAAGAATGATATAGAACATGAAAGTTTCGATCCTGACCCCAAGCGTTTCGCGAAACGCCGGCGGGCTGTTCAATTCGGTGCGGCGCGCGGCGGTTGAGATGCAACGTCAGGGCATCGCGATCCGAGTTTTTTCCCCGGAAGACTCGAATTCCTCTGTGGACCTGCCGTTCTGGACGCCCCTAGAAGTTTCTTTGTATCGGGCAATGGGGTCAGCGAAACTCGGTCTATGTATGGGCCTACGCCAACAGGTCGGGGCAAGTGCGCCAGACGTACTGCATTTGCACGGTCTATGGACCTTCCAATCAACGGTCGCGCGCGCGACAAGACGCCCCGTCGTGATCTCGCCGCGCGGCATGCTCGATGCATGGGCACTGAAGAACTCTTCTCTAAAGAAAATGATAGCGCTTCGCCTGTTTGAGGCCGGAAACTTGAGTACGGCGGCGTGTATTCATGCCTTGAACCGAGACGAGGCTGATTCGGTTCGCGCATTGGGGATCACTGCCCCAGTCGCGATCATTCCGAACGGAATCGATCTTCCAGAGGCAACGTCGCCGGCGCCACCAGAATGGCTCGATGGCAGCGGCCGCAAGGTGCTGCTGTTTCTTGGGCGAATCCACCCCAAGAAAGGGTTAAGCGAATTGCTCCGTGCATGGTCCGCCTTGCGCGTAACGGCGCCCGAGGTCGCGCGCAAGTGGCAACTGGTTGTAGGCGGCTGGGACGATGGTGGCCATATCGAGGCTCTCAAGCGCCTAGCTGCGAAATTGAATATTGAGGAAGACGTATGCTTTCCGGGTGCGGTCTACCACGGTGAGAAGCATGCGCTATTGTCGCATTCAAATGCTTTTATCTTGCCCTCCTATTCCGAGGGGCTGCCTATGTCGGTTCTGGAGGCTTGGGCCTATGGCCTGCCGGTTTTTATGACCCGCCATTGCAATCTATCGTTTGCCTTCGCGGAGGGCGGGGCGATCGAGGTGACGACACAGCCGGCGGAAATTGCGGCAACTCTTGCGAGCTCGCTCGGAAATGAGCAGATTGTCGCGGTCGGGGCGAAAGGCCATACATTTGCCGCCGAGAGGTTCGGCTGGAGCGGCATCGCCGCGCGACAGATCGAAATGTATGACTGGCTCCTAGGTAACAGGGCGCGTCCAGACTTTGTTGAGCTCTACGATGCGCGCTAAAATTGTGAGCAATTTGAGTAGGGCAGACCTGAAATGATGAAACTGGCTTCGTTCTCTTCACGCAATTTTGACCGGGGCGCGCCCCGGATCAAGGAAGCGGCATGGCTTTTCCTTTCGGGCGTATTGGTGGAAAGCTGGCTACCGGGATCGGGCTGGCGATGCTGGCTCTTACGCCGGTTCGGTGCAACGGTCGGCGAGCGGGTGACGATCAAACCTCGTTTCCGAGTGAAGTTCCCTTGGCGCTTGTCGATGGAGGACGATGTGTGGATTGGCGAGGCGGTTTGGATCGACAATCTAGGAATGGTCTTCATCGGCCACGACACCTGCATTTCGCAAGGAGCATACTTATGTACTGGCAGCCATGATTGGGCGAAGTCGACCTTCGACTTGATTGTCCGACCGATCGTGGTTTCGAGCCATGCTTGGATCGGGGCAATGACTCGACTTGGGCCGGGAACTCACGTCGGAGAGGGGGCAGTTGTGACGATGGGAACTACGGTTTCGGGTAATCTGGAGGCCTACCAAGTCTTCGCAAGCAGTGTAGACGGTGCAAAAAGCGCGAAGCCGAGGCGACTCGATAAGCCGGTCCAAAAGGACATCTAGGCGCAAAGCAAAGTCCAAGGCCGGCCGATGAGCCGGGGGCAGCCTCGCATCTTCCAACTCTCTCGGCCAACTCAAAAAATAGCATCTTCCCAACGCGGCCAAATTCCGGATAAAGGTTTTGACGCAGCATGGATGATGGGCCAGCCGGGATTTTTTGATTTGCAATGAGGTGCTTGGTTTCGGTGGTCCGGGTTCAGCGTTAGAATCCAGCGGCCATTTCCTTATCATCCCTGTGGCACAGGGATAATAAATCTGCAAATTCTCTCGGCGCTTGGCCATTGTGAGCCATGCATTGCCCTTGCTGGCTTTGTCCCACTTGGCAAAACGGTAAAACCGCACGAAGCAGCGATATTCAGGCTCTCGCAGATAAGGGCCGTTGAAGTTCTTCCACCAAGAGCTGTTGAGATTTCTAATATTGGTGATTGGCGTCGCGCGCTTACTATCGCCGAGCTCAATACCGGGAACCCCAATGGCACGTTGAAGATACTCAACAGAACAGATTGTCCCGGTTCTCAAGCAGGCTGAGCTCGGTCTTCCGGTCGCGGACCTGATCCGACAGATGGGTATCACGGAACAGACATACTATCGGTGGAGTGAAGCGGGCTAAATCGATCGAGGATCGATTTCCCGCAAACAAATGCCGGTCTCGAGTCTGATCAAGTCTGGGAGCTGAAGCAGCTGGCGGATGAGAATATGAGGCTGAAGAAGCTCGTAGCTGAGATCAGCCTCGACAAGGCTGTCTACCAAGACGTGCTGTCAAAAAAGTTCCCCGGCCTTCGCTCATGAAACAGGTTGTTGATTACGTGGCGCAGACGCACGGCTGCAACCAGCGGAAGGCTTGCCGTCTGACACGCCAGCATCGCTCGACACAGAGGAAGCGGTTGACGAGTGATCCAAGGACTGAACTCCGCCTTCGGATGCGAGAGATCAGCCAGACGCATAACCCGACCACCGGTCGCACAACCCCTGCACTTTTCGCTTTCGTGTTGGCCACTGCTCTGAGCATTGGAGTGTCTCTGCTTCTCGTTCGGTTCTTAGACGCGCGGGTTGAGGCAATTAGGAATCGAGTGCGCGGCAAATCATCGACGGCCCTATTTACGCTGAATGGGGCAATCATCTGTCGGCGAGTCTGACTGGTCGGCTGTTTAATGACACCACTGAATGCGTTATTTCCGAATGGGAATTGCAACCTCGTACGCCGCCCGCCTATGCATCCGGCACCGACGCTTGCCTCGTGCCAAATGCACCCGGCATTCCAAACCGGCACAGGTCCTCGCTCCGCAATACGGAATTGCTCAACCGTTTCAGTCCCTCCCAGCGGCGCTCGTGCATCAGCTCGGCCGAAGCGTTTTCCACATAGCGCGACAGGACTGCGTGGGATTTCCATCCCCCCGCGTGCATGATCCCGATGATGTCTGCGCCTGCAACCATCATGTCCTGCGCAGCCCCCACGCGCATCGAATGGCCCGATAGCGAGCGCACCGTTGCGGGTTCAAGCCCAGCCCTTTTTGCGGCGGCTTTGATCAGGCGGCGAATGGATGATGTGTCCAAGGGCCGGTCCGACAATTTGCGCGTGTGCAGGCCGCGAAACAGCGGGCCATCGTGAATATCTGACGCGCTCAGCCAGGCGCTCAGGCGCATGATCGTGGCTTTAGAGAGATAAGCGATCCGCCCGTCACCGAAGGGATCGGACTTGGTTATCGGGATCCGGATTCGCGAGCAATCCTCGTTGAGGTGCTCGACATGCATGGCAGCCAATTCATAGCTCCGGCACAGGGTATCATAGCCGACGCTCAGCAGCGCCGCGTCCCGGAGCCCTCTCAAATTGCCGGGGCAGGCCGCGACAATCTTTGCCAGAAGCTCCGATGTCAGGCCGGCCGATTGTTTCGGCCGTCGGTGGTGGGCGCGGCGGGCACGCCGCAAGGCCAGATAGACGATGCTGTTGTCGGTGGGTGAGCGCAGATCCGCCATCCGGTGCGCAAACTTGATCGCGTCGACGCGGTGCTTGATGGTCGATATCGCCTTGGTTTCGAGCTGAGTATCAACAAAATCGGCGATCGTTTGCGGGGCTGCAGGGAGCCAGCCCAATTCGCGACTGGCACACCACGCTTGAAAATGTTTTAGATCGTTGCGATAGCCACGCAGCGTATTTTCCGAATATGCTCCTTCGCAGCGGGCGAACATGCCGTCCATTTGAGATTGATCGGAGAGACTCATGTGTACTAAAATAGTACTTAAGAAGCGAGAGTCAATGATTTCTTCTTGTCAAATACGCGGTGCGCGAGGGCTTCTAAAAATTAGTGCAAGCGATCTTGCCGAGTTGGCGGGAGTGACATGGAAGACAGTGCAACGTTTTGAAGCGTCCTCGGGCGTCCCGCCCTCTCGCAGCGGAACACTCGAGCGCGTAAAAGCCGCGCTCGAAGGCGCCGGTATTGAGTTCATCGGCGATCCGGTAACCTCGCCCGGTGTCCGCCTGCGCCGACAGGAAAATTTCCCAGTATAATGTCAAAATAATGATCGCCGCTCTTTCTCCACTGCACCGCCTGGCGAGGCTGCTCTTCTGGAGCGCGGCGGCTTTTGCGCTTGTCATGGCCTGCTTGCCGCAGCCTTTCGCCTTGCCCGGTGATCCCGGCGACAAACTCCTGCACATCATCGCCTTTGCGGTTCTCGCGCTGCTCGCGGTTTTTGCCTATCCTCGGACCCGGCTACTGGCCATTCTTGCCGGCCTCAGCCTGTTTGGCATCATGATCGAGCTGGTCCAGCTGATTCCGGCGCTAAACCGGACGGCGGACTGGATCGACTGGGCCGCCGACACGCTTGCAACCGCCGCCGTGCTTGGCTTTGTCTTTCTGCTACGCCGGCTTAGGCGCCGCGCTAATCCCTGACCTGTCTCAACTGATATCGCGCAGCGTCTCCCGTGCTTCGCGGATAAGCTGCATCAACTTCTTATGCCCCTCGAGCCCCTCGCGGGTGAAAACCCCGTGCTTCAGCGCATTCTTGTTGCCCCTGGGAGCACCGGATCCGGCCCCGCCGCCATGCATCCGGCACCGCTTTTTGCCGCTGACCGCGGGCGACAGGCAGGCGGACCCCTTGCGGGTTTTCGCGCCGCAGCGAGGGCTTAGCGCCATCGGCGCGGTGTTGCGCTGGTGATCGCTAACTTTTTTCTTCATTTGCTGCTCTTGCGAGCCGGTTGTTTCGTGCGTGCGAGGGTCGCGAGAGGACCGGGCAGCGGAACCCCGCCATCCGGCGCGTCCGATAGTGCGCGCTGGCCTGGGGCGGCCTTGCTAGGCGATGGCGCTGAGCCATCGACATTGCCAACGATTGCCTGGCCGCCAGCGTGGACATTCACGTGCTCGACCGTGATTTTCTGCCGACCCTTGCCGCGATGCTTGTCGAGCGCCGCCAGTTGGCGCTCATAAAGCCCCATTAGCTTAGTGGCATGTTTGAGGTTCTGGTCGCGGCCTTCAAAGGTCTGGCTTTCCATCATCGCCCGGCGCAGGGATTCCATGGCGGCGTTATGGGTCGAGAGCATCTGCGCTGCGAGCATGCCCTCAAGCTCGCTACGCGGCGCGATTCCCTGAAGCGCATCATAGGCGGCTTTCGCCGCCCGCAGCTTTTGTTCGCTTGTCTTCCATTCAGGCAGCCAAAGCGAGGCAGTCACCTGATCGAGCAACTCGCGTTGAAAATGGACCGACCGGGAACCACTGGCTTCCTTCCTGCCATTCGAAGTTACCGTCAAGGGCGCCTGTTCGGCGTTCTGCGGAGTGTCATTTTTTGGCGTGGCCATGCTCGTGCTCCCATGCCGGCGTTCAGGACCAGCCCGCGCAACTTACCAGCAGGCAAGCCTTGCTAAAACACCTATTTTCTACTGTGCATGGGGTTGAATTGAGGAAAACGCTTTGACCCTACCCCCTCCCCCATTTTTTAAGGACCCCACGCGCGATAACACCACATGTCAGGCTACGTCTAGTCACGCTCCGGAGATCTAAGCCGCGACATATGGATTGTCCGTCTCAAAGCGAATTCAACAAATCGAGAGTCAATTGAAAGGGCTGCCAACCCAAAGCTTCACCATTCTATTTGACTATCAATTCATATCACACCATCAAATCCACAGGCCCTGATAATTTGCGCCCTAGAAAATGTAGACCCTGATGAATGATAAGAAAATCAACGGCGCCACGCGCAACCGCGATATTGTGGACCGCGCTTCGATGGTTGTGCTTGGCGTATTTGTAGCTGCTATTTGCCTTTTGGGGGGCAGCGCTCGCGGGGATGCGGCGCAGCTGGTTTTCCTAAGGCCGATCTGTTGCTTGCTTGCCGGCTATGCTTTTTATCGTTTGGGATCGCAAAAAGTTAGCGGGCTTGTGCCGCTCTATGCGGGCATCGGGTTTTTTGCTGCATTGATGATCATCCAATTAATCCCGCTTCCTTATCAGTTATGGTCTGAACTTTCGGGACGGGAGGTGATTGTAAATCTCGACATAGCCGGCGGACAAGCAGGATTGTGGCGGTCTATATCGCTGTCGCCGTCTAGAACCAGCAATTCTTTGGCTAGTTTGATTGTACCGCTAGCGGCTATTTTGCTATTTCACATTCATCCCAACGACCGAAAAAAAGACTTTTTTTCGCTAATAATTGTAATTGCAGTCTGTAATTCAATGCTCGGTATTTTACAGCTACTCGGACCAAGCGGAGGGATTCTCTATTTTTATGAATTTACAAATTCATCGGAAGCGGTGGGATTTTTTGCTAATCGAAATCACTCAAGCGTGTTTTCTGGATTGTCACTGCTAATCATCAGCTATTTTTATGCGCAAAGATGGCAAGTCTTCCGTTTCTCTGGAGCATCTACCAATATATTTTTGGCAGCAGTCTATATAGTCATATTCCTGTCTATCATTATAAACGGATCGCGAGCTGGACTCCTTTGCGGCGGAATAGCCCTCTTTGTTGGATTGATAATTTTCAACCTCAAGCCCCCCGAAACTGCGGGGCATAAAGGAACACGGGTGAATAAAATTGGCACCATCATCAGCTCCATTGCTATTTCTATATTTAGCGCTGCGCTGATATTGCTGTTTTTTGCGTCGGATCGGCTACCTGCTGTCAGCCGTCTGATCGAGATAGATAGCATGTCGGATCTACGGGCAAAGGCGATGCCGACTCTTTTTGAAATGATAAGAACTTATTGGCCTGTTGGATCTGGGTTTGGTACCTTCGACAAGGTTTATTTTATTCATGAACCTAGCAGACTACTCATGCCGAGCTATTTCAATCAGGCACATAATGATTGGCTTCAAATTCTCGTCGAGGGCGGCGCTCCGATTGCGTTGATTGTTATTGCTGGTATCTCCTGGTACATTGCCAGTGTTTTCAAGCTATTTTTATCGACGTCAAAGAACGTAACCCATCTGTTCTTTTGGTTTGGGGTTATGGCAATTTTGGCCGTTGCCAGTTTGGTCGACTATCCCCTTAGAACGCCGATATTTAGTGCAGTAACTATCTGGATCATAGCTTTCCTGTTTACTGCCCGGGACAATCTGGACTCGATGGGCGGCGATCGGCAATCTTAGGTTTAGGTTGTTATATTTTTGTTTTTGGAGATTAATACCCCTCAAAAATTCGCCTTCCCTTTGTTCACAAATCCACTCCAGCCTGGCTTAGATTGTAATGGGGGGCAGAATCTCGACTACAATATGCGGTGGCGGTTGACCTGACCCCCAACGTTCATCCATTTGCGATTAGAGTCTCTGCATCCTTATTGTGCGACTGACGTGACCCCCAACATTCATCCAGTTGCGATTAGAGTCTCGGCATTGTTATTGCGCGACTGCGCAGGTGAAGCAAGGGGCTGCGTAGCGTAGCCTCCGGCTATGCGGAGCGAAGCAGCCCCTTGCTTTTCGAGTCCGGCAGCGAACGCCGCCGGAGTGGCGTATCCCAGCGATGAGTGTGGCCGCTGGTTATTGTAATCATAGATCCATGCAGCGACCTTTTCACGGGCGTGATCAAGGCTCATGAACAGCGTCTCGTTCAATAACTCGTCACGCATCCGTCCGTTAAAGCTCTCCACGAACGCATTCTCTGTCGGTTTGCCGGGGGTCGTGTAATGCCATTCTATCTTTGCCTCGCCGCACCAGGCCAGCACCGTATTGGAGGTGAGTTCCGTGCCGTTATCGCTGACGATCATACCCGGCTTGCCGCGCTCGGTGATCAGTGCAGCCAGTTCACGCACAACTCTACGTCCCGAGATCGATGTGTCAGGCACCGCACGAAGGCATTCTCGGGTTACGTCATCAACGATGTTCAGCACGCGGAACCGGCGGCCTGTGACAAGCTGGTCATGCACAAAGTCGAGGCTCCAGCATTGGTGCGGCAATGCCAGAACAGGTGGGCGAGTGCGCGTACCAACCGCACGTTTGCGACCTTTACGTCGGCGCACCGTCAAGCCTTCTTCACGGTAAAGCCGCTGTGTCTTCTTGCGGTTGATGATGACGCCATCACGGCGCAGTAGGATGTGCAACCGGCGATAGCCGAACCGACGACGCTCCTGTGCCAAGGCCCGCAGCTTCTCGCGAAGCTCTACATCATCACAGCGACGCGACTGATAGCGCATGCTCGTGCGATCAGCTTCAATGACCCTGCACGCCCGCCGCTCGCTGACATCAAGCAGAGCCTGAAGATGCAGCACCGCTTCACGCCTTGCAGCAGGCGTTACCACTTTTTTGACAGCAGATCCTTCAGACCTGCATTATCCAGCATCGTATCGGCCAGCAACTTCTTGAGCTGCGTGTTCTCCGCTTCCAGTGCACGAAGCCGCTTCGCTTCTGACACTTCCAGCCCGCCATACTTGGACTTCCAGTTGTAAAGCGTCGCTTCCGACACACCATGCTTGCGCGCCAAATCAGATGTCTTCGCGCCCGCCTCTGCCTCACGCAAAACCCCGATAATCTGTTCTTCTGTAAATCGTATCCGCTTCATTAGTCCGTCCTTCCATAGGCCGGACTCTAATCAATTCTGGAGGAGTTTTAAGGGGTCACGTCACGACCAGCGCGGGTTAATCAAGGGGCTGCGTAGCAAGCCTCCGGCTATGCGGAGCGAAGCAGCCCCTTGCTTTTAAAGTTCAGCAGCGAATGCTGCCGGAGTAGCGTATCCCAACGATGAGTGTGGCCGCAGGTTATTGTAGTCATCGATCCATGCAGCGATCTTTTTACGGGCGGAATCAAGGCTCATGAACAACGTCTCGTTCCATAACTCGTCACGCATCCGCCCGTTAAAGCTCGACACGAATGCATTATCCGTCGGCTGGGCCAGGCGTCGTGAAATGCGACTTAACCTGTGCATCCCCACACCAGGCCAGCACCGTATTGGAGGTGAGTTCCTGACCGTTATCGCTGACAATCATACTTCGCTTGCCGCGCTCGGTAATCAACGCGGCTAGTTCTCGCATAACCCGCAAACCCGAGATAGACGTATCAGGCACCGCAGGCAGGCATTCTCAGGTTACGTCATCAACGATGTTCATCACACGGAACCGGCGGCCTTTGACAAGCTAGTCTTGCACAAAATCGAGGCTCCAGCATTGGTTCGGCAATGCCAGAACAAGTGGGCACGTGCGTGTTCTAACCATACGTCTGCGGCCTTTACGACGACGCACCGTCAAGCCTTCTTCACGGTAAAGCCGCTGTGTCTTCTTGCGGTTGATGATCACACCGTCACGGCGCAGCAGAATGTGCAGCCGGCGATAGCCGAACCAACGACGCTCCTTTGCCATGGCCCGCAGCTTCTCGCGCAGCTCCGCATCATCACCATGACACGACTGGTAGCAAATGCTCGTGCGATCAGCCGTCTTCGCGCCTGCTTCTGCCTCACGCAAAACTCCGATAATCTGTTCTTCCGTAGATCATATCCGCTTCATTAGTCCGTCCTTTCTTGGGCCGGACTCTAATCACCACTGGAGGAGTTTTAAGAGGTCACGTCAGCGGCATCTTCCTGTTCTGATGGAACCATGATAGTCAGCAGTTAGCGGCGCACCAAGCAAGTCAAACGGTCGTCAACTTTCCAGCGCAGTACATGAGAATATCCTAAGAAAGTTAGTGAACTGACTTGTCAACACTCACATCACCAGTTGGCGTCTGAAATATCCATTAATCGAGGTTGCCTAATCGAATATTGCCGTTTACGGCGTAATCCCGTGATTTGTTTTTGAGAGTGAGAATGAAAATCCAATTGAAATCATTGTTCATCTTGATGCTATCCGGGGCCTTGTTAAGTGCCTGCGCTACTACAGCGCCGATCGGTTTAGCGGATGATATCGAGTTAACGACATTGAACGAGCTTCCAGCCAATGATGCTGGGGCAGCGTATCGCATCCGTCCGCTTGAATCGTTGGAAATCGGGGTTTTTGGTTCGGAAGGCCTGTCTGGCACGTATCTTCCCGATGAAATGGGCCGTCTTAATTTTCCACTGATTGGCATCGTCGAGACAAGTGGACTGACGCCGTCCGGAGTCGAAGCAGTCATTGAGAATCGACTGAGAGGGCAATATATTCTCGAGCCACAAGTCACCGTGCGTCCGACTGAAATACTGCAATCGACTATTTCAATCGGTGGTGAAGTAAAGAAACCGGGAACCTTCCGATCTGTGGACTCAAAATCATTGCTCCGCGCCGTGAACAATGCTGGTGGTTTGACGGAATATGCAAAATCTGATGACGTGTTAATTTTGCGATCTGTAAACGGCAAAAAATATATTGGAGCCTATAATCTGGTAGCAATTGAGAGAGGTAATTATCCTGATCCTGCAATTTATCCGGATGACGTTATTTCTGTGGGCAATTCTCCATCAAAACGCTTGGTTCAGAGTGTCTTGGCATTTGTTCCGCTTCTTACAACTTCTGCGATCCTGATCGATAGGATAGGAAATTAGGTTAGTTAAAAAATGGCAATGAACTATCAGCCCGAAAGATCGTCAGTCGGTGACGGTGATGCATTTGAAGCGACAAATTCCGATTTCATACGCATCCATGATTTGGAGCGTTTTTGGCAGCAAGCCGTAAACTTGCGATATGTGATTCTTGGCATTATTGTCTTATCACTAGTCGTTGGATTGGTCGCGACGCTTTTGCAAACACCACTTTATCGCTCGACTGCTCGAATTGAGATCAGTCAGATTGAATCCGACGCGACCAATATTGGTGATGTGGAACTGCAGAATATTGCAGGCGACCGCCAGTATTTTGCAACACAGTACGAACTTCTCCAATCCCGAAGTCTTGCAAACCGGGTGGTGAATGCTGGCAATTTCAGTCGAGACCAGGATTTTAAAAATGTCTATGGACTGTCTGAAAAAGGGACCTCAGACGACACCTTATCCAAAATTTTGCTTTCGAGCATTACGATTGAACCAATTCCTAATTCGAACCTTGTCGATATTAAATTCTCTAGCCCGAATGCAAAACTATCCGCCGAAATTGCAAATCTCTGGGCTTTGGAATTTTTGGGCACAAATTTTGACAAAAGATTTGGTTCTAATGTCCAGGCCCAGAAATTCCTGGGAGATCAACTTTCGGAAATGCGAGCAAAGCTTCAACTTTCTGAACAAGAACTGATAGACTATGCTAACGCCAACGAAATTGTTAATATTACCCCTTTAGTTACCGAAGAAGGGGATTCAGGCGGCGGTCAGACCTTGGCTTCGTCAGAACTGTCCGCTTTGAGCGGAGATTTAGCTCGTGCGATGGCAGCCCGAATCGAGGCCGAGAGCGCGCTAAGGGCCAATGCGGCGCTAACTGCGTCTACCAATGCTTCATCGGCGTTAAAGACTCGCTTATCCGATGTGCAGGCTAAGCTTGCTAGTCTTCAGTCTCAATTTGGTCCGGCCTATCCTCAAATAGTCGCTCTGACAGCAGAAGAGGTGTCGTTACAAGCTTCGCTTCGGGGTGCGACGAATGACGTATCCGAAGAATTAAAGGCAAATTTGAGAAAGGCTTTACTTCAAGAGCAGGCACTACAAAGAGAATTTAATCGAGCGAAGTCAGGTTATTTGGGTCAGCAGGGGCAGGGCGTCAGATATGGAATATTGAAACGTGAAGTTGATACAAATCGTCAACTTTATGATGCACTGCTCCAGCGATACAAGGAGATTGGGGTCGTTGGCGCAGGCAAAAACAATATGATTTTGGTCGATAAGGCTGAAATTGCCGGGGAGCCGTATGCACCGTCGTTAACTAGAAACATGTTATTGGCATTTTTATTCGGAGCCCTTGCCAGTGGCGTTCTAGTATTTGTTCGAGAGACAATGGATCAAAGCATACGTAACCCAGCCGATGTGAAAAGGATTCTTGACCTACCTGTTTTGGGCCTCATTCCATTAATTCCGGAAAGCGAGATTGCCGCACAGTTGGATGACAAGAAATCCGAATTAAATGAAGCTTATCAAGCGACGAGAACGAATCTGACGTTTCTCACGGAACACGGAGCTCCCGGAACGGTTCTGTTCACCAGTACGCGACCTGATGAAGGAAAAACGCTTACTGCTGTTGCTGTAACAGAAAGTCTTGGGCATTTGGGTAAGCGGGTGCTTTATCTGGATGCTGATTTGCGTAATTCAGGCTTGCACGAGATTTTTGACAATGTTCCCAAGCAGGGAGTTGGATTGAGCGGTTTTCTAGCCGGTAACGACGACTATCAAACTAGCATTGTATCTTTGGAGTCTCACCCCTTTGATATTCTCCCAAGTGGAAGAAAACCACCTAACCCGGGTGAGCTGCTAGCGGGACCACGAATGAAAATGCTGATTGATAAGCTTTCCAATAGCTATGATCACATCATTATCGATGGTCCGCCTGTGCTGGGATTGGCTGACACGCTTGAAATAGCTTCGGTAGTTGACGGCGTTGTCTTCGTTATCGAGTCTAATCGTGGAAAGGTCCGGATCATTCAGCAAGCTCTGGGCAGACTTGAAACAAGCGGTGCTCGAATATTCGGTGCCGTTGTTACAAAGCTGGATGAACGCAATCTAAGCTATGGCTATGGCTATGGCTATGGCTACGGGCACAGCTATGGTGAAAAAGACGATAGTTGAATGATGGCTAACTTGTTAAACCAACAAATATGAATTTGTTGAAAGCAATAGGTCTCTCTGTCGGAACCGCCATCCTGAGCACCGTCTTGACGATGCAAGCGATTACAAATGTCCTAGAAAATGATCAGCCGGCATTGGCTGCAAGCGTTTCTCCTCTGAATGGATTTGCGCTTGAGCGGATCGCGTTCAGCCGCTTTCAAAGCGAAGGTGGGGGGGCGCTCGAACCATTGCTCAAACAGGTTCTTAAAAAGGAACCATTATCGCCGACAGCATGGACAATATTGGCTTTAGCCCAAGAGAATGACGCGAAAAAAGAAGAGATTTTGCTTGCAGCCTCCAAACTCAATAGAAGAACGCTTCCATTGCAGTCGAGTTTGCTCCTATTATATGCTTCTCGCGATGACTTGATCAATAGCACAAAGGTTCTGAATCAAATCCTTGCAGTGTATCCAGAACAGCAAGAAACAATATTTCCAATCTTAATCCAAGCGTTAAAAGATGAAAGATCTATTCCGCAAATTGTTCAGGCATTGAGCAATAGACCTGGCTGGTCGGATAAGTTTTTGACAGCCGCCTCGAGGGATAGTGATGCGCTAACAAATTTGACGCGCTTACGGATGAGTCTGCTTGATAAGATAAGTGTCGAACGCGATACCGACGAGGCAATTATCAATGGGCTTGTCCATGCAGGGCGATTAGAATCTGCTGCTGAACTATACCGAAGAATTTCAGAACCATCTGCGGGCGGTGGGATCGGTGCTGTGGGAAAACTCCAAAGACTCAATTGGAGCACCAAAATGCCACCGTTCGATTGGCAGTTGAACGATAGTCCTGGCGAACGCGCGCAGGTAGTAGAAAAACCCGACCGACTGGAGTTCTTCGTTAGAAGAGGGAAGGCAGGCGTTCTAGCCGAAAGAATATTGGCAGTGCCTAACTCCTTCAGGCTGGAGATAAAACATTCCATTTCTCCGGTGCAACAGCTTGAAGACATACGAATTGAACTTGAATGTCAAAAAACCAAGAAGAAGTTTTTTGATCAGTCGTTTACACAATCTCCAAGTAAATATTCAGTTGGTCCAGTCACAAGTGATTGTGAGTATGCGCGCTTGTCTCTTTCAGCGAGGGCTTGGTCCGACAAAGCGGACATAAGGGGAACAATATATTCGATTGTGCTAGTTCCGCTATGATTTTTTTGCAATCTTGCATGTACTGACGTGATCCATACCCTCACCCAGTTGGCATGAGAGTACATCAGGCGGTGGTGGGCAAACCTGTGGGTTAAGCAAGTCACTGCGTGACATAGTCTTTGGCTTTACGGGGCGCAGCAGTCCTATGCTTTTCAAATTCTACGGCGAACGCCACCAGGCTACGGTATTCAGTCACCTACATGATGGATGCTGGTGAATCGCGGAGCATTGAGCAATCCATCACGCAGACGCACGTTAAAGCTTTCCACAAATATATCCCTGACTCGCCTGCAGGAAATGGTGGATGGCCATTTGATCGGGCACTGCTACATCTCTGAACCGTTGCGATCGAGATTAGGTTGGGCTAATCTCCGGTTTGTCACGGGCGTTGATTAACGTGGGCAGTTCGCGCAAGATACGAATGCCAGATATACTGCGCCTCTGGCATGATCCCCGAGATCATGCGCCGCCTTCGCTGTCCGGGACTGTTGCCAAGCACTCGTGTCATGTCAAAGACGATGGTGAGGACCCTGAAGCGGTACCCTGCCATCGTCAGCTCAAGCGCATACTCAAGATTCAAGAGTTGGCATGGAGTTGCGAAACCGAAAATGGTGTACAGCTGCCTACAGCATGTTTACTGCTTCTGCGAACGCTCAAACATTCTTTTCGATAAATTCTCTGCGTCTTCTCGCGATTGAAACACGCACTTTGCATGGCGGGATACCAGTCACCATATGCGTGGTTTTTATTGCAGCCAGGAGCTGATCACTGACGTAGTTTTTGCCTCGAGGTAGTACTAGGTATAGGTGCTTTGCAGCGATACGGTCTTTCATATACCCCGAGCTTCGCTACCCTAACTAGTGGCATTCTTCAGACATATTGTTGTGATTTTCGCTTCGGTAGATTTGTGTTTCATTTCCCGTCGACTAGCTCGGGACGACGAATGACATCAAGCTCACTGTTCCCAATTCATGCGATTTTGAACACATCAGATCCAGCCCGTTTACAGTAAAGCAAAACACCCAAATAGCCGGTGAAAGAAAGAATGATCATTGCCCAGCTAGAGGTCGGGACCGCGATCGCGACAATCGCGGGTAAAAAGACAAGTGCCCAATAAGTCAGCAAACCACATTTCCACCCAATCTGTTCCTGCAGCAAATGATGCAGATGGTTTCTATCCGGCTCTAACGGTGATTTTCCGGCACGCGTCCGGGCAATCATTAGCCGAGCCATGTCACCGACAGGAATCATGAACATAAGGCCTACTTGGTCGGCTGAGACCAATATGTCCGATCTTTGATAAATATAGATCGCAAACATACCAACGAACGCTGCGAGCCCATAGCTCCCGCCATCACCCAGAAATATCTTGCCGCTTAAATTGAAGACAAATAACGCCAATGTCGATCCGACAAGAATGGCAACAATCGGTGCCAAATCAGTCCGTGCGCTTACAAACAAAATCAGTGAAAAACCTAAGCAGAGGCCAGTGACCAGACCATTTTTACCGTCAGCCATATTGACCGCGTTTATCAAGGCGATAAGCGCCAAGACAGTCAAGACAATGGTATAATGACCTAATGATATATATCCGGTTCCTCCGGCCCAAGTGATGGCGCCAATTTGCAAACCGGGCACCAGTACCATCGCAACTCCAAAAAAAAGGGCAGAAATAATCAAACGGACTATCGGCGATATATGAACGCGGTCATCGACAATCGCGAGCGCCGAGATCAGTCCACCCACGATGGCGATCGCAAAGATGGCACCCTGAAAATAACTTGGGCGCATTATGGTGTAAGTGATCATCAAGGGCAGGATAATCAAAATTATGGTCAGACCACCCATGAGCGGAGTGGGATGTGAGTGTTTTTTACGACCGCCCGGTACATCCATCAGGCCCAGTTTTTTGGCAAGGTTGCCACCCTTTAGAACCAGCACTAGCGTCAATAAAAAGGAAACTATTCCCATAACCAAAATATTTAACGTCATAAAGGCCCCGCCTTATCAATCAAACTGTTTCTGTTTCCGACCCTCCGTAGTCCGCTATTACATTACATGTCATTCGTGGTCGATGACTTTCGTGATAGACTATATATTTTTCTATCTCTTATTATAGATTTTTCAAGCGATATTTGGCGGAAGTATCGGGCTTTCCATATGGGCATAGCGTTACAATAGCGAGACAAGGGGCCTTTTGCTTCTGAATGGAAGATTCATTTCCCTTATCCGGTAGCCGCTACAAATTATTTGCAGCCAGCCCATATGTTGTCACTTATGTAATAAGCGCCAAGCGCTTTAACCCGTGACAGCGATCACGAATACCGATACGATTTCGCCTGAAGCTATCGGGCAAATGTCGTCTGAACATTCGATCGCGGGGCAATGTTGGCAGAAGCAGAGAAATCTGATCCGCAAGCGGTGCGTTTTCGCGCCTTTGTCAGCTACAGCCATGCCGACGCCGCTATCGCGCAAAAGCTCCACAGGAAGATTGAGACATATCGGCTGCCGCGCCATTTGCAGGCAGACCAGATGGACTGCCCGGACAATGGCCGTCTGGGACGGATATTTCGGGATCGCGAAGATCTGCCGGCGGCCGAGGATCTTTCGGAATCGGTGAAGCAGGCGCTGGCTGGATCGCAGGTGCTGGTCGTGATCTGCTCTCCCGACGCCAAGGCGTCGATATGGGTGGCGCGGGAAATCGAATTGTTCCGGGCGCTGCATCCGGGGCGGCCAGTGCTGGCGGCCTTGGTACGCGGCGAGCCGGAGGAGGCTTTTCCCGCGCCCTTGTTGAACGGTGCGGAGCCGCTGGCGGCGGACCTGCGCAAAGAGGGCGATGGCTGGCGGCTGGGCATTCTGAAGATCATTGCGGGAATTGCCGAGGTGCCACTCGACGCGCTGGTCCAGCGCGACGCTACTCGCCGCATCCGCCGCGTGATGGCCGTCACGGGCGGCACGTTGGTCGCCCTGCTAGCAATGATCGGGATGACGATATTCGCAATCCAGTCGCGCAACGAAGCGCAGCATCAGCAAGCCGAAGCCGAAGGGCTCGTCGAATATATGCTGACCGATTTGCGGGAAAAGATGGATGATGTCGGCCGGCTCGAAATCATGGAAAGCGTGAATGAGCGCGCGATGGATTATTATTCTCAACAGGATGGGTTGTCGCCATTGCAGGCTTCGATTGTGCGTTTGATGGCTGAAGACGACGAACGAAGGGGCGATTCAGAATCGGCGCTAAAAAAATATCTGGAAGCGCTAGGGATCACCGAGAAGCTTTTGTTGACAGCTCCAGAAAATTCACAGCGTCGTCTGGATCATGCGCAAAGCCATAATGCGATTGGTGGCTGGTTCGAGCATCAAGGTCAATATGGCAAAGCGTTGGCACATTATCGTCAAAGCTTGGAACTTGCCCAACGAACTGATCATGAATCCGCTAATGCCTCCAAATGGCTTCAGGAATTATCCTATACAAATGCCAATTTATGCTCTTCCTATTTGTTGCAGGGCAGCAATGTGCGACGTGCAAAAATGCATTGCCGAAAAGCGCTAATCCAAGCAGAACGGCTGACAAAACTACGACCAGAAAGTCGTACGGCGAGACTCGATCTTGCGATTCGATATGCATGGCTTGCTGATACTGACATCGCTCTGGGCAACATCGAAGACGGGTTGAATATGCTGAAAACCCATATCAAGATCATTGATGAAATTGTAGCCTTAGAGCCTGCAAACCGGCATTGGCAAGAGCAACAAATGCGTTCTTATGCAGGATATGCGATGCGCCTTGCTGAACATGAAGAGAGGGAAATCTCGGGCAAATATGTGAAGCTTGCGATGACTCTAGCTGAAGCGCTGGAAGCGCATGACCCCACCAACGAGGAATGGTCCAGATGGCTGACAAGCCTAAGCAAGATGCAAAATTAGGAGGTACAATATGTCAGGTTCACAATCAGAAAATCACGATCACGATCATTTGCCCATCGAAGGCAGGGGATGTCATAATATTGCGCGGATTGAGTATCGAGAAATCATCAGAGGGAGCAATGATGGCCAATATACCAATATCGGAACCGAGATGTGCAACGGTGATATAGCTGATGCATTAAAATTGGCTCAGACGGCGCAAACCCAGGGAGGTTTCCCGTGTTCAAGGGTGGCATCGCCACCCACGGATTTGCCGTATAAAGATAGTTCCAAACTGTCGATAAAATTTGAGGACGACATATGTTTGTACGTTTTCAAGTTAAGCGACGATAGCCAAATGGTCTTTGACAATAGCAAGCATTTATTCGGGATCAGGTTATTGCCGCACTACGGACAGAATGAAATTTCGAAGTTAAAGGAAGTATTTTCTGATCCACATTTGATTTCCGATCACAAGCAGTGGGCTTGTTTCGTGTTGGACGGTAAAAAGGCGCGAAAGCTAAAAGATGACGGGATGCGTTTGGCTTTCGATTTTCATGATGTCGACGAAGATGAAATGGCCCTGACCGATAAACTTCCCCATCCGCCATATTGGCCTCCGCACCCGCCAGACTTTTATTGATGCAGTCGTGACGACCCTTACCCAAATTCTCTCCATCGCTCGTGCCGGGAATCCGGCGCGGGCCTGGGCTTTGTTCCACTCTTCGGGCTGGGATGCGCGGGGCGATGATCCGAAGGCGCTCACTCTAAAAGGCCGTTTGCTCAAGGATGAGGCGAAGGCTTGTGATGGCGCGGAGCGGGTGCGGCTTTATGGGTTGGCGGCGGAGGCTTATGCGGCGGCGGCTGAACTGAAGCGGGATAGCTATCCGCTGATCAATGCCGCAGCGCTGGCGCTGCTTGGCGGCAAGCCGGAACGGGCTCGATCGCTTGCGCAAGAGACCCTGGAATTGCTCGAAAGCGATCCGGATCAAGGCGAAAATGCGTATTGGCGCGCAGCGACCCGGGCGGAGGCTTTGCTGCTGCTGGGTGATGCAGCCCGCGCGCGCGCGGCGCTGGCCGAGGGAATATCAAAACTGCCTCGGGCCTGGGAAGATCATGCCGCGACCATTGGCCAGTTCGAATTGATTCTTGCAGAGCAGGGCAAGGACGCCGCCTGGCTGGACTGGCACCGTCCGCCACCCAGTTTCTATTTTAGCGGTATCATTGGGCTCGATGAGGCAGACCCGGCTATCCGGCAGGATATCGACGCGATCATCGTGCGCGAACAGCCGGGTTTCGGCTTTGGCGCGCTGGCGGCGGGAGCGGATATTTTGATCGCCGAGGCGCTGCACAAGGCTGGCGCGGAGCTTCATGTCATATTGCCTTATCCGGTGGACCGGTTTCGCGAATTGTCGGTTGCGCCTTATGGCGATCACTGGATTTCCCGATTTGATGTGCTGATCGAGGTGGCGGTGAGGCTGGATGTGCTGACCGAATTGCCCGACGAGGAAGAGCGGTCGCTTGGGGTCGCCGTGGAGCTGGCCGATCTGGTTGCGATGGGCCAATGCGTGCGGAACGCCGGGGTTTTGAAGAGTCGGCCAAAGGCGCTCACCATCACCGGCATCGGCGATGAGCCGCGCCGCCAGCATCTGGTATGGGCTGATAGCGGCCATGATCAATTTGCCATATCCGTTGTGCGGAAAGCGGATCACAAATCGATCACTGCGCCCTCGGGCGTTGAGAGCAGAGAGATTGCCGCGATCCTGTGGGTAGAGGGTCTCGAGCAGCATGCGCTGTCACAGCTTCCGGAAGCTGTACGCGCGTTTCGGCCTGCCGGCGATGCCCAATACAGGATATCCAACGATATTCCGGAACTGCTGTCGACCAGCTGGTCTCTAATGCAGCACGACACCGACAGCCGGATCAGCCTGCTTATCGACATAATGGAGCCGCAAAGGCCTGCAGCGTCCTTGCTGGAAAAGGCTGGTGATATGGCGCGTGCTTCAGGTGGGGGAGCGGTTCTGACCGACTATCAATCCGCGATGATCCTGACGCTTGAGCCGGGCAAGCATGTGGTTGAGGAGATTGGCGAATTGCAGACGGCTCATGGCCCGCTGCATTTATGGTCATTGACCTGAGCGGTAGCGGTTCAGACCACCAATTCTTCGAGCAGGCCACGCGACAGGATTTCCAACCGCTCATCGTCGCGCCGGATGATTCCGCGGCGCTCCAGCGCATTGATCGCCCGCGATCCGGTCTCGCGCGTCGTCTGGGCGGATAAAGCCAGCGCCGCGATCACCGGTGGTGGTGCTATGAGGCCTTCCTCACCCGCTTCATGCAGCAGTTCGGCATAGACGCGGCCATTGGCGGTCAGGGTGATACGCGCCGCCATCCGGTCGAGCACCGCATTATATTGCCGCCCCAATATTTTCGACAGTCCGCTGCCAAGCCGGGCTTCTTCCTGCAACAAGACGGTCATTTTGGAAGTGGGGATTTCAAGGACCGAGAGCCGGTTCTGGGCCACGACATCGGAAATCACGATCCGCTCGTGCGGGAAGGCACCGAATAATTCCCCCGGACCGTGGGACGCGAGCAATTTGGTCTGGCCATCCATACCGATGATCTGCAACTGCGCCCGGCCTTCGAGCACGATCCAGAGTTTCGCTCCGAGATCGCCCTGATGGGCGAGAATATCCTTGTGGTGATAATGGACCGGACGGGTCGCAGCATCGACCTTTGCAGCTTCTTCTGGCGAGCAGGAAAAGAAAGCGGCAAGAGCGGCGATGCGGTCGCTGGTGGTCATCATCTCCTCCATTCAGCTGGCTACGGCACTCCGTGTTCCCTTGGCTGGCGGAGTCTCCGGTCCGCCAGCGAAACATTGGGCGATTTCCATCCACTTTCGAGCGGTGTCGCCGACCGTCTCGAGAGCGGTGTCATCGATATTGCGGGTCTGGGTGACGACTTGCGAAAATTCGACCGCGCTGCCGCGAACGAGATTATCCTCTTGCGGGTCATTCCATTCCCAGACGGCACCCGACGGCGCGGTCAGCTGGACAAAGGGCTTGGGAGCGGGTGGCTCCTGGCGGCGATTGCGGAAGGTCCAGCCGTAGGTGGTGATGCCGAGATGGGCGATATTGCGGACGCGGTCGCCCTCGGCGCGCTGCTGTCCCAATATGTCGAATATTTCCTGCCCGTGCGACCAGGTTTCCATCTGGCGGGCGATGATTTTGGAGCGCGTGGTCATGTCCGGTCCGGCCCAAGCAACGCGATGCTCGGGATCAGCCTCGCCATAAGCGGCGGCGAGCTTCGGATAATAGTCGCAATAGGCGTCAAACAGGGCCTTGCCGCGGATTCCGCTGGCGTGCTGGTCCAGCCATTCATATTGCACATCGATATGGCTTTTGCCGGTCTTGAAAGCGCCCATCATATCGCGGATGAACTGCTTGAAAGCGTCAGGATCCTGCAAGGTCATCAGCGCTGCAGCGTTCCAGATATGGAGGTGGCCGATAACATCCTCGATCGTCCAGTTTTTGAACTGGGTGACCGTTGCCAACATGTTGTCACTAGCATCGGCAAGCACGGCCGCCAGAGAGTCACTTTCATCTTTGAAATCCTGGGCTTCCTGTATCATCGATATCATCCTTGTTGGTCGTCCAGCTTAACCGCCAGCGCAGCCGGGATTATAACCGGATGGGCGAGCAATATCTGGCCATAGCCCTTTCCCTGGGCATCGTTTCTTATGCTGGCGACACCGCCGCCGCCGAGTACCGCGTCGATCAAGAAGTTGATCGCATGGGAGCCCGGCAAATGAAATTTGTCTATCTTTGCGGCCTTAGCGCCACCTGCGATAAAATGGCCAAAGCGCTTGGCCACGGAGTCCGGAGTTAGAGCCGCCCAGATATAAGGAAAATAGGCCGGATGGCGCGCAATGATTCCGATATTGGCCTTGTTGCCCTTGTCGCCGGAGCGGCTCCAGGCCAGCCGGACCAGTGGAACGGTGACTGCGGCATCCGGCTCGTCCGGGACTTGCGGAGGCTGGGGGCGCCTAATGGAAGCCGGATCGAAAGCTTGGCCTTTGACATCTTGAAACGCGACTTTTTTGCCGTCGACATTGATCTCGATGGCAATTGCATTTTTCGGTGTGAGATAGGAAAATAGCCGTACCACGGGGGATGGTTTGGCGCGGGCGCCGGAAAAGCTGCCTAGCCCCGGAGGAGTCGCCAGACCCAGCCCGGTCAGTTCGCGCAACAATATGCCGATGGCCGCGGCCTCGTTGTGCTTGGCCGCGATTTTCGCGACCACTTCGCGCGGTTCATGGTCGGATGCAAAATCACCGAACTGGCTCTCCGCACCGATAAGCTCGACGCTGGTTTCGCTATAGTCACCAAGATTGTGACCGCGCAGGATCTTGTTGGCACGGACAAAGACATTGTCACAGAATTTTTGCGCCTTGCGGGCGGCGTCGAAGCCGTAAAAGCTGACATAGGTTCCGCCACGAAAGCCCTCACCATAGGTTAGGCAAGTCTTGTAATGGTCCGGTCCGGGATAGCCCTGTGCGGGCGACACATGGACCATGTCCGGACCGGTCTGGACTATCTCGACGTTCGAGAAATCGCAGACGACGTCGGGCAGCATATAGGCTTGCGGATCGCCGATTTCGTAGAGCATCTGTTCCGAGACTGTGCCGACCGTCACACAACCGCCAGTGCCTTCGGGCTTGCTGATCGTAAACGACCCGTCGGTGGAAACCGCGCCAATCGGATAGCCGATATTGGATATGTCGCCAGCGTCTTCCCAGTCGGTATAATTGCCGCCAGTCGCCTGCGGCCCGCATTCCAGCAAGTGACCCGCGAGGCTTCCGCTGGCGAGCAAATCATAGTCGCTCGCAGACCAGCCGAATTCATGGATGCACGCACCCAGCGTTACCGCGCTGTCGACGCAGCGACCGGTGATCACGATATCCGCGCCTTCCGCCAGCGCCCGGTAAATCGGGAAGGCTCCGAGATAGACGTTGATGCTGGCGATTTTTTCCTTGTCGGGAAAGGCCGCGCCAGTGAACATTTCGGTTGGTGCGCAGGCTGCAATCGCATCCAGCTCGGAAAGCAGATTGTCTCCGGTGATAACCGCGACCTTGAGGTCCAGACCTTGCTCCTTGATCAGAGCCCGCGCCGCTTCGCCGCAGGAGGCCGGATTGACGCCCCCGGCATTGGCAATGACCTTCACCCCCTGAGCGGCAATGGCCTTGGCATGCGGTTTCAGTACCGCGCTGATGAAATCGCCAGCAAAACCCGCCGCCGGATCCTTGGCGCGCGCGCGCGCCATGATCGACATGGTGATCTCGGCGAGATAATCATAAACCAGATAATCGACGCCCGCGCCCAGCAGCTGCGGAGTGGCCATGGCGCTTTCGCCCCAGAAACCACTCGCGCCGCCAATGCGGATGCACTTGTTCGGCATATGCTTCAACCCATCTGGTGCAGGGCGCAGAGCTTGTTGCCATCCGGGTCGCGCAAATAGGCGAGGTAAAGTTTCATGCCGGGATTGTCCCGGACGCCTGGAGGGTCTTCAATGGCAGTGCCACCAGCTTCCAAACCAGCCTTGTGCCATGCATCGGCCTGTTCGGGATTTTCCATCGCAAATCCGACGGTCATGCCATTGCCGCAGGTTGCTTCCTTGCCATCAATCGGCGGCGTGACCATGAATATGCTGCCATTGTGGATATACATCAGCCGACCTTTCGGATCGACCATGGCTTCCGGGCCACCGACGCTGTTGAACAATGCATCATAGAATTTTTTTGAGCGGTCCATATCGTTCGATCCGACCATCATGTGACTGTACATTACACTCTCCTTTGTTTCGGGCTAGATTTTTGGGTAAGCATCAGCCCGTGGGCAATCTTGCTCTTGTTCTAGTCGGTTCGCATCTTTAAGCGAGTGATTAATTTATTCAAGCGGGACAAGATCAAAATGCAATTGCAAGACAAGATTATCGTCATCACCGGTGGCGCCAGCGGTATCGGGGCGGCAATGGCGCGCCGGTTCGCAGCGGAAAGCGCAAAGAAGATTGTCTGTGCGGATCGTGATCTCTCAGGTGCGCAGGCAGTCGCCGACGAAATTGGTGGCGTGGCGATCAAAACCGACGTGTCTCTGGCTGAGGATATCAGTAATCTGATCGAAACCGTCGAGTCCGACATCGGACCGATCGATTTGTTCGTATCCAATGCCGGCATCATTATCGGTGGCGGCGTCGAAGTGGCGGATGCGGACTGGCAGAATATCTGGGACATCAATGTATTGGCCCATATACGGGCCGCGCGAATATTGGTGCCCAAAATGCTGGAGCGCGGCGGCGGCTATTTGCTCAACACCGCTTCGGCGGCCGGGCTTCTGGCGCAAATCGGGTCCGCGCCTTATTCTGTGACTAAGCATGCAGCAGTCAGTTTTGCTGAATGGCTGGCGATAACCCACGGCGCAGAAGGATTGAAGGTTTCTGTCGTCTGTCCACAAGGAGTCGATACGCCGATGATCGCCGGCGTTGACACATCGACCGTAGGGAAGGACGGAATCGTGACCGCGGAGCATGTTGCCGATAGCTGTGTCGAGGGGATCGGGGAAGAGCGCTTCCTGATTCTGCCCCATCCCGTTGTGAGCGACTATATCAAACAGAAGGGCGCCGATCCCGAACGGTGGATTTCCGGCATGCAGCGCTGGCAGGCGATGCTGACCGAACAGGCGTCCTGATCGGTACCTAGCAAAAATGCCCTGACAAAATGGAGTATTGGGGCTCTGCATATTCGCCTCTAGCGTCGCTACAAACGCAACAGGAGAGAGAATCATGGCATTGGTATCAGTCGTGGGTGCAACCGGTCGGCAGGGCCTCGCACAAATACGGCAATTGGCAGCAGCTGGTCACAAGGTTCGTGCCTTGTCACGAAGTGAAACGCCAGATTTGGGCGGTTCCAATGTTGCCGACGAATGCCGGAAGATCGATCTCAGCGATGAATCGACCTGGGTCCCGGCCTTTGAAGGATCGGATGCCGTTTTCTATACCCACCCGCTGCAGGCCCGCGAAGATCGCGCCTCGATGGTGGGCCGGGTAGCGGCTGCAGCCAAGGAAGCGGGTACCGAGCGGTTTGTCTGGAATACATCAAGCTGGATCCCCGAGCGTCCGGGTGATCCGTTCACTTATGGCAATAATACCATCGCGGTGAATGAGATTTTCCGGTCCGGCATGCCGGCCACGGTATTCGGTTCGGTGCTGTTCATGGACAATCTGCTGACCAACTGGGCGCGGCCGTTCATCATCGATGAAAAACGCTATGTCTATCCGCATAATGCGACTCTGGAAGCCAACTGGATCAGTCTCGACGATGTTGGCAAATGTATGGTTGCTGCTATGGACCGCCCCGACTTTGAAGGCTCGTGGCTCAATATTGGTGGACCACAGCGTCTGAAGCCACCCGAAGTCGCCGAGACCTTGTCACGGGTGTTCGGGCATGAAATCAAATATGACCCTTGCACGCCAAAGGAATTCGGCGACTATCTGGTCGAGGCCTTTGGTGATGATGTGCCACCGGAAAATCGCGAGAGCTTCGCTGCCGGGATCACCGCTTTCTACGAATATAACAACAACAATGTCACAAGGCCGTTTGAAGTGGACACAGATTTCATGCAGCAGCGTCTGCCGGAAGTCGAATTCGAGACGCTCGAACAATGGGCTGCGCGGCAGGATTGGTCGGAAGACGCGCACAGGCCGCCAGCGGGCTAGGTCTCCCAAAGATTTTTCAGTATCACACGAATATTTTGGCCTTTGCTCCGACTAGCGGAGCGAAGGCCAAAATCTATGTTCGCAGGTCACAATGGTTGGTGGTTCAGGCGATCATCCGCTCGACGAACCAGTAGGTGGCAATGATCCCGATGCCATAGGCCATGGCGGTTTTGGTGGGGTGCAGCCAGTGGGACTGCAGTTTCTGAATTCCGTATAGTGCCGCCAGAGCCAGAGCGACGATGACCAACTGGCCAATTTCGACGCCAAGGTTGAACGTCAGCAAGGCCAGCGGAACGTCGCCTTCCGGCAAGCCGATTTCGGCAAGCGCGCCGGCAAAGCCGAAGCCGTGGAGCAGGCCGAACAGAAAGGCCACGATCCAGGGAAAGCGTTCCGAGAGCCGCCGGTCATCAGGCTTTGCTTTCACGACTTCAACGGCCAGAAAGATGATCGACAATGCGATAACGGCTTCGACCGGCTGCGATGGCAGCGACAGCAAGCCAAGCGTCGTCCCGACCAATGTGAGGCTGTGTGCGATGGTGAAGGCGGTGACGGTCTTGGCAACGAGCCAGCCACCCTTGAGCAGAAGAACCAAGGCCAGCACGAAGAACAGATGGTCGAAGCCCAGCAAGATATGTTCGAAGCCAAGGATCGTGTAGGTCGCCGCGACATTTGAGATTACTGAGGGCTTGGCCAAGGTGGCGGACGGCTGGTCCGGGGTCAGGCGCACGGTCTGCATGGCGCTGTCCATCGGGGCAATGCGAACCAGCGCATCTGTAGTCGACAGTTCGAGGCCCTTCAGACCGATAGTCCGGCCCTGCACCGATCCGTCGCAGCGCAAGGCCAGTCGAGTGAGAATATTGCTGCCAGAATATTCGCGTTGGCGTTCGCCTTCTATCTTGCAATTCTCCGGGATTATGATTTCACCGCTCTGCCCAAGGCGCGAATTGGTCGATGCTTTCCACAGGAGTGACCATTGGCCCGGCGATTGTTCGGTCATTTCAATATAGGCTGGACGCAGCTCATCGGCGCGCGCGCTGGTCGGACACAAGGCAAGCCCGAAACAGATGGACAGGACGGCGAACCAGCGGTTCATGGGCGGCCAGCCACCGTGATTTCATATTGCGCCCGATAACGGGCGAGCGCTTTTTCTTTCTGTTCGGCCTGTTGGGCCGCATGCCACTCGTTGACTAGCCGCTGCCGGACATCGTCCAGAGCAGCCGCTTTGCCGGGTATCTTCGCGGTGACCTTGACCGCATGGACGCCAAAACCTGATGTGACAGGACCACTCCAGACACCGGTTTCCAGCCCTTCCAATTGTCCGGCGAACTTATCGCCAAACTGGCGGCCTATTTCTTCAATACTGGCTCGTTTTAGAGTAGCGGGCAGGGAAATGGACTGAGCCAATGCAGAAGATGTGGTGCCATTATTCAGTTCATCGATCCGCTTGCGGGCTTCCGCCGCGCTGATCTGGCTCAGATAGATTTGCTCGAAATCAATGAGCGCCGACAGGGCATATTTGCTCGGATTCTTGTCCATCCATTGCTGGAGCATGGTGTCAGTAGGAGCGACATTATCTGCGTCTTGGCCATCGACGAAGCGCATCTTTGTGAAGAGCCGACGCCGGATCATGGGATCATTTTTGTCGAGCCCCAGCCGCAAGGCTTCGCGATAGTAGATTTCTTCGGCAATCTCCTGATCGATCAGGACGTCCAGTTCCTGCTGGGTCGGTGCACGGCGGAAGTTTTGAATCCAGTCCGTCTTTAGCCGGGCGATATCCGTTTCATCGATGCTGATCGCATAATCCGCCGGATCACGGCTACTGCCAGTGGCCCAGAAGAAGACAAAAATCAGGAACGCGCCGCCGAGAAAATGGACCAGCGGTTCTCGAATAAACTTACGCAACATATATCGTGTAACCCATTATGTTCAGCTGCAGCCCGTCGATGTACCACGGATCCTTGTGACGGGCGCCGTGAGCATGGTGGAGCTGGCCTATGTCCTCGGTGTATACCAGATCGGCGAGCTATAGGCGCGTTCCTGCTGAATCTTGATCACCGAATCGGGCAGGGTCAGGCTGAATTTCAGCGCATCATAGACCGGCCAGGTTGGCGTCGGAATTTCCAGCACGCGCACATAATAGAAGGCGTTCTGCGCGGCGTCGAAATCGGGGTCCTGCCAAAAGGTGACCAGTTCTGGTGCGCCTGTTGCATTGTCCCAGGTGCCCTTGGTCAAATCAACCGTATTGGGTACCGCAGTCAATTTGCCGTCGGCTCCAAGCTTGCGCGTATCGGCGTCGCTCCAGCTGACATTATAGATTTTTTCCTGGCTCTTGCCGGTAGCATCGACCCAGCCCTTGATCACCTGGATCCGGTCCAGACTGGCACTCTCCGGGTCCATCAGCGCGCTGATCAGGAATTTCGGCGCTTCGCCGTCGCCGCCCATCAGATCGCCGCCCATCGGAACGCCTTTGGCATAGCCGGTTTTGACCAGATCGGCAGTATCGTCAGTCGAGAAATCAAAGCCGCCGAAGAAACGGACCTGCATCCGCGGGCCGGTGGTTGCATAGACTTCGCGGCGCATCATCGCGTCAAAAATGGCTTCCCGCGTGTTGCTGGTCGCCCAGACCGCGGCATAGCCGCTAGACAGATAGTGCCAGCCGAACCGGCCTTCGCGGGTGCCGAGATTTTGCGGATCGAGGCCGCGCGCCTTGTTATTGGCCTCATTGCCGCTGTGCTTGCCAAAGAAATTATTCTCATCCGCCGTCGCCAGCGAAGTATGGCTGTCGGTTGAACCGATCATGCCGAATTTGAATGGATTGGCGCCGACGGCAAGGGTCAGTTCCAGACCGCGCTTCAGTGCTTCGCGAACATAGCTGCCGCCATAGCTTTCGGGCGGCATATCCCTCGTGCAGCTCAGATTGCATTTGTCCCAGCCGGCAACGCCAAACTCAGCAAATTCATCATTAGGCGACAGAAACGGATGGGTTTCGCTATCGCCCTTGATCTGGGTAACCTCGACGATCGGTTCGCGTAACGCCCGGGTCTTCACATAAGCGGCATCAATCGGACTGCCGTCATATTTGTTCATGGCAAACATACGGCCATTGGAAACATTGCTGTTGTGCGGAATGGCGAGCACTTTGCCGCCGGTGTTTTTCTCATAGGCCGCCATATAGGCCCAGAGCTTTTCCGGGTCCTGCGATCCCAAGGCGCCATAAGGAACGGTATCACCCATTTTCTTCGGACTGTCGCGGAACATGACAACCCGGTGGAGATTGTCGCCATCCGGCATCGATGTATATTCAAAGCCCATGAAGGCAGTGAATTTTCCCGGTTCATTATACTGGTCTACGGTCTCACCATGTTTTTTCCAGAGATCGGTCGTTCGTTCTCTGGATTCTTCCGGATCAGTGAGTGATGCCGGCAATGTACCCTTGGCTGCACCGTCGATGAGTTCCGCCGTAACCCGCAAAGAGCCTTCGTCACTCGCGTTCATCATGTCGTGCCAGCGGAGCAGGAACTTATTGGTGAGCAATGCAATGCGCGGGGCTTCCATGATCGCTTTGGTCGCACCCATTGCGTCGCTATGATCGGCAATTACGAGGAAATCGAGCGGCCGGGACAGCTTGGCCTTGGCGCCTTTGGTGGCAGTGACTTCTTCGCCGCGGGCAAATCTCAGGGCCGTCTCGGCGTCCAGCCTGTTGCCAAAACCGAAAGCATCGATGCTATTGTCGGTGTGGAGATGGGTATCGCCCCAGAATACCTGCTCGGGATATTCGGTGTTGACGACCTTTGCACTCTCGCTGTCATCGCTGTCGATTTTCGAGCAGCCCGATAAAGCCAGAGCAGCCGTACAGGCCGCCCACATTAATGCTTTGCGCATGTTGAATCTCCCATCCCAATGTCGGGAAGCTATCCCTGTCGGGGGTCGGGTGCAATAGGCAGCTGTTTCGGCTAGCCTGACGTAGCGTCAACCAAGCAATCGGCCCAGAAAACTGCGTTCCCGCAATATGGCTTTGGCGGCATTGTGGCCCGGCGCACCGGTGACACCGCCGCCCGGGTGGGTTCCCGAGCCGCACATATAAAGACCCTTGAGCGGCCCTTTATAATCGGCCGCTCCGATCACGGGCCGCGCCGCCCAAAGCTGGTCGAGCGACATGCGACCATGAAATATATCGCCGCCGACCAGACCGAATTTGCGTTCCAGATCGTATGGGGACAGCGCCATCTGCCCCAGAATCAGCTTGCAAAAGCCCGGTGCATGGTCTTCGACAATGTCCAATATCGCTTCCACCGCTGCCTCGCGTTCATCGTCCCAACTGCGGCCATTCGGCAATTGCGGGGCAAATTGCTGACAGAAGAGACTTGCAACATGCTGTCCAGCGGGGGCGAGGCAGTCGTCGACAAGACTGGGGATCAGCATTTCGACAACCGGTTTGCGCGACCAGCCATATTGACGTGCGTCCTGATAGGCCTGGTCCATATAGTCGAGCGACGGCGCCATGATGATCCCGGATTTCAGATGATCTCCGCTCCCCGGCAGGTCGGTGAAATCGGGCAGGCCGTCGAGAGCCAGATTCATCCGGAAACTGCCAGAGCCGCATTGGTAGCCAGCCATCATGCTGCGGAAGTCAGCGGGCAGATCGGCAGGGTTGATTAGGCGATCATAGAGCAGTTTCGGGCCGACATTGGCGATGATTTTCGGAGCACGGATCTGTTCACCCTCCGCGGTGGATATCCCGATTGCGGCGCCTTTTTCGACGAGCAGTTTATCGACCGGTGTTTCAAGGCTGATTTCTACTCCTGCTTCTTTGCAGACATCGGCCATGAGCTGCGTGATCCGGCCCATGCCGCCGATCACATGGCCCCATTGGCCGTGCTTGCCATTAACCTCGCCAAAGACATGGTGGAGCAGGACATAGGCGCTGCCCGGCGTATCAGGACTGGCATAATTGCCGACAATCGCATCAAAGCCGAAAGCCGCCTTGATAGGCGCGCTTTCAAACCACTGGTCAAGCAGCTCGCGTGCGCTCAGTGTGAACAGCTTGATTATTTGATGCTGTTCCAGCGGCGATAGTCGAGCGAACCGGCGGGCGGTCTTGATGCCCGTCAGCATGGCATGGGCCCCGCCTCCGGCATTGGGCGGGATTTCCAGCGCCAGATCGCGCAATATCGCGGCCGCCGACTCCAGCATCTCATAATATTCCGGCAGGCGCGCCGCGTCGGACCTGGAAAAACGTGCTATTTCTTCCTGCGTCGTTTCCAGCGAGCCGCCAATGAGCAAATATTGGCCGTCCCAGAGCGGCAGGAAGTTGCTTTTCGGTCGCTCGATTACCCGGTAGCCGCGTTCAACCAGACCCATGTCGGCGATGATTTTTGGCTGGAGCAGCGAGACCGTGTAGCTGGCCGTGCTGTTGCGGAAACCGGGATGGAATTCTTCGGTCACCGCTGCGCCGCCGATCACATTACGCGCTTCCAATATCCGGACCTTTATTCCGGCGCGGGCAAGATAATAAGCGCAGACCAGACCGTTATGGCCTCCGCCGATGATCAACGCGTCAGGTGAATGTGCGTGCATATGGGGTCAAGGTCTACTGTTGGGCAATCGTAGCAGCAACCTCCAATTGTTGGCGCTGCGACAGTCGAGCATATTTGTGCAAATACAAATGGGATGATAGGACCGAGGAAATTTGTATCGGATAAGGAAGATTTTGAATGAGATATATTTTGCTGACCGCCGCCTCTGCCTTGGCATTGACTACCGTTGCCATCGCGCCTGCAAGCCATGCGCAGACCAGCGAAGTTGCAACCGAGACGAAAGCGGACCTAAACAGTCAATTGTCTGACTTTTTTAAAGATTATGATGATCAGGAACTCGCGCATTCCCCCTTGTCCAAAGCCTATCGCGGTGTTCGGGACGCTGATTATGGCAAATGGGATGATGCGAGCGACGCTGCGGAAATAGCGCAATATGAACGTGGGCAGGCTGCTCTTGCTGAGATGGAAGTAAAATTTGCTCAGGATCAACTGAGCGAAGCGAGCCAGTTGAGCTATCGACTGTTTCAGGCGCGGGCCGAACGATCCAGCAATGCTTTCCCGTTCCGCCGGAATAGTTATATTTTTGACCAGATGAATGGCGCGCAAAGCCAGATTCCGGCTTTCCTGATCAATATTCACCGAGTGTCGAACAAAGCGGATGCAGAAGCCTATGTCAGCCGTCTTGCCGCCGCAGGTCCCTTGATCGAGTCGTTGGTCGTGCAATCAGCGGAGCGAGCGGACGACGGAATCATCGTGCCTGACTGGGTGTTCCCTTATGTGATCGCAGACGCGAAAAATGTTATCAGCGGTGCGCCATTCGGGGAAGGCGACGACTCTCCTATTTTTGCCGATCTGAAGAAGAAAGTGTCGGACCTGGATATTTCCGAAGCGGAAAAATCCGACCTCGTGGCGCGTGGTGGAGCGGCGATGATGAATAGTCTGAAGCCCGCCTATGAGAAATTGATCGCCGAGATGGAGCGTCAGCAAGCGACGGCCGTGGATGGCGATGGTATCTGGCGCTTCAACGATGGTGAGGCATATTATGCCGAGCGATTGAACAATTATACCACCACCGATCTGACTGCGGATGAGGTTCACCAAATCGGTCTGGATAATGTGGACCGGATTCACGGACTGATGCGCAAGATCATGGCTGATGTGGGCTTTGAAGGCAGTCTGCAGGAATTCTTCAAGCATTTGCGGACCAGCGACGAATTTTATTATGATACGCGCGAAGCCTATCTTGCCGATGTCGATAGCAAGCTGGCGGCGATGACAGCCAAGCTGCCCGAATTTTTCAATACTTTGCCAAAAGCGCCACTGGTGATCAAACCGGTCGAGGCATTTCGCGAAAAATCTGCAGGCAAGGCCTTTTACAATGGACCGGCCCCGGATGGCTCGCGCCCCGGAACCTATTATGTAAACCTCTATAATTTGCAGAGCATGTCGAAGACGGAACTGGAAGCGCTGGCTTATCATGAAGGTTTGCCGGGTCATCATCTGCAACGATCGATCCAGACCGATCTTGGCGATTTGCCTCCGTTCCGCAGATTTGGCGGATGGACCGCCTATACCGAAGGTTGGGGACTTTATTCGGAAGAGCTCGGCAAGGATATGGGCTTTTATGAGGATCCCTATAGCGATTTTGGTCGGCTCGGGATGGAATTATGGCGGGCTTGCCGGCTGGTTGTCGACACCGGCATTCACCACAAGCGCTGGAGCCGCGAAGAGGCGATTCAATATCTGACGGACAA
>TARA_R110000824_G_scaffold401744_1_pt1 | contig 55676 bp, 52 predicted proteins | sample TARA_R110000824 | Tara Oceans TARA_R110000824 (sample SAMEA4397747) | marine metagenome | biome: Polar Biome; feature: [MES] marine water layer (ENVO:01000295) within the mesopelagic zone...; material: water (ENVO:00002006), including particulate matter (ENVO:01000060) such...
AAAGCACACTGTGTTTTGCAGAGGAATCCCCAAGGGGAGGGTGGGAAAAAAGAGGCACGGGCACGCCGGCATCTAGCGCCGGCCGATGCCCTCCAGCAGCGCGGTGACGATGGCGTCCTGGCGCGGGGCGCGGGTGCGGGCGTCGCGCAGGGGGACGAAATTGCCGTCGAGCCGCAACGAGATATAGCCATGCACCATCGACCAGAGCGCGACGGCGCGGCTGTCGGCGGCGACGCTTGACGGGCCGTCCTCGGACAATTCGGCAACGAGCCGGTCGTAGATCGCATCCATCGCCTGCTGCAGCCCGGCATCGGCATCGTCGAGGCTGTCGCGCCGCCACAGGAGCCGGTAGCGATGGGGATGGCGCAGGCCGAAGGCGATCATCGTGTCGGCGAAGACCCGGAGCCGCGCCTCGCGCCCGCCAGGCGCCGCTGCAAGTTTTCGGGCGATGCGGCCGGCCAGCGCCGCAAAAATGCCGGCCGCCAGCGCCGTCAGCAGCGCCTTGCGGTCGCGGAAATGATTGGCGGGCGCGGCATGCGTGACGCCGGCCGCCCGCGCCACGGCGCGGATGGTGACGGCATCGACGCCGTCCGCATCGAGGATCGCCAGCGCCGCCTCGAGCAGCCCGGCGCGCAGATTGCCGTGATGATAGGCCGGCGCCGCTTTCGGTTCTTTCATGTTGACACTGTCCATATCGCCTGTAAATTGACGCCGTCAATATACCGCCATCCGCCATCAAGGGAAGGGACGCCCCGCATGACCGCCCGCGTACTCGCAACCATCGGCCTGCTGGTCTTCGGCCTGCTGATCCCCGTTCTCGAGGTCAACGACACGCATGTCTTCAACATGGACTGGCCGCAGCATGCGCGCTTCCACAATGTCTGGCAGCTGCTGACCAATACGGGCCTGGCGGCGCTCGGCCTGTGGCTGGTCTGGGTGCGCGGGCAGATCGGGCTTGCCGCCGCGATCGGCGGCTGGGTGATGGCCAGCGTCGTCATCGCGCATGGGCTGGGACCGGTCTATGACGGTTCTGTGACCTATGAAGGCGGCACCGAGCTGGCGCTGGCAGGCCTGCCCTTCGGCGTCGTCGTGCCGCTGGTCGCCGTGCTGCTGTTTGCGGCCGCGGCGTGGCGCGACCGCCGGGCGCGCTAGCGCAATCGCGCCTCCAGCAGCCGGCGCAATTCGGCAAGCTCAACCCGCATCGCGCGCACATCTTGCGCCGTCGCCTCGCGCTCGGCATGGGCCCGGCGTTCGATGGCGGCGCGTTCCTCGCGGGCCGCGCGGTCGCGTTCGTCCTGGGCGCGGTTGTGTTCCTCCTCATGCAGCGCCTGCATCGAATTGACGATGATGGCGATGAAGAGGTTGAGCACCATGAAGCTGGTCAGCACGATGAAGGGAACGAAGAAGATCCAGGCATAGGGGTAGACTTCCATCACCGGCCGGACGATGCCCATCGACCAGCTTTCCAGCGTCATGATCTGGAACAGCGAATACATCGAGCCGCCGATCGTGCCGAACCAGTCGGGGAAGCTCTGGCCGAAAAGCTTGGTCGAAAGAACGGCACCGACATAGAAGACCAGCAGCAGCACCGCGATGATCGAGCCCATGCCGGGCAGCGCGCCGATCAGCGAGGCGATGACCTTGCGCAAGGATGGCACCACCGAGAGCAGGCGCAGCACGCGCAGGATGCGAAGCGCCCGCAGCACCGAGAAGGGGCCGGCCGCCGGCACCAGCGCGATGCCGACAATGACGAAATCGAAGAGGTTCCAGCCGTCGCGGAAGAAGCGCCCGCGCTGCGCAAAGAGCTTCAGCGCGATCTCGACGACGAAGATCGTGAGCGCGATGCGGTCGAGCGCGACGAGGGCGGGCCCGGCCGCCGCCATCGCGACCGCCGAGGTTTCGAGGCCGAGCGTCACCGCATTGACCAGGATCACCGCGGTGACGAAATGCTGGAAGGCCGGCGCCTCGACCAGCGCCGCGACGCGGGCACGCAGACCCGCAGGGTTCGTTCCGGTATCGCTCGTCGTCATGGGGCTTACACCAGATGCTTGACCATGCGGATATGCGACGGCACGCCATGCGAGGCCGCGATCTTCGGCACCGCCGTTTCGGCCAGCCGCTCGAGCCCCATGCGCTCGTAGAAGCGGACCGCCGGGTTGATGCTGGCGACGTCGAGATGGAGCGAGGCGCAGCCTGCTTTTCTGGCGCGCTCGAAGCAGTCGAGAAGCAGCTTCTCGCCGATGCCGCGGCCGCGCGCGTCCGGATGGGCCGAAAGAAAGAGCAGATACCAGGCATCGTCCGGCACTTCGGGGAAGAGCCAGGGGATGTGGCCGGCAACCGTCGGCAGATGCGCCAGCAGTTCGGGGCTGCCCATCTCGGCCATGGCCATCATGCCGGTGCCGAATTCCTCGGCATAGAGCGCCTGCGGAAAGCCCAGCGCGATGCCGGCAAGGCGGCCGTCATGCAGCGCCGCCCTGGCGTGGACATGCGAAAAGGCGCCGCCCTGGCGCAGCCAGAGCGCGGAGGTGATCTTCAGGAAGGCATCGAAATCGCGGTCATAAAGGCAGTCGAAGACATAGGAACCGGTGTCGTAGATCAGTCGCGCCGCCGTTTCGGCCTCGACCGGCTCGGCCTGCGCCAGTGTCACCGTCTCCGCATTGATCGCCGTCATCTGCCGCCCTCCCTCGAAATCAGGGCGCGACACTAGCACGGCCGGAAAATGCGGAAAGACCCAAGATGCCGCGCCGGCCGGGCCAGGGCGCGGGGGAACCGTTGCAGGTTCCCCCGGCTTCCATGGCCGCCTAGGGGTGTGCGTCCGGGTTGACGCCTGAGGCTGCCAAGAAACTCAGCAGCCCTTGCCCTGATAGATCCCGGTCAGCACCTGGCGGCGGATGTCGGCCTGCTGCGCGCGCGCCTCGGCCTGCTGGCGCTGCTGCTCGGTCAGCTGGCCGGCCGCGCCGCCCGCCTGCAAGGCGGTCAGCATGCCGCTGCCGCCGCCCAGATGCAGGCCCAGCGACTGGGCGATGCCGATGCCGGCATTGGTGAGCTGGGCGTTGTTCTGGCTCTGATTGGCTTCGGCCACGACCTGCTCCATGGCGCCGATTTCGGCGCGGATCTCGTCGCAGCTCTTGTTGCCGTCATCGACCTGCGAGGCGGCGATCGGTGCTGCCGACGGCGCCGTGGCGGCCCCCGCCCCCAGCATCGCAGCCTGTGTGCCGGCCCCTGTGGTCTGGCAGCCGGCCAGCAGGACGGAAAGCGCCAGGACGGCGCCCGTGGTTCTGAATGTCATCGGATTTCCCTCCGGAAACGACGCAAGTCCGGCACCCCATGTCCGGTCCTGAACGTCGGGAGAGAGTCCTAGCGGGCAGACTGCCGCGCCTGAATAGCGCAAATGGACCAAAGATGAGGGGCGGTCAGCCGGCCAACGCGTCGTAGAACGGGCCGCGGACATGTTCGAGAAAGAGATGGCCCATGCCGGGGAAGGTCCGCAACTCGGCGACCGGCAGGCCGGTGCGGGCAAGTTGCGCCTGCATCTCCTCGAGCGGGATCACGCCGTCGGCCTCGCCATGCCAGAGCACGACCGGCGCCGCGATACCCGAGAAATCCGGCCGTTCCGCCTGCAGCATCAGCTGCGATTCATGGACCAGGCCCTGCACCGTTTCGCCGACTGCCTCCATCGTCTGGTCGATCAGCGACTCGACCAGATCGGGCATCCGTTCAAGCAGCGCGAAATCGGCCGGCGACTTCTCGAAGAAATGAAAAACCAGCGAGCGCATGAAGGGCCGTGACATCTTGGCCCGCAGGATGAACAGCGTCGAGTCGAGCAGCCATGGATGGCGGCGAAGATTGCTGAAGAAGTAGTTGACCATGCCGGGCCGGCCCTTGCTCGGGCGCGGCGGCTCGAAGCGCGCTGTCGTCAGCACGATACGGCGCACCCGCGGCCCAAGCCGCGCGGCCGCGGCCAGCCCCAGCAACGTGCCGGAGGAATTGGCCGCCAGCACCATGCGTTCGAGCCCGAGCGCATCGGCAAAGGCTTCGAGATCGCGCGCGAAGCTCTCATGCGTCATCTGCGGATCGGGCGTCGAGAGGCCGCAGCCCGGCCGCTCGACGACGACGAGGCGGAGGCCGCGCTGCGCCGCCGCTTCCATTTCGCCCGGCCGCACCAGCGAGCTTGCCAGCGCGCTGCGCAACATCAGCACGGCGGCACCCGAGCGCTGCCCGTACTCGCGGTAGCAGAGACGGCGGCCGTCGCCCAGCGTCACGAAGCGGCGCGGCACGGTGCCCGGATGCGAGGCCGGCAGCGCCGGGTCGAGCCGCGGCGGCGGTTCGGTCTGGATGACGGCGGCAAGCTGCGACAATTCGGTCAGATGACGGATCAAGTCGCTCTGCCGGTTGACGCCGAGTTTCTCGAACACGCCCTTGATCTGGTTGCGCGCGGTGTTGACCGCAATGTTGAGATCGGCCGCCGCTTCCTTCAGCGACCGCCCCTCCTTCAGCCGCGCCGCCAGCCGCGCCTCGGCCGGCGTCAGACCGAAAGTCTCGCGATACATGCGCGCCGCATCGGCCGCCGCCGCGCGATCGGGCGCGACGAAGACCAGCGCATTCGGCCGCGCCGCAGCGGCCAGACCGAGCCGGCGGCGCAGCACTTCGGGCAACTGGGCTTCGGCAACGAGATAACCGAAGACCGCTTCCTCGCCGGTGTCCGAAACCAGGCGCAGCAGCGCCGGGCCGTCGCCCGCCCTGCCCTGTTCGATTGCCGCCGCCAGCGCCCGGAAACGCGCCGCGTTTTCGGGATCGGTGAAGGAAAGCCGGGTGCCCGGTTCGAGCCGGCCGCAACAGGGCGCCAGCATCGCAGCGGCCGCCGTCGAAATGTCGAGGATGCGCCGGTCGCGCCCGACCACCATGTGGCAATAGACCGGCGCCGGTTCGCCCGGCGCCTCGTGCAGGCGCTGCGCCAGCATTTCGGCGCGCGCCATGTGCTGGCGCACGCCCTCGACCAGCGCGCGCATCTCGCCATCGTCATCGGCATCGAGATGCGCCAGCAGGCGCGTCATCTCTTCCCAGTTTTCGGGATCGGTCGCATAGGCATAGATGGCGTCGAGCGCCATGGCGAGGTCGGGCGCGGGATCGCGCCGCCGCTGATCATCCGCCGCCGCTTTTGGCTGCGAAAGACTGTCGGTTCCCAACCCGGACTCGCGCACACGTCACCCCTGACGGATTGCCCGAACGTACCATCGTGCAGGCGGCAGCCAGTCTAGGCCAGTTCCGGCATCAGGGGGAACCGGAATCGATAATTAATTGAATGCCTTAACGCAGCGCGGGCGGGCCACGGCGCGCCTCAGACCATGCCCAGCGCGCTGAGATAGAGTTCGAGGATCGCTTCCTGCTCCTGCCGCTCGGCCTTGTCCTGCTTGCGGATGCGCACGACCTGACGCAGCGTCTTGGTGTCGAAGCCGTTACCCTTGGCCTCGGCATAGACTTCCTTGATGTCGTTGGCGAGCGCGGCCTTTTCCTCTTCGAGCCGTTCGATGCGCTCGACGATGGAGCGCAACTGGTCGCGCGCGACGCCGTTGCTGCTCGCCGGTGTATTGCCGTCCGCCATGATGCGCCGCTCCGTTCGGGTGCCGAAAAATTGAAGGACGCGACCCTATCCGCGCACGCACGCGCGGGCAATATCGCAGCCCAAGAAAGCTGTGGATAGTCGCTGCAGGCCCCGTCAGCCGTGCGATTTCTTCTGCGCCGCCGCAAAGGCCGCGAGCTGTTCGGGCGTCGCGTCGCGCTGATGCCTGGCTTTCCAGGCCTCGAACGGTTCGCCATAAACAATCTCGCGCGCCGCCTCCCGCGTCAGCGACAGGCCTTTCGCTTCGGCCGCTTCGCGATACCAGTCGGCCAGACAATTGCGGCAGAAACCGGCGCCGATCATCAGATCGATATTCTGCACGTCGCTGCGCTGGCGCAGATGATCGAGCAGGCGCCGGAACGCCGCCGCTTCGAGTTCGGTTCTGGTCGCCTGATCCATGATGCTCTCCCTCGCCGGCTTCATCCGCCCGATATAGGTACGACCGGACCCGTATGCGAACCGAAATGACGGATTTCACGCAATCCCGGCGCATCGGCAAGGCCGCGCAGCAGCCGCGCATAGCGTTCGGCCCATTCGATCTGGCCGGCATCGCTCCCGATCAGGTCCTGGCGGATCTCGATCAGTGCATGCGGCAACCCGCGCGCCGTGCCGTGACGATAGAGGCAGTCGTTCTTGAGGCGCCCGGTATAGGGTGCATTGTCGCCGACGACGAGACCGGGTTCGGCGCGCAAGGCGGCCAGCAGCGGCGCCGCCAGCCGGTCGTCGCGATCCCAGAGAATGCCGGTATGCCAGGGCCGGGCGCGGCCGCGCCAGGCCGGGGTGAAACTGTGTACCGACAGGATCAGCGGCACGACACCCGCCGCCTGCGCGCGCCCGAGCGCCGTAGCGATCGCCGCATGATAGGGCGCATGGAAGCGCGCCAGACGATGGGCGAATTCGCCCGCATCGCGAAAGGGATCGATATCGCGATTGCCCGGCACGACGGCGCCGTCCGACAGTTTCATCACGATGGTCGGGTCGTCTTCGCCGCGGTTGAGATCGACGAGAAGACGCGAGAAGCGCGCCAGCACCGCCGGCGCGCCGAGAAGACGCGCGAGATGCCGCGCCACCCCCGCCGCACCGATGTCCCAGGCGATGTGACGGGCGAATTCGGCCACCGGCAGCCCCAGCGTGCCATAACCCCGCGGCAGCGCGTTCGCGGCATGGTCGCAGATCACCAGAAAGCCCGGGTCGCCTTGCGGATCGACAAGTTCGAAAGGAGAAAGCGCGTCGGCGGCCGGCGCAGCGAGTGGCAAATCATTCATCGGCACACTATACCGGAGACGGGGATGCCGGAGAACGGGCTGGCCATGACGCGCGCCTATGACCAAATGCGAGTCCGCCTGCGCCGCCTTTACGAGGCGGCGGTCGAGGCCGCGATGCCGGTGCGGTGCCTGCCGCCGCATCTGCCCGACCCGCCCGCACCCGACAAGGGCCGTCTGGTCGTCTTCGCGATTGGCAAGGCGGCGGCCGCAATGGCGGCAACGGCCGAGGATCACTACGACCGCCACTTTCCGGGCACGCATATCGAGGGCGTGGCGCTGACGCGTTACGGCCATGCCCGCCCGACGCGCCATGTGGAGGTGGTGGAGGCGGCCCATCCGGTGCCCGATGCCGCCGGTGCGGCGGCCAGCAAGCGGCTGATGCGCATGGCCGAATGGCTCGGGCCCCACGACCTCGCGCTGGTGCTGCTTTCGGGCGGCGGTTCGGCCCTGACCGCACTGCCGCTCCCGGGCCTGACACTGGCCGACGAGCAGAAGCTGACCCGCGCGCTGCTGGCCTCGGGCCTGCCTATCGGCGATATCAATTGCGTGCGCAAGCATGTCAGCCGCATCAAGGGCGGACGGCTCGCCGCGGCGATCCATCCGGCGCGATCGGTGACGCTGGCGATTTCGGATGTCGCCGGCGACGATCCTTCGACCATCGCCTCGGGACCGACTGTGCCCGACACGACCGCGAAGGCGCGCGCACTGGCGATTCTCGATGCGCTCGACGCCGATCTGCCGCCCCATATCCGGGCCGCCATCGAAGCCGCGCCTGAAACGCCGAAGCCGGGCAACGCCTGTTTCGAACGCGCCGCCTACCGGCTGGTCGCCAGCGGTTCCGAATCGCTGATCGCGGCCGCGAAGCGCGCGCGCAGCGAAGGCTACGACACGCTGGTGCTGGGCGACGATATCGAGGGCGAGGCGCGCCATCTCGCACGCCAGCATGCCGGCCTTGCCCGCATGGCACAGGCCGATGGTCATCGCCTCGCCATCATTTCGGGCGGCGAGGCGAACGTCACCTTCACCGATGCTGCGGCGGCCGGCAAAGGCGGGCCGGGACAGGAATATGCGCTGGCACTGCTGCTCGACTTCAAGGGCGCGCCCGGGATCGCGGCGCTGGCCGGCGACACCGACGGCATCGACGGCGGCGCGGGCGCGGCCGACGATCCGGCCGGCGCCTTCGTACTACCCGACAGTTACGCACGGGCGGAAGCACTGGGCCTCGATCTCCCGGCCGCCCTTGCGGCGCATGACAGCAGCCCGGTTTTTGCCGCGCTCGACGACCTGCTGGTGACCGGACCGAGTTACACGAATGTCAACGACTTCCGGGTCATATTGGTCGACAATGCCCCGCCCGAAAAGGAAAGCCCGCCTTGATTCGCCGCCGCAACGTCAAGATCATCGCCACACTCGGTCCCGCCTCCGATACACTGCAGCAGATTCGCGCGCTGGCGGATGCCGGCGCCGATGTGTTCCGCCTCAACATGAGCCATCTCGACCATGCCGGTCTGAAGCGTCTGCACGCGGCGGTGCGCGCGGTCGAGGCCGAGATCGGCCGGCCGGTCGGCATCCTGGTCGACCTGCAGGGGCCGAAGCTGCGCATCGGCGCGATCAAGGGTGATGGCGCTGCGCTGGAACCGGGCGACCGCTTCCGTCTCGACATGGACAAGGCGCCCGGCGGCGCGACACGCGCCCCACTGCCGCATCCCGAAATCTTCGCTGCGCTGGCCGTCGGCGACATGCTGCTGCTCGATGACGGCCGCATCCGGCTGCGCGTGGTCAGCCATGGCGACGGCTTTGCCGAAGCCGAAGTGCTGGTCGGCGGCACATTGACCAGCCGCAAGGGCATCAGCCTGCCCGATACGCTGCTGCCGGTGAAGGCGATGACCGAAAAGGACCGGCGCGACCTCGACGCGGCACTCGAACTCGGCATCGACTGGGTGGCCCTCTCCTTCGTGCAACGCGCCGACGATGTCGCCGAAGTGCGCAAGATCGCCCGCGGCCGCGCTGCCGTGCTGGCCAAGATCGAAAAGCCCAAGGCGCTCGAGCATCTCGGCGAAATCATCGACATTGCCGACGCGATCATGGTGGCGCGCGGCGATCTCGGTGTCGAACTGCCACTCGAGCAGGTGCCCGGCTGGCAGAAGCGCCTGATCCGCGCCGCCCGCCGTGCCGGCAAGCCCGTGGTCGTCGCGACCCAGATGCTGGAATCAATGATCTCGTCGCCGGTGCCGACCCGCGCCGAAGTGTCGGACGTCGCCACCGCCGTTTTCGAGGGCGCCGATGCGATCATGCTGTCGGCCGAGTCGGCGGCCGGCGAATTTCCGGTCGAAGCCGTTCGCATGATGAACCGCGTCGCCCAATCGGTCGAAGCCGACCCGACCTATCCCGGCATCATCTATGCCCAGCGCACCGAGCCCGAGGCCACCGGTGCCGACGCAATCAGCGCGGCCGCCCATTCGGTTGCCGACACGCTGAAGGCGGCCGCCATCGTCTGCTGGACCAATTCGGGCTCGACCGGCCTGCGCGCCGCACGCGAGCGGCCGCTGCTGCCGATCATCGTGCTGACGCCGGTCACAGCCACCGCACGCCGCCTGGCGCTTGTCTGGGGTCTGCATTGCGTCGTGACCGAGGATGCGCGCGATCTCGAGGACCTCTCGGACCGTGCCGGCCGCATCGCCTTTTCCGAAGGCTTCGCCCAGCCCGGCCAGCGCATCGTCGTGACGGCAGGCGTACCGCTTGGCACGCCCGGCGCGACCAATATGCTGCGTGTTTCCTATGTCGGGCGTCAGCGCGGCGATTGAAGATTCACGCCCGCATCTGCCGCTCGACACGGCCATCTTCGTGCACCGTCACCATGCCGTCGAAAGGCCGCTCGCCGCGGGCCAGCCGCAACACCGCATCGACCACGATGTCGCGCCGTGTGTGATGCGGCATGTGGCCCGCGCCTTTCAGTTTGATCAGTTCGGAACCCGCGACCGCGTTGTGAAACGCATAGGAATGAATTTTCGGCGACACCGTGTAGTCGGCATTGCCGGTGACGACAATGGCCGGCACGGCGATCTCCGCATAGTGACGGCTCTGCAAAGCCAGATGCGCCTTCAACCCTGCTGTGTCGGCGCTGTTGGCGCGGAAATGTGACGGGCGGAACAGCAGCGGCAGGCCGATCGTCTCGGCATAACCTTCGGGCGCCCTGTCGGGATGGAAATTTCCCTTGACGCCGGCTGCCGCCATCAGATGCCCGCCGGGAACCGTCAGTGTGCGAACAAAAAGGCTCCCGAGAAACGGCGTGGCAACAACCTTGTGATACCAGGCGACATCGCCGGGCCAGGGATAGAGCGCGCCCGAAAGCAGCAGCACGCCCGAAATCTCGTCAGGATAGTGTCGTGCCCAGGCCGCCGCAACCGCAGCACCCCAGCTGTGCCCCAGCACGACGGGTCGCTCGATGCCGAGTTGTCGCATCGCCTCGCGAATGACGCGCGCCTGCGCGACCGGACCGGAAATTCCGGGATGGCGGCCCCGCGTGCTCCAGCCATGTCCCGGCCGGTCGACGGCGATGACGCGCGTCTGGCGTTCGAGCGCCGGCACGAGGCTCGTTATCATGTCGCGCAGATTGCCGCTGGCGCCATGAATGAGAACGACGGGCGCGACACCCGGACGTTCCGAACCGCGATCGACATAATGAAGCCGAACCGGCGCGAATTCGGCGCCGGTCTCGACGAAACCGCCTTCCGGCGGAAAGGCACGCGCCGCACGCACGGCAACGACCGCCGACCAGATTGCGAGACTGCCGATAAAGGCCGCAAGAAGCAGGAACAGAACCATCGTCAGATGCCGCGCCCCTCAACCTCAAGTTCGAGCGGCGCGATGCGCTCGCCGATATTCTCCAGCCAGGGATTGAGCGCCAATGCGCGGCGAAACGCCTCCAGCGCCCCCTTCTTGTCGCCAAGTTCCTCCAGAATGATGCCGAACCCGGCCATCGCCTGATAGTGGCGGGGCTCGAGGCGCAACACCTGTTCGATGTCGCGCAGCGCCTGGGCATAGTCCTCGCGGATGTAATGGACCGCCGCCCGCTTGTCCCAGCCTTCGGCAAAGTCCGGCGCCAGCGTCACCACCTCGTCGAAATAGAAATAGGCGCGATCGAAATCGTCCTCGCGCAGGGCATCGAAACCGCGTGTCATCAGCAGGTCGATGCTGGGACTGCCGGAATCGAGCCAGATGGCGCGGATGGCCTCCTCGAAGGCGCGAGCCTCGCTGGCGCTTCCGGCCGCAGCCAGACGTTCGAACAGAACGTCGAGCATTTCCTCACGCGCCACCGCTGCATCATCGCCGTTGGCCGCGGCGCCCGGCAGGGCCTCCGGCAGACCGGTTTCGGCATGCAACCCGGCAGGCATGACCAGCAGCGCGCCCAGCAGAAGAGCAAACAGAGCGCGCCTCATGGCTGCTCCCTCAACTGTTGATGTCGGTCCGGACGCAACCATCGAACTCTGTGATGAAATCGGCACCGAAAACCGATGACGGTGTCTGGAAGCCGGGCTTCGCGTCGCCGGCCAGCACCCGGCGCACGATCTCGAGACTGGTCATGGCGGTCAGCGTGTAGCCCTCCGGCGTCCGGAGGCGCGACACCGCCTTCTCGCCCGCCGCATTGACCGCTTCGCCATAGAGCACCGAATAGCCCTGCTGGCGCTCGGCGTCGGTCGGCCCTTCGGGGAGCTGTTCGATCCGCTTCTTCAAGGCCCGCTGCGCCGGGCCGAGGCTCATCAGCCAGCGCATCAGGCCGCCCATTTTCGCCATCTGCTCGAATTGCGGATTGCTCTCGAAATAGACGGTGATGTCGGGAATATGCGTCGAATGCCAGGCCGTCGAGACATCGCCCCAGCCGATCGCGATCGCGGGCTTCGCGCCGCTGCCGAAATCGATCTCGCGGCGCGGCACCTTGCGGACGCTGACGATATGGCCTTCGCGGCGGACGCGCGTCCCCTTGCCGATGCTTTCGACACCGGTCTTGGCCGTGCCATGCGACATCTGCCCGAGCCCCGAAATACCGAGCGTCAGCTCGCTGGCGTCGGGCATGCGGCGCTTCATATGCGCGGCCAGACAATCGCTCGGCACCACATCGAAGCCGACCCCGGGCATCATCATGATCTTCGCGCTCTGCGCCTCGGCATCGCGCGCCGCACAGGCCTCGAAGACGTCGATCTCGCCGGTGATGTCGAGATAGTGCGTTCCGGTGCGCATGCAGGCGTCGACCATCGGCCGCGAGGTCTGCGAAAAGGGCCCGGCGATATGCAGCACGACATCGACCTGGGCGAGGCCGGCATCGAGCGCGGCCTCGTCGTCGAGCGAAATGGCCTGGTATTCGAAACCATGCTGTGCGGCAATCGACTTCAGCCGCGCCTCGTTGCGGCCCGCCAGAAGCGGCTTCAGGCCCAGCGCCTTCGCCGTGCGTGCAACAAGCTTGCCGGTATAGCCCGTCGCCCCGTAGATCATAAACCGGTCGCTCATCCCGCCTGCCTCCGCGTGGCCGTGTACGGGCCCACACTATAGCGCCCGGAGCGGGGGCGGAACCCGGCAGTCCGGCTCAAACCGGAGAAACAAGGCCGTGACGCCGCAATTCACCGTCCAGGGCCTCGGCATGCATGAATTGATGCACGGCAAAGCCAAGCCCGGCGGCGGTGGCCACATTGGCCTGGGAGTCGTCGACAAAGAGCGTTCGCACCGGATCGAGCCCGGTTCGCGCGATCAGGATCCGGTAGATTCGGGGATCGGGCTTGATGACCCCCTCATTGCCCGACACTACAGCCGCATCGAACAGGCCGAGTTCCGGAAACCGCGCAGCCAGCGCCGGGAAAACCGGCCCCGGCATGTTGGTGAGGCCGTGAACGGTGCGGCCCTCCCGCTTCAGCCGGCGCAGCAGCGCCGCCGTGCCGGGAACGCGGTCGGGCACCATCTCGAGATAGCGATCGCCCCAGAGATCGATCAGACCGGCATGTTGCGGGTACCGGGTCTTCAGCCGTGCGGCGTTTTCGGCAAAGGACACGCCCCGGTCATGCTCGACATGCCAGTCCATCGTGCAGATATGGGCGAGAAAATGCTCCATCTCGGCTTCGTCGGCGAAGATGCCGCGATAGAGATGCCGCGGATCCCACTGGACCAGCACGTTGCCGATGTCGAAAACGACCGTATCGATGCGGTTCATCGGACGGCCTCAACGAACAAGGCCGCGCTCGGGGAGCGCGGCCTGTTGAATTCGTCGCCGAAGCGCATGGAACCGGAACTCAGCCCTGGCGAGCCTTGAAGCGGCGATTGGTCTTGTTGATGATGTAGACGCGACCCTTGCGGCGCACGAGACGATTGTCACGGTGCCGATTCCGGAGCGATCTCAAGGAGTTACGGATTTTCATGACTCTACCTCGGATCGGGCCATCCAGCGGGCGACCGATGACGCCCTGCCTCCGGCCCGATGCCGGAAAATGCCCTTTAAGTTGGCGCGGAACCTAAGCGGCGGAACCCGGCCTGTCAACCGGCCCGCGCGGCCAATTTGTCCCGCTTCCGCCCCCCTTTTCGGCGCCGGCAATTCGGGCTAGACCATGGCCCGACCGAAACATGGCGCAGCCGTCATTTTTGGTCCGAAATCCAGCCTTTGACGGACAGTATGATGGCGTATGACAAGCCCCGGGACGACCATTCGGCCGAAAAGGCCGATTATCTGAAGGAACCGGCCACGCGGACGATTCCCGACCAGGACGTGATCCGCCACCAGCCGCAATGGTTTCGCGCGGCCCTGGCCCATGCGCCCGAGAGCCGCCGCCTGACCGTCGACGGTGCCGAAATTCACTATCTGCGCTGGGGCCCGGAAAACCGGGACGACGACCCTGAGCGGCCAGGCCTGCTGTTCGTACATGGCAATGGCGCGCATGCGCACTGGTTCGCTTTCATCGCACCGCTGCTGGCCATGCATTACAACGTCGCCTCGATGGATCTCGGCGGCATGGGCGACAGCGACTGGCGCCTGGCCTATTCGCGCGACAGCTTTGCCCGCGAGATCGGCGAGGTGGCGCTGGCCGCCGGGCTCGGTCCGAAGCCGGTCATCGTCGGCCATTCCTTCGGCGCCTTCGTTTCGCTGATCGCCGCCAAACACTATGGCGAGAAGCTGGGTGGTCTCATCCTTTGCGATTTCACCATCCGTCCGCCGGGCGAACGGCGGGAATGGTTCCTCGACGGGCCGGAGCGCAAGCCGACCCGCATCTACCCCGATCTCGAAACGGCGAAGGCACGTTTCCGCCTGGCGCCGCTGCAGCCCTGCGGCAACGGCTTCATCCTCGACTACATCGGGCCGCTGAGCCTGCGCGAAGTATCCAAAGGCGAGACGCGCGGCAGACGGACCTTTGAGGAGACCGGCTGGACCTGGAAGTTCGATCCGACGATCTTCAACGGTCTTGCCATGGGTAGCGATCACGCCGAAATCTACAGGAATCTCGCCTGCCGCGGCGCGACCATGTTCGGTCTCGACAGCAAGGATTACGAACCGGGCCAGATCGACTTCCTGCGCCAGCTCGCACCGGACAAACCGGTCTTCACCATCCCCGGCGCACAGCATCACATCATGCTCGACCAGCCGCATGCCTTTGCGGCGGCTGTCGGCGCGGTGATGGCCCAATGGCACGCCGAGGGTGCACTCGAATAAAACCGGGGCGCGCCGAGGCACGACCGGTCTAGACTTGCATGATGGGACAGGGACTTTCGCTCACCGTGACGCTGATCGTGCTGGCACTGAGCCTCGCCGGCGCGGGCGGGCTTGTCTGGCTGGAGAAACGGCCCGTCGAACCGGGCCGGATACGTCTGTTTCCAACCACACCGCTGATCTTCATTGCGCTGCTCGTCGCCGTCGTGATGATCGTGCATCTGCTGACACTGATGGGAGCCGAAACCGGAAGCGGACGACGGCCTTTCTGACCCGCCGGCACTAGTGCAATCCGATTTCCTCGTCCTCCTCCTCGAACCCGCCATCGGTTTCGCGCAGGTTCTTCAGCACGGGATGGAAGAGTGCGAAGAGCAGCACCAGCGCCGACAGCGCCATGCCCAGCATGAACGGTGCGGAGTGCATGTAGTAGAAGAGCGGAATGCCGATCGCTGGATTGAGGATATGCCCGGTCGCCGCCGTCGAGCCGATCAGACCGGCCACGGCGCCCTGATCCTTCAGCGACACCGACAGCGATGCGCCAGCCGAAAGTCCGGCACGCAGGAAGCCGAAACCGAGGCCGGCCAGCGCCAGCGCCGACACCAGCACGCCATAGGAACCCCCGAAGACCAGCATGGCGAAGGAAACGATCATCGTGATCGCCCCCCAGCGCAGCAGGAACGGGACGGAAAGATCGAACCGCTGGATCAGGCCGAGTTGCGCAATCAGTGTGGCCATCGCCATCGCCATCATGCCGACGCTGACCAGCTGCGTCGCTGCCGATCCCTTCATGTCGAGTTCGGCCATCAGATAGAAGGCGAAGAGCTGCATCATGATCGACTGGCTGAGACTGAGGACGACGCCCGTTGCCAGCCAGGGCCGGACATTGGGTGCGGACCATTTGAGTTCGGCGCGCTTTTCCTGCTTCTCGCCGAGCATCTTTTTCGGCCGCGTGCGCTCCGGCAGCAGAATCCAGATCGCGATACCGCTGATGAAGGCGAGCGCGCCGACCGCAAAGAAGGGCGCGAGAATGTGGATTTCGGCAAACGCCGCCGCGACGCCGGGACCGACCACCGTGCCGAGACCGAAGGCGGCACCGATCTGCGCGATCGAACCGGCGCGCTCCGCCCGCGTCGTCCGGTCGGCGACATAGGCTTGCGAGGCCGGCATCGAGCCCGAACCAAATATGCCAAAGATTGCCCTGGCACCCATGACCAGCGGAAACATCAGCGCCATCGAGATCCAGGCCCAGTAGCCCGCCAGCAGCACCACGCCGACCAGCGAGGTCGAGATGGCAAAACCGAACACGCCGATCAGGATGACCGGCTTGCGGCCCATGAAGTCGCTGCGCTTGCCCCAGAAGGTGCTGGTGAGAATCCACAGGAATGCCGAAAGCGAGAAGATCATTGTCGTCTCGAACTCGGTCATGCCGAGATCGGCGGCGATCGGCGGCAACACGGCAAAGACCAGTGTCTGACCCATGCCGACCGAGAGCAGGCAGACGAAGAGAATGCCGAAGGCGCGCTGGCGCTCTTTCGGCGTTGTCTTGCGATCGGACGGAGGGGGCGTCGTCTTGCCGTCGTCGGACATCGGGAGAGGCCTTCCGGAGAAACACGCGCCGCCGGGGCGCGGGACCGGCCCTTCCTTTACGTCAAACATGCGCTGACGCCAATGCCCGCCCGCGGAATTGGCCGTGAAAATTTGACAGGCCCAAGCCGCCCGGCGCCTACTTCGCGCAACAGACATTGAAGAACATGGGGAGACACGGGATGGAACTGGGATTCAGCACGAAGGATGCGGCTTTCAGAGACGAGGTCCGGCGCTTTCTGGACGACAAGCTGACACCCGAACTGCGCGCGACCGGCGAGCTGATGACCAGCGTCTATGCCGACTACGAAACCACCATGACCTGGCATAAGGCTCTCTACGAAAAGGGCTGGGTGGCGCCGGCCTGGCCGGTCGAATATGGCGGCTGCGACTGGTCGGTGACGCAGCATTACATTTTCTCCAGCGAGCTGGCCGCCGCCGGCGCGCCGGCGCTCTCGCCGATGGGTCTCGGCATGTGCGGCCCGGTACTGATCGGTTACGGCACGCAGGCGCAGAAGGACTATTATCTGCCGCGCATCCTTTCAGGCGCGGATTTCTGGTGCCAGGGCTATTCGGAGCCGGGCTCGGGCTCGGATCTTGCCAGCCTGCAGATGAGCGCTGTCGAGGACGGCGACGATTTCATCTGCAACGGCCAGAAGATCTGGACGACGCATGCGAACTACGCCAACCGGATCTTCAATCTGGTGCGCACCTCGAAGGAAGACATTCCCCAGCGCGGCATCACCTTCATCCTGATCGACATGGACACGCCCGGCGTCAAGGTCGAGCCGCTGGTGATGCTGTCGGGCGAACACATCCAGAACCAGATTTTCTTCACCGATGTCCGCGTGCCCAAGAGCAATGTCGTCGGCAAGATCGGCGATGGCTGGACGGTGGCGAAATATCTGATGCAGTTCGAGCGCGGCGGCCACGCCTATGCGCCCGGTCTGCACAACCGCCTCGCCCGCATCCGCCGCATGGCCGAAAGCGAAGGCGGCGGCGACGGCACGCGGCTGATCGACGACGCAGAATTCGCGGCGAAACTCGCCGCCGCTGCGGTCGAGATCACCGCACTTGAATTCACCGAGCACCGCATCATGTCGGCGCTGAGCCATGGCCAGGCGCCCGGTGCGGAAAGCTCACTGCTGAAAACGCGCGGCACCGAAGTCAGCCAGCATCTGACCGAACTGGCGGTGGAAGCCGTCGCGCATTACGCCCTGCCCTTCCAGCCCCATGCGACGCGGCCGGGCGGCCCGGTGCCGGGCATGCCGAAGCCGACAGGTAATGAGCAGCCCGTCGGTCCCGACTATTCCTGGCCCGTCACCGCGAAATATCTCAACGACCGCGCCGGTTCGATCTATGCCGGCACCAACGAGATCCAGCGCAACATCATGGCCAAGGCCGTGCTGAGCTTGTGACCGCCGCTCAGCCGTGCACGGCCCGCCAGACGCGCGGGCTGGCCCGGTGGCAACCCCAGAAGGCGCCGCCCAGCAGCAGCAACGTGAGGATCGTCAGGCTTGGCCAGTTCGCCCGCACCTGATCGTGAACGCGATTGATCGTGAGTTGCGCCGTCTGATTGTAGCCCTCCGGCACTTCGAGTACGCCCACGCGTGACGCATAAGCCTCGTATTCCGCCATCATGCCGTCGAACAGCGCGGGCTCGGCCTGCGAAAGATCCCGCGTCTCGCCGGGATCGCGCGCCAGATCGTAGAGATACCAGCGCATGTCGCCATAAGGCGGCGCGTTGCGTACCAGTTTGTAGTCGCCGCGGAAGAGCGCCGCATTGCCGGCCGCCTCGATGCCGACGACATCGCTCGCGCCGCGAACGCGCGTCGCCGCGCCGCGCAGGAGCGGCATCAGCGACCTGCCCGTCATCTCCCTGACTGCCACGCCTTCGAATTCCGGCGTCGCATCGACGCCCGCCAGGTCGAGAATGGTCGGCGCGATGTCGGTGATGTAGCTGAAAGCATCCGTCGCGCCTTTGCGCGCCACGCCGCGCCCGGCAAAGATCAAGGGTACACGCAAGCCGCCCTCGCCCGCCTGCATCTTGAAGAAGGCGCCGGGCGAGGCTGCCGCGTTGGCGAATTCCGGCCCGATGAAGACATAGGAGCCCTTTTCGCCCAGCGTTTCGATGTCGCGGTTGTAGCCGGTCCACCAGAGCCATTGCGCAAAACCCGGCGTCGCCAGCGGGTCGCCGGGCTCGGGCCCGTTGTCCGACAGCACGATGAAAACCGTGTTGTCGTATTGCCCGGTCTCCTTCAGGTAGTCGATCAGCCGCCCGATATGAAAATCCATTGCTTCCAGCATCGCAGCGTTGACGGCCATGCTCTTGGCGAGCATCTGCTTCTCGTCCTCGCTCCGCGCCGCCCAGTCGCGCAGGCCCTCGGGCATCGGCCCGAGTTCCATGTCTGCCGGCAGCAGACCGCGCTCAACGACGGCGCGGAAGCGCGCCGCGCGCAGCGCCTCCCAGCCCGCGTCATAGACGCCGTCGTATTTCTCGACCAATTCGCGCGGCGCCTGCACTGGAATATGGATCGCCTGAAACGCGACATAGGAGAAGAACGGACGCCCCTCGTCCCGGCCCTCTTCCAGATATTCGATCGTCTTGTCGACCAGAAACTCCGACGAATAGAAATCCTCCGGCAGGCCGGCAGGCTTGCCATCCTCGAACCAGGGCGCGTCGTCATAGATCGGCAGATAGGATTTCTTCTCCCAGTTGTCGGCGCCCGACGCATCGAGCGCGAAAGAACGGTCGAAGCCATGCGCCGGCGGCAGCGCGCTCTCGCCATGACCGAGATGCCATTTGCCGGTCATCACGGTCCGGTAGCCGGCCGTGCCGAGACGACTTGCAACGGTGACGACGTCATCGGCCAGCCGGCCGATATAGCCCGGCTGACCGCGATGTTCGAGCGGCGCCGATTCCGGCAGATTGCCGATCCCCGCCAGATGGCTGTCGACGCCGGTCATCAGCATCGCGCGCGACGGCGCGCAGATCGGCGAGGCGTGGAAATTGGAAAAGAGCGTACCCCTGGCCGCCAGCGCGTCGATATTCGGCGTTTCAACCTCGCTGCCATAGGCGCCGAAATCGCTGAAGCCGACATCGTCGGCAAGGATCAGCACAAAATTGGGCCGCGTCTCCTGCGCCTGCGTCCCGCCGGCGAGACCCGCAAGAACCGAAATCCCGGTTACTGCGGCAACGGCTATCCGCTTCATTGGCATCCCCCTCGTCCACAATTCTTCTCTTCTACCGCGTGCGCCATTGCCGGTCGACTGGTGCGACGCCTTCGCCCCCACCCGGCGGCACGGGGGCAGGTCCGGCCGCGCCCACGAGAACGTCCGGCGCACCGCCCAGCGCCGCGTCCACCACGGCACGCGCCGCCGCATCGAGCGCCACATATTCGCGACGCAACTCGGCGAGGCAATGCTGGCGATAGGGGCTGACCGGCACGCGCCACGAAATGCCGTCGCGCACGTAGCGCGCATCTGCCGCGCCGCGCGCAAGCGCCTCTTCATTGGCCGCGAGATAGGAGAGATATCCCGCGACCGCTTCAACGAGCAGCGGCGCGAGATCGCCGGGAATATCCGCCGGCAAGGCGGCCTCGGCGAAATCGGCGGGTGACAGCGCCCAGAGCCGCGCCGTCCAGAGCACCACATGCGGCGCCCGCGTCCGCATGATTGCGGCGGGCGTCGGGTCGCTGGCGAAATGCCGGAACATCGAACCGAAGAAACCGAAATCCGCCTCGACCGGCCGCGCGCCCATCAGAAACGGCCGCCGCGAAAGAATCGCCTCCATCGCATCGAGCGTCGCGAGATAAAGCGCCTCGACCTGCGGTGCCGTTTCTTTCGTCACGCCGTCTTGCGCCAGATAGACGCGGCGTTGACGGCGCAGAATGACCTGGCGCCGGAGCCAGAAGGGCAGTTTCACGTCGCGCAACATCGTGCGCGCGATTTGTGCGCTCATCAGCCGCATGTCGTCGGCGAAGTGCCAGCGATAGTAGAGCGCCGGGCGCCACAACCACTCGTCGCCGAAATCTTCAAGCAGCAGACTGACGAAACGCGCCGCCGGATCGCGCGGGGAAAGCGCCGGCACCGGTATCGCCGCCTCGAAATGCCGGATGATCGCCGTCGTGTCGGTGAGCCAGGTGCCGTCGGGCATTTCGAGCTGCGGCATCTGCGCGACGCCGGTCGCCCGGGCCGCGCGGCGGAAGCGCCCGGTGTCCATTTCTGCAAAACGATAGGCGATGCCCTTGGCACGCAAATAGGCCTCGAGCTTGCCCGTGAAGTAGGAAAGCGTCAGGCCGTGCAGGATGGGCGGTCGGTCGGACATGGCGAGCTTTCGGCCGGGCGCTGATTATGACATTATATATGTCAATATACCGGCACCGTCGCGCCCGGCAAGCCCTTGTGCTACCACTCCCGCCATCGAAATCATATCTTCTCCGGAGCGACCTTCATGCAAGTCGACGACGCGATCAGGGCGCGGAAATCCGTGCGCGCCTTCAAAGCCGACCCCGTGCCGCTTTCGCTGGTGACCGAAATCCTGGAGCTCGCGCGCTACGCGCCGTCCGGCACCAACATCCAGCCCTGGAAGGTACATGTGGTCGCGGGCGAGGTGCGGGCCCGCCTCGAGGCCGAAGTGCTGGCGCATCGCGACACTGACCCCGCCGACAAGGGCGCCGAGTTTCCGCGCACCTCGAAGCGCAAGGAGCCCTACACGACGCGCATGCGCACGCTCGGCAAGGAGATGTACGGGCTGATCGGTATTCCGAAAGGCGACCAGGCGGCCAACTGGCGTCAATGGGGCCGCAACTATCAATTTTTCGACGCGCCGGTGGGCCTCATCTTCACCATCGACAAGGATCTCGATGCGATGAGCTTTCTCGACATCGGGATTTTCATGCAGACGATCATGCTGGCGGCCAAGGCGCGTGGCCTCGATACCTGTTCGCAAGGTGCCTGGAACAATTTCTGGTCAGTGACGCGCCGCGTGCTGAACGTACCCGACGACGAATATATCGTCTGCGGCATGTCATTGGGCTATGCCGACGAATCCGCGCCCGTCAACGCGCTGGTCTCCGAGCGCGAACCGTTGGCAAGCTTCGCGAGCTTTCACGGCTTTGAGTGAGGTTGGGTGAAATCAGAACCGTGGCTGCGGACGGAACGGGCGCACGCTATCGCCGGTGACGGACCGCTGCCCGGCTGGCATCGCATGTCCCGGACCGAAGCCGGCCGATGCCGGAATGAAGATGAAGCGGCGTTCGACGCCGCCATGAAAACCGAAACTCTGCACCTGGCCGGTAATGTCGATCCGCCCGTTGGCGGGCGTCTCGCCGCCGCCTGCCAGTTCTTCATCAGCCCAGGGATCGATCCACTGCACGCGCTCGCCAGCCATCGCCGGGCCGGCAAGGCCCGCGATCAGCACCGCGAACAGAATCCCCGAAAACTGTCTCATACTGATACATATAGACCCTGACGTCGCGGAATCAACAAGGAAAAGGCAAGGAATTCCGCCGCTTTGCCAAATCTCGGCACGCCGCTATCCTCGCCGCCACCGAAATCGAATCCACGCACACAAGGGAGAGTTTCATGGCGGACTACAATCGCCCGCTGCCCCTGCCGACGCCCGAAACGCAGCATTTCTGGGAGGGCACCCGTAACGGCGAACTGCGACTGCAGTGCTGCACCGAGTGCCGCGAAAGCTATTTCCCGCCCCGCCCCTTCTGCCCCGCTTGCGGCTCGCGCGCCGTCGAGACCTACAAGGCAAGCGGCAAGGCGACGCTCTACAGCTACATCATCAATCACCGCCCCCGCCCCGATTTCGGCACCGAGCCGCATTCGATCGCGGTCGTCGAGCTCGCCGAAGGCCCGCGCATGATGACCAACATCGTCGATTGCCCGCAAACGCCGGAAGCCCTCACCCTCGACATGCCCCTCGAAGTCACCTTCGAAAAGGCGAGCGAGGAAATCAGCCTGCCGAAGTTCCGGCCGGCCCAAAAAGCATAGAGAGGGCAGAGCGATGAAACGGAAATCGATCGCCGTTGTCGGCGCCGCCGAAACGACGGAAATGGGCAAGATCCCAGGCACCTCGCAATTGATGCTGCATGCCGATGCCGCATTGAACGCGCTCAAGGATGCCGGCCTCAGCGCAAAAGACATCGACGGCATCGCCACCGCCGGCGACAGCCCCGTCGAGGTCGCGCATTACCTCGGCATCACACCGACATGGGTCGACGGCACCAGCGTCGGCGGCTGCTCCTTCATGCTGCATGTCCGTCATGCGGCGGCCGCCATCAATGAAGGTCTCTGCAACACGGTGCTGATCACCCATGCCGAGTCGGGTCGCTCGCGCATCGGGGCACGCCGCTTCAGCCGCGATCCGGCGAGCCAGCAAGGCCAGTTCGAAGTGCCCTATGGCATCACCAGCCCGCCGACCATGTTCACCATCCCGGCACTGCGCTACATGAAGCAATACGGCGTCACGGAGGAGGACATCGCCCACGTCGCAGTCGTGCAGCGCGAATGGGCGGCAATGAACCCGCGCGCGTCTTTCCACGACCCGATCACGGTCGACGACGTCCTCAATTCGAAGATGATCGCCTGGCCGTTCCGTCTGCTGATGTGCTGCCTGGTAACGGATGGCGGCGGCGCCCTGATCCTGACAAGTGCCGGACGCGCAAGGGACTTCCCGCAGAAGCCGGTCTACATCCTCGGTACCGGCGAAAGCTGCGAAACGCCGATGATCAGCCAGATGGAAGACTTCACGAGTTCGAAGGCCTTCCGCGTCTCCGGCAAGAAGGCATTCGACGAAGCCGGCATCAAGCACAGCGACGTCGATCATCTGATGATCTACGACGCCTTCGCCCATCTGCCGGTCTACGGCCTGGAAGATCTCGGCTTCTGCGACAAGGGCGAGGGCGCTGCCTTCATCCGCGAAGGCAACACGCGGCCGGGCGGCAAGCTACCGCTCAACACCAATGGCGGCGGCCTCTCCTACATGCATTCGGGCATGTACGGCATGTATGCGCTGCAGGAAAGCGTGCGCCAGATGCGGGGCATCGCACCGGCCCAGGTGCCGAACGCGAAAATCTCGATCGCCCACGGCGTCGGCGGCATGTTCGCGGCTTCCGGCACCATCGTCTTTTCGAACGAAGCACCCTGAAAAAGGAGAGGCCGATGGACCTCGCGAAACCGCGTATCGATATCGGCCTCTTCACCAACCACCTCGAACCAATGCTGGATTTCTGGCAGAGCGAGGTCGGTCTGCCGTTCGACCACTTGCTGCCGCTTGGCGGCGGCCTGCAGCAGCATCGCCACGAACTTCTGGGATCGGTGCTGAAGATCAATCATTCGCGCAATGCGTTGCCGTCCGCTGCGCCTTCCGGCTACCGCGAGTTGCTGATTGCGCGTGAGGGACTTCTCGGCCCGAAGCGCCTGATCGACCCGGACGGCAATCGCGTGACGCTGGTGCCGCCGGGCGCCCACGGCATCGAGCGCATCGGCCTCCGCCTTGCCGTGCGCGATGCGGCGGCACATCGCCGTTTCTACGCTGTGTCGCTCGGTCTGCCGGACGTACCCGAACGCGGTGGCGACAGTTTCCTCTGCGGTGACAGCGTGATCCTGTTCGATGAAGCACCCGACGCACATGACGGCGCGCCGCTCGAAGGCCGGGGGTTTCGCTACATCACGATACAGGTACGGCGGGTCGACGACGAACATGCCGGCATTCTGACCCGCGGCGGCCGCGAAGGGCAGCCGCCACGCACGCTCGGAAAGGTCGCACGCATCTCCTTCATACGCGACCCCGACGGCAACTGGATCGAGATGTCGCAGCGCGCCTCTCTGACCGGCGCGCTGGACTGAAGCTCCTACCGCCGCACGATACGACGCCGCATTTCTTCGGGCAGAAACATGTTGTCGGTGATGTCGTCGGCGTTGAAATTGATGCCCTCTTCCTCGTTCTTGAGATTCTGGATCACATAGCGCCCCTCGACGAGATCATAGACGACATCGGACGCATTGAAGCAGGTCGGAACATCATAGTACTGGATGAGGTGAGCCTCCTGCACGCGCCACAGCCCGCCGCGCGCGTCATAGAGTTCGCCACCCAGCATGTTGTACCCATCCTCGTCGAAATAGGCTGTCCGGCGCTGATAGATGTGCCGCTGGCTGGGTTTCAGCGTCGCCTCGACGGCCCAGACGCGGTGCTTCTCGTAGCGCACCAGATCCTGATCGATATGTCCTGGCTGAATGATCTCTGCATATTTGTAGGAAGGCGAACTCAACTTGTAGGAATTGTAGGCGACGTATCGTTCCTCGCGACCGCGCACGGTCCAGTCGAAACGATCAAGCGGCCCGCTGAAGACGTCGAAACTGTCGGCCGTCGACATGGCATCGGAATAGATCTGCGGCGTGTCATAGGCGATGGCACTTGTGCGCTGTACTCGCGGCGTGGAATTGCTGAGACCGACCGTATATTGCCATGAGCGGCGGTCGCCCTTTGCCGGATCGACGACTTCATGCACCAGCAGAAGCTGGCCTGCGCGCCGCGCCGGCGCGATCGTCTCCTGCAGATAGCGGAATGATGTATTGTCGAGCTGCTGGAAGGACGAAACCTGTGGCGAAGAATAGTCGAACATCAATTCGTCGCGCACCTTGACCGGTGTGAAGGTGCCCTCGCGCGTCGGTGCCGCCGAAACGAAGGTCCGGCGCACCTTGTAGCCGCGATAGCGCAGATTGTGGTTCCAGACGATCTCATGGGCATTGGCAGGAATGGGAAACGGAATCCCCTTCAGAACGCCGGCAAGACTGTCGCCATTGCCGCCCAGCACGCCCGACACCGCATTTTGTCGTGTTGCCTCGTAGATGCTCTCAGGCTGTGCACATGTACGCCGTGCCGGATAGATATTGAGCTTGTATCCGGGATATGTTTCGAGCATGGCTCGCTGCCCGGGCGTCAGTGCCGCCTCATGCGCGCTCATGTTGGACTTGTCGATGGTCAGCAGGATCGGGTCGTCGGCAAAGGGGTCCGGGTAGTGACCGCCGAAATAGCCGATATTGTCGGGCGCCACGGCCAGACCGCCATCCCATGCCGGGATCGAACCATCGGCATTGCCGGCCCGTTCGGCGCCGAGCGGGGTCAGATCGCGCAACAGCCGCGCTGCCTGCTCTTCCGGCACACCGGCGCCGGTCGGCCCCGCAAGAACGGCCCATGTCGCGGCGGCGGCCCAGATAGACTTTGACAAACGCATCGAAAATCCCCCCCAATAATAAACTTGTTTTACTAACCTTGGCTCAATCGAGCGATCAAGGCTACCTTTTTGGCCGAAGGCGTCGGAGAACGGCCAGGAAAACGACTGGGGGAGACGGCCGCCGCAGCCGGCGGACGGGTTGGGGGAGTTCGGCGTGAAATTTGTTGAGTACATTGTCTTCAAGGCAAGGATCGTCATCCTTGCCTTGCTGGCGGCATTCACGGTGCTGACCGGCTTCTATGCTGTCCAGCTTCGCATGGAAGCCGGCTTCCTGAAGCAGGTGCCGACCGAACACGAATACGTCCAGACTTTCCTGAAATATGAAAACGAAGTGCCCGGCGCCAATCTCATCCTGGTCGCCGTCAAGGCGCGCGAAGGTACCATCTGGACCGCTCCCTTCCTCGAGCGGCTCCATGAAGTTGCCGAAGAAGTCACATTTCTGCCGGGCGTTCGCCGATCCACCGTCCGCTCGCTCTGGTCCACGACGACGCGTGTTACGGAAAACACCGAAGAAGGTATCAATGCCTATCCGGTGATCCCGAGCGGTGTCACAGCCAACAATATCTCGCCGGCGGACGTCGATACGATCCGCGATCGAGCGCTCAACGGCAAGCACAAGGGATTCCTGGTTTCCAACGATCACCGGGCAGCACTTGTCATCGCCGAACTGCAGGAAATCGACCCGCTGACGCGCGAAAAGCTCGACTATCTCGATCTCGCCGAACGCCTCGAAACCCAGGTCCGCGACCGCTACGAGGATGCTGACGTCGAAATCCAGATTGTCGGCTTCGCCAAATTCGTCGGCGACATTGCGGATGGCGCAAGCGATGTGATCATCTTTTTCATACTCGCTTTCGTCCTGACCACGCTGGCTGTTCTCGTCTATTCGCGTTCGACCCAGCTGACCTTTCTGGCGGTGTTCTGCTCGCTGGTGTCGGTGATCTGGCAATTCGGATTGCTGCACCTGATGGATCGCAGCCTCGATCCGCTGGCAGTGCTGGTGCCGTTTCTCGTCTATGCGATCGGCGTCAGTCACGGCGTTCAGCAGATCAACCTGATCGCTTCCGAACTCAGCGAAGGCAGGACGGCCGACGAGGCCGCCCGCACAACCTTCCGCCGGCTGCTGGTCCCGGGTTCGCTGGCGCTGGTGACCGATCTCGTCGGCTTCGGCACGCTTTATCTGATCCCGATCGAGGTCATCCAGGACCTCGCCGTCATGGCGGCGCTCGGCGTTGCCCTGAAAATCGTCACCAATCTGATCATGTTGCCGCTGCTGGCGTCCTACCTGCCCGTGCGGCCAGGCTTTGCCGAAACCTATGCTCGCCTGCGCCGCTCGCGCGAGCGCATCATGGGCATCATCGGCGGTATCGCCCGGCCAGTGCCGGCCACAGCCGCCCTGGTTCTCTTTGCCGGCCTGCTGGCCGCCGCGGTAATGGAGACCCGCAACCGCCATATCGGCGATTTGACGGAAGGCTTCTCCGAACTCTGGCCGTCGTCGCGATACAATCGCGACATCGCCGAAATCGTCGACCGCTTCTCGATCTCCGCCGATGCGCTGATTGTTGTCGTCGAAACACCCGCAGATGCCTGCATCGACTATCCGACCATGCAGTTGATCGATCGTTTCTCCTGGGTGATGCGTAACGTACCGAGCGTCAACTCGGTGCAATCGCTGGCTCAGTCGGCCCGGGACACGTCCGCGATCTGGCGCGAGGGCAATCTGAAATGGATGGCCCTTCCGCGCACCGAAACCGACCTGATCCGCACGACATCGCTCTACGAACCGTCGAGCGGCCTGCTGAACGAAGCCTGCACCATCCTGCCGGTCATCATCTATCTCGATGACCACAAGGCCGACACGATCGAGGATGTCATCGCCCGCGTGATCGAATTCCGCACAACGGATGCGGGGGCGCTGGCACGACCCGACGTCAACTTCCGCCTCGGCATGGGCGGCGTCGGCGTCATGGCGGCAACGAATGACGTAATTGAAGCCAATGAAATGCCGATGCTGGCCTGGGTCTATGCCGTCATCGTCCTGCTGGTCTATCTCGCCTATCGCGACTGGCGCGCCATCATCTGCTGCTGCATGCCGCTGCTGATGGCGACCTTCCTCGGCTACTGGCTGATGACGGCGCTCGGCATCGGACTGAAGGTGTCGACACTGCCGGTACTCGTCCTGGCCACAGGTATCGGTGTCGACTATGCTTTCTACATCTACAGCCGGCTGCAGCTCTTCCTCAATGAGGGCATGCCCATGCGCGAGGCCTATCCTCTGGCCCTGAAGCAGATCGGCGTCGCCGTCATCTTCACTGGCTTGACGCTGTCGGTGGGCGTTTCGACCTGGGCCTTCTCCGGCCTCAAGCTGCAGGCCGACATGGGCATCCTGCTGTCTTTCATGTTTCTGGCCAACATGATCGCCGCCATCGTCTTCCTGCCGGCCTTCGCTTCGACGCTGGAGCGGTTGTTCCCGCGGCAAAGCGGGCGGTGAACAGGTCGATCCGAAAAGCAGACGCGCGCCGCGCCATGGGACAACCCGGCAACACGGAGATTCAGCGCATCTTCCGATTCCACCCGGACCGGAAGATGCTCTAGACTGCCCTCAACGCAAAATAGCGGTGCCGGCACAGGCACCCGGAGGGAGACGTCATGCTGAAGATCTATCACGCCAAAAACACGCGCTCGGTTCGTATCGTCTGGCTTTGCGAGGAGCTGGGCATTCCCTATGAGCTGAAGACGCTCAACTTTGCACCCGCAGATCTCCAGTCGGAGGCCTATCTCGCAGTCCATCCACTCGGCAAGGTGCCGTCGATCGACGATGACGGGCTGATCCTCAACGAGTCGGGCGCGATCACGCAGTATCTGCTGGCGAAACACGGCAAGGGCCGCCTCGAGCCGAAGCCCGGCACGCCGGAGCACGGACAGTTCCTGCACTGGCTGCACTTCGCCGAGGCAACCTTTATGGTGCCGCTCGGCAATATCGCCCAGCACGCATTCCTTCGTCCCGAGGCCGACCGCATTCCCCAGGTGGCAGCCGAAAGCCAGGTTGCAGCAAAGAAGATGCTTTCGATCGTCGACCGCGAACTGGCCGGAAAGGACTTCATCTGCGGCAAGGATTTCACCGCCGCCGACACGATGCTCGGCTACAGCCTCATGCTCTGCAAGCTTTTCGGACTGTTGACCGATGACTATCCGAATGCTGTCGCCTATTTTGCGCGGCTGAGCGAACGGCCGGGCTTCAAGAAGGCAACCGCCTGAACGCCGGGAGAAATTAGCCATGCCCTACAAGACCATCGCCGTGAAGCCGATCTCGGGCGCCCTTGGCGCCGAGATCGAAGGCGTGGACCTGTCGAAGGATCTCTCCAACGAGACCTTCGACGCCATCCACCAGGCCTTTCTCGATCATGTGGTGATCTTCTTTCGCGATCAGCACATCACCCATGACCAGCACAAGGCCTTCGGCCGCCGCTTCGGCACGCTGAACATCCATCCTTACGTCAAGGGCATGGACGGCCATCCGGAAATCATGCGGATCGTCAAGGAGCCGGAAGACCGCGTCAATTTCGGCGGCGGCTGGCATTCCGACATGTCGTTTCTCGAAGAGCCCGCCCTCGGCTCGATCCTTTATGCGCGCGAAGTGCCGCCCTATGGCGGCGACACGCTCTGGGCAAACCAGTATCTCGCCTACGATGCCCTGTCGGACGGCATGAAGAAGATGCTCGATGGCCTGAAAGCCGTGCACACGGCGAAGGGCGAATACAGTGAACGCGGCCACTCGGCACAGAAGCGCAAGGGCATGGAAGTCGAAGTCGCCGGTGACGACACGCCGTCCTACGAACACCCCGTGGTCCGCACCCATCCCGAAACCGGCCGCAAGGCGCTCTATGTCAATCCGGCCTTCACCGAGAAATTCGTCGGCATGACCCGCCGCGAAAGCCGTCCGCTGCTGAACTTCCTTTTCGAGCATTGCACGCAGGAACCTTTCACCTGCCGCTTCCGCTGGACGAAGAACGCTATCGCCTTCTGGGACAACCGCGCCGCACAGCATTTCGCGTTGAACGACTATCACGGCCACCGCCGTCACATGGAGCGCGTAACGGTAAACGGCGAACGCCCCTTCTGATCCTCGCGGGGTTGTGATGCGCGGTCGGCGGGCCACCGGGATATGCTGGTGCAAACGAGCAAGTACCAGCACGAGCGCCGCCATGGAATCCGTCTACTACGTCCTGACCTATGCCTGCCACCGCAAGTGCCGGCATTGCTACGACACGCGCTTCCGCCCCTACGTCCGCGACGGGTTGAAAGCCGTTGTCGGCGAAGGCGTCGACAATTACCGCCGCATTGTCGGCAACCTGCCCGACAGCATGACCTATCTCGATCCGTCGAAACCCGACGCCGACGGCAATCCGTCAGAACGGATTGGACGCATCATCATGGCGGGCGGCGAATTGCTGATCGACCCGGTGCGCGAGGCGCTGCTTTATCCGGCGCTCGATGCCGTCCGCGAAAAATACGGGCACTGCGGCGCCCGCGTCGGCCTGCAGACGACCGGCGACGTCGTGACCCCGAAGATCCTCGACGAACTGCGCGAACGCGGCGTCTGGATGATCGCGGTCGCCAGCATGGACGACTATCATGTCGGCATGGAGGGCGAGAAGCGCCTCCCCTTCATGGCAAACCTGAAAGCGATGTTCGAGGCTGCCGGTTTCAAACCGGCGCCGGACGGGGAAAGCGGCCGCGACTATCTCCTGGAGGACGGTCCTTTCCACCTGTTCTTCGGCGCGCAGCCCGGTCAGTGGATTGCCGAACTCTGGCCGCGCGGCCGCGCTTGGGAAAACGGCTTGTCGAAGGCGACGATGGAAACCAACTTCTGCGCACGTTGGTCGGGTGCAAGGAACTTTCTCAATCATGGCTACGCCGGCGCCGAAGTCGCCATCGAGCCGAACGGCGATGTCTTTCCCTGCTGTCTGAAAACAAAACTTCCGATCGGCAATCTCGTCGAGGAGCCGCTGCTGGAAATCCTGGACAGCCTCAAGGGCCATCCGGTCTTCGAAGCCCTGAACGCCGGCGATCCGCTTCATATGGGCGAAAGCCTCGGCTGGGACAGCGACGCGTTTATTGCCGCCTCGCACACCACCACGCCGCAGGGAACCCCCTATGCCAATCTCTGCATTGGCTGCGACCGCTTGCACGAGGAAAAACTGGGCCCGGTCATCCGGGAATTGCGCGAACGACGCCGCGCCCGGCGTGCTGCCTGAATGGTTAATCCGGGAATATCCGTGATTCCTCTTGGAACGCGGGATTCTACCATGCATCATTCCGCCGAAACGGAACGGACGCAGGGGGAGAACGCGTGACCGGATTCCATGCTACGAAGCGCCGCGTCGAATTGGCGGCTGCCGCTATCTTCATCACCGTGCTGGCCGCCGGCCCACGCGCCGGTGCCACGTCATTGCCGCCTGAAAGCGATCCTGCGGCGCGCGGCCTTGCCATTGCCGAGGAAGTCGAAAAGCGTGACCGCGGCTGGGGCGACGCACGGGCACAGATGAAAATGGTCCTGACCAACGCATCGGGCGAAACCAGCGAACGCGAACTGCGCTTCATGATGCTCGAGGTGGACAGGCCGGACGAGGGCGATCTGAGCCTGATCACGTTCGACCGGCCGCGCGACGTCGCGGGCACGGCGCTGCTGACACATGCCCATGTCCTGCAATCCGACGACCAGTGGCTCTATCTTCCGGCTGTCAAGCGCGTGCGCCGCATTTCGTCGGCCAACAAGTCAGGTCCCTTCGTCGGCAGCGAGTTCGCCTTCGAAGATCTCGCCGCCCAGGAGGTTGGAAAATTCACGCATACGTGGCTGCGCGATGAACCCTGCGAAAGCCGGACCTGTCACGTTGTCGAGCGCAAGCCGCTGTATGAAGGCTCCGGCTACACGCGGCAGATCGTCTGGATCGACATGGAGCACTATCTGCACCGCAGGATCGACTACTACGATCGCAAGGCGGCGCTGCTGAAGACCCTGACCTTCGGCGAGTATGAACTCTTTCTCGACCGGTTCTGGCGTCCCCACGATCTCGAAATGGCCAACCATGAATCCGGCAAGACGACCCGCCTGATCTGGGAGAGCTACGAATTCAGAACCGGCCTCACGCCCAGTGATTTCGCCCCGACAAATCTCGAACGGGCGCGTTAGGTCTCAATGATTGCTGCCGGGCATGATCAGGAAACGTGATCCGTACGCCGGCGCTATTGCTAACGGCTATTCGGCCGGCACCGGCGCATCCCGCCCGGTCCGTGCCGCCTGTCGGCGTTCCTGCCAGCCCGCCAGCAGAAGATAGACCGTCGGCACGACGAACAGTGTCAACAGGGTACCGAAGCTGATCCCGCCGACAATGACGAGGCCGATCGAGCGCCGGCTTTCGGCCCCTGCGCCGCTCGCCAGTGCCAGCGGCATCGCACCGAGCACCATGGCGCCGGTCGTCATCAGAATGGGCCTCAAGCGAAGTCCGGACGCTTCCACCACCGCCTCGTAGACCGGGCGCCCCCGCGCGCGCAACTGATTGGAAAACTCGACGATCAGGATGCCGTGCTTGCTGATCAATCCGACCAGCGTGATCAACCCGACCTGACTGTAGATATTGAGCGTTGTGCCGGTCAGGAACAGCAGCAGCAGCGCCCCGGCGATTGACAGCGGGACACTGACCAGAATGACAAGTGGATCGAGAAAACTCTCGAACTGTGCCGAGAGAACCAGATAGATGAACAGCAACGCCAGAACAAAGGTTATGGCAATCGTGTTGGACGACTTGACGAACTCGCGAAGCTGTCCGTCGACATCGGTTTGCGCGGTTGCCGGCAGCAGCCGCTGCGCGGTCTCGTCGAGGAAGGCTTGCGCCTCGCCCATCGAATAACCTGGCGCGAGATTGGCCGATATCGTTGCCGCCCGCAGCTGGTTGAACCGGTTGAGCGCATTGGGGGCCACGGTTTCCGTGACGGATATGAGGTTCGACAACTGCACCATGTCGCCTTGACCGCCTCGGACATAGATATTGCTGATGTCGTCGGGCGTCTGGCGCTCTTCGTCGGCGACCTGAACGATCACGTCATACTGTTTGCCGCCCTGCTCGTAGCGCGTCACCCGGCGCCCCCCCAGAAGCGTCTCCAGCGTCCGCCCGACCGTCGCCACGTCAATACCCGCATCCACGACCTTGTCACGATTGACTTCGATGTCGAGTTGCGGCTTCTGCAGCTTGAGATTTGTGTCCGGATTGACGAAGCCCGGGTTCTGACGAATCTCCTGCATCATCCGGTTGACGAATTGCTCGAGCTCCTCATAGGTGCCGGATGCCTGGATCACATATTCGACCGGCAACGAACGTCCGCTCTGCCCCAGCGACGGCGGGTTGATCGCAAAGGCGAGAATTCCAGGAATGCGTCCCAGCCGCGGCTGGATCTCGTTGACGATCTCCTGCTGGGTACGGCTTCGATCACCCCAGTGAATGAGACGCGAGAAGGACACAAGATCGGTGATCTGCGGAAAGCCGGAAACGACCAGATAGCCGGCCACCTCGGGAATATCGACGTAGATCTTTTCGATCTGCCGGGCGTAACGGGCCGAGAATTCCAGCGTTGCACCCTGCGGGGCCTGCCCGACCACGAGCAATGTGCCACGGTCCTCAAGCGGCGCCAGTTCCCGCTGCAGCAACATCATCAGGCCGCCACAGGAAATACCGACGATCACGGCAACCGTCACCACCATCCGCTGCCGCGCGAGCGCGCGTTGCAGCAGTTTCTTGTATCCGACATCGAGATCGTCGAGCCTGTCGCCCAGCCAGCGCTGTAGGCGGCTCTGGCTTGTTTCGTGGCGCAGCAGTTTCGAACAGAGCATCGGTGTGAGGGTGAGTGCCACAAACCCCGACACGACCACGGCGCCGGCCAGCGTCAGGGCAAACTCGAGAAAGAGCTTGCCGGTGCGTCCTTCGGCGAAACTGACCGGTGCATAGACCGCAACAAGCGTAAGCGTCATGGCGATCACCGCGAAGGTGATTTCCCGCGACCCGTCAATGGCGGCCTGGAAAGGGGTCTTTCCCATTTCGATATGACGGTAGATGTTTTCGAGCATGACGATGGCATCGTCGACCACGAGACCGATCGCGAGCACCATTGCAAGCAGCGTCAGCGTGTTGATGCTGAACCCGAACATCAGCATGATCGCGAAACTGGTGATCAGTGCGATCGGAATCGTAACAACCGGAATGAACGACGCCCGCACGGTTCGCAGGAAGACGAAGATCACCAGCACCACCAGAACGATGGCTTCGACGATCGTTTCATAGACCGAACGAATGGATTCGGCGATGAAGACGGATGTGTCGTAGCCGACGAACGAGGCCATGCCTTCCGGCAGGGACGGCGCGAGGTCGTCAAGCGCCTTCCGCACGGCGGCCGCAACTTCGAGCGGATTGGCCGTTGCCTGCTTGACCACGCCGAGCGAGATCGAAGTCTCGCCATTATAGGTCGCCGATCGCCGCACGTCGGCCGCCGCGACTTCCACCCGTGCAACCTGTGAAAGCCGGACCTGGAATCCGTCGCTTTCCTTGACGACGATATTCTCGAATTCCGTCGGCGTTTGCAGCGCCGTCTTGGCCAGCACCGTGAACTCCCGATCGAGACTCTCGATACGGCCCGATGGGATTTCGGTATTCTGGGCGCGGATGGCATTCTCGACATCCTGCACCGTCAGATTGTAGGCGGCCAGCCGCGCACGATCGACCCAGATGCGCATCGAATATTCGCGGCCGCCGAAAATGCTGACCTGCGCCACACCTGGTTGGTTCTGCAGACGATCCTTGACGATGCGGTCCAGATAGTCGGTGATCTCCAGTGACGACATGCGATCGCTCTTGAACGCGATATACATGATCGGCTGCGCATCGGCCTCGACCTTGGCGATAATCGGCTCGTCGACATCGGTCGGCAAAAGGCCGCGGGCGCGGCCGACGCGATCGCGTACGTCGCTCGCGGCGACATCGGGATCGGTAGCCAGCGTAAATCGGGCCGTAACCTGGCTTTCTTCGGGACGGCTGGCCGAAGACAACACTTCGATTCCTTCGATGCCGGCCATCGAATCCTCGAGCGGCTGCGTCACCTCGCGTTCGACAACCGACGCACTGGCACCGCGATACACCGTGGTAACGGTCACCACCGGCTCGTCGATCTCCGGGTACTCGCGCACCGACAATCTGTCGTAGGACACGATGCCGATCAGCATCAGGATGAGGCTGACGACGGTGGCAAAGACCGGACGACGGATGAACAGCTCGGAAATATGCATGATCCGCTCCCGCTACCCGGCCGGATCGGGATCGGGCTGATCGCCAGTCGCTGAAATCGGCTCTACGGACGCACCATCCTGAACCTTGAGTTGCCCGGCAACGATGACGGTTTCGCCCGCCTCGATGCCCGAGACGATTTCGACCTGACCGGGCTGTCGCTCGCCGATCGTCACCGTGCGCAGGCTGGCATGTCCATCGACCACAACGAACACCGCTCTGCCGCCAGTCTGGTCGGTCACGATCGCTGACTCGGGCACCAGGATCGAGTCCCGCGTTTCGGTCACGATATCGACGCGCCCGAACAGGCCGGGGCGCAACTGGCCGTCCTCATTCGAAAGCAAAGCGCGAACGCTGAGCGCGCGCCCTTCGACGCTGACCACCGGATCGACGGCACTGACCATGCCCTCGTAGGCCTCGCCCGGCAACGCATCGAACACGATGCTGATCTTCTGGCCTTTGCGAATTCGCGTCAGGAAAACCTCCGACACCCGGAAATCGATACGCAGATTGTCGACATCTGCCAGCGTCGCGATCGGTTCGCCCGCTGTGAGATATTGCCCGAGACTGACCTGCCGCAATCCGACGATGCCCGAGAACGGCGCCTTGATCGTCGCCTTGTCGAGCGCTGTCTGTGCCGCAGCCAGTTCGGCTTCGGCCGATTTGAAATCGTTGAGGGCTTCATCGCGCGCGCGCGCGGTCCCCGACCCCTGGCGGACGAGCTGCTCGGCGCGCTGGTAGTTGGCACGAGTCAGCGTCAACCGCGCTTCGGCTTGCGCCAGACGTGCCTTCAGGTCATCGTCGTTGATCCGCAGCACGACTTCGCCCGCCTCGATCCGCTGTCCGTCGGTAAAGTCGATGCTGGTGACAATCCCCTGGATTTCGGGCGTCAAGACGATCGACTGATCGGCCTGAAGCGTGCCGAGCGCCGATACGCGCACGAGAATCGGGGCAACCTGCGCCTCGATCACCTCGACAACGGGAGGCGGAAATCCGCCCCATTGCTGCCCGGAAAAGCGATCATAGAGCCGGTAGGCAAAGAGAATGACCACCAATGCGCCGAACACGGCGAGGAGTCCGACCGCGATCATGCGGGGCGACAATTGTTTCGGGAGAAGCTCTTTCAGGGACTGCATGAAAATTCGCTTGCTGGACCGGCGACAAAACGGGACCTGGCCATGTCGAAAGACGGAAAGCCTGGCGGCCTGCCATGCAGGCCGTCTCGGGCATTCTGGAATAGGTCATTTATACGAGCAGGAAAATGGCAATTTGCCAGCATCGGCTCACATTATGGCGATGACAGGCGACAGGTCCGGCAATGGTGGGCGTGACAGGGATTGAACCTGTGACCCCTTCGATGTCAAGAAGGGGCGCAGATTCGACACCCATTGAAAGAAAAGGGAAAAGGCGTCCCCGCTTGGTCCGAAAGCGGCGCTTTTCGAGATAATTGCACCCCAGTTGCACCCCAGCAGGGCGAAGCGGCACAAGGCCCCCCTACTCCCGCTCGTAGCCCTGCCTCCGGCGCTCAAGCCCGCTGCCATCGTCGTCTTCCTCGCCGGTCAGGAATGCCCGGAGGCGCTGCCAGACCTCTTTCCCGACTTGCGGAGGCCGAGACATGGAGAGCAACGCCACCCGGAAGCGGTCACGGCCCGTGGTGATGAGAGCAACGAGCAAGCCGAAGGCCTTTGCCGTCCGGGAAGCGTCGAATCGGTATTTCTCCGCCTTGCCTTCGGCAGCCTCAAGCTTGGGGCCGAGGTCGGCCACCTCCCACTTCAAGCACCGGTTCTCTTCACGAAGGTTCAAAACCTCCCCTTCGAGGAGTTGTGCCCGGTGCTGAACCTTGTCCGCCCCGGCTGCGGCCAGCTTGAACGCCTCCAATTCAGTCAATCGGCTTTCCGCGTTGGTCATCGTTTCTGCCCTCCGTGCTGCGTTGCGCTTCTCTGCCAAGTAAGCCCCGCGAGAGAGACGACGCCGGCGCGGCCCCTCCCGTAGATGTCCGTGGAACTGGCCTACATGGGCATGGAAATCGTCCTGTAGGCCCCTCATGGCCTCGCAATAGGCCCTGTTGGCTTCCTTGGCACTCTTGCCTGCGCGCTTCTCGGCCTCCCGCGCGGCGATGCCGGGATGGACAGCCTCAAAATCTAGGCGCTTGTCGCCCGTGAGGTGCGGCACGATGAAGTAATGGAGATGTGGATAGGTCTCGTCCTCATGACGCACGACCGATGCCAGCGTGTTGCCGTAGCGATTGGAGAGCCACCGCAAGGAGCGCATCTCCCACGCCGCGTAATCGACGCGGGCGCACTCGTTCATGTCAGCAACGGCCACTGGATAGGAAAGCACTCCGGCGAGCATGACGGGCGCGTCCTTGCGCAGTTTCCGGTCCTTCGCATCTCGCGCCTCTTCGGCCTGGCAGAGAGTAGCCCGCTCGACTTCGGGCAAGGCTAGGCCGAAGAGGCGCCTCGGCGGTCGTGGAGCTTCGATGTGTGGGCACGCAGCGGTATCCCGACCAGCTTCCGCCAGCACATCGCGCAAGGACCACCGCTTGGCGGTCGCCTTCTTCGGGACGGCGCGGGCAACAGTGTCGATATGGAGAAACTGAAACGTCATCACCGCCCCTTTCTCCGGTCTACCTAGGAACCGATTGGGAGCGGTCAAATGCGCGGCGTATGTTTTTGGACGGGAGAAGAAACCTAGAGACCGACTATATTTGTTCGCCAGCCTCTTGCGGGCGCTCACAAATGTCGGGCCTGCGGCGCTAGGCGCACGATGGGCCGCAAGGTGACGACCGCCGCGTCTTTGAGGCGGTGGCAATCGCCATCCAGACTACTCCCGCACGATATGCGTGCCATCCGGGCGCGCCTCAACAAACCCGCGGGCCACAAGCTTCTTAATCCACTCGTGCGCGGTCGCGGGCCGCTCCGGGCCAATGCCTGCCGCTTGTGCTCGCTTGCGCCATTCGAGGGCATCAAGCCCTTCAACCCCGGCCTCCCGCAGCACCGCAAGAACTCTTTCTCCAACTGGAGAGAGCGACTGACAACCGGACTGATTGTCGTTGTGGGTCTCGACTGCGGCGCCACTATCGCTCGCAACAGCCAGCGAATAGACAGCCTCCCCTTCGCTATCCACGCCGCACCTGACCCGTTCGAGCGTGATGGACAAAGCTATCTTGTTGTCGTTCTTCTGCTTCTCGGCGCTCAACACAATATGCCCCTCGCAATCGCCCTCATTGAGCGCCAACAACGTGTCGAAATTACCGTTGATGACGGAGCTGCCGCGCGGCCCCTTCGTCTTGTCCTTTCCCATGTGATGGATAACGCAAACTTGCGTTCCGAGGGCCTTGGCAATTCGCGTCATCTCTCTAGTAAATTCGGCCATGGGTTCTGGCCCGCTTTCATCCGCAAAAAGACACTGGGAGAGCGTGTCTACACAGACGAAGCGGCAAGGCACACCAGAGCTCGCCTCAAGTTGCTTGATGCTGTCGACGAGCGTAGCAACGACCCCCGACTCACGCAGGCGCATCGGCTCTTCGATGAGTGCGACCGGCAAATCTGATATGTCGATGCCGCGCGCCAGAGCCCACGCAGTAGCTCGCGCCCGCAGGCCAGAGTTGCCTTCCGTCGAGAGATAGATAGCGGCCCCTTGAAGGCTACTGCGGCCGAGCACATCGAGACCCGCAGCTACGGAGAGCACGGCATCGAGGGCGACGAATGATTTTCCGGTGCCCGGCGCACCGTAGAGGCATGTCGTCCCGACCTGCGGGAAGAGACCCCGAACGAGGTGAAGCGGGAATTCGCGTCCGAGCACATCCGGCAGAGTCGTGAAACCGAGGGATTTTGCGTCGTCCGCGAACGAACGGGCGAAAATTGTGGACGGTGTTTGTTTCATCGCTGCTGCTCCATGCGGAAGACCATCTGGTCGGGATGATTTCCATATGGGTCCGTCGCGCTCAGGACGAAAAACAACAGCGGGCTAGTTATTCAGACTGCTTTAAGAACAGCAGCCGCAGACATACGTACGCCCTCCCCTTAAGGGGAGGGCGTACGTATGTCTGCGGAAGCAATAAGTATCGCCAGCGAACAACATCGCTTCAGGTCAATGCGTATATCAGAAATATCATCAAAAAACCCACCCCCCAAAAAACCCACTTGTATCTGTCACGGTCAACTTCAGCAGGTTCAACTCCAACACCCAGACCTTCCTTCGGGGAAAAATTCTGCTCTTCAACGATGGAGGAAGCGATTTGCGAGTCCTCCAGACCATTCGTCTCCTTCATCCACAAATATGCTTCATTCTTAATTTTCAACATCGTAGGCGACAGCAGTTTCCACGCCTCAAGTCGTCCGGGCGTTCCGCGCGGCGCCGCCATTATCGAACACCAAGCACACACCATCGAATGAAAGAGGTATTCAATGGAGACGATTTCCGCAGTGAGCTGTTTCCTTGTGGAATTGCCCGCAATCTGCGCCAAAGCTGGTTCGCAGTAGTCTGGGTCGCTTGCCTCCCATTCGCGAGAATGGTCCGGAGCGTCAATTCGATGCGTAAGAATAAGGAATGTTCCATACGCAGAGGCAAGAATTCGGCTTTTCTCAGCATGCGATTCTAATTCAGCGAGCGACCTCCCTATGGCGTTTATTGCCAGCATCGCATTGCCCACATTTCGTGCCGCAGCTGCGCGACGAAATATACCCAGCACTGCCCCCTCCCCTCCTAGTAGTCGCTGGAACAAAAGCACCACCACACCGCGAATGCGCCCGTGGGCAATTCAAAACCAACAAAAAGGGCGCCGCAGAACAAAGCCAGTGCTTTTACCCCAGTCTTGCCAAATGAAACTGTAAACTATTCCAGCTTCCAAAAAATTTTTGATTCCGGCTCTTGTTTTCAAAAAAAGACCATATACGCCGCCATGACGCAGATGGCAGGCATCAACGGGGCATTAAAAAGCCCGCTTATGACGCCGGAAGAGGTTTCCTCTCTTCTGGCTCTTGATGTGCGCGCCGTTCGGCGTCTGGCCCGCCGCCGGGAAATCGAACACTTCGCCATTGGTGGCGAAATTAGGTTCACCCAAGAGCAGGTCCGTGTTTTCCTCGATGCTCAACGGAGGCCCGTCGCATGCCCAACAACAGACAATCCACCGGCAAATTTTGGCTCACAAAACGCCCGGACAGCCCCGTCTGGTATGTCGCCACCTACGACCCCGTCAAGCGCAAGACCGTATTGCGCTCGACCAAGACGACCGAAGAAGCTGCGGCTCAAAAAGTGCTCGCAGGATTCATCCTCGGACACGACATCCCACAGCAGGCCCATTCGCAGACGGCAACAGGCGCAATAGAGGCACAGCCTGCGGCGGTGACACTCGCCTGCGTCCTAGACGAGTATCTGGCCTCTATCGCTCGCCAGCCCAGCGCCGAACAGGCGCGATACACCCGCGCTCACATGGTTTCGCATTTCGGCGAGGACTTCGATGTCCGCCTGCTCAACTTTGATAAACAGGAAGCATATCTCGACCACCGCATAGACGCGGGCGTTAAAGCCTCAACCGTCGAAAGGGAATTGAGTGTGCTGCGCGCCGCGCTTTATCACTTTAGCGAGCAATGTCCGCACGTCCTGCCCGTCCCGCCGAAAATTTACAACCCGGAGCGCGAGGACAATTCCCGCAAACGGTGGCTGACGCCCGAGGAACTTGCGGCGCTGCTCAATGCCACGAAGTCCCCGCACATCCGCCTTTTCATTCTTCTGGGCATAACAACCGGTGCCCGACCGGATGCCATCCTTGACCTCAAATGGGATGCCATCGACTTCAACGCAATGCGCATCTATCTCAATCCGAACGGCAGGGCGCAGAACGCAAAGCATCGGCCTGTGATGCCGCTTCAGGACGTTCTGTGGGCGGAGCTCCGGCAAGCGTGGGAGAATGAAGTCGAGCTCGCCCAATTCTGGCGCTCTCGCAACAAGGGGCGCCCCACCTCTGGCTATGTCGTTTCTTACGGCGGCTACCCGCTGGGCTCAATCAAGAAGGCTTTCGCAAGGACCGTTGAAGCCGCCGGGCTTGGCAAGGACGTGGTGCCCTACTCACTGCGCCACACCGCCGCCTCGTGGCTGGCGCAGGCAGGTGTGCCGCTGGTGGAAATCGCGGCCTTTCTCGGTCATAGCGATACGAGGATGGTTGAGCAGCACTATGTCCACCTCCACCCCGACTACAAAGAGAAGGCCGCCAACACCATCGCTGAAAACATGAAAAAGGCGGGCATTACACCCCAGTTGCGCCCCAGAGAGAAGCGCGGGAAGAAAGGGGATGCCGCTAAGTCACGGAAGGCAATGGTGGGCGTGACAGGGATTGAACCTGTGACCCCTTCGATGTCAACGAAGTGCTCTCCCGCTGAGCTACACGCCCATTGCCATTCCCAAACGCCGGCGGCGGGCGCCAGCGAGGCGGCACCGAACCGGCACCGACGGCCGTTCCTATAGCGAGGATACCCTTCAAAGACAAGCTGGAAACGCAGTCTGGAAACGTGCGCCGGGGCTGCTCAGGCGGCGACCATCAGGCGTTCGACCTCGGCCACGAGATCGCGCAGATGGAAGGGCTTCGACAGCACCTTCGCATCCTTGGGCGCAGCCACTTCCGGATTGAGCGCGACGGCGGCAAAACCGGTGATAAACATGATCTTGAGTGTCGGGTCGAGCTCGGCCGCAAGGCGGGCCAGTTCAATGCCGTCCATCTCCGGCATCACGATATCCGTCAGCAGAATATCGAAAACATCGTCCTTGAGGCGCCGGTGGGCCTCGTCGCCCTGTCCATAGGACACGACTTCGTGGCCCGCGTTTTCGAGCGCCTTGGCCAGAAACCGGCGCATGGATTCGTCGTCTTCTGCGAGCAGAATGCGTGCCATAGGTCCAGCCCGATCCGTCCCTTGATGTCCATCACTGCGGGAGCGGCCTGCGGCCCAATGGCCATCCCCTCTCCCCACCTGGGTTCCACTTTAGGATTCGAATAGTAAACAGCATATGAAGCACGGCGTTTGCGATCCACCTTGCTCTCGAATTTTCCCCCTTCACCGCGCGGGTCGCCCTCGGCGAGATGGTCATGCTATGCTTTTTTCCAAAGCGCTCCGGCATTCGTACTCACAATGGTAAAACAGATATTTTAATATCATTCCCGATGGACCTGTCCCCCGCAACACTGAAGACGACGCCAGGGCCGCAGGCTTCGGAATCCGCCGAAATCAGCCTTTTTGAACACCCCGTCATAGTCGAAGACCCGCCAGGCCAGCGGATTCCGTTCGTCTTCAGTTCGCCCCATAGCGGGCGGCATTACCCGGCATCGTTCATCGCCGCCTCAAACCTTGACGCGTTGACGTTGCGTCGAAGCGAGGACAGCTTTGTCGAACAGCTTTTCGGCGCCGCCGTCGGCCGCGGTGCGCCATTGCTTCACGCGCGTTTCCCGCGTGCCTATCTCGATGCGAATCGCGAGCCCTACGAACTCGACCCGGCAATGTTCGCAGAGCCCCTGCCGCCGCATGTGAATACGCGCTCGCTGCGCGTCGCCGGCGGTCTCGGCACGATTGCGCGCGTCGTTTCGGATGCGACGGAAATCTATCGCGAACCCCTCTCCTATGCTGAAGCCGAAGAACGAATCCGGCGGCTCTACATGCCGTTTCACGACACACTGCAGAGCCTTCTCGAACGCACGCTCCAGCGCTTCGGCTTTGCCATCCTGATCGATTGCCATTCCATGCCCTCGGTCGGCGGACCGACCGACGAAGACCGTGGCGCGGACCGTCCTGATATTGTCCTGGGCGATCGCTATGGCACCTCCTGCGACGGCGCCATAACGGCCGAAGCGGAGCGGATTCTGCAGCGGCTGGGCTATAGCGTCGTCCGCAATAATCCCTATGCCGGCGGCTTCAACACCGAGCATTACGGCCGCCCCCGCAGTGGCCTCCATGCCTTGCAGATCGAGATCAACCGGGCCCTCTATATGGACGAGGCGCGGCTGGAGCCGATCCCCGCCTTCGATCGCATGCGGGAGAACATGACCGCCTTCATCGACGAACTGGCGACCTGCGACTGGGCCGCCCTGACGCCGTCCATACGCGGGGCGGCGTTCTGAACCAGCCGGCAGCGCCAAGCCATCGGGACGTCGACCGGTACAAAAAAAGGGGCCCTGGCGAACCAGGGCCCAAGTTTAGGGAGGAAACGCCCAGGAAGGGCTACGGCAACGGGAGAAACCTCAACCGATGCCGCGATGCACAAGATGACATTGCACTGCACACAAATCAAGGGTCAAAACAAAAATTTCCTCCCGGAAAATAGCTGAATTCTGCCAAATACTTGGGCAAAGGGCACATATTTCAGGCCCAATGGGCTCTGTGTGCAGCGCAGCGAACTTCATGTCAGATGAACCGGGCGTCAATAGGGTACTCACAGCAAACGTTCCTTAACGCCGATGCTCCATGATGACCGATGAATCGTTGCATGGCCCTGTGGCCACGTGACCTCACGGCAAGAGGTGGAACGCATGGCCGCTTTGGCGCGCCTTTTCAGATACGGAACGAGCGCGGCCGCGGCCCTGTCGTTGTCATTGCTTCTGGCGGGCACGGCATGGGCCGGCGACGGCGTCGAGGACCCCTCTCTTCTCTGCGAACGTGCCACGCTTCACCACGAAACGGCCAATGGACTTCCGCGCGCATTGCTGACCGCGGTTTCCTTGGCCGAGTCGGGCCGCTACGACGCCCGAACGCGCCAGGCACGCGCCTGGCCATGGACCATCAACGCCGAGGGCCGCGGATACTATTTCAAGAGCAAGGAAGAAGCGGTCCGCGCGACGCGGCGCATGCTCGACAATGGCATGCGTTCGATCGATATCGGCTGCATGCAGGTCAACCTCCGCTATCATCCCGACGCTTTCGCAAGCCTTGAAGACGGCTTCGACCCAATGACCAACGTCGCCTATGGCGCCGATTTCCTGAAGCGTCTTCATGCACAGACGCGAAGCTGGCCGAAGGCCGTGGCGCACTACCATTCCCAGACGACCGCGCGCGGCGGCCGCTATTTCGCCCGCGTCATCCGCATCTGGGAAAATGAACGCACCCGGATCGCCAACGCCGCCTACGTCGCACCGGCCGCGCAGCACGCGCCACGGATCGACATATCGGCCGAGCTGAAGCCCGCGATCACGCCTGCTCTGGAACGGACACGGGACCCGAAACCGGTCGCCGAGATCACAACGGCAAGCATCATGCGTCCGGCGCCGAAAGTGCTTGATCCAATGCCGGGTCAGAATGTCCGCGAGGCCGCAGCTGCGACGGTCGGCCTGCGTCTGTCGATCGCCGATGGTGAATTCGAAGTCGCAAGCGGCGATGCGCATCGCACGCCGCCGCGCGTGCTCGAACCGGCACGGCCGACACGCATTGCCGAGGCAGACCTGCCCGGCGCCTAGGGCCACGGGGATATCATACATTCGGGGGCACGGAGCATGGGCACGTTCGGCGGAACGATGAAGGATCTGGCGGACGTCCTGAACGATTCCGTTATCTGGCAGATCGTCGACATCATGTCGGCGTTCTTCATTGTCGGCATCGGCTGCGGCGTGCTGGCAATCGTTGTTCTTTTCGTGATCGACAGCACACAGACGAAGCATGCTGTCCGGCGCAACTATCCGGTCATCGGCCGATTTCGTTATCTCTTCGAGTCTCTCGGTGAATATTTCCGGCAGTACTTCTTCGCGATGGACCGCGAGGAACTCCCCTTCAACCGCGCCCAGCGCGCCTGGGTCTATCGCGCGGCGAAGGGCGTCGATACGACTGTCGCCTTCGGCTCGACACGCGATCTGCGCCCCGCTGGCACGGTGACCTTTGCCAATTGTCCCTTCCCGACGCTCGACCGCAACGCAGCCGAGACGGCCTTGATCGAGGTCGGTCCCTATGCGCGCAAACCTTTCCGTACGGCATCGATCTACAATATTTCCGGCATGAGCTACGGCGCGATCTCGAGACCGGCCGTGCTCGCGCTGTCGAAAGGCGCGCGCATGGCCGGCATCTGGCTCAATACCGGCGAGGGAGGCCTGTCGCCCTTCCATCTCGAAGGCGGCGCCGACATCGTCTTCCAGATCGGCACGGCGAAATATGGCTGCCGCGACGCAGACGGCGCCCTTTCGGACGAAAAGCTCGCCGCACTGGCCGCCCACGAACAGATCCGCATGTTCGAGATCAAGTTGAGCCAGGGCGCCAAGCCCGGCAAGGGCGGCATTCTGCCGGGCTCGAAGGTCACACCGGAGATCGCGGCCATTCGCGGCATTCCCGCCGGCCACGATTCGATCAGCCCGAACCGGCATCCCGAAGTCGACAGCATCGGCGAACTGCTCGACTTCGTTGCCCATGTGCGCGACGTGACAGGCAAACCGACCGGCTTCAAGCTCGTGCTCGGCGCCTATGACTGGCTCGACGACCTCTGCAACGAGATCAACCGCCGCGGCATCGAACATGCGCCCGACTTTATCTCGCTCGACAGTGCGGATGGCGGCACGGGCGCCGCGCCGATGCCGCTGATCGACTATGTCGGCCTGCCGATCTGGGAAAGCCTGCCCGTCCTCTGCGACACGCTGGAACGCCACAAACTGAAATCGCGCATCCGCGTGACGGCGAGCGGCAAGCTGATCACGCCGGCCGAGGTCGCCTGGGCGCTTTGCGTCGGCGCCGATTTCGTCTGCTCGGCGCGCGGCTTCATGTTCTCGCTGGGCTGCATCCAGGCACTTCAGTGCAACAAGAACACCTGCCCGACCGGCATCACCACACATAACAAGCGCCTGCAGCGCGGCCTCGACGTGACCGACAAGGGCGAACGCGTACGCCGCTATGCCGAACGCGTGACGCAGGAAGTCTGCGTGATCGCGCATTCCTGCGGCGTCACCGAACCGCGCCGCCTCAACCGTGAACATGCGCGCATCATGGGCTCGGATGGCGTGTCGGTATCGCTGGCCGAATATTACGGCCGCTGGGCCGCCGCCGCCGCACTGCCGTCGCGCAACGGCTTCGGCCGACCGCGCTTCGGTGCCGACGCCGCCTGACCCGGCACCACAAGGCGCAGGAACTGCGTCCCTTGTTCGATCGTCAGCGGCAGGTGACCGCGCGCGTCGCCATCCACTTCGACGGCAAGACCGGCCGGGGCTGTGACGTCGATATGCCGTGCCGGCAATATCTCGACGCTGCGTAATCGCGCCACACGGCCAAGGGCAAGCGCCGCCAGAAAGCGCGCAAGGCCGAAACGGCTGCCGTCATGCAGCAGAAAGAGCGTTAGCCCCGGCAGGGTGATGTCGGATTGCGGCGCCAGCACGAAGGGGCCGGCATAGTGCCGCGCATTGGTGACGATGGCCCATGCCGCGCGCTTCTCCCGGCCGTCGACGACAAGACGGATATCCCGGCCCGGACCGCGCAGCCATTCCTTCAATCCCGACCAGATGAACGCACCCTTGCCCCACAGGCGCTTGAGACGCGGATCGATGCCGTGCACGACCACGCCATCATATCCGATGCCGACCATCAGCAGGAAGACCGCGCCGTCGACAAGGCCGGTGCCGATCAATTCGGCCGGCCCGCTACGCAGCATCGCCGCGATTTCGTCTGCTTGCGGACGAAGACCGATCTCGATGGCTAGCACATTGGCCGTGCCGAGCGGCAGAATGCCGAGCGGAACGCCCTGCCCCATCAGGCCACGCGCGACCTCGTTGATCGTGCCGTCGCCGCCGGCCGCAACGATCACATCGGCCCGGCCCGCCTGCGCCGCCGCGCGCGCCAGCTCGGTGGCATGACCGGGCGCCTGCGTTTCTTCGATCGCCACATCGGCACCATGCGCGCGCAGACGCGCGACGACGCGATCGAGCAGCGCACGGTTGCGGTTTCCGGCGGCCGGATTGACAATAATATGGATGAAACGACGCAGCACCGAACGGCTCTTACCCCCCTCTGTCATCAAACTGTCAAAAAAATGTCACAAATCCTTGTTGCGGCGCACCCATATTCGTGACGAACGCAGCCGGGCGATTCGCTTATAGCCAGATTGATCGGCACAGGCGAGCCAGCCGACCAGGGATAAGCAGGACGACCAACGCAAGATGAGTGCAACAAGGCGATCGACGCGAATATGACAGTGATCGAAACGGGCTTGCCGAGACGGCTGGAAGAGGCGGCGACCGCGCCGCCGCCGAAATCGGCAAAGACATCCCGCAAGGAGGCGGCCCGCGCAAAGGCGCGGCGCAACGGCCTCGACGAAAGACTGCTCGGCCCGCGCCCCAAACACCGCAAGCAGCACCGTACGCTTTTCCTCTCCGACATTCATCTGGGCACGCCGGGCTGCAAGGCCGAGCTGCTGCTCGACTTCCTGCGCCACAACGACGCCGAGACCTTCTATCTGGTCGGCGACATTGTCGACGGCTGGCGCATCAAGCGCTCCTGGTACTGGAATGCCGCGCATAACGCCGTGGTGCAGGAATTCCTGCGCAAGGCCCGCAAGGGCGCAACCATCATCTATGTGCCCGGCAATCACGACGAGGCGCTGCGCGACTATACCGGACTCAATTTCGGCGGCATCGACGTGACCGGCGAAGCGATCCACGAGACCGCCGACGGCAGACGTCTGCTGGTGCTGCATGGCGACCAGTTCGACAGCGTCGTCAAATATGCCAAATGGCTCGCCCATCTCGGCGACCGCGCCTATGGGCTGGCGCTGGTGCTCAACAACTGGCTGCACGAGGTGCGCCGCTTCTTCGGCCTCTCCTACTGGTCGCTCTCGTCCTACCTCAAGAACCGCGTCAAGAACGCGGTCGAATACATCTCGAGCTACGAACAGGCGGTCGCCCGCGAGGCGCGCGAGCGCGGCGTCGACGGCGTGGTCTGCGGTCACATCCATCATGCCGAAATGCGCGACATGGACGGCATTCTCTACTGCAATGACGGCGACTGGGTCGAAAGCTGCACGGCCCTGTCGGAAGACGAGACCGGCGCCCTGTCGCTGATCGTCTGGCAGAAATTCTCCTGGGAGAACGGCCTGGGCCATCTCGAGACCGAACCGCATGAGGACGACGTCATGCCGGCATTGAGCGCCGCCTGATGGCCATGAGCACCACGCTTACGCCGCTTCCCCCGCTGGCGCCCCGCAAGAAGCGCCGCGTCGCGAGGCTCTTGAGCCGACTGCGCGGCAAACCGCTGCCGAAGGATGTCGGCCGCTTTTCCGAACCCTTGCGCATCGTCATCGTTTCCGACGCCGCGCCGCCGCAGGTCAACGGCGTGGTACGCACATTGCAGCAGCTGACGCAGCATCTCGAAGCGATGGGACATGAAGTGACCTTCATCACGCCCGATCTCTTCCGCACCGTGCCGCTGCCGACCTACAAGGAAATCCGGCTGGCGCTTTTCCCGGGCGCCAGGATCGCGCGGATCATCCGCCAGGCCAATCCCAACGCCATTCATATCGCGACCGAAGGACCGCTCGGCCTCGCGGCGCGGCGCTTCTGCCTGCGCAAGGGGATTCCCTTCTCGACCTCGTTCCACACGCGCTTTGCCGAATACCTCAACGCGCGCACCGGCATTCCGCTCGCATGGGGCTATGCCTTCCTGCGCCGCTTCCATGCGAAATCGACCGCGCTGATGGTGGCGACGCCTTCCCTGCAGACGGAACTCACGGACCGCGGCTTCGGCGAGCCGGTGATCTGGTCGCGCGGCGTCGATGTCGAACGCTACCGGCCGCGCGAGGACCTGCAGGACGCACACCCGATGGGCCTTGCGCGGCCGGTCTGGCTCAATGTCGGCCGCGTGGCGGTCGAAAAGAATCTTGAAGCCTTTCTCGATCTCGATCTGCCCGGCACGAAAATGATCGTCGGCGAAGGTCCGCGCCTCGAACATCTGAAGAAGAAGTACCCGCAGGCGCATTTCGCCGGCCCGCTGTTCGGCGAGGAACTGGCGGCGGCCTATGCGGCAGCCGATGTGTTCGTGTTCCCGAGCAGGACCGACACATTCGGTCTGGTGCTGATCGAGGCGATGGCGGCCGGAACGCCGGTTGCGGGCTACCCGGTGCAGGGACCGGCCGATGTGCTGGCTTTCACGCCCGACGGCACCAAGGCCGGTGTGATCGACGAGGACCTGAAAACCGCCTGCATGAGGGCGTTGCGCCTCGACCGCGACGATGCGCGCGCCTATGCGATGAATTTTTCCTGGGACGCCTGCGCCCGGCAGTTCATCTCGAACCTCGCGCTCGAAGAGATGCCGGGAACGGAGGAGACGGTCGAGATGCGCACAGCGATGGAGGTGGCGGGCTAGCAATCAGTATCGACATTGCTTCGTCGCTTCGCTGGCAATGACGGAACAGGAATCTTCCCCCTGCGGAAGGGCCGAAATCTGCGGCAAACGCACAGCGCAGGTTTCGGGGAGGGGCGGACCCCTCCGACGGAACGAACACGCCATCGGATGTACATGGCTGTTCGCCCGCAACCCCTCTCCAAACGGCTTTCAGCCGTTTGACCCTCCCACAGGGGGCGGACGGGACGCCGGCGGCACCGGCACCAGATGCCGGACCTAGCTGGCGAGCCAACGAAATGCCCGGCCAATGAATGCCGCGCCGTCCTCGGTCACGGGCGTTCCATGCGCCATCAGCACCTTCCTGGCCGGCCATGCCAGAATCTGGTCCAGCGCATGGCGCGCGGCCCGGCGGTCGGTGAACGCCAGACGGAACTTCCGCGGCACAGCGGGCTCGGGCGCCACCATGAGGTCGAGTTTCGCCACGACCGCGCGCCAGCCGGAGAACCAGCCGGCGTGAAAATGCTGGATGAGATCGGTGAAGAGCACGGTGCCGCTTGCGATGTGAAAAAACACGATCTCGGTCGTGATGACGTTGCCGGCCATCAGGACCTGATCGATTTCGCCCGCCCAGGCGGGGTCCGGCTCATTTCCAAGATCGTCGTCGAAAGCAATGTCCTTGCGCTTCTCCCGCAGTCCCGGCGGGGCATAGACCTTCGCTTCCGGCCAGGCGCGCTGCCAGTCGGCGACCGACAAATGATGCAGCGAATTCGGCGCAACGATGTGACGAACCGGACCGAGCGCATCGACTGCCGTGCGAAGCGCATCGACAAGCGGGATCGGCGACCAGATGAAGAGGCCGCCATCGGCCAGCCTGATGACGGCCATGCGCGTGGGATAGCGGAACCCGAACACCTCGACGGTGTCGGCGCCATCCGCAATCCAGATTCGGTCACCGAATTGTTCCAGCATTTCCGCCCCCGTCATGTCGCCGCCACAGAAGGGGAATGTATCGAGAGACGCTTCCCCCTGCCGTGAAAAGATATCCCCAATTGTCAGCGCAACGCTCGATCCCCATATAGGAACCATCTCCAGGGTTGCGGCCGCTGCGCTCTACTCCACCCCGGTCGGCAGCCCGTCGATGCTGACGCGGTTCTTTTCCTGCCAGTATTCGGCGATGCCGTCCTCGCCCCGCGCTTCGGCCCAGCGCGTCAGCGAGGGACGCTCTTCCCTGTAGTCGTGGAGCGGCACGCCGAAGCCGCAGCTTGTCTGCACCAGTTCGACATCGAGCACCACGATCTGCCGCGCGCCCGGGGGCTCGTTGCCGTCGAAGAAACTTTCGAGATAGCGCGCATAGCCGCCCGTGCCCTTGCGCGCGACGCGGCCGCGACCGTAGAGACGCAGGATCATCGGCGAGCCTTCGAAGGCGCAGAACATGATTGTCATGCGGCCATCGGCCTTCAGATGCGCCGCCGCTTCGTTGCCGCTGCCGGTGTGGTCGAGATAGCAGACCTCGTTGTCGCCCACGACGCGGAAGCCGTCGAGCCCCTTGGGCGAGAGGTTGATGCGGCTGTCACCCGTGGCGCTGGCGGTGAAGAAGATGTGCTGGCGCCCGATGAAACTCTTGAGCTCCGGCGTGAGGCTCGGGAATTGTTTGGCCATGTCGCGTCCTCTCAATCGCCTCCCAATGATGGGGGTTTCCTTTTCATACATCGATCCAATCGATAGCATGGACGCTTAATTTTCGAGAGGAGATCCCGCCGTGGCAAGGGCAGACGATAACCCGCTCACAGAAGACCCGCTGTACACGGCGTTGAGGCGAAGCATCGCTGAGTTCCGCGCCGGACGGGTCCGCGACATCGATGAAGTTCTCGATACGCTGGAGACACGCGCCATCGCCGTACGCCTGCCGACAACCGGGAAATGAACCCCAGCCCTCAATCGCCGTCGATCAGCGCGCGGGAACTGGTGTCGGGGATCGTCGAATAATAGGCCGCCGCCGCGACAAGCACGAGGGCGAGAAAGCCGAAGGCGGCGCGGTAGGTGACGTCGAAGCCGAAGTCCATGCGCAGCAACTGGCCGATCAGCACGCCCGACAAGGCACTCAGCACGAAGACGCCGGCCATGTTGCCGAAATTGAGGATGGTGATACCGCGCCCGGCGAGACGGTCCGGGAAGATCAGCCGTCCATGCGCGAGCAGCAGCGGCGTGTAGCCGGCATTGAGCCCGAAGATCACGAAGAGCGCCGTGACCAGCCAGAGCGGCGGCGCATCGAGCGCGGCGAGAAGGACGAGAATGGCGGCCGACAATGCGGCGCCGGCCATGATCGGCTTCTTGATGCTGCCGAAGACGCGCTCGGCATAGCCCCAGACGAGGAGGCCGACGATCTGACCCGCCGTCAGCAGCAGCAGGACGTTGCCGCGGCCGGTGAGGTCGAGGCCGTGCACATCGGCGAGATAGGGCGAGGCCCAGAGCGTCTGCACGGCGGCGAAGACCGCATAACCGGTCGAGATCATCACGAAGAGCGGCGGCACCGCCGGATGGCGGACGACCTCGCCGAGACCCCGGAGACTCTGGCCCAGCGTTTCGCGCGGGGCGTCGGATGCCGGATGGCCGGCCGGTGCGTCGCGCACGATGAAACCCATGGCGACCGCGAGGACGCCGGTGACGATGGCGGCGAGAACGAAGCTGGCGCGCCAGCCGATCGCTTCGGCGGCGAAGGCGAGCGGCGCGGTCGCCATCAGCGCGCCGAGCGTGCCGATGGAAATCTGCAGGCCGGTCAGCGCCGCGAAGCGATCGGCCGGGAACCAGCGGCGATAGATCATCAACGGGCCCATCAGCATCACCGAACAGCCGATGCCCATCAGGATACGCGCGACGGTCAGCCCGGTGCGGCCCTCGGCCATGGCGAAGACCAGGCAGCCGAGCACGGCGACACCGATCGAGCCGATCATGGTCAGGCGCGCGCCATAGCGGTCGAGCAGGATGCCGACCGGGATCTGCATCAGCGCGAAGGAAAGAAAGAAGGCGCCCGACAGGATGCCAAGCTCTTCAGGCTGCAGCCCGAGATCCGCCGTCAGATTGGGCGCGATGACGCCTGTCGACGAGCGCAGGAACTGGCTGACCGTGTAGACGAGGCAGAGAATGGCGACCAGGGCCAGAACATAGAGGCGGGAGGCGCGCGGGGCGGACATGCGGCGGGGCTCTCCCTGAAGGCCGGGACGGTACCCCCGGGCGCGTTGACGGTGCCAAGTGCTAGCATGGCCGGGCCGGGCGCTGTCAAACTACCAAAAACGCAAGGCAATCTGCCCTTTTCCGCACTTGCGAAGCAAACCTTGTGGCGACCCCCCTCCCCGTTATATAAGGCGGCACATTTCGGCCGCCCCCGCGCCAAGCTTTGCCGCGCGGCCGGGCCGCGAAAGCGTTGTCGCCTGAACCGCGAAAACGCCCCGTTTCTTTGTTTTGTCGCGTTTCGGACGGAAAGCCGGAAGCCCGCTTTCCCGAAAACGCCTAGCCCGGCTGGTATCATGTCTATTCGGAATATCGCGATCATCGCCCATGTCGACCATGGGAAGACGACGCTGGTCGATCAGTTGCTTCGCCAGTCCGGCACCTTCCGCGACAACCAGCAGGTTGCCGAGCGGGTGATGGATTCGAACGATCTCGAACGCGAGCGCGGCATCACCATTCTGGCCAAATGCACCAGCGTCGACTGGGAGCAGGACGGCACCCATACCCGCATCAACATCATCGACACGCCGGGCCATGCCGATTTCGGCGGCGAGGTGGAACGCATCCTCTCGATGGTGGACGGCGTGGTGCTGCTGGTCGACGCGGCCGAGGGCCCGCTGCCGCAGACCAAGTTCGTGACATCGAAGGCGCTGGCGCTGGGCCTGCGCCCCATCGTGCTGATCAACAAGGTCGACCGCCCCGACGCGCGCGCCGACGAAGTGCATATCGAAGCCTTCGATCTTTTCGCCGCCCTCGGCGCCACCGACGAGCAGCTCGACTTCCCAACCATCTTCGCCTCGGCCAAGGAAGGCTGGGCGACGGAAGACCTGAGCGCCCCTGACGCCAAGGACCACGGCATGGCGCCGCTCTTTGCCAAGATCCTGACGCATTTCCACGCGCCCGAAGCGCTGACCGACGGTTCGCAGCAGGAACCTTTCGCGATGCTGGTGACGACCATCGAAAGCGACCCCTATCTCGGCCGCATCCTGACCGGCCGCATCGAAAAGGGCATCGTCAAGCCGAACCTGCCGGTGCAGGTATTGCGCAAGCCCAAGGATGGCGAGGCGGCGACGGTGGAAAAGGGCCGCATCACCCGCGTGATGGCGTTCCGCGGCATCCAGCGCATTCCTGTCGACGAGGCGAAGGCCGGCGACATCGTCGCGATTGCGGGCCTCGAGGAAGGCACCGTTGCCGACACGATCTGCGATCCGACCGTGACCGAAGCGATCGACGCGCTGCCGATCGATCCGCCGACGCTGTCGATCACGGTGTCGATCAACGACAGCCCGCTGGCCGGCCGCGAAGGCAACAAGGTGCAGTCGCGCGTGATCCGCGAGCGGCTGATGAAGGAAGCGGAATCCAACGTCGCGATCAAGGTGACGGACAGCGAGAGCCGCGACGCCTTCGAAGTGGCGGGCCGCGGCGAATTGCAGCTCGGCGTGCTGATCGAGAACATGCGCCGCGAGGGCTTCGAGCTTTCGATCTCGCGGCCGCGCGTGCTCTATCGCGAGGACGAGAAGGGCAACCGCCTGGAGCCGATCGAGGAAGCCACCGTCGATGTCGACGACGAATATACCGGCGTCGTCATCGAGAAGATCTCGAACCGCAAGGGCGAGATGATCGACATGCGCCCGACCGGCGCCGGCAAGACCCGCATCATCTTCCATTGCCCGTCGCGGGGCCTGATCGGCTATCACGGCGAGTTCCTGACCGACACGCGCGGCACCGGCGTGATGAACCGCATGTTCCATGCCTACGAGCCCTATCGCGGCGAAATCGAGGGCCGGCGCAACGGCGTGCTGATCTCGAACGGCGCCGGCGACGCGGTGCCCTACGCGCTCTGGTATATCGAGGAGCGCGGCACGCTTTTCGTCCAGCCGGGCGTCAAGGTCTATGAGGGCATGATCATCGGCGAGAATGCGCGCCCCGACGACCTGATCGTCAATCCGCTGAAGGCCAAGCAGCTGACCAACATCCGCACCACCTCGAAGGACGAGGCCGTGCGCCTGACGCCGCCGCGGCCGCTGACGCTCGAACAGGCGATCGCCTATATCGAGCAGGACGAGCTGGTGGAAGTGACGCCGAAATCGATCCGCCTGCGCAAGCGCTATCTCGATCCCAACGAACGCAAGAAGTTCGCCCGGGCGGGGTGAGGCGAACATCCCGCTGAATCAAATCAAGTACGTCATGGCCCGCTTTATGCGGGCCATCCACGTCTTGACGCATTCTTCGTAAGAAAGACGTGGATGACCCGGACAAGCCGGGTCATGACGGATTTGGATTAAAGTCCGAATTCATACCCACACAAGACAGCCGATTGCCTCTCGTGGCCCTCAATGCCACTCTTCCCCGAAGAAACACCGGGAGGCGATGATGGCGGGCAATGCGGAATGGCTGGCGCAGGTTGTGGAAGCGGCGCTCGAGCCCGGGCTGCCGATCATCGACCCGCATCATCATCTCTGGGACCATCCGGGCTCGCGCTACGAGCTCGACGAATTGCTGGCCGATACCGGCCAGGGCCACAATATCCGCGCCACCGTCTTCGTCGAATGCAAGGCGATGTATCGCGCCGCAGGGCCTGAAAACCTGAAACCGGTCGGCGAGACCGAATATGTCAACGGCATCGCCGCCAAATCGGCCAGCGGGCAATTCGGCGAAATGCGGGCCTGCGCCGGCATTGTCGGCTTTGCCGATCTGCGGCTGGGCGCGGCGGTCGACGCGGTGCTGGAGGCGCATCTGGCCCGCGCGCCGGAACGCTTTCGCGGCATCCGCCATGCCTCCGCCTTCGATCCGAGCCCGGATGTGCGCGCCTCGCACACGCTGCCGCCCCAAGGGCTGCTCGGGCTCGAAAGCTTCCGCGCGGGCTTTGCGCGGCTGGCGACATACGGCCTCAGTTTCGACGCCTGGCACTATCACCACCAGATCCCCGAACTGACGGCACTGGCCCGCGCTTTCCCCGAAACGACGATCATCTTCGATCATTTCGGCGGACCGATCGGCATCGGCCCTTACGAAGGCAAGCGCGCCGAGATCTTCGCGCAATGGAAAAAGGATGTGGCCGAGCTTGCCGCCTGCCCCAATGTCGTCGCCAAGATCGGCGGCATCAACATGGCGGTCAACGGCTTCGGCTGGCACAAGCGGGCCAAGCCGCCGACCTCGGACGAACTGGTGGCCGCGACGCGCGACTGGTATCTGCATGCGATCGACGTCTTCGGGCCGGCGCGCTGCATGTTCGAAAGCAATTTCCCGGTCGACAAGCTTTCCTGTTCCTATGGCGTGCTGTGGAACGCCTTCAAGAAGATCGCCGGCGGATTCACGGTGGCGGAAAAGGCGTCGCTGTTTCACGACACGGCCAAACGGGTTTACAGGATTCCCGATTAAATCCACCCTCCCCTTGGGGATTCCTCTGCAAAAGAGAGTGGCATTTGGA
>TARA_R110000824_G_scaffold37553_6_pt1 | contig 55543 bp, 50 predicted proteins | sample TARA_R110000824 | Tara Oceans TARA_R110000824 (sample SAMEA4397747) | marine metagenome | biome: Polar Biome; feature: [MES] marine water layer (ENVO:01000295) within the mesopelagic zone...; material: water (ENVO:00002006), including particulate matter (ENVO:01000060) such as......
CAGATGGTCGCTACGATTTCGAAGCTCTTGTTGAAGATCTGCGGGCGGTCCTCGCGCAAATGGGGACGCGGCCTGTTGTCGTCGCCTCGACGCTTGGCGGCTGGATCGCTTGCGCCGCTCTTGAGCGCGATGGCGCTTTGCTGGCATCCGGTTTGGTGCTGGTCGACTTGCCGGTGAATCTTGATCCGGCTGTTTCGGACAAGATTGGGGAACGGTTGCGTGAAGCCACCAACCTTGCTCCCGGGCAGGCGCAGTGGGACGTCAGGCTCTTCGATGCGTTCGATACGAAAGCCATGACCGAGCGGCTTACCGGCGTCGCGGGCAAAATTGCCGTGCCAACCCTCTACGTGCGTGGTGGGATCAGTCAGCTTGTTTCGCATGCCGATGCGGTTTCTTTTGTCGATCAACTTCCCGAGGGGGAATTAATCGAGGTTGAAGATCTTGCGATGGTTGTCACCGACGACCGAGCTGACGCACTGGGCGCCCATCTTGTTGATTTCCTCGAACGTCGTGCTCCGCGAAGCTCGCCTGAATTCCGGGAGGGGTCCGATGCGCGCAGCTTTCGCGATGCACTGGGTTGTTTCGCGACGGGGGTTACCGTCGTCACCGCTATGGGGAGCGACGGGGTACCGATTGGGTTGACCGCCAACAGCTTTACTTCGGTATCGCTCGATCCGCCATTGCTGCTCGTTTGTATCGCCAATAATGCGGGGAGCGCGCCAGCTTTACGCGAGGCCAGACGCTTCGCTGTCAATGTTCTGCAAATTGGTCAGCAACCGACGTCGAACCGTTTTGCAGGCAAGGGGGAAGACAGGTTTGCCGCGACTCCTTGGGAAGTTGGAGAATATGGTACGCCGGTGCTGACGGGGTCGCTGAGCAGTTTTGAATGCGAAATCCAGGACATTCACGACGGGGGTGATCATTTCATCCTTGTTGGTCGCGTATTAAAGGCCATTTTCGAACCACGCCGAGATCCGCTGCTTTATTTCCGCGGCAAATATCGGAAGTTGCATTTTGCTTGACCTCTGGACCAGTCCGCTTCACGGTCATGATATACCTAGTTATATAACTTAGAATCGATAAATGAGAGGAAGCCCGATGGCTTGGTCAAATCAAGACAAGACAGCGATCGTTGGAGTTGGATCTACCGACTATTACGTCCGCGGAAAAAGCTGGCCGCGTACGATCAACGATATGGCGGCTGAGGCGATCATGAACGCCTGCGCCGATGCTGGAATCAGCCACAAGCAGATCGACGGAATCGCTTATTATTCCTCAGCAGGCGCAGGCTATCTGGACAAATTTGATACCGCTAGCCTGATGGAAACATTGGGCATGCCGCACATCAGCTTCAGCGCGACGCTGACCAGTGGGGGAGGGGGCTGCCCCGGTGCGATCGGATTGGCAACCGCAGCGCTGATGAACGAAGATTGCACTTACACGCTGACTTTGATGGCGCTGCAGCAATTGCCGCAGCATCGGCTTGGTGTGGTATTTGGTGCATCGGCACCAAATCCGGAAAATAGTTTCCTTCAACCATCCGGTCTCGTCGGTCCGGGCCATTTGATGAGCGTGCTCGCGCGTCGTCACATGCATCTCTATGGCACGACGCAGGATGCCTTCGGCGAGGTTGTCATGGCCACCAGAGCCAATACTCACAACCGGCCAAAAGCGGTCCGTAAGGCGCCGCTCACCAAAGAGGAATATGATGAGTCGGTGATGCTCGCAGACCCGCTCCGCCGGCTCGACTTCTGCCTCGAAACCGATGGCGCCGTCGCTGTTATCACGACCACGATGGACCGTGCGAAAGACTGTCGTCACAAGCCTGCGGTGGTCCATGCCTGTGCGCATGGCGGTCAGCGGGAATGGGGTCGCGCCTTTGCCTGGATGGGTATGCCCGATCCGCATTTCGCAAGCTCGGGGCACAAATTTACGGCTGATCGCGTTTGGGCGCAGTCGGGCCTTTCTGCGCAGGACATGGACGTTGCGCTGATCTACGATCATTTCAGCCCCATGGTGCTGATGCAGCTTGAAGATTATGGTTTCTGTGAAAAAGGCGAGGGCAATGATTATGTCCTTTCGGGAAAGCTGCGCTATGATCCGGCAACCGGGAAAGGCGTCAACGGAGGCGTACCGGTAAACACCCATGGCGGCAATCTGAGCGAAGCCTATATTATCGGCATGACCCATATTGTGGAAGGTGTCGAACAGGTACGCGGTACCGCTATCAATCAAGTGAAAGATGCTGAATTCGCGCTCGTTTCGGGCGGTCCGGCGTCACTCCCTGTTTCCAGCCTAATCCTGCGGAAGGACTGAACCTATGACTTATGGCCCCGCCCGAGCACTTCCCGGTGACCAGATCCAAATCACCACCAATCCTGATACAGAGCCCTTCTGGCAAGCGGCGAAGGAGCATAAACTGACATCCTGCGAATGCGGGGAATGCGGTCATTTTCGCATGCCACCTACTGCGGTCTGTCCCGAGTGCGGCAGCCGAGAAAAGAAATGGCCGGCCCTTCCCGGGACCGGTACGATTTTCAGCTATGCGATTTGCAACAAAAATCCGAAAAACGGCGAGCCTTATGTCTATGTTCCGGTCGTCGTCGATCTCGACGGTGCGCCAGGGACGCGGCTGAATGCGAACGTCTCGGGCTGCGATGCCGAGGATGTCTACATCGGGATGAAAGTGGTCGTCGACTGGACTCCGATCCAGGACGGCTGGGTGCTGCCGAATTTCCGCAAGGCCTGATTCATGCTTGGTGATCTGCGCATCATAGAAATCGGCGAGGGTATGGCGGTTCAGGTCGCCGGTCTTATGCTTTGCGAGCTGGGCGCGGACGTTTTGAAGATAGAACGCCCCGGAGGCGATCCTGCGCGCGGAACTGCGCCCTTTGCCAACTGGAACCGGGGAAAGCGCAGTCTTGCACTTGATCTCGATACGCCAGCGGGGCGCGCCGCACTGACAGAACGCCTGTCGGGCGCTGACATTTTGTTGCACCAATTCACGCCCGCGCGCGCTAGCGCGTTGGGGCTCGATGATGCCAGTCTAGCGGCTGAACATCCTCGTCTGGTCACGTGCGGGATTACCGGTTCACCCTATAATCACCCAGACGTCGAGCGGTCCGATGATGAACTGCTCGTCGCGGCGCGCATTGGCGCGATGTACGAAAATGATGGCCACCGTCCTGGACCGATCGTCTATCGCTATCAACAGGGCAGCTGGGCAGCAGCCCATTTGGCTGCGGCTGGTATTCTCGCGCGCCTCGTCATGCGGCTTCAGTCCGGAATCGGCGGCGCTGCGCATAGCTCGCTCTTTCAGGGCTTTATGTCCTCGCTGCCGCTTGTCTGGGCCCGAAACAGCGAGGGGCCGATGCCCAATCCTCCGACCTATCCGGTGGCGGCTCGACCGACCGCGATGCAATTGTTCCAGTGCCAAGGCGGTGATTGGTTGCAGGTCATGGATCCATCGCAACAGTTGGATTATGCTTCGTTGCCGACAATGTGGGATGTGATGGCAGAAGGCGTCGAAATCGATACGCCGGATGGACTGGCCGATGCGTTCAGACGTCGCCCGCTTGAGAATTGGCTGGCAGACCTTCGAGCCGCCGATATCGCAGTGGAGCCCGCTTATCCAATGGGCGAAATGCTTCGCCATCCGGAAGTGGAAGCAAATAATTATGTCGTCGAAGTTGACGATCCCGCGCTTGGCAAGACGCGGCAACCCAATGTTCCTTTCCACACTGATGCTGAGTTGCCGCAGGGACGCCCCTCTCCGCGTCTCGATGAAGGCGGCGAATATGACTGGATCTCGCCACCCGCTGCAACCGGAGAAAACGCACCTCCGGCGGAAATACTCGAAGGCGTTCGCGTGGTCGATTTCGGCATGTTCCTGGCTGGGCCAATGGGTCCGTCGATGATGGGCGACATGGGTGCCAATGTGATCAAGGTCGAGGCGCTGACCGGCGACCGGATCCGTTTCATGCACCGCTATTACCAAGCTGCTGCCCGCAGCAAGCGCAGCATCGCGCTCGATCTGACCAAGCCGGAAGCACAGCCAATTCTGGAACGTCTGGTACAGTGGGCCGAGGTCGCGCATCATAATATGCGCTTCAAGGGCGCTGAAAAACTCGGACTGAGCGAAGCCGGCATTCGCAAATATAACCCCGATGTCGTCTTCAACTATGTCAGCGCTTATGGTCAAAAGGGCGAGCGCGGCAACTGGCCGGGCTATGATTCCATATTCAACGCCATTGCCGGCTGGGAGTTTGAAAATGCGGGAGAGGGCAATCGCCCCGTTTTCAATCGTCCCGGCACAATGGACGTAACATCGGCGCAAAATTGCCTGGTCGAAATAATGGCGTCCTTATATGCCAAGCGTGCCGGTGGAAGGGGGCATACGACCCAAACGTCTCTGCTCGGTCTTGCTGCTTTTACCCAAGGCGAATTGTTGATTGGCGAGGATGGCGAACTTACCGAGACTTATCATCTGACAAGCGATCAGACAGGTTTTTCAGCTTATCATCGTATTTTTGAGTGTGCTGACGGGAACTGGGTGGCAGTCGCCGCGCACAAGCAGGCGCAACGGACGGCTTTGCATTCCGTCCTTGGCGCCGATGCTGAAAATTTTGCGGAAATCGCTAGGGCTCGCAACTCAGATGACTTGTTCGCCGCTCTGGAAGCTGCGCGCGTCCCTTGTGATTTCGTCAATTTCGAAAATGCCATGAACCGCTTCTTCGATGACCCGCTCAATCGCGAGTTAAATCTCGTTTCGGTGCTGCCGCAGCCGCTCTATGGCATGGTCGAGCAGCCGGGCGCATTCTGGCATTTCGGTGACATACCCATCGTCTTCAAGCGCTGCTGCCCGGATATTGGCGAACATAGCGACGAGATTTTGCGAGAAATCGGTTTCTCGGATGACGAGATCGCCGCATTTCGCGATCAGAAAATAGTTGGGTGACCATGGATTATACTAGCCTCTTGCCAGAAGGTCTCGCTGTTGCGGTCGAGGCGGAAAGCGGCGCTAAAATCACCGAAGTTCGGCCGCGGGGCGGCGGCGGGGCGTCTCGGGATGGAGCGGAACTGGATCTGGCCTGGCCTGACGGGCGCACGGCAAGCGCCTATATGAATTATGATGTGCACAAGGCGGGAGCCGGTGATGATGCCGCTTTCCTTCGCGAGGCCGCAGTACTGCGTGCTCTGTCGGGACCGTTCGCGTCGGCGGGCGTCCGTGTAGCGCCCTATTTCGCTTCGCTTCCTGAACAGCGCGCTTTGGTCTGCGGTCTGGTCAAAGGCGAGGATCGCTTTGGGAAGCTAGCCGATCCGCAACAGCGCAGCGCGCTCGCAAACGATTTCATGGCGCAACTCGCCGCGCTTCACCGCATCGATGTGGCCGCGACCCCGGTTGCGGGCATGGGGCCGGTCGAACCTGCCGAAACCCTGATCGCGCGCCGTATCGCCGCCGTTCGTGAAACCAACAGGGGCAAGGCCTGGGATCCCCTGATCCATTTGTCCCTGAACTGGCTCGAGGCAAATATTCCGGCGGATATGCCCGCGCCGGTGATCGTGCATGGCGATGCCGGTCCGGGAAACTTTCTTTTTGTCGGTGATCGCATCACCGCTCTGCTTGACTGGGAGCTCGTTCATTACGGCGATCCGATGGCAGATCTCGCGATGCTGAGCTTGCGTATGCTGTTTCAGCCGTTTGTACCGTTGCCCGAAGCTTTCGCGGCTTATGAGGAGGCGGGAGGATATGTTGTCGATCTGAAACGGTTGCGTTTCTGGCGACTGCTTTTCCAGACCGGTTTCGCTCGTCGTTCACGCTATGACGATCCCGATGCTCCACCGCCGCCAAATCTCGGGATGAATCTCGTCTATTCGACCATCCATCGGCGGGTGTTGTCGGAGGCGCTGGCCGATGCTGCCGGGGTTCCGCTGCCACCTGTCGAACTCGCCGACGCACCACCGGGCTTGCGCGACCGCAGTTACGCAATCGCACTGGACGATATTCGGGATACCATCGTGCCGAGGCTCTCTGACCAGCAAGCGGCGGTCAAAGCCAAGGGCATGGCCCGGCTGATCAAATGGTGGCGTGCCATCGAGCGGTTCGGACCGGGATTTCATGCAGCCGAAAAAAGCGAGCTTGAAGCCGCTCTGGGGCAGGGTTTCGCTAATCAGGCAGCGGCATGGTCGGCATTTGGTGAAGCAGTGGCTGCGGATCGGATTGCGATCGACCGGGCTATCATTCTCTGCAACGCTCACGAAACGCGCGAGGCGGCGTTGATGGCTGATGCAATGGGCGGGCTTGCCTCGACGAAATTTGCAGCGCTGGAATAGCGTTGGCTAGCGGGAAATATAAATTGACGAAGTGTCAACTATTTGCCTTGCTCGCTCACTCCAACTTCATTATCCAAGGTTTCATAAGGCAAGAAAAGAAGGTGAGAGCGGGATGACTGTTGATATTTTGGGATATAAAGGCAAGCGCGTCGTCGTAATGGGTTGCTTCTCTGGAACCGGCGAAGCTTGTGCGCGATCGCTGGTGGAACTGGGCGCGGAAGTCCATGGCGCCGATATCAAGCCCTCGCCGGTTAATCTGGCGAGTTTCACTGAAGTCGACCTGAAAAGCCCCGAGTCAATCGCAGCCGGCATCGCAAGCATCGGCAGCAAGGTCGACGCATTGTTCAATGTTTCCGGGTTGCCGCAGACCTTCCCTGGTGAGGATGTCGTGACGGTAAACTTTCTTGGAATCCGTGCCTGGACCGAAGGCTGGCTGCCGCATCTCAATCCTGGCGCCGCCATCGTTTCCGTTTCGTCGCTGGCAGGGATGGGCTATTTGGCCCGTCAGCCGCTGGTTCGCGAGTTCATGGATTTCACCGACTTTAACGAGGCACGTCAATGGTATCTGGATCATGCCGAAGAAGTGGGTGATCCTTACACTTTGTCCAAGGAAGCGATAAATACCTGGACCCAGATTAGTGCGCCCGATTTGATCGGCCGGAATATTCGTATCAATTGCACTATGCCAAGTCCCATTGACACTCCAATGCTTGGCGAATTTCGAAAAATTGCGGGTGATGCGGTCCTGGGGGCCTTCGCAAAGGCAAAGGGCCGTTATTCCACGCCAGAGGAACAGGCGCTTCCGTTAATTTTGCTCAACAGTGATGCTGCCAGTTTCATCAGCGGCGTGTGCTTGCCTGTCGATGCCGGTCTTGCTGGCGGTCTTGCTACAGGCGTGCTGGATATGCAAAAAATGATAGCGGAGGCGACGGCGGCCTAGCTGTCAAGCGCGCCGAGCATCGTTGCAAGATGATGCGCGGCGGCAGCTTTCAACTGGTCATAGCTGACGCCATCTTCGTGGCGGCTGATCGGGCCAATGGCGGCAAGACGTTCCAGCATCATTAAAATGGTTCCACTGCAGGATTGAGGCGACAGGCTTGCAGGTATTCGTCCCGCCGCCTGTGCCCGGCTCACCTGTTTGCTAATCGCCACCATCATCGGCCGGGCCTGCAGCATCCGCGCTTCATAAAAGCGCGCGTCGCCTTCTTCCGCGGCGAGATTGCGGACGAGGAATATATTGCGGTTCTGGTTCCACAGCTCGGTATAGCATTCGACAAAGGCAAGAGTGTCTTTATAGGCGCCGGGCGCAAGCCAGTCGCGGTCGATCAACATTTCGAGTTCCGGTGAGTTTTGCGAGGCATTTTCCAATGCAGCGAGAACCACTTCCGATACGCCTTTGAAATAGACATAAAAAGTTGCTGGCGACGTGTTCGCGACGCGCGCGACATCGACCACTGAAACATCCCGAAGCCCGTTTGTTTCAAGCAGGGCGACCGTCGCATCAATCAGTTGCTGTCGAGTACGCTGACCCTTGGCACCCAGTTTGCGGCGACTGCCATCCGAGCCAGCCGGGTTGGCGATCTGTTTATTGGCTATGCTTGGCTGTTGCATCAAAAATTCATCCTCAGACCGATTTTCATCCTTTTGATAACAGTAGACTTGCGATAAGACAGAAAATTGACATACCGTCAATTCCAAAGCCAAAAAATGGATGATAGTGGAGGGGTAGTGATGAACAGTCTTGCTGGCAAGGTAGGGATAATATCAGGCGCGTCTAAAGGTATGGGGCGGCATTTTGTCGCTGCCATGGTGTCGGCCGGGATGCGCGTCGCTTGTCTGGCCAGAAAGTCGGACGAGCTGGCATCGCTAACCGAAGAACATGGAGAAGCAGTGTTGGTGCTACCGTGCGATGTCACGATGCCGGATGCGGTTAATTCCGCTGTTTCGCAAACTGTTGAACATTTCGGCCGGCTTGATGTGGTGGTGGCCAATGCGGCGATTTTCCAACCTTTTGCCTTTGATGAGGGCGATGACGACATTATTCGCAACCATGTTGACGTCAATATTCTCGGCGTTGCATGGCTGGTCCGCGCAGCCATACCGCACCTTCGCGAAACGAAAGGGCAGATTGTCGCCATCAGCAGTGAATCGGTGCGGATGCCGTTCCCGATGCTCGCTCTCTATGCAGCAACCAAAGCGGCGGTTGAAACGCTGTGCAACGGTCTGCGGGAAGAACTGCGTTCGGACGATATTCGCGTCACCATATTACGCTCGGGATCGGTCAAGGGCGGCTCTGGCGGTAGCTCATGGTCTGAGGAAACGACCGCAGCCTTCTATAAAAAAATCGTTGAAACAGGCCACGCCTCGATGTCGGGAGAATCCGCGAGGCCTGAATCGATGGCCGCAGCATTGCTCGCGACGATCGGCTTGCCGACCGACATTGGAGTGGATTTGATTGAGGTCCGCGCTGCGTGCGTTGGCGTTCCAGATGGAGCCAAGGCGGTTCTGGGCGAGTCCGGGTGACGTCCCGCAATAAAACAACCTTGCTGATTGGCGCGCTCTGGGTCGCTGAACTGACCGGATCCTTTGAAAGCGCGATGATCCTGGCGGCACTGAAAAAGCTGATCGAGGAGTTCGGCGATCCCGCCATGGTTGGCTGGTTGATCACTGGCTATCTGATCGTTGGCGCTGCGATTGCGGCGGTTGTCGGACGCCTTGGCGATCTGTTCGGTCGGCGTCAGACACTGGTCGTGGTTCTGGCAATTGGCGCGATCGGGTCGCTGATTAGCGCATTATCTGATAATTTTGGCGTGTTGCTGGCTGGCCGTTTGATGCAGGGCGTTACCGGCGCGATCCTTCCTCTTTGCATTGGTCTGGTGCACGAAAATCTCGGCAAGGATCGTGCGCCGATGGCAATCGGTCTGATGATATCGGGCGCGTCGATCGGGACCGCGGCAGGACTGATTGTTGGCGGCATGATTGTGGACCAGTTCAACTGGCACGGGATTTTCTTTGCCAGCGCCGGTTTATGTGTTGTGGCGGGCCTGGCTACGCTCGGCTTTGTACCCAAGTCGCTAAGGCAATTGGCAGGGCCAGCTGTTGACTGGGTCTCGGGCCTCGCTTTTGCACCGGGCGTTGCGCTTGTCCTGATCTATTTCAGCACCGGAAAGAATTGGGGCTGGACCAGCAGTTGGTCGCTTGCTGCCCTGGTTGTGGGTGTGGCTCTGATAGGCTGGTGGCTATACCGCAGCCTCACCAGCGCCAACCCGTTGATCGCCGTGCGTAGTTTCGGCAATCGCACCATCGCAGTCGGCGGTGCCGTGACAGCACTCGTGTCGATGAGCACGCTTCAAATCTCGGTCTTTTTCTCGCTCTTGCTGCAGGCACCGATCTGGACCATTGCCGGACTGGGCCTCACCGCTACCATGGCGGGACTGGCGAAACTCCCCTCAAATATCGCGTCGACCTTTGCAGGCCCGCTTGGCGGCTGGCTTGCCGGCCGCGGGGGTGGACGAAATGCGCTCGTTATCGGCGGACTGATTACGACGACGGGCTGGCTATTGGTCTTGTTTGATGCGAGCAGTTTCACGATTGTCGTCGCGGAACTGGTGATCATCTCATTCGGCGCAACCATGCTTTTTTCGGTCGCGCCGACGATCATTGCCCAGGCCTCTCCACCCGGACGGATCAGCGAGATATCGGGCATGCTAACCGTGATCCGGCAATTGTTCCTCGGTATCGGTGCTCAGATGGTCGCCACCTTGCTCGCCGTTGATGTCGTTACTCAAGGGTCGGAAACCTATCCATCGCCCTTCGCTTATCAACTGACCATCATGGTCATCATCGGACTGTGCATCCTGGCGATTCTTGTCGCCTTTGCACTGCCAAAAAATCTCAAATCAAAGGAGGCCGCATGAGACCCTTGCCGGAACTGACAGCCGAGAACACAGCCTTTTGGACAGGCGGAGCCGATGGCAAGCTGATGATCGCCTTCTGCAAGGATTGCGCCACAGCGATCCATCCGCCGCAGCTTGTCTGCCCCAAATGCTGGAGCGAAACCATTGAAAGTAAAGCGGTCGCCGGAACGGGAACGGTTTACAGCTATACCGTCAACCATCAGCCATGGGCTCCCGATATGACAGTGCCCTTTGCCCTCGCCGTTGTCGATGTTGATGGTGCTCCGGGCGTCCGCATCACTGCAGAAGTCGTCACCCCCGATCCCGAAACCGTCACCATCGGACAAAGGATGCGCGTCGCTTTTCTCAACGTGGACGACGTCTGGTTGCCGCAATGGGAGCCGGTAATATGACCATGAAAGCAACCATAACCGGCGTCGGAATGTCGCAAATTGGCCGCCGGACCGAGCGTCCTGCGATGGCGCATCTTGTCGAGGCAGCGAAGCGCGCTCTCGAATGCGCGGGCCTGACCAAGGATGATATCGACGGCATAGCCACTTATCCCGGCAAGGCCGACAATTCCCCCGGCATGTCGCCGCTGGGGACGGGCGAAGTTCGTAACGCGCTCGGATTGAAGACCCGCTGGCACAGCGCTGTTCCCGACGGACCTTCACAGATGGGACCGATCATGGTGGCCGCGATGGCCGTCGCTACGGGACAGGCGCGGCATGTGCTTTGCTTTCGCGCGCTCACCGAAAGCAGCTCACAAACCAAGGTGCAGCGCGCAAGCATTCCGGGTTCGGGCAAAGCGAGGATCGGCGGCTGGCTAAGCAATCTGGTGCCTGCCAATGCGATGTCGGCTTCCAACTGGGCCGGCTGGATGGCAACCCGCTATTTCCACGAATTTGGCATGACCCGGGAACATCTGGGCATGGTGGCGACCGGAGAGCGTGCCTTTGCCCAGAAAAACCCCATGGCAGTGATGCAATCGCCGCTGACGATGGACGATTATTTGGCAGCCCGGATGATCTCTTCCCCGCTATGTCTGTTCGATTGCGATGTGCCGATTGATGGCGCATGTGTCGTGATCGTTTCGGCGGCCGATGCAGCCAAGGATTGCGCTCGCGAACCGCTGATCATCGAGGCGATGGGAGCAGCGCTTGGGTCGCAGGAAACCTGGGATCAGCGCACGGACCTGACAACCATGGGAGCACATGATGCCTGTGCCGATATGTGGCAGCGCACCGATATGAAGCCGGACGATGTCGATGTGCTGGCGCTCTATGACGGCTTCAGCATCTTTGTGCCTTACTGGCTGGAGGCGTTCGGCTTTTGCGGCCACGGCGAAGCCAAGGATTTCATCGCCGAGGGCAATATCGGTCCCGGTGGACGTTTTCCGGTGAATACCGGCGGCGGACAATTGTCCGGTGGCCGCCTACATGGCTTTGGCCTGCTGCACGAAGCATGTATCCAGCTATGGGGCGATGGCGACGGGCGTCAGATTGCCAATGCCAAAACCGCTGTCTGCGGTATGGGTGGGGGGTTCATCGCAGGCTCGATGCTGTTGCGGCGAGACTAGAAGGCTTTCAGGCAATTGCCTTCTTGTTCTTGAGATCCTCGATCCGGTCCCAGTCGAGGCCCAGTTCCATCAGGAACAGCTCGGTATGTTCCGATGCCTCGGGTGCCCGTGAGTTTTCCACTGGGGCGCCATTGAACTGGACCGGGTTCGCCACGAGTCTGATCGGCGCGCCGCCGTCAGCGGATTCGACTTCGAAAATCATGCCATTTGCTGCAACCTGTTCATCGCTGCCGATATCCTGAACGGTCTGGTAAGGTGACCATTGTCCGCGCATCGTCTTCAATCGTTCCAGCCAATAAGCATAAGGTTTGGCTGCTATCGCCTGTTGCACCACTTCGAATGCAGCTGGCGTATTTGCCATGATCGCTTCGGCGGTTGCGAAGCGAGGGTCTTTTGCCATTTCCGGTACATCCAGATGGCCGAATACATCTTCGATATAGGGACCGGGTGATAGCACGGTTAGGTTGATGAACTTGTCATCGGCCGTACGGAAGGCGCCGATAAATGGGTTCGTGCCGGTGCCGACACCCGAGCCGGGCATCACTGCCTTGAACAGATCGGGTGCGTCGGGCATTTCCATTGCGACATCAATCGCACAAGCGGTTGCCCATATGCCCGATGACAACAACGATACATCGACCTCGGTCGCCTCGCCGGTGCGTTCGCGGTGGAAGAGCGCTGCGGCAATGCCACCGGCGATATTCATGCCGCCGATGGTATCGCCATAGGCAGGTCCGGGCTGGAGGAGCGGGCCGTCCAGTTCCTTCGGAGTGACCATCATCGACGATCCGCCGCGCGCCCAGAAGGCAGTGGAATCGAATCCACCCTTTTCGCGTTCGGGTCCCTTGTCGCCGAAAGCGCTGCCGCGAACGTAGATGATGTCGGGGTTGGCAGCGCGAATATGCTCGAGATCGATTTTAAGTTTCTGGCGAGCGGACGGAAGATAATTGGTCAGGAAAACGTCCGCCGTCTTCGCGATTTCGTAGAGAACCTTGCGGCCTTCTTCGGTCGAAATGTCGATGCCGACGCTGCGCTTGCCGCGATTGGGGTGCTGCATCAGGGAGGATCGCTGTGGATTGACCGCGAGGCGTTGCAGCATCTGGATGCCGCGCTGCGCATCGCCGCGCACGGGATGCTCGATCTTGATCACATCGGCGCCCCAGTCGGTCATCACCCCGCCGGCTGCAGGCACGAAGGTGAATTGCGCGACTTCGAGGACACGGATGCCTTCCATTACTTTCGTCATATGCTGTTCCCTTATCCGGCGTGGAAGCTGATGGTTTTCTGATAGGTGAACTCGTTCAGCCCATCTTCGCCATATTCGCGGCCATAGCCGGACCTTTTGATGCCGCCGAATGGTGCGTCCGACTGCATGGTCCCGGCGCCGCCATTGATCGATACGCCGCCGGTCCGGATCTTCAGGGCCATGCGATAGGCTTGGCCTGCATCGCCAGAATAAATCGCACCCGACAGTCCAAAATCGCTGTGGTTGGCCATTGCGATGGCTTCATCATCATCGTCAAAACCAATGACCGCGCCAATTGGCCCGAATACTTCTTCCTGCGCCAGCCGGCTGTCATTTTTCACATTATCGAACAACGTGGGTTCAAAGAAAAAGCCTTTGTCGAAACCTTCTGGCCGTTTCCCGCCGGACACCAAAGTCGCGCCTTCGTCCTGAGCGATGGCGACATATTCTTCAGTGCGCTTGCGTGCCACTTCGCGGATTAGTGGGCCAAAACTTACCGTGGGGTCGGAGGGATCGCCAATCTTGATATGATCAAGCATCGCCTGCATCGCGGCGACAAACTGGGGGCGGATGCTGTTATGAACAATATGACGGGTGGTGAGGGCGCAGCCCTGGCCGCAATGGGTTGTGAAGCCCATGATGCCCGCCGCTGCGGCTTGCTGGATATCGGCATCGGCGCGGACGATCAGCGCAGACTTGCCGCCCAGTTCCATGACGATCCGTTTCAAAGTTGGCGCCGCCTGTGCCTGGATCATCGCACCGACTTTGTCGGACCCGGTGAAATGGACGAGGTCGACGCGCGGGTCAGTCGTCAGCAGCTTTCCGGTCTCGATGTCGCCGGTAACGATGCTCAATACGCCCTTGGGCAGGCCAACCTCGTCGGCAATTTCCCCGAGGATCAGTGCTTCCATTGGCGTGTAGGGCGAAGGTTTCAGCACCACTGTACAGCCCACCGCAAGCGCTGGAATAACCTTGCCAATATTCAGGAAGAACGGGAAATTATAGGGGGAGATGGCAGCAACTACGCCGACGGGTTCGCGGCTGACAACCCCCGTGCCCAATGTGGTTGTGCCCTGCATATTTGGTGTCAGTTCAACCGGCAGAGAAGAGACGGCAGGGCGCGAGGCGACTTCCACCGTGCGCCGGGCATGTTTCATTGGAATGCCATATTGCATGAACTCGGCTAGCATGCGCGTTGCGCCCGCCTCTGCGACGATCAGGTCGACTATCGAGTCCTTGCGTGCATCAAGGGCATCGAGGAATTTGGTCAATATCGCCTGGCGCTGCGCGACCGGCAAATGCGGCCAATCACCATGATCGAAGGCGTGCCGCGCTGCGCCGATTGCGGCATCGACCTGGTCTGCGCTGCCTACAGGCGCTTCTACCAGCAGGCTTTCATCCGCGGGGTTGATCACAGCCTCGCGCTTGTCGGTTTGTTGCCATTCGCCGCCGATATAGATCGCGCCGGGATGCTTCAGAAATGTCATGTGCTGGTCCTTGTCACTAGCTGTGTTGGCCCCAGACGATCGGCAGATTGCGGATCGACAGCAGGCTCGGGACGACGGTCGTGTCGGCTCCCTTTTTGATATGAAATTCATCGGGTATGCGGGCAAACCATTCATCCAGCAGTACGCGAAGTTCGCGCCTTGCGAGATGCGCGCCGAGACAAATGTGCAGGCCGCCTGCAAGCGTGAAATGGCGATTGCCGGTTCGAGCAGGATCGAATTGGTGCGGACAGGCAAATTGTGTCTCGTCGAAATTACCCGATGTGTTGAACACGGTGACCCAGTCGCCCGCCTTTATCGTCACCCCATGCCATTCGAAATCGCGCTTCACCTTGCGTCCAGAATTGACCAGCGGCTGGGTGCGCAGAAATTCCTCGACCGCCGAATTGATCAGATTCTTGTCGCCGCGGATTTGCGCTTGCAGGTCCGGAGACATTGCCAAGCGGCGGAACATCTGGCTGACGGTCGAGGCCACGGTGTCGAGCCCGCCCAGCCAGAGAAACCAGGTCATCCCGATAATTTCGTCATCGGTCAGCGGTTTTCCGTCGATTGAGCCGTTGGCGATATAGCTGCCTAATGTGTCATCAGGGTCGGCTTGTTTCTCGGCAATGAAACCGCGAAGATAGGCTAGTATCCCACGGACTGCTTCTGCCTTTGTCTCGATCGCTTCTTCGTGCAAAATATCCCATTCCCAGTCGAGGAACTGTTCGAACATCGAAAAGGGAAAGCCCATGAGATCAAGGAAAACACGGACCGGGAAAACACGACCGAAATCATAGGCGATATCGACTTCGCCCTTGTCGGCAAATTCGTCGATCATGCCACCAATGATTTCACGGATACGAGGCTCTCTATCCTTCATCGCAACCGGCGTGAACCAGGGGTTCAGGAACTTGCGATAGCGGCCGTGGTCCGGCGGATCAATGCCAAGTGGGATCGAAGGAAATGTCTCGCCTGCGAGCATCTGGAACTGGGCGACACCCTCGGTGGAAAAAAGATCGCTGTCTTCGTAGACGCGGCGAATATCTTCATATCTAGTGACCACCCAAGCACCGTGCCGATTGCCGCTGACCGGCCAGGGATAATAATGGATGAGCGGAAATTCTGGGTCGCGCACTGCATCTGCCGGGGCATAAGGTTCCGCCAGATCATTGGCGACGATCCCCGCAGCCACTCGCGTATCAAGCACCAGCTCGGGCGGCACATGCGTCGGTACCGGTGGTGCACCCTCAGGCTCTGCAACAATGGAAAATCCGGCGATATCAGACTTGGGCATGAGAATCTCCATGCTGCCGCTCAAGGAAGAGATGGCGCAAACTCTGGCCACCTCCAAGGCCCATAGTCCTACCGGCTCGCTCACTAGCCAAAGCCATGACCAGCCAGCCGGCTCCAAGAAATATTCGTATCAGGTTCATAACAGCCCTCTCGGAAAATGTTTCAGGCCGATGCAAACATGCGTTCGATGTCGCCGGACGTGACCGGGCGACGTGCCTGGTCGATGGCATCCATGCTGTCGGTCTTGAGGCCTCCGAGATTGTGGCGCGGGCTGACATCGACATCCTTGCCCAGTTCACGCAGGTGGCCGACGGTGCAATTTTCGCGCCCGCCGTTCATCGCCAGAGCATCGAAACTATATTCGCGCATCACATTCTGGTGTGTGATCTTGTCGATCGTCGCCCGCGGCAACGTATTGACCGACGCCCACAGATATTCAGGAACATTGGGCCAAACAGTATCAGAATGGGGGTAATCGCATTCATAGGCGACCATATCCTCATTCATATATTCAAGATTCTTAACGCCGAACTGGTCATCGATGAAACAGCAGATGATGTGGCGCTTGAACAGGTCGGACGGACGTTCGCCGCCAAAATCGGTAAAGGTCCATTCATGATGATGTGCGTGCGTGAAATCGGCGCGCTCGAGGAAATAGGGAATCCAGCCGATGCCGCCTTCTGACAGCGCCATCCGAAGATCGGGATATCGCTTCCAGAACGTCGCAAAAGTCCAGTCTGCCGCTGAATTGGCGATCGAAATCGGCATCGCGGTGATCCATGCGTCAATCGGGCTTTCGGAAGACGGATGCATGGCCCGCGCACCGGTGCCGATATGGCAATTGATCACCATCTTGTAGTCGCTGCAGGCCTTCCAGAATGGCTCCCAATATTCATTGTGGATGCTTGGCAGGCCGATATTCGCGGGATTGTCGGAAAAGCTGACCGCATGGACGCCGAGATCGCTCATCCGCTTTAGTTCGGCAAGCGTGTCGTCCATGTTCCACATCGGGATCAAGCACATCGGGATGAAGCGCCCCGGGGCGGCTCCACACCATTCTTGCACATGCCAATCGTTCCAGGCCCGGCAAGCAAGCAGGGCTGCTTCAGGGTCTTTTTCCGCCATCGCCACGAAAGCACCGCCCGCAAATCCGGGCATGGTCGGGAAATTGAGAGATGCAAGCACGCCATTGGCGTTCATATCATCGACGCGAAGCAAGGGATCGTAGGTGCCCGGACGCAACTGGCTAAACTCGCTGGGTTCCATTCCATATTCGCTACGCGGTCGACCGACAACGGCATTGAGTCCAATTGTGGGGTAACGTTGGCCGTTCCACAGCCAGACATCCTTACCATTTTCCTGAACGATGTGCGGTGCACAATCTTTCTTGCCTTCGGGATAGTGACGGATGAAGGCTTCGGGCGGTTCGATCGCATGATCGTCTACGCTGATGATGACCATATCGTCCATTTGCATCGCGACTCTCCTATGAAATTTACTTGTTGTTATCGCCATCATCACAATAATTGACGATGTGTCAACTATTGGTTTATGACTACGTTAAATAAGAGGGCAAATCGTCCGTGATTCTGGAGGAGAGGATATATGACAGAGGCCGAAATTGCGGCACCTGCGCGAATCTTGCCGGTCGTTGACCGTGACAGCGAAGCCTTTTGGACCTGGGGTCGCCAAGGCAGGCTCGCGATCCACCGTTGCCAGGATTGCTCATATTATATCCATCCTCCGGTACCGTTCTGCCCGCAATGCGAAAGTCGCGACGTCGCACCGGAAGCAGTGTCCGGGCGTGGCCGCGTGGTGACTTTTACGATTAATCATAAACAGTGGGTGGCGGGACTGCCGGAACATTATGTACTCGCCTTAGTCGCGATTGACGAACAGGACGATGTGCGACTGCCATGCAACATCGTGGGATGCGCTGCGCAGGACGTTAGCTTTGACATGCCGGTCGAAGTCTTTTTTGAGCGGCAAGAGGATGTGTGGATTCCGCTTTTCAGACCGGCGGCGCAGGTATGACACGCTTTGCTGAAAAGAATACCGCGATCACTGGTGTCGGCATGTCGGAAGTATCGCGCGGAGCGACCAAGTCGGCGCTAGCACTGACGGTCGACGCAGCGCTCGAGGCCATCGCAGATGCCGGGCTTGAGCGGCGTGATATCGATGGTATTGCGACCTGGCCTGGCGAGCGCGCCGATGGTTCGGGTTTTTCCGCCGTCGGCTGTGCGGCTTTGCAGGATGCGTTGCGGCTGGAGGTCAACTGGTATGCTGGCGGCGGCGAGGCACCCGGGCAATATGGCGCTGTGTTTAATGCAATCGGCGCTATTGCAGCGGGTCTCTGCGAAAATGTTCTGATCTTCCGCACCATGTACGAAGCGACGGCGCGCAAGACAGCTTATGCCAATTCTTTGTTACGTGCCGGAGAGCGGCAGGCGGGGCCGTTCACCTGGTATGCGCCTTATTATACTTATTCTGCCGCGTTGCAGCAGGCGCTATATTTCAACCTCTATGTGCACAAAAGTGGTATCAGTCCCGAACAAATTGGCCAGATTGCGGTAAATCAGCGCCGTAACGCCGCGCTCAATCCCAATGCCATCTACAAGACGCTGATCACGATCGATGATTATTTGGCATCGCCGATGATTGCAACGCCGCTGCATATATATGATTGCGACGTGCCGATCGACGGGGCGGCGGCAATCATCGTGTCGCGGATGGATGTCGCTCGCAATCTCAAAAACCCGCCGGTCCGGATCGAGGCCATTGGCGCGTCGATGCGCTATCGCAACAGCTGGACCCAGCTGGAAGCGCTCGACACTCAGGCGCAGCCAAAAGTTGCCGAAATGATGTGGGGCCGCACCGACCTCAAACCTGCTGACGTGGATATCGCGCAGCTATATGATGGGTTCAGCTTTCACACGATCAACTGGCTGGAAAATTTCGGATTTTGTGAGCGATATGGCGCGAAGGATTTTATCGAGGGGGGTAAGCGGATTGCACTCGACGGGGAACTGCCGGTCAATACCGGCGGCGGCGCTCTCTCCGGCGGGCGGCTCCACGCCTATGGTGCGGTGCACGAAGCGTGCACGCAATTGTGGGGACGGGCTGGGAAACGTCAGGTCAAAGGTAGTCCGCAAGTTTGTGCCACATCAACTTCAGGAGGGCCGCTTGCAGGTGCGATGCTGCTGGTGCGCGAGTAAAAGTTCAGCCCTGCCAGACGATCTTGCCGCCAATAAGCGTAAGGCGCACCTCGCCAAGCGCACCGCTGTCCTCGGGCCAGTTGTAAAGGATAAGATCGGCTGGCGCGCCTATCGCTAGGGGTGAATGTTGGTAGAGGGCCAGGGCCGCGCTGCGATCCACTGCTTCGCCCGCACCAATCACTGCACCATCGCGGGTCCGCCGGTCGAGCGCTGCCCGTAACGCGATCCACGGATTGGCATCGCCATAAGGTGCATCGGATCCACCACGCACGCGCACTCCGCTGCGCAACAGCGAGCCCAGACGATAGAGGTCGTCCAATTCCGACTTATCGATTTGTGAGCGGTAGCGGTCGCCGCGATCATGGATGAAATTGGGCTGAGTGACTACCGTCAGTCCGGCAGCAGCAATGTCACCGATCAGGCTTTCGGTTATGACGCTGCCATGCTCGATCCTGTCGCCGGGCCGGGCACCGCCCGACTGGCGCAAGGATTCGAGATAGAAGAGCAATTCGCCAAGCGTTGCACAATGCGCAGCTACGTTGCGGTTTAACTTTCTCGCAGCGGCAATCCGACTCACGGTTTGTTCTATTGGTGGGAGGTCATTTTCATCGAACAGCAATTTGACGGGACCGACAGAATAGCCTTTGCCTGTCGGTAATGTTTCGGTGCCCATGATCACCAACCGTTGCGGAATGGCGCCGGCGAGCAATTTTGCCTCGGCGATTCCGTTTGACGCGCCGGCATCTGTTACCCCGGTGACGCCCCATCGTGCCAATCTTTGACCCAGTGCAGCAAGCGAAGGGGGCGATCCGCCGATCCGTTCGCGGAGCCATTTGTCGCCGCGCCAGATGCGACCGGTCGGACGCCCGTCGGCATCCCGTTCGACGCAGGAGGGCAGGGGCTGTTTACCCAGCCTTGCGATTGCGGCGCTATTGAGCAGCCAATAGGCTCCCGTGCGATCTTGAATCCGGAGCGGATGGTTCGGCAGCCAGCTATCGAGCAGGTCCCGGTCGGGTAGCCCGGCAACTCGTTCGTCATAGCCAAACGCTCTTATCCACTGGTCCGATGGGCTCGTGCCAGCGCGCAGACGCGCGATCACCGAATCTTCGGTGCGGCAATCGGTGAGGTCGACCGACTCCATCCGCGCGGCTGTCGCCAGCAGGTGGCAATGATGGTCGTGCAGGCCCGGACCCAGTGTTTGGCCTTGCGCATCAACTTCGACACCATGGCCTTCCACGGACTGTCCGATAGCGCCAATGCTTCCGTCACGAATGCCGACCGAAATAGGCGAACCCGCCCTATCCTGGGCATTGCGAATGATCAGGTCATAGGTTTCAGTCACGCCATGGCCTTGGCAAATGTCGCGGCTGTGCGCGCCAGCGAGACGTCGATCAGACCAGATTTTCCGGCTTCCAAGGCCTCGAGTGCCAGCGTGGCCGCCATCATCCCTGTCAACGGATCGGCCAGTGCATCACCGATAAATGCGGGCTTATCGTCATCCCACTTCAGCAGCCCTCCCGCTGCTGCACAATCATCGCCAAATCCGACACGCATCGCGGCGTCACCATGCCAGCCGTGGGCGGTAATCGCGATCCACAGCAGTCCCGGGTTTCTGTTGAATACCCGCTTCATATCGAGACCCAATCGCGCCAGAGCATGCGGCCTTGCCGATGTGATTATCGCTCGCGCACTATCAACCATTGAAAGAAGTTCGAGCCCGTCGAGTGGAATCTGTCGCCGATCTTTACTGCCATTGAGACGTGAGTCGTGTCGGGGCATATACTGCGCGGTCGGATCGGGACGGTCCGGGCTCTCTATCTTGATGACCTTATGCCCGGCTTCCGCGAGCAGTCCGCCGCAATAAGGTCCAGCCCATAGAGCGGAGAGATCCAGAATTGTGTCTGCCCTGGTGCTGCTATCGATCAACCGGGGCTGCTCGAGTACCTCCGCTTCGCCGACAAGTGCTACTGGCAAATGCAGGCCCACCGCTGTGGCTATGAGATCTTTCGCTGTTCGTTTCGCCGATGCTGCGATCAGTGATTCCCATGGCTCCGCATCCAGCGCCGTGCCTAGCCATGCAGGGACCATGTCGATGTCATCCTGGCGTGCGAGCGAAACGGCTATCCAGCCATCGCTGGCTGGGACCAGTCGGCAATGTCGGTTCGGTGACCACAAGCCGGGCGGCGCTAAATCGAGTTCGTCTCCCCGCGCCAGCGCTTCCGCTGCGTCAAAGGCAATATGCCCGTGCGAGAGTTTGACTAGCCGGTCGCCTGCTTGCGCAACGGCTTCGAGCAATGCTGTCACGGTCGATCCTCAATGGCATGCAAGAGTCCCCAGTCGAGAGCCTGAGCTGCGACTATACGTTTGGCTGATAGCAGCATCCACATCGTGCGATGGCGACCGATTGCTCGCGCAATGGTAGCTGTGCCACCTGCTCCGGGAATTAGTCCCATGCTTAGCTCCGGCAGCTGGAACCATGCGTCTGGGGCGGCAATGCGTCGATGCGCCGCCGCCGCAATTTCGATACCCGACCCGATACAGGCCCCGTGCATAATCACCGTCCCCCGGTCGCCAAGGGCGTCGAGTGCTATTGCACAGCTGTGCAGGCTGCGCGCCACATGGGCCGCGGCGAGATCCTTGGCCGTTCCAAATTCGGGAAGCGAACCGCCGGTGGAGAAGCATTTTCCCGATGCTTCAAGGGTGACATCCGGTTTTCCGGGATCATCCAGAATATTGGCTAGAGCTTCGTACAGAGCATCGCGCATCGTCGCCGACATTTCGTTGCGGTTGGCAGGGTCATTCAGTGTCAGCGTGATTTTATCTTGTTCACGCTGAATCACCACGGGTTCTTTGGGGACCGATGCCGGATCGCCGTGTTTTCTGCGCTTTAACCAACGGCTGAATTCGGAGCCGCCCAGCAGCGTTGAATAAGCGAATGACTCAATCTTGATGGCGTCAGGCAGACTCAGTCCGGATGACAATCTTAAAATCTGTGCCGCAATGGTGGCTGCGATCGGGTTGGCGGTCACCGAACCGACGGTTCGCTCGACGGTCTCGTCAAACAATGTCGGGTTGAGGGACAGCCAGGGCATCGGCGCCGCTTTGGCGGTGGTCAGCAGGAGATCATATTCCTGATCGGACACCGATGGCAGATCACCCTCGCGATCAAGCCCGATAATGACCGCTTGGATAGAGGAATCAGGTTTCTGCCATTTGCCTGCATCGACGACCAACACCGGTGTACCACCCAAGGCGGAAAAACGATCGGCCCCGAGATAGTCAGTCCATTGCATGTCGCAAGATCTAGTCCTGTTCAGCCGCTTTTACCAGTTCGGCTTTCAGGACACGACGTAGCAGTTTGCCGGTTTCATTATAAGGGAGCTCATCGCGGTGATGCCATTGTTCCGGTGTTTTGGTTGAACGCAATTTGGCCCGAATTGCTGCTGCAATCGAATCGGTGTCAGGATTGCCGGAACGGGATACGATCACCGCGACAACCTTTTCGCCCCACTCGACACAAGGTATGCCCAGAACAGCACAATCGGCAATGTCATCGAAGCTGCGCAACATGTCCTCGATTTCTCCCGGCGAGATATTTTCTCCTCCGCGCACAATCACATCATCCAGCCGCCCGTCAACAAACAGATAGCCGCCATCATCGAGCCAGCCCGCGTCATTGGTTGCAAACCAGCCGTCGTCAGCGATTGCCTTCTTGTGCAAATATTCCCCGGACACCTGTTCACCGCGAACGTGGATTTCACCTTGTTCCCCCGGTCCGCAAGGCGTCCCGTCTTCGCGTCGGATATCCAGTTCGATCGTTGGCAGTGGCTGTCCGACCGAGGCGATCCGGCGACGGACCACCGGGTCGTCGGAAGCAAAGGCAGCGCGATGATCGTCGGCACCCAGCAGCGCAATTGTCGAACTGGTTTCTGTCAGGCCATAGGCGTTAACAAAAGCGACATGGGGCAACATTGTCAGTGCCCGAGCGATTACTGGCTCGGGCATTTTTCCGCCACCATATGACAATGCCCTTAACGCCGGTAATGTTTCACCGGTCTTTTCCATGACGTCGAGAATTCGGTCGAGCATCGTCGGCACCACCATCGCATGGGTGATGCCTTCTGCCGCCGCTGTGGCGACCCATTCTTCGGGCGTGAACGCAGGCAGATAAACCATCCGCCGACCACCATAAGCGGCAGTGAGGACCGCCGAAATTCCGGCGATGTGATAAGAAGGGACACAAACGAGAGCCGCTTCGTCTTCACCGGCTCCGAGAAATTCAACCGTCGACATTACATAGGAGGTCAGGTTGGCGTGCCGCAGCACCGCAGCCTTGGGTTCGCCAGTCGTGCCGCTGGTAAAAAGCAGGACGGCTATATCATTTTCAGTCTCCGGAAGCTCGATTTTTTCAGGCCTGTCTCCGGCCATGAACGCGGCTTCAAATTCGCTCCGCGCAATCAATTCGATATCATCAGCGGGGACTATTCGCTGAACCATCTCGTCATCGACAACAAGAATGGCGGGAGCTGCCCGGGCAACCAACTTGTTCAATTCGGCATCCGCAAGGCGGTAATTCAGCGGTATGAACGGAGTTCCCGCCATGCCGCTTGCAAATAACAGAACGGGCAAGGCATTGCCATTCATTCCCAAAAAGGCGGTATTTGTTTTGTCTTTTTTGACCAGCCACGCAGCAACCTGCGTGGCGCGTGCGCGGTATGAATCAAAATCGAACCCGCCATCGCGACTTCCCAGGGAAATACGGTCCGGGCAGGCGTCGGCGGCAATGTCTAGGAGCAGGGGCGTTTGCATTGTCGTCAGTCCGATGCAGGCAGGGGTTTAGCGCCTTTGATCGCCATCGCCGTGCCATTGAAAGCAAGCGAACCTTTGCCGGCCTTGGCACCGAGAACTTCGAGACCGCTGTCTTCGTCGAAATAGCGTTTGCCAATCAAAACGCCTTCGGCATATTCGGGGTCAATAGTGCCGCTCGCAGTTGCTGCATCATCAATTGGTAGCACATTCTTGCCACCACATTGCAACTCGCCAACCGCTTTGGGAGGCCGCACAACAACCAGCTGCGCGTCACACACGGCGCTTTTCCAACGCGATCCTGGTTTGAGATCCATATAGATATTCCTTTCCCAAGATGGTCCATGATTTGGCAGGACCACCATTCTTTCGTCCGCTAATAAGTTATTCGACACAGAAAGTAAACGTAGTTATATAACTCGATTATTGCAGTGAGAGGTCTTTATGCACCCAAGGAATTTTGCCGGCTCGATGCCGGATCAGCCCGCTATCATAATGGCAACGGATGGAACCGCAACCAGCTATGGAGAGCTCGAATCTATCGCCAACCGAGGCGCCCAGCTATTCCGTTCGCTGGGCATTGAAGCGGGGGATACAATAGCGATCTGGTTGAAAAATTCCCTTGAATATTTTCAAATCTACTGGGCTGCGCAAAGAGCGGGTCTTTATATTTGTCCAATCTCGACCCAACTCACAGCCGAAGAGGCGGCCTATATCTTTAACGATAGCGCGTCCAAGCTGCTCATCACGCATGGTGATATCTCTGCCGTTGCTCCGTTGCTCGAAAAGCGGGCATCTCTTGTTCCCGGCATTTCCCACATTTTCGACATCGGAACCGGACTACAAGATACCCTATCCTGGAAAGCAGCGCTGGCACAGCAATCGGCAGAAGCTGTCGCTGATGAAACGGCCGGTTTTCACATGGTCTATTCGTCGGGCACGACCGGACGTCCGAAAGGGATTCGCTTGCCTTTGACGGGTGGTCCAGCGGATGAACCCCATATGCTCGCGGATCGGATCTCAAGCCGCTATGGAGTTGGCGAGGGAAGCATGATCCTCTGCCCGGCCCCGCTCTATCATACAGCGCCGCTGGCCTATGGGATGGCCGCCCATCGCCTGGGGGCGACGCTTGTCGTCATGGACAAGTTTGATGCCGAAGCCACGCTTCGCCTGATCGAACAATATCGGATCAGCTTCATGCAGATGGTACCGACGATGTTCATTCGCCTGCTAGCACTGCCGGAAGAGGTGCGAAAACGCTACGATCTCTCGTCACTTGAGAAAATTGTCCATGCTGCCGCACCATGCCCGGTCGAAGTGAAGCGGCAAATGATCGAATGGCTTGGCCCGATCATCTATGAATATTATGGTGGATCGGAGGGTAATGGTTCGACCTTCATCACCCCGGAGGAATGGTTGAAAAAGCCGGGCTCGGTCGGCCGCGCAGATTGGGGCACCTTGCATATTTGCGGTGAGGACGGACGGGAGTTGCCAGCCGGCGAGGATGGTCTGGTTTATTTTGAAGGCGGCTGGGATTTTCAATATTTAAACGATGCTGAAAAAACACGCGACGCTCGCCATCCGGCGAACCCGGGTTGGAGTTCGCTTGGCGACATCGGTCATGTCGATGAAGACGGCTATCTCTTCCTCACCGACCGCAAGAGCTTCATGATCATTTCCGGCGGGGTCAACATCTACCCCCAGGAAACTGAAAATCTGCTCCTAGTGCATCCGGAAGTCGCCGACGCGGCCGTGATCGGCGTGCCCAACCCGGAAATGGGGGAGGAAGTGAAGGCCGTGATTCAACCCAAAAACTGGGATGACTCCGGACCGGAGCTTGCTTCACGCCTTGTCGACTATTGCCGTGCCCATCTCAGCCACGTGAAATGCCCCCGTTCGATAGATTTTGATCCCGCGCTTCCGCGACATGAAACCGGCAAGCTTTACAAGCAGGAAATCCGCAAGCGCTACTGGCCATGAATTTGGCTGGGAGATGACTTGCAGTGAACGAGTCGTGTGAGTGGATCACTCTGCCGTTTCAGCCGGTGCCGGACTTTCTGTGCTTTTTCCGATCAATCTCGGGCGCCCTATCTTGTCCGGCTATGGTCAATTCTTTGGCTAGCTGCCACTGGACACGATTTTTCGCCAGAGTTTGAATCCCTTGTAGACCAGGAAAATGCACAAGATTAGCATTGCCGATGCGATGATCAGTGCGGCGACCGGATTGGCAAACGCCAGGAAAAGCAGGCCGCCGGTTGCAATATCCTCACCAGTTGAAACAATCGCGTTGCTGACCGGTTCCGGACTGGTGTTGACGAGGGCACGGGCACCGGCCTTGGCGCCGTGGCTCATCAGGGCAGCACCCCCGCCAAGGAGGAAGACGATGACCTGCCACACAGGATCGCTGGCATCGACCACGGCCAGCGCGAGCAGGGCACCGCCCAGTGGTCGAATTGCCGTATGGATAGTGTCCCAAATGCTGTCGAGCCAGAGAATCTTGTCAGCGAAAAATTCGGCGAGCGCTCCGAGTGCGGCAATTGTCAGAACCCAAGGATTGGCAAAGGCGTCGAGGACCTGCAGATTTTCTGGTAAGCTGATCCATTGCAGGCGCATGGCCAGACCGGTTACAAATATCGTGAGATAAAGCCGCCAGCCCGATATCAGGCTGACGCTACCGGCCAATCCCAATAGCTCGACAATTCCCATTTCATGATCCTGCCATGACGGTCTGACTTTGGCAAATTGGTTTGTAACAAGCTCTTATAATCAAATCACTTGGCAAAGCGGCTACTTGCTGTTCATATGAAAATATGACCGAACCAAAAACCAACAACGAAGCGCCAGCGATGGACGCGATCACTGGCAAACCGATGCCAAAACCGATTCCTGCATCCACGCTTGTCATCTTCCGGGATCAGCCCGGCAACAGCGCTCCCGATTTGTTGATGGTGGAGCGCTCTGCCAAAATGGTCTTTGCTGCGGGCGCTGCCGTTTTCCCCGGTGGCCGGATCGATGAAGCGGATTTCGATTTCGCCAAAGCACTGGGTCATGACGATTTTGATGAATATGGCGCCCGTATCGCGGCGGTCAGAGAATCAATCGAGGAAACCGGAATTGCGGTCGCGGTGGAAGGGAATCTAGATGCAAAGCGCGTTTCGGAAGCCAGAAATGCGCTGCATGAGGGAACGAATCTGGCCGATATCTGTAACCAGTTTGACTGGCAGCTGGAGCTCGAGAAGCTGGTACCCTTTGCGCGCTGGTGCCCGCCCTTCGCGGAAAAGCGCGTCTTCGATACCCGATTCTACATGATCTCGCATGATGATCACAAGGCGCAGGCCACGGTCGATGAAACTGAGAATTACAATCTATTCTGGGGCAATGCGCAATCGGTGCTGGATCGCGCTGAAGCGGGGGAAGTGAAGATCATCTTCCCGACCAAGCGCAATCTCGAGCGGCTGGCGCAATTCGGTTCGTTTGACGAGGCGGTTGCTCACGTCAAGGATCATCCCGCCGTGATGGTCTCTCCCCGCATTGAAAAACGCGATGATGGAGTCCATTTGTGCATCCCGGAGGGAATCGGCTATCCGATTACATCGGAGCCCCTGGAAGCCGTCCAGCGCGGCTTCAAGAAATAGGAAAAATGGTGCGCCCGGCAGGACTCGAACCTGCTGCCTCAAGATTAGAAGTCTTTTACACCCCTAATAAAATCAACGACTTAGCGCTCAAAACTGTGCGATGTTGCGGCTAATATCGGTTTTCGTCGCACCGTAGGATTTGATGTATTGGGTAGCAAGTCAGAGCGTCGTGCTGATCGGATCTCTGCACGACATAGGAGCGCGGGCGAGCGTTATAGTCTCAGATTTGAAGATTTGTTGAAAGTGTGCAATCAATACACTTGACGGAGCGGTCAACTTTAGCAATGTTAAAAGCGGCTGGCGAAGAGATAAGTCTTTAACCTGTCCCTTGTGGAAGGGGACAGCCGCCGAATTCCTAGTACGAACCAGTGCCCAGACTTCTCTCTTCGCTACTCTCACCGGGATTGGACCCCGGCTACTAGTTGCCTATGGTATGCCCCCTCGGACATACCACAACCTATAGTGGCCGAATCTCCCTTCAGCGCAAGGGGGTAAATCACATTTTAACGACTCTGTCCGTCGCACAAATAAATCGCTCCGTCGAACGACCATTTTTTGCGAGAGGCTCCGAATCGCCATTTCTCTAAGGTTACCGGGGAGAGCAAGAGTCGTTTCGCAAAACTGAATAAACGATTCTGAGATACCATAAACATGGGGATGAAACATGTTCGTCCACAGTTTGTGAACATATTTAGGTCGTCTGCCTGGTTGGGTTTTGTTCTTTTTCCGTTCTATCTGATTCTTTAGTCACGATGCGTCCGCAACTACGCTGGTGGCTCCAATAGGACGAGGAAATCGCAAGGCTGGATATCAAGTCAATACGCGCGAGATTCTCTATGCGACGGTTCGTCGCATGTGCGACGGAAACCAAACGATCCTATTGCGCGCTGCAATATCGCTGAAACCCGCATAAATCTGGTAAAAAAGATGGTGCGCCCGGCAGGACTCGAACCTGCTGCCTCAAGATTAGAAGTCTCGCGCTCTATCCAGATGAGCTACGGGCGCGTCATTTCGATGGGCTTTAGCGGTCTTTTGGCTGGCTGCAAACCGTGATGTTCATCGGCCGCCATAAATGTTGAAATGTCACTAGGGTGGGGTAAGAACGGTTAATGAGCAATAGCCCGATCCAGCGCACATCCGCTTCCAGCCAGACCGGCCACCGGTTCCGCTATTATGACTTCGTGATGGCGGCCTTTGTGACGGTGTTGCTCCTATCCAACGTTATCGGCGCGGCCAAGCCTACCTTCATCATGATCAGCGGTGAGCAATGGATATATGGTGCAGGGATATTATTTTTCCCGCTTGGCTATGTGATCGGCGACGTGCTGACCGAGGTCTATGGCTATGCGCGGGCAAGGCGAGTGATCTGGGCCGGCTTTGCCGCGCTTCTGTTCATGGCCTTCATGAGCTGGGTGGTGGTGTCGCTGCCGCCGGCAGAGGGCTGGGAAGGGCAGGCCGCCTATGAAAGCGTATTCGGGCAGGTGCCGCGCATCGTTGCGGCTTCAATCGTCGCTTTCTGGGCCGGTGAATTCGTGAATAGCTATGTGATGGCCCGGATGAAGGTCTGGACGCAGGGCAAAGCCTTGTGGAGCCGGACCATCGGTTCGACGGTGGTGGGGCAGGGCGTCGATAGTCTGATCTTCTATCCGCTGGCATTCTGGGGACTTTGGGACCCATCGGTGGTGTTTACCGTGATGGTGACAAACTGGCTGTTGAAAGTGCTATGGGAGGCTGTGCTGACGCCGGTGACCTATCTGGTGGTCGGATGGCTCAAGCGGCACGAGGGTGTCGATATCTATGACGAAGACACCGATTTCACGCCATTCAGCACCTCGACTTAAGTGAGAATACCATCCTGTTCCTTCTTGCGAGCGTAAAAGTACAGGCCAACTGCGCAAGTCGGGATCATGATGGGCATGATCCATTCGCCGCCGATCAGGATATCAGCATATCCGAAAGCGAGAAACAGGCTACCAAATTGGACGAAAACGGCACCCATCGATAGCAGCAACATCCTTACCGCCAGCCGTTTTCGGGCAAGCAGCAGGATGGAACCGATAAATCCGGCAAAAACGGCGATAGCAAAAGCGGTGGTCAGCCAAAATGGTTGGCTGACGAGCAAATATTGCTGTTCCGGACGAAGCGCTGCGAAAGTCTCGGCACTCATCGTGAATTGCTGGAAATAGGCACCAAGGCCCATAATGTTCCAGAGCAGCGCAAAAACGCCGATGATCCAGAACCAGATTGGTGGTTTCGCCTGATCTGTCATTACAGCCTCCTTTAGGTTTCCTATTGTGCAACCACGATTGACTGCGATCAAGGAGAATGACCAAACAGAAAAACATCTTGTTTTTTTTCTTCCATGGGTGAAAAAATCCTCGGAAAAATGAAGAAAAATTGAACTTGCAACCCAAGTTGGCCGATTGCCGCAGCGAAAGATTACTGAGTGATTGTGTCAATCAGAGGAGGCAAATAAATCAATTAAACCTCTTAAAGATTCGATGCTACCGAGCGCTATCTGAAACTAATGGAGTCCATAATGATCGGTAGAAATATCCCCCAAGTTACCCTGAAAACCCGCGTTCGCGACGAATCGGCTGAAGGTGAAAACCCCTTTCGCTGGCAGGATGTGAACACAAAAGACCTGTTCGCCGGCAAGCGCATCGCTGTTTTTTCACTCCCAGGCGCTTTCACCCCAACCTGTTCGAACGAACAGTGCCCGGCTTTTGAACGCCTCTACGACGAATTCAAGGCCCGCGGCGTTGACGAAGTCTATTGTATTTCGGTCAATGATGCGTTCGTGATGTATCAGTGGGGCAAGTCCCTCGGTCTCGAAAAAGTCAAGTTGCTTCCTGATGGATCGGGCGACTTCACTCGGCGCATGGGCATGTTGATCAAGAAAAACCATCTTGGTTTTGGTGATCGCAGCTGGCGCTATTCGATGATTGCCGATGATGGCGTCGTCAGCGCCTGGTTTGAAGAGCCTGGTATCAACGACGATGGCGTCGATAGCGACCCATATGTCGAATCGACACCTGAAAAGCTGTTGAACTGGCTGGACAATAATGAAGCGGCTAGCAAAGCAGCCTAAGGGTTTTTAGCTTCTGAAAATGGAACCGCGAGCGAGAAATTGCTCGCGGTTTTTTATTGTGCGATGGTAGCTGCTCATGGAACGCCTCAACAAACCTATCATCATGACAGCGGAAATGGGCAAGACGGAATTCGCTTGGGCGGACGGCTTGCGTAAACGATATTTTCCGCCCGAACGCAATATGGTGAGCGCGCATATCACGCTGTTTCATCATCTGCCGCCGCAGGCACTTGACGAGATCAAGTCTGCAGTTGTCGCGCTATCCGCAGGCTTGCCAAAGCCAGAAGCACATCTCTCCGGTTTGATCCATCTCGGACGTGGCGTGGCCTATCGGTTGCACGCACCGGAACTGCTTTCCCTGCGGATGGAACTGGCCGACCGGTTTGCCGGATTGCTCATAGCGCAGGATCAGCAGACACCCCGGCTGCATGTCACCGTCCAGAACAAAGTCGCTCCGAGAGAAGCCCAGCGTCTCTTTGATGAACTGTCAGCCGCGTTCGAACCGCGCCCCTTTACGATTCGCGGCATCGGCCTGCATTATTATGTTGAGGGCCAATGGCAGAATATCGGCATATGGCCTTTTCGGGGGCGCTAGCGGACTCCGACTTCCTTGATCGGAATCTCCGTATTGACGAGTTCGTCCTTGTCGAGATTCAATCCCTCGACGACGGCTTTGCGGCCCTGCACATAATCTTTGGTGGCATTGACACAATCCAGCGCCACGACCTTGCCGTCACGATAATAGATGACCGAAAAACTGCGCGAATCCGGATCACCGCGGACGACATAGCTGTCATGACCGGTCGAAAGCCCGACGGTTTGCAACCGGAGATCATATTGATTTGACCAGAACCACGGCACCGAATCATATTCGACGTCTTCACCGAGAATGTCGAGCGCCGCCACTTTTGCCTGATCATTGGCATTCTGGACCGATTCCAGCCGGATCATCGCGCCGTCGGCATAGGCGTTGCTGTGCGCGGCACAATCGCCGATCGCATAAATGTCTTCCAGACTGGTGCGGCAATGCTGATCGACGTCGACACCGTTGCCGGTCGCCGCGCCAGCCGCCACCAGCGGACCGGTTTCGGGGATGATGCCGATACCGACCACGAACATGTCGGCTTCCAGCACTCGTCCGTCCGCCAGCGTCACGGCGGTCGCAATACCGTCTTCACCGGTTACAAAGCCGGCGACGGTCGCTTCCAATTCTATCGTCACGCCCTGACGGCGATGCTCGGCTTCATAAAATCGCGAAAGTGGTTCACCGGCAACCCTCGACAAAACCCGATCAAGCGATTCGACGATCGTGACCTGCTTGCCCAATTTGGTCAACACTGCGGCTGCTTCCAGTCCGATATAGCCACCGCCAATGACAACGACTTTTTTGACTGTCGGCAATGCTGCCATGATCTTGTCGACATCGGCTCGGGACCGGACAGCATGAATGTTGCGCGCCTGGCTCCCGGGACAATCAAGCATGCGCGGAGAACCGCCGGTCGCCCAGATCAGCTTGTCAAAGCTGATTTCGTCGTCGGATGACAGAGTGACTTTTTTGTCGACCGGATCAAGTTTCGAAACCCGGCGGCCCGTAAGCAAATCGATATCACGTTCAGCCCAGAAGCTCTCGGGACGCAATAATATCCGTTCAAATGGCTTGTCTCCGGCGAGATATTCCTTGGACAAGGGAGGGCGCTCGTAGGGCGGATATTTCTCGTTGCCGAGCAGGCCGATGGAGCCTTCAAACTTCTTTTGACGCAACGCAATTGCCGCTTGCGCGCCCGCGTGACCTGCGCCAACAATCAAAATGTCATAAAATGCTTTCATACTTGCCCCTTGATCCCACTTGTCGGCTTGGAACGCGCTGTTAGCGCGGATTGTATCAGCCGTGCAAGTTTTAGCGTATTTCTCGCTTCAGCTTGTTGACCGGGCCGAACGCTATGACTATAGCGCCGCCGTCCAGAGAGAGTTTCGTGGTGATAAAAACAATCGCCGGGACCCGGATGGCGGAGTAGCTCAGGTGGTTAGAGCAGTGGAATCATAATCCATGTGTCGGGGGTTCGAGTCCCTCCTCCGCTACCAAATATCAGATGCGTAATTTGTTTTGCCGCGGAAGCACCGAATATAGCGGATTGCGCTTTCGAATGACGTAGCGATGGGCGGCTTGAGATGGGCAAATATTCCTGCGGCCAATCTCGGAGACTGGAAATCGGCCTAAAGCTGCTATCACCCGGCAAAAATATTCTTCTCTGACTTTTGCGGTGATAGGTCTTGCCTAGCGGCACCGAGCATCCCTATTTGCAACCTACAGAATCATCATCGGGAACGGACTATGGCCGAAACGCATCGCACAAAAATGCTCATTCTGGGCTCGGGCCCCGCCGGATTGTCGGCCGCTATCTATGGCGCTCGGGCTGGGTTAGAGCCGATTGTGGTTCAGGGTCTGCAACCGGGTGGTCAGTTGACCATTACCACCGATGTTGAAAATTATCCCGGCTTTCGCGATGTCATCCAGGGACCATGGCTGATGGAAGAGATGCAGGCGCAGGCTGAGAAAGTTGGCACGCGCACCATTTTCGACACGATTGTCGATGTCGATTTTTCCAAGCGCCCGTTTCGTATGACCGGCGATGGTGGCGATATCTATGAAGGCGATACGCTGGTGATTGCGACCGGTGCACAGGCCAAATGGCTGGGCCTTCCGGGCGAAGAAGAATTGTCAGGGAAGGGCGTTTCGGCTTGCGCGACCTGCGATGGGTTTTTCTATCGCGGCAAAAAGGTTGCCGTAATTGGTGGCGGCAATACCGCGGTCGAAGAAGCGCTCTATATGACCAATCATAGCAACGACGTGACACTGATCCATCGCCGCGATAGCTTGCGTGCGGAGAAGATTTTGCAGGATCGGCTATTTGCCAATCCCAAGATTTCGGTGCTGTGGAACACGAATGTCGAACGTTTCGTCGGCGGCGGTGAGCCTGTCGGGCTAGTCGGACTGGATCTTGTCGACACGCAGAGCGGCGAGAAAAGCCATCTGGCCCTGGATGGAGCTTTCGTCGCCATCGGACACGCGCCTGCGACAGAGATTTTCAAGGATCATCTTGATCTGGTCGATGGCGGCTATATTCAGGTTGAGCCGGGCACACCGAAAACCAAGATTCCAGGGCTGTTTGCCTGTGGTGACGTCATGGATCATGTCTATCGGCAGGCTGTCACAGCGGCTGGAACCGGCTGCATGGCGGCGCTTGATGCCGAACGTTTTTTGGCGGAACAGGAATTCGAGCTGATCGCAGCCGAATAATCAGGCTGCGCGCAGCGTTTCCAATATTTTTTCGGAGAGCCAGTTTCTGGCATCTACGTCGGCAAAGCTATGCGATGCGCTATCGAGAGCCTCGAGCGTGATGCTGGTTTTGCCACGCAAAATAGCGAAGTCCGCGCTATTCCAGGCAGCGAGAAAAGCGCGGGCCGTGGTATCGCGCTTTGCCAGCAATATGCGGCTATCACCGCCAAGTTGGAAAAGAGCGTCCCGCAACCGTAGAGAAAGTGAACTATTCTCTTCTGATTTAGATGCCTGCTTCAGTCCCTTCAGAAGTTTTCTCAAGTCTATTTTTCCAGAGAGCAGATCAAGGATCGTCTTTGGATTTTTGATCCGGTCCCAGTAGCGCGACCGGATGACTGCGGATGAGGGCATGGATTGTTCACTATCCGGTCCGCTGATTGTCTCAATCACCCATGGATTCGCCAATATACAGCCATCAATTCCCGCACCCGGACCGAATAGGGCCAAGGCGGTCGCCGCATCACAATTACCGAAGGCAATTATCTTGTTGATCTGTGGCAGTTGTTGCCGGAGAAATTCGGTGGCTGCTGCGATTTCAGCCGCACTGCTCATAAAACCATTGTTCTGACCCGTACTCTCGCCAATTCCGCGCCGATCATAGCGAAGGACCGAAAAACCGTGCTCCGCGATCCGTGAAGCCAGTTGGGCCATCCCGCCATGGGCTCCCGAGCGGATTTCATTGCCGCCGCTGACGATGAGCAAGGCGGTCGTGCTCGTTCCGCTATCCAGTGTGGCCGCGAGCATGTCGCTCTCACAGGCGATCTGATGAAAACTCCGCATCATCGGTCAATCCATGCCGCAATATCCTGTGCAATGGCAGAGGACATTGCCAGATCATCATCGGGTTCAGCGCGGAGCCATAAGGCCGCGCCGGCTATGTGAACATCGCAAGGCTTATTGTCTGATTCGAGCCTTACGATCCGCTGCTGTTTCAGATCCGCTATGACGGCGGCATTCAGTTGCGAGAATAGTTCGGAACCGATGATATTCCCGGCCAGTTCGAGCGGGCCGGTCTCGGCTTGGGTGGTCAGTTCCGTCATGTTTGTATTCAAACCAGCCTCGCGATCCGCGGCAAGTTTGGTCCGCATCATTGTCCGCAAGATTGTAGCGCCTTTCACTGGGGTGAAAATCCAGTGATCGGCGGATTGCATCGCGGCGACCGTCAAGGCACCGCCGCGGAACGAAGCGATATGGGAGATTTGATGCTGTTGCGCGCAGGCCGCAGTGGCGTTTTGCCAGTCTGACAGCGTGATTGTCTCCAGCGGAATCAGGCTTTCATTTGTGCCGGGCAGATCCGGAAGGAAGCTACTGATTTCACTGGCATGAAGCGCGCGCATGACGTCGAGCAGCATCTTGCGCATCCGGTTCATCTCGTCGAACAGCGGTGGCACAAGCATCACACGGCGCGAAGATCTAGCCGTTGTCGATAAACAAAGCTCTTCGCGACCCGCAAATTCGTAGGAGACGAATGCGGGGTTGAGCGTCACTCTGTGACTTTCATCTCGGCAAAGGCAACCAGATTGCCAAAGGTTTCGAAAAGCTCGCCATCGACTTCATCATCGTCGATCATGATATCGAGACGATCTTCCAGTTCGGTGAGCAATCCGGCAACAGCCATGCTGTCCAGTTCGGGAAGCGCGCCGAAAAGCTCGGTTTCAGCCGTAAATTCCGCGACCTGCTCTTCGCTTAGTCCCAAAATATCCCGCATCACCGCGCGCACGGCGGCTTCCGGCGTCAACTCGACCTTATTCTGCATCAAAAACCCCCGAATCTCGGATAACGGCGCTTCCCTAAAGCGATGCGCGCTTTCCGGCAAGGCCCGAGGCATAGTGTCGCAAAATAGGCAGCCAGGACAAGGGATTGTTCGGCCAGTAAAACTCCAGCCGGTAGCGATCCCGGACATCTTCCATCCATTCGCGCTTATAGCTGTCATTGCCCGTGCCAAAATCAATCAAATCGACGTGATCGATGTCGATCACGTGCTGGAACATGGCAACGGACAACAAGGTCCCGGGAGATGTTTTCGTCGCATCTTCAATATGCGCGAGCTTGTGGATCAATGCTTCGCCATTTTCCACGGTCCAGAATTGCGCTGCAACCGGCTCTCCTTCGATATAGGCTAGGCCAAGGCGCATGCAGCCCGCAGCGGCTTCGTGCTGGGCCAGCTTTTTCAGAAAATCGGGATTGCCCTCTTCGGGTTTCCAGCTTCGTTCATAGACCGAGACATAGTCCTCCCAATCCTCATCGGAAAATTGCGTTTCAATTCTGACCGATACCAGATTTTTCTTCGCTTTGCGGCGTACCGTGTTGCGCAGCTGACCGGGGCGATCAGCCCAATATTGGTCGAAGGTACGACCCCTGACGTTGAGAATATGATTGTCGTCAGCCTTGGACCGGAAAACGATCCAGCCAGCTTGTTCGAAAGCACGCTCGGTAAGGCTGGCGGCTGAATCTTCGTCGGGAACTGGCGTAATATCAATATGATGAGAGTTAGACTTCAATTGCTTCGCTAGTTTGGCGAGCAAAGTCAATTTGGTCACTTCGTCATAGTCCCCGAGGAAAATCGGACGAAAAGTGAAATTATACCAGTTGGCCAGAGCAGCATGGCGGCCGAGGCCGGTTTTCATCAGGAACATCCACGCTTCGGCTTCGCCTTCTGTACTATGGACGATCAAGGGCGATTTGTCCGACAGGCATAGCTCATGTAACGGTCGCAGCCATTCGATTCGATCGAACAGGGACTTCTGGACCGATCTGCCCAGTTTTTCTCCTGCAATGGCTTGCACGGACTGAAAATTGCTATGATATTCGCTGGTCATTGCTAAGGTCGTATCTGTCACAAATCTGCTCTTTTTCCCATAGGTCAAAAATTGAACATTGCTTCCGAAAACGCCGCATTGCCGCTTGACCATCTGGCGATAGGCAAGAATCCGGATACGGACGCTCTCGTGACGCGTTCCGGAACTCTTAGCTACAAGATGTTAAATCATCGTGTCGGCGTGCTGGCGGCATGGCTGCAGGGGCAGGGCGTCGCCAAAGGGGATCGGGTGGCCACATGGCTGTCCAAGACCGAATTGGCTTGCGTCATGCCGTTGGCCGCGGCGCGCGCCGGTCTGGTCCATGTGCCGGTCAATCCTTTGCTCAAGCAGGCTCAGGTCGTGCATATAGTGGCAGATAGCGGCGCCAAGCTGCTGATAAGCAACGCCGGGCGATTGAAAACGCTCGACGACAGCAACAATGAAGATTGCGAATTGTTTGAGGACAAGGCTGTCGAGGCTTTTCTGGAATCAGTTGCGACACCAATGGAGCCCAGTGCGGCAACCCTCGACACAAATGATCTGGCTGCAATCTTGTACACCAGCGGTTCTACGGGGCGCCCGAAAGGGGTCATGCTCAGTCATGCCAATCTGACCCTTGGTGCGCTCAGTGTCGCAGAATATTTGCGGCTGACTGCCGATGATCGAACGATATGCGTTTTGCCGCTCAGCTTTGACTATGGCCAAAACCAGCTTTTTTCGACCTGGTCAGCGGGTGGATGTGCGGTACCGCTGGATTATCTGACTCCGCGTGACGTCATGAAGGCATGCACACGCGAAAATATCACGACCCTGGCTGCCGTGCCGCCGTTGTGGGTGCAGCTTGTCGAGCATGAATGGCCGGAGGAAGCGGTCGCTTCGATGCGGCGCCTAACCAATAGTGGTGGCGCGCTGACCCCGACGTTGGTTAAGCAGTTGCGGGCAATATTCGGTACCGGAACCGATATTTATGCCATGTATGGTCTGACAGAGGCCTTCCGGTCTACCTATCTTGACCCCGCTCTGATCGATAACAATCCAACCAGCATGGGCACTGCGATTCCGTTTGCGGAAATTCTGGTGGTGGACGAAGTTGGCAATGTTGCCGCGCCCGGTCAGTCCGGGGAACTTGTCCATTGCGGACCGTTGGTGGCGCAGGGCTATTGGAATGATCCTGAGCGAACGGCACAGAGGTTCAAAAGCGCACCGGAAGTATCAATATATGGCGGTACTGCGGTATATTCTGGCGATACGGTGAGACGCGGCGATGACGGCCTGCTTTATTTCGTCGGCCGGGATGATGCGATGATCAAAAGTTCGGGCAACCGGATTAGCCCGACAGAGATCGAGGGAGTTGCGGTCGAATCGGGGATTATTGCCGAGGCGGTCGCTCTGGGTGTCCCGGACGAACGACTGGGCCATGCGATCCGGTTGTTTGCTCGACCGGTTGAGCTTGGACCGGACACTTCGGCTATCGCGGAGCAACTGGCAAAATATTTAAAACAGAATTTACCGAATTTTATGCACCCCCGAGATATCATCCTGCTTTCTGAATTTCCCAAAAACCCCAATGGAAAACTGGATCGCAACGCATTGGCCAGCATGGATGTCGAATGATTAAAACCAAAGCTACAGGGCCGATCCCAGCCGGATATGAAGCAATCGACGGTGAACTCGCCATTGGCGGACAGAGGGCCAGTGGGCTGGTTGCGGATCATGGCTCACCGCTTTTTGTCTATTCGCGAAACCGGCTCGAAAATCGGATGGCGCAATTGCGGGCGGCAATGCCCGATGGCCTTGATCTGCATTATGCGATGAAAGCCAACCCTTTCCAGCCGTTGCTCCGCCACATGGTGGACCTCACCGACGGTATCGATATTGCTTCCGGTGGCGAATTGCGGATGGCGCTGGAAGCAGGAGCGGCGCCAAAACATATAAGCTTTGCTGGACCCGGAAAACGGGACGAAGAGCTTGAACAGGCCATCCGGGCCGGTGTCACCATCAATATCGAATCGCCTAGCGAATGCGATCGGGCGCTGAAAATTGGCGCTGCCAGGGGCAGGCAGCCGCGACTGGCAATTCGGGTCAATCCGGATTTCGATCTCAAGGGGTCGGGTATGAAAATGGGTGGCGGAGCGAAGCCATTCGGGATGGACATCGAACTGGTTGCGCCAACGGTGAAACGAATATTGGACGCAGGGGCAGATTGGCGCGGTTTCCATATTTTTGCGGGTTCGCAAGCGCTTAGCGCGGATGCAATTATCGAGACACAGGCCCAGACGCTGGACCTTGCTGCACGTCTGGCGGGGGCAATTGGCCGATCGCCAGATCATGTGAATCTCGGCGGCGGTTTTGGGATTCCCTATTTCCCAGGTGATGAACAGCTAGATATTGCCAAGGTTGGCAAGGCCTTGGCAAGTCAGTTTGAGACAATGCCTGAAATATTGTCATCCACACAATTTGCCATCGAATTGGGCCGCTATCTTGTCGGTGAAGCCGGCGTTTACCTTACCCGGATTGTGGATCGCAAGGAAAGTCAGGGCCAGATATTTCTGGTCACCGATGGCGGTTTGCACCATCAGCTTGCGGCGAGCGGCAATTTCGGAACAGTGGTGAGGCGCAACTATCCCGCAGCCATCGCCAGCAAATTTGAAGAGGAACCGACTGAAACAGTTTCCATAGTTGGCTGCCTCTGCACTCCGCTGGATCGTTTGAGCGACAATGCCGCCATGCCCAAGGCGAGCGTCGGTGACATTGTCGCAATCTTTTGCGCCGGTGCTTATGGGGCTACTGCGAGCCCCGCCAACTTCCTTGGTCAGGGACCGGCTGTGGAGTTGTTGGTCGACTAGCTATTATGTCCTGTGCGGACGGCAAAATGCAGCACCCGTTAATCGCAAATTCAGCTAATCCTAACGCTATATTCACTATTTTCTAGCATAGCCACCTCGTGACTTTGCGTGAGCTGTCTGTTTTCCGTCGGAATTCGGGCGATCACCCAAGAGTATATACGAGGTGAATCGAATGCGTTCTGCTATGAAAAACAATCACTTGGCGAAGCTTATGATCGGTGCCGCAATGGCGTCACTTGCCGTCGCCGGTTGCTCCGGCAATTCCAGCGGCCCACAATTGCCGCCAGCATCCTTTGTTTCGATGCAAGAAGGGCCGGGCGAAGAATATGTAATCGGCCCGCTCGACGAGCTGACAATTTTCGTCTGGCGCAATCCGGAACTGGGCGCGAAGGTGCAGGTTCGACCTGATGGACGGATCACCACGCCACTGATTACCGATATGCCCGCAGTAGGCAAGACTCCCGCGATGCTCGCCGAAGATCTTACACTGCAGCTTTCCCAATATATCAACGAGCCGCTGGTTTCGGTCATCGTCAACAATTTTTCCGGTACATTTTCTCAACAGATCCGGGTTGTTGGCGCCACCGAGAAGCCAGCTTCGATACCATATCGCGCAAATATGACTCTGCTCGACGCGATGATTGCGGTCGGCGGCATGTCTGAATTTGCGTCCGGCAATCGGGCCCGGCTTATCCGTTTTGATCGCGGTACCGGCAAACAGCAGGAATTTGCTCTGCGCATCGACGACTTGCTTAAGAAGGGCGAGACCCGCGCCAATGTGATGCTGCGTCCCGGCGACGTAATCATCATCCCGGAAAGCATGTTTTGATCTTATTTGGCTCCACCTGACAGGAATTGAATAGCCCTATGAACGGTCTTTATGACGAATTTAGAATTGCAGTGCACAGCGTCTGGAACCGACGCTGGCTAGCGTTGGCTGTCGCTTGGGGGCTCTGCCTGTTGGGCTGGCTCGTGGTCGCGCTTATTCCGAATAGCTATGAATCGCAGGCGCGCGTCTCCGTCGAGATGCAGTCCATATTGTCCGACAAGGTCGGTGTGGATGCACGCGAACGCAAAAAGAATATGGAGCGGATTCAGGAAACACTGGCATCCACTATCAACCTCGAAAAAGTCGTTCGTGGCACAGCTTTGAACGAGTCGGTTGCTACAGATCGCGAACTGGCAGGCAAGGTCGAGATGCTGCGCAAAAGCATCACAATAAAATCGGAAAAAGACAATCTTTACGAGATTACAGCGACGTCCTCTGCGAGCAATTTGTCCGATGCGGAAAATGCCGTTTTGGCCAGGGACATCGTCCAGAAGATGATCGATCTCTTCGTCGAGGAAAACCTGTCCGGTGATCGCGATGAAACCAGCCAGACGATCAAGTTTCTCGACGCACAGCTCGCCCAGAGGGAGAAAGAGCTTCAGGAGGCCGAGCAGAAGCGGGTTCAGTTCGAGACAGAAAATCTGGGTTTGCTGCCCGGTGTCGGTTCGATCAGCCAGCGGATGGAAGCCGCCCGCGCTGAACAGGGGCAGATTGATTCGCAACTGAGCCAGGCTTCGGCAACGCTGGCCGCTTTGAATGGTCAGCTTTCCGGAACACCTTCTTCTATCGCGACGCCAGGATTTGGTGGCGCTGGGGACGGCAGTGCGCGTGGTCAACTGGCGCAGGCAGAAGCCAAGCTGGCTTCGGCGCGAGCACGGGGCTGGACCGACAGTCATCCCGATGTTGTCGCAATGAAAAACGAAATCGTCGCGTTGCGGAAACAGGCTTCGAAAGAGCCATCCGGTAGCGGCGGAGCCTATCGCACACCAAATCCAGCCTATAGTTCGCTGCAAAGCATGCGTGCGGAACGTCAGGCATCGGTTGCGGCATTGCAGGCACGCAAAAATGCTCTGCAAGCGGATATGGCACAGCTGGCGTCAAAACAGACGCTCGAGCCAGGCATCGCTGCGGAAATGTCGCGGATCAATCGCGATCATGAAGTCCTGAAAGCCCAATATGACAAGCTGCTGACCGACCGGGAGCAGATCAAGTTGCGCGGTCAGGTCGAGTCTGAAACGGATTCTGTCAAATTTCTGGTTATCGATCCTCCGTCGAGTCCGCGATCCCCGGCTGCACCAAATCGGCCGTTATTGCTCGCTATGGTTCTGTTCGCAGGCCTTGGCGGCGGCGTTGGGACAGCATTTGCCATGGGCCATTTACAGACCAGCTATCCGACCGCAGCCAAACTGGAAAAAGCCAGCGGTCTACCCGTTATTGGTTCGGTGTCACAGATTTTGACCAACGCGCAACGCGCGATGCGCAAGAAAAAACTGCGCATGTTTTACGGTACAAGTGGTGCGCTGTTCGGTGTTTTCGGAATGCTGATGATCGTCGAATTTATCCAGCGCGGCATGGTGGCCTGAGGTAGCAGATATGAACGAATATAATCCTCCCAGAAAAACCGGCTCGTTGCTCGAAAGGGCAGGCGAAATCTATGATTATATTCCGGCGGTCCGATCGGGTGAAAGCCGGAGTGGTCCTTCGGAATCGTCGCGACCAGAAAATGTTCGCCGGCAAGTCACTCCGGTCACGCCAAGGCCGACGCCGAATTATGACGGACCGCGAGTCTTGGTCGATCGGGACAAGCTGCGCGAAGCCGGTTTCATCGTTCCGGACGGACCTGTTACTGGCATCTCCGAAGAGTTTAGGATCATAAAGCGTCAATTGTTGCTCGCCGCGAAAGGCAGTCAGAAAACCGAGCCGGTTCGGCATGGCGAGCGGATATTGATTTGTTCGGCGCATCCGAATGAAGGCAAGACTTTCTGTGCGTTAAATCTCGCGCTTTCCATCGCGGCGGAGAAGGATAATGAAGTCCTGCTGGTTGACGCTGATTTTGCAAAACCAAGTATCCTCTCCAGCCTCGGTCTGGAAGGCAGCAAAGGACTCATGGATGCACTGGCGGATTCGCAATTGCCGGTTGAGGACTGTATCATTCATACCGATATCGCTGGCCTTGCGATCTTGCCGGCCGGCGATCAGACCAACGCCGATACCGAGTTTCTTGCGTCTTCGCGGACCGAGCAGGTGCTCAACCGATTAACCCAAAATAATCCCAATCGCATCGTCATCTTTGATTCACCACCGGCTTTGTCGGCATCGCCGGCATCGGTTCTGGCAACGCATGTTGGTCAGGTCCTGATGGTCGTGAAAGCGGATGAAACCACCGAAACATCCTTGCGTGATGCGCTGAGCCTGCTGGGCGGATGTGAGCATATTCAGCTCCTCCTGAACGGCACCAAATTCTCGCCAACGGGCAGGCGTTTCGGATCCTATTACGGATATGGAGAATAAGCCATGACCTCGCGTATGAGTGCAAATGTCTTGAAATATGGAGCGGCAATCCTCCCGTTAATGGGAGCTGTCGCGCCGTCCGTCGAGGCGCGCGAACGCAATGCCGAAATCGTGCCTTACATCGAGGTGCAGCAAATATTGGTCGCCGATTTGAAAGATGGCAGCGATGTGCTGACTTACACGTCGGTTGCAGCCGGTATCGACAGTTCGATCCAGACTCGCAATGCCGAAGCTCAGGTGAATTTGCGCTACGAACGCCGGTTCTATTATCAGGACAATATTGGTGACGACGATATCGTCACGGGTCTGGCCCGCGGCGGTATTCAGATCGTGCCCAATGTCCTGTCACTGGAAGCCGGCGGCCTGGCGACCCGTAGCCGGATTGATTTGCGCGGAGAAGCACCGTCCAACACGGTTGGCAATATCGACAATGTGACGCAAGTCTATTCGGTTTACGCCGGTCCAAACCTGTCGACCCATGTCGGCGAACTGGATGTGAATGCCAATTACCGGGTCGGCTATACCAAGGTTGAAAGCGAAGGCACCGGGATATTGCCGACAGGCCAGGTTCCGATTGATATATTCGACGATAGCGTAAGCCACTCGGCTAGCGCCAGCGTCGGTATGCAGCCGGGTGATCTGCCCTTTGGCTGGTCTGTTGGCGCGGGTTGGCAGCGTGAGGATGCTAGTCAGCTCGATCAGCGCTTCGAGGAAAAGAATATACGCGCCGATGTGACGGTACCGGTTTCTGCAAATTTGGCATTGGTTGGCGGTGTCGGCTATGAAGATATCGAGATTTCCGAACGCGACGCAGTGCGCGATGCCAATGGCGATCCTGTCTTCGACAGTGATGGCCGTCTCGTGACTGATGAAACATCACCCAGATTGCTGTCCTACGATCAGGACGGGGTTTTCTGGGATGCCGGTGTCCTGTGGCGGCCAAGCCGCCGGACTTCGCTGGAAGCGCGAGTCGGTCAGCGCTATGGCAGTGAAACCTATTTCGGTAGCTTTAGCTATCAGCCCAATCAGAATACGGGGCTGAACATCTCCGTCTATGACACGGTTTCCGGTTTCGGCAATTTGCTGAATGACAATCTGGCCAATCTCGGGACCAGTTTTTCGAGCACGCGCAACCCCTTGAGCGGTGAATTAAATGGCTGCGCATTCGGTCAAACGAGCAGCTTGTGCTTCAACGATGTGCTGCAGTCGGCGGCTTCCTCATCCTTTCGCGCACGGGGCGTCAATGGCCAGCTCACTTATAATTCCAGGGGATGGGAAACCGGATTTGGTGTAGGATATGCCCGTCACCGTTTCTTCGCGTCGCAATTGGGCGCGGTTGCTGCTGTCGATGGTCTGGTCGACGAAAATTATTATGCCAACCTGTCCATTGGACGGGAAATCGACACCTATTCCCGCTTTGACGCGAATTTATACGCCAATTTGCTGGATAGCGGTTTTGCGAATGCGCCCAATGTTCTCGGGATTGGCGCAAATGCTGCTTATTATCGACGGATCTTGCCAGGATTGCAGGGTACGGCAGCTGTCGGTCTGGACAGTTACCAGCAAGATGGTTTCGACAGTGAGCTTACCGCTTCCGCTCTGCTGGGGCTCAGATATGATTTTTAAGAACATCAACAGCGCCGTTGATCGGAGATACGCATATGTATGATACATTTTATGGATTGAACGGCCGGCCTTTCCAGCTGACCCCCGATCCGCATTTCTATTTTGAAAGCCTGACCCACCGCAAGGCCCTGTCCTATCTTGGCTATGGTCTGGCACAGGGTGAAGGTTTCATCGTCATCACCGGCGATGTTGGCGCGGGGAAAACCACTTTGGTCAGCCATCTGATGGCCACGATCGACAAGGCGCGTCTGACTGCGGCGAATATCGTTACCACGAAACTGGACAGTGAAGATATCGTCCGGGTCGCCGCCAATCATTTCGATATCGATACCGACAATATGGACAAAGCCCAGTTGTTGAGCGCGTTCGAAGAATTTCTCCACGCCGAGGCGCGTGCCGGACGGCGCTGTTTGCTGATCGTGGACGAATCGCAGAATCTGCCAGCCGGTGCGCTCGAAGAACTGCGGATGCTGTCAAATTTTCAGCTCGGCGGACAGGCCTTGCTGCAGATATTCCTGCTCGGGCAGCCCGAGTTTCGCGACATGCTGCAAAACTCCAATCAACTCGAACAGTTGCGCCAGCGGGTCATCGCTCATCACCATCTGGACCCGATGAGTGCAGAGGAAGTTGAACCTTATGTCACGCATCGCCTGTCCAAGAGCGGCTGGTCGGGACGTCCCAAGATCACTTCGAACGTATTCCGTATGCTCTTTGCAGAGACCAACGGCGTGCCTCGCAAAATCAATGCGCTGATGAGCCGGATATTGTTGATGGGTTCGATCGAACATGCCGAAATGATCGACCAGACGATGGTCGCAAGGGTGCTCGCCGATTTAAATGGTGAAGATGTTGAAATTGCCGCACCACCATCCTCGTCAACCCAGCAGAAAAATCCGCTTTGGGAAAAGCCCAGAAAGGCTCAGGAACCGCGCGCCGAGCAGGCAGCGGCACCTTCGAGTCCATCGGTAGAGCCGCAGGCAGCACCAGTCTCCAAGCCGGCCCATGAGGTAGTCAATCTCCAGAATCGGGAAGCGGCTGAGAAGCCAGTCGAACAGCCAGCACCGGCAGCGGTCAAAATGGAGGCGGTGGAATCAGCGCCACCTCCGCCAGCTGCCGACAAGGCGACTTCACAGAGGATCGACATCTTATCCAAGCGATTGTCACTGATGGAAACGCGCATGAACGGCCAGGAAGAAAATCTGCACCGTGTCTTGACGATGCTCGTGGAATGGGTCGAAAACGATGTCCAGAGCAAGGAAAGCTATGTCAATGCAGGACGCGCGGCCTGAACCTTTCGCCACGGCGGGAAAAGCGGATGCTTTGCTCAATGCCATGTCGGTTGATATCGAGGACTGGTTCCAGGTGGGTGCCTTTGAGACCGTCATTGACCGGGCCGATTGGGATCAGCTTGAGCAAAGAGTAGAGCGCAACACCGATGCGGTGCTGGCGCTATTTGCCGAATTGGGGATCAAGGCTACATTTTTCATCCTCGGCTGGGTGGCCGAACGCTATCCGGTGTTGATGCAGAAGATTGCTGCCGCCGGCCATGAAATTGCCAATCACGGCTATGACCATGCGCGCATATTCACCCTGACACCGGACCAGTTCCGGGCAGATCTGGACCGCAGCCGAAAAATCCTGGAAGACACTTCCGGTCAAAAGGTCGTCGGTTATCGGGCCCCCAGCTTCTCGATTGATCAGCGGACGCCTTGGGCGCATGAAATATTGGCCGAACAGGGCTATGCCTATTCATCCAGCGTAGCACCAATCAACCATGATCATTATGGCTGGGCCGGGTCTCCGCGTTTTGCCTGGAAGCCTGTGCAACAATCTGATTTCATCGAACTGCCGGTCACGACCGTTAAAGTGGGAAACCGGACGTTAGCGGCCGGTGGTGGCGGTTTCTTCCGGCTCTTGCCTTATACATTATACGATAGGGCGATCCGTAAAATGCATCGTGACGACGGGCGCGGGGCAATATTCTATTTTCATCCGTGGGAAATCGACGCTGATCAGCCTCGCGTCGGCAATGCCCCGATAAAGTCGAAGATCCGCCATTATACAAATCTGAAAAAGATGCGGTCCAAGCTGATGCGGGCGGGGCAGGGTTTCAATTGGGGCAGGGTTGACGAACTGGCGGCTTTGGAAGCGGGGTTGATGCAATGAACATGGCATTCAAGCCCAAAGCCCTGTCGGTACGTGTTCTTGATCGACCGGAGGCTAATGAACTGGCCCGTATTGAAGCTTTTGTTTTAGCCGCTGCGGAAGGCACCGCCTTTCATCGGCCTGCCTGGCTGTTATCGGTAAGCAAGGCTTGTGGTCATGAATGGTGCTATCTTTTGGCTGAAGACGCGTCTGGCGAACTGCAGGGCATTCTTCCGCTCAACATGATTCACTCCGCGTTATTTGGCCGGGCATTGGTCTCTTCCGGGTTTGCTGTCGGCGGCGGAATTGTCGCGAACAATGATCAGGCGATCCAGCTCCTAGCAGACGCAGCCTGGAGCTTTGCCGAGCGCCATAGTTTTCCCACAGTCGAATTGCGCGGCGGACCGGTGCCGGAGGATCATTGGCATGACAAGCAGGGCGTGTATGCCGGCTTTGTGAAGACACTGGCGGACGACGAGGAAAGCCAACTGCTTGCTATTCCGCGAAAGCAGCGGGCAGAAGTCCGCAAGGGGCTTGCCAATGAACTGACAGTTCGCGTTGGCACTGGCAAGCAAGATCGAGCCGATCATTATGCTGTCTACGCTGAAAGTGTCCGCAATCTGGGTACTCCCGTTTTTCCCAAGGCCCTGTTCGACGAGGTTCTGGACGGTTTTGGTGATGACGCCGACATATTGACCGTGTTGCATGAGGGCCAGCCGGTGGCGAGCGTTCTCAGCCTTTACCACAAACAAACAGTATTGCCCTATTGGGGCGGTGGGACATGGGCTGCGCGCCGGTTCAGGGCCAATGATATCATGTATTATAGCTTGATGAATCATGCCCGGGAACGGGGATGTCAGGCTTTTGACTTCGGCCGGTCCAAATATGGTACCGGTGCTTTTTCGTTCAAGAAAAACTGGGGCTTTGAACCGCAGCCACTATCCTATGCGACCCGCACGGCCGAAGGTGAAGAAGCCCGTGACGTCAATCCGATGAGCCCGAAATATCGGGCCCAGGTAGCGGTGTGGCAACGTCTGCCTCTGGCGGTCGCAAACCGGATCGGGCCAATGATTGCCAAGGGTCTCGGATAATGGGTGAAATCCTGTTTCTGGCGCACCGCGTTCCATGGCCGCCGAACCGTGGCGACAAGATTCGCTCGCATCATTTCCTCCAAAAGCTGATGGATTGCGCGCCCGTGCATGTTGCCTGTTTCGCTGATGACGAAGGGGAACGCCAGACCGGATGGGATCGCAAGGCGGAATTGGCTTCTTGCGAAATAGTGGTACGCAACAAACCGAAATGGCGAGCTGGAATTGAAAGCCTGGTTTCCGGAAAGCCGGTTTCGCTGGCATCGTTCGAAAGCGCCAGCATCAGTATCCATGTTTCCCATGTGATCGCAACGCGACCGATCGACTGCATCTTTGTATTTTCCGGGCAGATGGCCCAGTTCATACCGGCGGATTATAGCGGCCGTGTGGTGATGGATTTTGCGGATGTCGATAGCGCGAAATTTGAAAGCTATGCCGATGAAGGTTCCGGCCCGATGGCCTGGATCAATCGGCGGGAAGGACGCTTGCTGCGGGCTTTAGAGAAAGATATTGCCAAACGTGCCAACTATAGCCTGTTTGTCAGCGAGGCTGAGGCGCGGCTATTCCGTCGGCGTTCGGGATTGGCCGATGACCGGGTGAAGGCAGTGGGCAACGGTATCGATCTGGAATTTTATGACTCGCCGGACGTTAAGCCTGAGGGGCTTGCAAATGGTGGCCGGTTGATCCTGTTCACGGGGCAGATGGATTATCAGCCGAATGTGCAAGCCGTGCAGAGTTTTAGCCACCAGGTCATGCCGGACATATTGGCGCGCTTTCCCGATGCCCGTTTCGTGATCGTCGGGCGCTCTCCGACCGGCGACGTGCGGCAACTAGATGGTAAATATGGCACGGTTGTGATCGGAGCGGTCGATGATATTCGTAGCTGGATCAAGGCTGCCGATGTTGTGGTGGCACCGCTGAGGATCGCTCGCGGCATCCAGAACAAGGTGTTGGAAGCGATGGCCATGGCGAAGCCGGTGGTCGCATCGGGGTGCGCCGCCGAAGGGATAGACGCGAACAGCGGAGAGCATTTGTTGATCGCTGAATCTGTTGATCAAGAGGCGCATTTGGTGTGCGAGTTGCTGAAGGATCCCGAGCGAGGCAGGCGACTAGGAGAGCAAGCGAAACGTTTGATTCATTCACATTATTCATGGGGTCACCAGCTCTCCGCCCTGCCGGCTCTGTGCGGTTTAACTGAATCTGTCGTTGCAGAGGTGGCGGCGTGACCAGTGCGACTGTTAGCCAGATCGGAACCCAGTCAAAGCCTGTGATATCGGGATCTTTGTGGACACACCATCTGAAATTGCTGGCGATTGCCGCATTGGCAATTCTGGCAATTTTCTGGCGTGACGCTGCGGAAATGGTCCGTACATGGTGGACCATCTCTACCTATAATCACTGTCTGCTGATTGTCCCGATCCTCTATTGGCTGGTGCAGCAACGACGGGAAGAACTGGCAAAGCTTGCGCCGGAAATCTGGTTGCCGGGACTGTTATTGACGGGCATCGCCTCTTTGGGATGGCTGCTGGGGGAAGCTGCTGGCGTCTCCTTGGCGCGTCATCTCGGGCTGCTGATGATGCTGCAGGGTGCGGTTGTGACGCTGCTCGGGCCAACCGTTGCTCGAGGTCTGATATTCCCGCTTGGTTTCAGCTTTTTTCTTGTCCCGTTCGGGGAAGAGTTCGTTCCCTTCCTGCAAATGGTAACGGCCAAATTGTCGATGATCTTTCTTGGCTGGGCCAATGTGCCAGCCTTCATCGACGGGGTTTTTATCTCGACACCCACTGGCTATTTCGAGGTCGCCGAAGCCTGTTCGGGGATCAAGTTTCTTATCGCCATGCTCGCTTATGGCGCGCTGGTCAGCAATGTCTGCTTCCAGAGCTGGAACCGCCGGATTCTGTTCATGACCGCTGCAGTGATCGTTCCGGTTCTGGCCAATGGCGTTCGCGCCTTTGGCACCATGTATATCGCACATCATACGACGCTCGATTTTGCTGCCGGCTTTGATCATATTTTCTACGGCTGGTTCTTTTTCGCTTTTGTCTTGATCTTGGTTATGGCCATCGGCTGGCCTTTCTTTGATCGCAAACTCGATGATCCGATGATTGACGGTGACGCGTTGAGCAAAGGCCAGTCGGCAAGGGTCGGCGAGCAAAGACCAGCCAAGGTGATGGCCACAATGGCTGCCATTGTCCTGATCCCGGTGCTTTGGACTTCGCTACTCGCGGCGCAGGAATCGCCGGTCCCCGACCAGATTTTTCTGCCTGAAGTCTCCGGTTGGGAGGTCGTCGATTATCATCCGCTTTACCCTTGGCAACCGCGGTTCGACGGATCCAGTCATCAGCTTCTCGGCCGCTATCGCAATCTCTTGACTTGTATGGAAGCGGATCTGTCGATTGCGGTGTATGATCGTCAGCAAGAAGGGCGGGAGATTGTCGGTTACGGGCAGGGCGCTCATGTCCCGGACTCGCAATGGTCCTGGAACCGCAATTTGGCAGCACCAGAGGGCGCAGACGCTGTCGAACTGATCGCACCCGGACCGGTAGTACGCGATGTTGTTTCCTTCTACAGGATCGGCGGCAAGCTCACCGGTAGTGCCTCGGTGGTGAAGCTGGAAACGCTGAAAAGCAATATTCTTGGCGGGCCTCAACAGGCCGTAGCGATATTGATTTCCTCGGAGACGAACAGGGAGGAGTCGCCGATGGTGACAATCAATGCCTTCCTTACCGACTTGGGACCAGTCGACAAAGTGGCTGACGAGATGGCGGGGCTGCGCTAGGGCGCACCTATGTGCGGAATAGCAGGTATTTTTCATTTGGAGACGGCCAAGCCGGTTGATCCGGCGCGTCTGCGAAAGATGACCGACAGTCTGACCCATCGTGGACCGGACGGATCCGGCATCTGGACGGGGCCAGGTGTCGGTCTTGGCCATCGTAGGCTTTCGATCATTGATCTGGAAGGCGGAGCTCAGCCGATGCTTACTCCTGACGAAGCCCAGGTTCTGAGTTTCAACGGCGAGATCTATAATTTTCTCGAAGTCCGCGCGGAACTGGAAGGCCTTGGGCATCAATTCCAGACCAGCAGCGACAGCGAAGTCATTCTTTTCGCCTGGCGGCAATGGGGAGTGGATTGTCTGAAGCGGCTGAATGGCATGTTCGCTTTCGCGATTTATGATCAACGCACCCGGCAAATGTTTCTCGCGCGTGACCGGCTAGGCGTGAAACCTTTGTTTTACGCGCCGGTTTCTGATGGCAGCATATTGTTCGGGTCGGAATTGAAAGCTTTGCTGGCCAATCCATTATTGCGACGGGATCCCAATATCACGGCGGTCGATGATTATCTGGCCTTCGGCTATGTGCCTGACCAGACATCGCTGCTCAAAGGCGTCAAGAAGCTGCCAGCGGGACACTATCTTCTGCTCGAACAAGGCAAGCCGGCACCCGCACCGGTCCAATATTGGGATATGGATTTCAGCCAGCGGAACAAGGCTTCTGCCGGCGCGCTGGAAGAAGAACTGGTTGATCTGCTGAAGCGGGCCGTGAGTTCGCGGATGATCGCCGATGTGCCGCTTGGTGCGTTTCTCTCCGGCGGTGTCGACAGCAGCGCCGTGGTCGCTTTGATGGCAGAGAAAAGCCGTAGGCCGGTCAAAACCTGTTCGATCGGTTTCGACCAGCAGTCGCTCGACGAGACCGGCTATGCCCGGCAGATCGCGGAACGGTTCCAGACCGATCATCGCGAACATATTGTGGCGGCGGACGATTTCGGCCTGATCGACACTTTGGCCGATCATTTTGACGAGCCCTTTGCCGATGCCTCAGCCTTGCCAACCTATCGGGTGTGCGAGCTGGCCCGCGAGACCGTCACGGTGGCGCTGTCCGGAGATGGTGCGGATGAAGCGATGGCGGGCTATCGCCGTCATGTCTTTCACCATGCCGAAGAACGGGTGAGGGGGCTGTTGCCGCAATCCTTGCGCGGACCTGCATTTGGATGGCTGGGCTCGGTCTACCCCAAGGCCGACTGGGCGCCGCGGCAGTTTCGCGCCAAGTCGACCTTGTTGTCGCTGGCCCGAACCGGTCCGGAAGGCTATGCCGAAGCGGTCGGCGTGACAACGCCAGCTGGTCGCAAGCGAATCTATTCGGACCGTATGCGCAGCGATCTGGGCGATTATCAGGCGGAGCAGCGGATGATCGACCTGATGGAAAATGCACCGGCGCGAGACGGCCTCGATCAGGCGCAATATGCCGATATGAAAATGTGGCTGCCGGGCGATATTTTAACCAAGGTCGACCGCACCAGCATGGCGGTTGGCCTTGAAGCGCGCGAGCCATTGCTTGATTACAAGCTGATGGAATTTGCAGCCAAGCTGCCAACCAATTTGCGGGTGCATAAGAGGCAGGGCAAATATCTCCTCAAGAAATCGATGGAACAATATTTGCCCAATGACATTCTCTATCGGCCCAAAATGGGCTTTGTCACTCCGATCGCGCAATGGTTTCGCGGACCGCTGGCGGAAACCGCCCGGGATATTGCCAGTGGCGGCACATTGGCGCGGACCGGCTGGTTTGACAGCAAGGCGATGCGCAAGGTAGCGGAGGACCATATTGCTGGCCGCTCCGACAATAGTCGCTTGCTTTGGCAGCTGCTGATGCTCGACAAGAGCCTGCAGCGGTTATTCGGTCTCTGACATAGCCGGATAGATGGCTTCGACAAAATAGAGGCCATCGGGCGGCGCGTTGAAACCGAGCGCGTTGCGATCCTTGGCCGCCAGCGCATTTTTCAAATCCACTTTCGTCCATTTGCCGGTGCCGACCAGTTTCAGACATCCGACAATCGAGCGGACCTGATGATGGAGGAAGGAGCGTGCGGCAACTTCGACTTCAATCTCCTCGCCAAAGCGGCTGACCGATATGCTGTCGAGTGTCTTGACCGGGCTTTGCGCCTGACAATGAGCCGAACGGAAGGTGGTGAAATCATGCTGGCCGATTAGCACCTGAGCCGCATTGTGCATCGCTTCAGCGTCGACGCTGGGCGCAATCTGCCAACTCAGGCCACGGTCAAAAGTCAAAGGCGCGCGGCGATTGGTGATCTTGTAAAGATAGCGCCGCCCCTCGCAGGCAAAGCGGGCGTGCCATTCCTCGTCGACAATGTCACAGGCAAGCACAGCAACCGGGTTGGGGCGCAGTCCGGCATTGATGCCTTCGCGCAACCGGAATGGTGTCAACTTCGTCTCCAGATCAAAATGCGCGCGCATCGCCAGCGCATGGACACCGGCATCGGTTCTGCCGGCAGCAAACACACGAACGTCCTGGCCGGTGATCTTTTTGATTGCCTGTTCAACCGCCTGCTGGACGCTGGGGCCGTGATCCTGATGCTGCCAGCCCATGAACGGGCGGCCATCATATTCCAGAGTGAGGGCAAAGCGGGTCATTGCAGGACGGTTCCGATCGGGATTTTTGTGCCGTTGAGGAAGGATTTGAGATCGATGGCCGGCTTGCCGGCCTTCTGGATCACTTCGGGCTGGATTGATCCTGTACCGCAGCCGATCAGCAACTGATCGTCCAATGTTGTGCCAGCCCCGCCGTCGGAATCGCTGACCTGCGCCTCGAGAATCTTGTATCGATTGTTCTCAAATTCGAAGAAGGCACCGGGGACAGGGGTGAAAGCCCGTATTTGTCGTTCGACCTGTTCGGCAGGCTGGTTGAAATCCAGATGTGCTTCGTGTTTTTCGATTTTTTTGGCGTAAGTGGCCAGGTCGTCATTCTGTGCCTCGGCGGGATAGTCCGAAGGAGAGGCCAGATATTGTACCATCAGATCCGCACCCGTCTTGGCCAATTCCTCGGTTAGTTCGCCAGCGGTCTTACCGTCAATCGGTGTTGTCGATTTCAAGAGCATCGGTCCGGTGTCCAGCCCCGCTTCCATCTGCATGATGGTGATGCCTGTTTCCGTGTCGCCAGCGAGGATGGCGCGCTGGACCGGTGCAGCACCGCGCCAGCGCGGGAGCAGCGAACCGTGGATATTCAGGCAACCCATCTTGGGCGCATCCAGTATCGCCTGCGGCAGGATCAGGCCATAAGCGGCGACAATCGCTAAATCGAGATCAAGCGCGGCAAAACCTGTCTGTTCTTCTTTGCTCTTCAGCGAGACCGGCGTGCGTGTTTCTATGCCTAGTTCCTCCGCCACGCGCTGTACGGGTGAGGGGGACAATTTCTTGCCGCGACCTGCACGCCGTGGCGGCTGCGAATAAACCGCAACAATCTCATGCCCGGCTGCGTGCAGTGCTTTTAGTGCCGGGACGGCAAAGTCCGGGGTTCCCATGAAGGCAATGCGCAGAGATTTCGTGCCGGACGTCATAAATTATCTTTCTTCAGGTCACACGGGCCACAGCCTCTAATCCGGAAAGTGGTTTTCCGGATCAGCGACATCGCGTTACAGAATTCTGCTTTTGCCTTCAAATATTTGAACAGCCTCTGGCATGAGCGAGACGGTAAACATTCGCGCTCGTGCAGGACAGACATTTTATACTTGGCAGATTTGTGCGGCTGCTCCTAATGACTAAGCCATGGCATCGCAAGAGATCGAAAATCTGGTTCAGGCCCTCGCCAAGCTTCCCGGCCTTGGTCCGCGTTCGGCGCGTAGGGCAGTGCTCTATTTATTGAAGCGTCCGGAAACGGCGATGAAACCGATATTGGCTGCAATGACAAGAGTGGACGAGCGGCTCGTGACCTGCGGTATTTGCGGCAATGTCGATACGCAGGACCCCTGTCAGATTTGCACCGACCCCCGGCGGGATGAAAAATCGCTCTGCGTGGTCGAGGAAGTTTCCGATCTCTGGGCGCTGGACAAGTCGCGACTGTTTCCGGGGAAATTCCATGTATTGGGTGGAAAATTGTCGGCGCTCGACGGGGTCCGCCCGGAGGATATCGGCATCGACACATTAATAAGGCGCGTTGAGGCAGGTGGAATTGACGAGGTCGTGTTAGCAATGAACGCAACCTTGGAGGGGCAGACGACAGCCCATTATATCGCCGAACGTCTGGAAAATTATCCGATCAGACTGAGCCAGCTGTCTCATGGCATACCGGTGGGCGGGGAACTGGATTATCTCGATGAAGGCACATTGGCGCAAGCCCTGCGTTCTCGAAGGCCGATAAATAAGGATTGAGCAGCCGCTGGTGCAGACGGCTATTATAATATTTGACGAGGTTTGAGTGCCTGCGTTGCCATCGGCAATGGTCTGAGAATGGCGAAAAATATATTCTTTGTCTGCAAGAATTAATGAGATGTCATCGTCGATGACACATGCGCCAGGCGGTTGCGGACGGGCACGGACATGCAAATTTTGCCAGACGCATAGCGAAGCTGATAAAATTGATCATACTAACAATAATGACAATAAAGACACAGTTGGCAGAAAACCGGTGCAGCATCCCCCGATTTGGCTTTCAAATAGAAAATGCCGAGTTATCATCTCCAGGTATAAAAAAAGAAGTTTTCAGGAGAGCATGTTATGAAACTAGCATTGAATCTGTCTGCGTGCGCATTCGCACTTGCAGCCATCGCCACTGCCCCCGTCTATGCACAGACCCAATCAGATGCAGCCGATCAGGCTAGCGGAAATGATGAGGGCACATTTGACGATAATGTGATCGTCGTGACAGCACAGGGGCGTGCACAGGTATTGTCCGATGTGCCTATTGCCGTTTCGGCCATCAACGCCGAACAATTGCAGAAGAGCGGCGCAACCGACATTCGTGAGCTTAACCAGCTCGCACCTTCGTTGCTGGT
>TARA_R110000824_G_scaffold82855_1_pt1 | contig 55082 bp, 47 predicted proteins | sample TARA_R110000824 | Tara Oceans TARA_R110000824 (sample SAMEA4397747) | marine metagenome | biome: Polar Biome; feature: [MES] marine water layer (ENVO:01000295) within the mesopelagic zone...; material: water (ENVO:00002006), including particulate matter (ENVO:01000060) such as......
GTCACTGCCTTGCCGTTCTTCTCGATATCATGGATCAGCCATTCCATTTCCTTGATCTCACGGCGTTGTGCATCGATAATCCCGTTCGCAAGCTCTCGAACCCTGATATCGTCCATTCCCGCCCGTTCGCTTGTCAGAATGGCGATTGAATGATGGGGAATCATGGCTTTCATATAAGAGCAGTCCTGCACAGCCACTTGGCTACGGACAAGCCAGAGCGCAACGGCAAATACAACAATACTTGTCAGGAAAATACCTTTATTAACAGCACTCTTCCTATACATGTTCAGCATGAAACCGAGCATGATGACAGCCATAGCCGTTCCCATGAGAAATGTCATGTAAAAGCGGGTTTCACTCCAGAAGACATGACTGGCTTCATATGTGTTTAGATACGTCAATCCGAACATGACAGCCATAGACACAGCTATCATGACAGCAAATTTCCAATATTTGAAAGAATTGTCTGTCATCTGCGCCTCTTCCCAACAAAACTTATCCACAGGCTGACAACTAGGTCTGCGCACCACAACCAACGATGTAAAATCACTTTAGTTCCGTTGTGTTCGTGATAGATTCGTTGATCGGGCGGTTGAAATTCTCCGTCTGTTATCGACAAAGCACCGGCAACAATCAATGCAGTAGATATACTAGAACTCAATGGAGGTCGGTCCAGTATTAAGGCCGTCGCAATTATATATGATACGGCGGCGGTTCGAAGCAATTTCGCTCAACCAGCAGCAAAACCCTAAAAAATGAGGTCGGAAATCCGCTAATCCAGGAATGAGTTCCAATAATTACGATTATTCCGGGGGGGAGCGGTCCGTTGGCGGGTTATCGGCAATTTCCAAAATAAGCTTTTTTCGAACAGCATTGGCAAAGGTGTTGCTGTTATCAGCCGTAATGACAAACGCTCCATTGCCTCCAATGATTAGCTCGCTGAAGGCAGCCTCCAGATCGTAATTATTGGGACGGCCCGAACAATACCGGCATAGAACTGCAAGTCCGTTAATCGTTATATTCGCACTGACAACTTCATCACGGGCAAGTTCGATCGGCGGTCCGCTCCAGTTATTCGCGCTGTCTGCAGAAATGTCGATAACCTGGCGGAAGCTCCATATCTCATTATTTTCAATAAGACTTTTCCCGAATAGCAAGGCAGAGCCGATGGCGTTGTAACCGCGCGCTCTCCTGGGTGGAAGGAGAAGATCCGATGCAAATTTCTGGGCGGATTCTTCACTATCTACGATCTGCCAGCCGACGACGACATCTTGGGAGCTGGAATCGCCCCATTCGACATAGGTAACCGCAATTTTCCCGTAGATCGAGGTCGTAATCGCTGAAATCACATCCGGATTGGTGATTGCTTTTGCATAGCCCTCACGTTGAAATAAAATCTCGGCGTCATCTATGGAACCGGTTGCATCCGCGAGCAGCACAAGTTCCAGCCCGACCTCGACTCTTTCCTGCGCGTTGGTGACTGGCGACCAGAAGCAGGACAGGAGCAGTAGGAAAACAATCGGATTCCGACGGAGCATTACCATTCCTCGCAAGGATTAAAGCTGCAGAATAATCATTTGCCATATTTTCCTGTCGGTCAAGTGTGGGCTTGCAAACCTAGGCCAAGATTTATTCTGATCTTTCTCTTGAATTTTTTTAGAATAATTCTAACTCATAACTATTGTCAATAGATCCTGCGACATGGAGAAAGATAGATGTCAGAGAAAAAGAAGATGACCACAACGGCCGGTGCACCGGTCGTCGACAATCAAAACTCAATCACAGCCGGGGAGCGCGGTCCGGTCCTGATGCAGGATTATCAGCTTCTTGAAAAACTGGCGCACCAGAACCGCGAGCGGATTCCGGAGCGTGTTGTTCACGCGAAAGGCTGGGGTGCGCATGGGACTTTCACGGTTACCCATGATATCAGTAAATATACGCGCGCGAAGATCTTCTCTGAGATCGGGAAGAAAACCCCCATGATTGCACGGTTTTCCACTGTTGCCGGAGAGCTGGGGGCGGCGGATGCCGAGCGGGATGTACGCGGCTTCGCACTGAAATTCTATACCGAAGAAGGGAACTGGGATCTGGCCGGGAATAACACGCCGGTGTTCTTTGTACGGGATCCACTCAAGTTTCCTGACTTTATTCACACACAGAAACGTCACCCAAGAACTAACCTGAGATCTGCGACCGCCATGTGGGACTTCTGGTCATTATCGCCGGAAAGTCTGCATCAGGTGACAATCCTGATGTCGGATCGAGGCCTCCCAGTGGCCCCGATGTATATGAATGGATATGGTTCGCATACCTATAGCTTCTGGAATGAGGATGGTGAGCGTTTCTGGATCAAGTTTCATTTCAAGACGAATCAGGGTCACAAGCATTATACGAATGAGGAGGCTGCGAAGGTGGTCGGCGAGACCAGGGAGAGCTATCAGGAGGAATTGTTTGGCACGATTGATCGCGGCGAATTTCCGAAATGGACATTGTTCATTCAGGTTATGCCAGAGGCTGACGCAGAGAAAACACCTTATAATCCCTTTGACCTTACTAAAGTATGGCCGCATGGAGATTATCCGCCGATCGAGGTAGGGGTGATGGAACTCAACCGGAATGCTGACAATTACTTTGCTGAAATTGAACAGGCGGCTTTCAGTCCCTCGAATGTCGTGCCGGGGATCGGCTTCAGTCCCGACAAGATGTTGCAGGCGCGTATCTTTTCCTATGCGGATGCCCATCGTCATCGTTTGGGCACGCATTATGAAGCGCTTCCGGTTAATGCGCCCAAGGTTCCGGTAAATCATTATCATAAAGATGGCGCGATGCGCTTTTTTAAAAATGATACCGGGAACCCGGACGCCTATTATGAGCCTAACTCAATGGGTGGCCCAGTTCAGGACGAAAGCTATCGTGAGCCGCCGTTGAAGATATCCGGAAATGCGGATCGGTATGATCACCGAGTCGGCAATGACGATTATTCTCAGCCGCGAGCGTTGTTCAACCTGTTTAACGATGAGGAGAAAGCGCGCCTTTTCTCTAACACAGCTGCAGCCATGCAAGGTGTGCCGGAGGAGATCGTACAGCGGCAGCTTGGCCATCTTTACAAGGTCGATCCCGCCTATGCGGATGGTGTTGCCGCAGCAGTAGGCGTTGCTCTTTCCGATCAAGCCAAAGTGGGATAAAGCCCAAGTGCCCGAATGAAAGCCTCAGGAGACGTAACACCTGAGGCTTTTTCTATGCAGGTCGGTTCTCATGTTGTGAACAGCCGGTCTGTTGCCAGCTTTCGCCAAGCCTGCACATTCGGTGGTCCCAATGTTTTGATTTTAATGTCATGAAAGCCACGGCCCATCCAGCTTTGCGAATGTCGGAACTGGGCAAGAGGGGCATCGGCATAGCGAATGATCCGCTCGACCTTTCTTTCGCGCCGTTCCTTGTAGGTCATCAAAGCCTGATCGACATTTTGCATCGCAAGGGCATCCGCAAGACAACGGCTTCCCGCAAAGGCTAAAGCGGCTCCTTGCTGAATCATGGGCGAACAACCATTCGCCGCATCCCCGACAAAGGCGATCCGCCGGTCAAAAAAGCAGGGTTTAATCACCGATTGCAGTCGGCCGACGTATATTTCGGTATCATCAAGTCGTCTCAGAATGTCAGGTAGTGGACCACGATAACCACCAAAAACATGTTTCAGGTTTTCCCGCGAATCGTCCACTAGGGGATTAGGTCGGCTGTTTTCATATGCGTGGCCGTAACAATACAGGGTGTCATTACTGATCGGGAAAACCATGAAACTGTCTGATTGACCCACCATTTGCAGCGGTTGCAAACCATGCTCCGGATACTCAACGACAAACCGCCAGCAGGCGAAACTATGATCATGAATCAACGCCTGCCCTTCAAAATTCTCATGACGGGTCAGGGAGTTGAGGCCGTCCGCGGCGATAAGGAGATCGTACGATCCATTAAGGATCTCGTTCGTGCAGGTAATGCTGACGCTGTCATCTTCATGCCTGACACTCATTAGCTCGGTATTATAGCGAATTTTTCTCTGTAGCCCTACCCTGAGCGCTTCATTCAACACCTGCCGTTCAAGGGCAATGAACTGGTCATTCTCGAAAGGAGGATCTGTAAGGCGTGCTACGTTGATCACCTTGCCATTGCTCTTGCAGTAAGTGACTTTATCGGCCTGTTGGTATCGTCCCTCTAATCCATCAAATATACCGAGTTTTTTGATTTCCCGGACCGCATTGAACGGCAGGACTATGCCTGTACTATCGGTATCCTCGGATGATTTTTCCTCGATAATTTCAAAATTCAGCCCAAACTTCTTTAGCCATTGGGCTAGGGAAAGTCCTGCTATTCCTGCCCCCACGATCAGAATTTTTGATGTCAATTCCGGTTGTTCCTCGTCGTAATCATACTCTCAGGCAAGTATAATTGAACATATATATATTCTAAAGGTAAATCAGGCTGGTTGGCAGCCATTGGGAACGTCAGAACAGTGAAATCCTCGACAGACTATCGGCCGCCAAGCTACGAAAATCCCTAGAGAATTAACAGTTGTTCAATACTTTCCGTTTAGTTTCAATCGACCTCAATTGAGACGGACTGTGGAAAGTTTGACCGAATATTCAAGGGAAACTTGCGTTGGCGAACGCATTAGGCGGTGCATATGCTAAGCGAAGCAGTGATGTTCGTTTGCTTGCTGGCATTGCTTTTTGTTTTCCTGAGAAGGAAAAAGCGCCTTACTCATGTCAGATTTGGGCGTACCTTGATTAACCTTGGTTTATTTGTTCTTGTCTGTGCCTCCCTGATTGATGTTCTGGTTATTGGTGACGGTGCCCTTTTCGATATCGGTTACAGCCATAATGCGGCTTTAGAGATATGGCATTTCATTGCCTATATACCGGGGTTGATTTTTATTGCACTTGGCCTGTCGCGAATGCTCCCTGCGATTGAACGCCTGAATGGTGAAATCAAGGCCCGCAAGTTTTCTGAGCAGAAACAACGGGAGCAGAATGAGCGCCTGCAACTGGCGATCGAGCAGGCCGAAAAAGCAGAAAGCATGTTGCTTGATGCAATCGAATCAATGCCCGAAGCCGTGGCCATTTATGATGTGGATGACAGGCTGTTTGTCTGCAACGAGCCCTATAGAGACCGTTTCAAAGACATTGCAGATGATGTCGTGAAGCCCGGAGTACAATTTCAAGAGCTGGTACGCTTGTCTGTGGAATCCGGGCGGTTGCCTGAGGCAATCGGGCGTGAGGAAGAATGGATTTCTGGACGTATTAAGGAACATAGAAACCCGGTGCAGCCTATCGAGCAGGAATTCTATGACCGGCAGATTTACCGTCTCTCTGAAACGAAAACAAAATCCGGTGGTATTGTCTCGATCCGCACCAATATCACGGACATGCGCGAGCGCGAAAAAGCGCTGGAGGAAAACCGCGCCAAACTTGAAGAGGCCCAGGCTATTGCTCACATTGGCAACTGGATGCACAACAGTGTTGAAAACACCCATGAATGGTCTGACGAGGCTTTCCGCATTCTGGGATATGAGCCAGGCGCGACAGAACCACGGTACGGCAACTTTATCAGGCGGGTTGATAAAGAGGATGTTGATCGCCTGGTCGAAGTTTTTGAATCCGTTGATTCAGTTTCAGAACCGTTCGAGGTTGAATTTCGGGTGGTACATGAAGATAAGAAAATTACCTATGTCCGCCTGATAGGCCGCCCGATTATTAGCGAGACGGGTGAAGTATCGGGAGCCAGCGGCACGATACAGGATATTACTGCTCAGCATATGTTTGAACGCGAGTTGACTCAGGCGAAATTGGAGGCGGAAGAGGGAACGAGGTCAAAATCCCTGTTTCTTGCAAATATGAGCCATGAGCTTCGGACACCGCTAAATGCGGTCATCGGCTTTTCGGAAGTCCTTGCGAAAGAGATTTTTGGCCCGTTGGAGAACGAAAGATATCGTGAGTATGCGGATAATATCCAGTCTTCCGGCAGGCATCTGTTATCCCTGATTGACGATATTCTGGAATATTCAAGGCTTGAATCAGGTTCCATTGAATTGCAGGAAACAGAATTCAGACTTCTGGATATTGTCCGGTCATCCAAAACTATGCTCGCGGCGAAGGCAAACGAGAAATCCATTGAGATCACGCTTTCCGAGCAGTTGAATATATGCCTGCGTGCGGATGAGAGAAAACTCAAACAGGTGCTGATTAATCTGATCAATAACGCGATAAAATTCACGCCCGATAGCGGCAGGATTGAACTCGAGTTATCAATGCATGAGGAGAATTTCATATCCCTTTATGTCATCGATAGCGGCTATGGAATCAGTGAGGAAGAAATCAACAACGTTATGCGTCCTTTCGGGCGGGCGCGTTATTCTGTTTCCAAGTCGATAGAAGGTACGGGGCTTGGATTGCCGCTTGCCAAGTCGATTGTCGAATTGCATGAAGGTGAGTTGAAAATTACCAGCAACAAGGAAAAATCTGGCACAACGATCGAGATACGTCTGCCAAAGTTCCGGGTCGTTGAAACATCAAAGAATTTTCCGCACCTGAACCTTGTTGCCCGCTCTTGATAGGGCGTTAAAAATCATCATCTAACAGTGAATCTTTATGTAGCGTAGCAGGAATTTTTCTGCTACTGACGCTCTCTGAAAAACTTGGTTTCAACAACTAGACAGGTGGAACATTAGAATTGCAACTGCTCCAAGATTATGAGGGCTATGTCGCGGATCGCGAGCAAGCCCTAGCCGGTTTGCGGCGATATGAAAACGAAGCGACAGCTCTTGAAATCGAGCAGTCGAATGATGCTGTCCACTTTCTGTATATCAACGAGATTGCAGAGGCGGCCAGCAGATTTCTCAACGGGTTTTCAGGCACATGCCTTTATGCGGCGAAAGCCAATCCGCATCCGGCCTTGCTAAGGCTTTTGTGGGCGGCGGGCATTCGCCATTTCGAGGTGGCCTCCATCCGTGAGATTGAAAAGTTGCGGGTCGAGTTTCCGCTCGCGCAGCTTTACTTCATGCACCCTGTCAAAAGCCGTCAGGCGATCAATCGCGCCTACGCGCTTGGCGTTAGGCACTTTGCCTTCGACAGCCTGGACGAACTGCGTAAAATTAAGCAGGAAACCGGCCATGCCGAAGATCTTTCGCTCATGCTGCGGCTGAGCGTCTCGCAAGTCGGGGCCGTTTATCCGCTGGATAACAAGTTCGGTGCAACCCTGATGGAAGCGCCGCTCTTGCTCGCTCATGCACGCCAGATTGCGGAAAAGGTCGGTGTGACATTCCATGTCGGCTCACAATGTCTCGAAATTGAAGCCTACGTTAATGCCATCTACAATATTGCCAATATGCTGGATGGTTGTGGCGTCAAGATCGACATGCTTGATGTCGGTGGAGGATTTCCGATATCCTATCCGGATATGGAACCGGCACCGTTGCAGGATTATTTCGATGCCATTCAAAAGGCACTCGTGGAGTGTGGCTTTGATGCGCTGGAGATATTTTGTGAGCCGGGGCGGGCCATGGTGGCTGCGGGAGGTGCGGTTGCCGTTCGCGTTGAACTCCGTCGCGGACAATCTCTATACCTGAATGACGGAACCTACGGTGCCTTGTTCGATGCTGGTCAGCTTGGCTGGGCATATCCGGTTGAACTGTATCGGGCCGGTCGTTTGCATGTACCGTCAGAAAACACGCAGTTTCAGCTGTATGGGCCGACATGTGACAGCATCGACAAGATGAAGGATCGTCTTGCGTTGCCGGATGATGTCTGTGAAGGTGACTGGATCATTTTTCGTCATCTGGGAGCTTATGGCTATGCCATGCAAACCAGATTCAACGGATTTTATTCAGAAACCATGGTGGGAATTGAATCGCCTGCCGAGTTCGCATAGCACAACAAGTTGAAAAAGGCGTCAGGTTAAAATGACAAAACTCTCGAAGAGCAACGAGAAGGCGGCCCTTCTTTCGAAGACCGTCGAGCATGTTGACATCAAAAGTTTTGATGCGCGTCCGATCATCGATGCGATGGGAAAAATGTCTTTCACATCGCGTGATCTCGCGCGGGCTACAGAGATATTCAACATGGCCGTGAATGATCCGGATTGTGCGATTATACTTACCCTGGCGGGGTCAACTTCCGCCGGGGGCTGTATGCATGTTTACCGCGATCTGGTGGAACTGGGCATGGTGGATGCGATTGTCTCCACCGGCGCGTCCATCGTGGATATGGATTTCTTCGAAGCTCTGGGGTATCGCCACTATCAGGCTGACAGCACGGTCGATGATAATGACCTGCGGGCCCTTTATATCGACCGCATCTATGATACCTACATTGACGAGGAAGAGCTTCAGCATTGTGACGAGATTATCAAGGTAATCGCGGATGAGCTGGAGCCGCGGGCTTATTCTTCCCGTGAATTCATATATGAGATGGGCCGCTGGCTGAAAACCAATGCGGTAAAGAAAAACTCTCTTATCGAAACCTGCTATGATCACGATGTGCCGATTTTCGTTCCGGCATTTTCCGACTGCTCTGCCGGTTTTGGTTTAGTCAAGCATCAGGTCGAGAATCCGGCAAAGCACCTCAGCATTGACAGCGTCAAGGACTTCAGGGAACTGACGGAAATCAAGATTGATGCGGGGACAACCGGCTTGTTAATGGTTGGCGGCGGCGTGCCCAAGAACTTTGTGCAGGATACGGTCGTTTGCGCCGAAATCCTTGGCAAGGAAGTAGACGTACATAAATATGCCGTGCAGATATCTGTTGCCGATGTGCGGGACGGGGCCTGTTCTTCCTCTACCCTCAAAGAGGCGGCGAGCTGGGGCAAGGTCAGTACAAGCCTGGAACAGATGGTCTTCGCGGAAGCTTCTTCCGTCGTCCCCTTGCTGGTATCGGACGCCTTCCATCGGGGTGGCTGGAAAAACCGCAAGGCGCGGAAGTTTACCAAGCTCTTTCAATAAGCGACAAACGGACTGGAAATCATGACAGTTCCATTTGACATACTCCCCTCGGAAGAGGGGTTTTTGGGCCTGCCCGAAGAGGAGGCTGTCGACTACGCGTCCGCGAAGGCCATTATCATTCCGTTTGGTCTTGAGGGATCGGTCAGCTATGGCGGCGGAACGGCGCTGGGGCCGGCTGCGATGATTGAAGCCAGCCATCAGGTGGAGCTGTTCGATGAGGATCTCTGGCGGGAGCCGTTTAGGGACTTCGGTGTCGTCACGATGCGGGAGAAGCCTGTTGATGGAAACGATATAAAAGCGGCAATAGATGATCTGGCCGCCCTTACCGAAGCGGCGCTTGGCGATAGTAAATTTCCGCTCGTCTTCGGCGGAGAGCATTCCATCACACCCGGTGCGATCCGTCCGTTTCTTGCTCAGTTTGATGACCTAGCCATCCTACATTTCGATGCCCATGCGGATTTGCGTGATGGGTATGACGGCGAGCATTATTCTCATGCGGCGGCAATCCGCCGGGTGCTTGATCACCCGACTGTTCCGATCGTTTCCGTGGGTATTCGCAATATATCGGCGGAGGAGATTCCGTTTCTGGACGCAAACCGTCATCGGATAAACATCCATTGGGGGAAGGACCGCGAAAGCTGGCAGGTGGACGATATCGTTGCCCCGTTAAAAGGGCGTCCTATTTATCTGACCTTTGACCTTGATGGGTTTGACGGTTCCGTAATGCCAGCAACGGGGACACCTGAACCTGGCGGGCTTTTCTGGAACGATGCGATCAAGATCATCAAGGCCGCCTCCGGAGTTGGCACAATTGTGGGAGCAGATATCAACGAACTGGCCCCTATTGAAGGGATGCATGCGCCGAACTTCCTTGCGGCAAAGCTCGCATACAAGATTCTGTCGCTCGCATTATCGAAATAGCGGCGGCGCGGCTTGCCCAGAAATGGGCAAGTTTTTTCCTCTTTTTTGAAGTAAATCAGCCTCATTTCGCTGGCAAGAACGCAAACTACAGTGAAAGTACGGGGGCATGAAGATGATAAAATCCTTACACCAAGCGCAGACTAGTCTTAGGAGTCTTCTTTCTGCGATAAGGACGTTCCGGCGACAGGTTATGGTCGTCGCAGTTGCCTCATTACTGAGTTTGGCGATCGTCCTGAATGTGGCGATGGCGCCGGTAACGAATGCCGAAAATGCGCTTTCCCAGGTAGCCTACCTCAAGAAGGATATCAACGGAACGACGTCGATCATTCGCTAGCCCGTTTGCTGTTTGTTATTGCCGTTCCTGTAGTCCATCCTGCTTCATACGCCAGAGACAGACATCTACGCGGTCCTGCCCGAAGAATGCCTCGTTTTTATAGGCGAGCGTAGGAACTCCCCAATGTCCCGCTTTTTCGAGTGCTTCCTGGTTCGCGTTGACTTTTGCCGCATATTCATCGAATCGATCAGCAATCAATTCATCGAGCTTGGCGAGATCAAATCCGGCGGATGCCGCCGCTTTGGATAAATGGTCTCCTTCATGCCAGCCGCGCACCTCTCCGCTCCAGATCAGGGTTGAAATCTTGTCGAGGAAAGCGAGCCCGTCTCCTGTTTCTGCCGCTGCGATACCAAGATGAGTAAGGCGGTGGATATAAGGCTGCTCCAACGGAATTTCTCTCGTCTGTCGGTTCATTTTTACCGGATCGGGACGCGGCCAGGAAATAGGAATGTTGTTCATCTCGCCAACGCGCTGGATGTCGGTCATGAGGTAGTCGATCCAGAGAGGGTGAATATCCTTGAAGAATTGCGGATTCCTGACAGCAATCGGATATACCGGTCGTATGTTGACATGTAGGTCATAATCCTTCGTCAATTCAATAATTCTGCGGATCGCCAGATAAGAATAGGGGCTTCTGAATGACCAGAACAGGTCAACACTATGAGTCATGGTTTTCTCCATAATCAGTTGTTATACTTTCTTCATAATATGTTTTTATAATTCTGACGACCAACCAATTTTCTCTGACGGAAATATTGCGTAAGTCGTTGTTCCCGAAGTTTTGGGACTAAATCAGCTGTTTTGAAATGATATCCTGCGATCTGTATGAGTTAAAATGCCCTTTTTTCATATTCTTGTTTTGGCGGCGATACAGGGGATTACTGAATTCTTGCCCATTTCGTCGAGCGGCCATCTGTTAATTGTCCCGTCCCTTACAGGTTGGCAAGATCAGGGTCAAAGTATTGATATAGCTGTTCATGTCGGAACGTTGATCGCTGTCGTCACCTATTTTCGCCATGATATATTTGGCATCGTTAAGGCATTTCTGACGCCTGCTGATAAAAGCGGCGCAGATGACCGTAGGCTCGGTTTTCATATCATCATTGCCAGCATTCCGATCGTACTTGTTGGAGGTGCAATGTATCTCCTGCTGCTAAACGACTTAAGATCAATTCTGCTTGTGGCGGCGACGACAATTCTATTTGGCATTTTCTTGGGTTGGGCAGATAAGAAATTTCCCGTCACGAAGAATATCGAAGGAATTACAATCATGGATTCACTCGTGATTGGATTGTTTCAGATACTGGCGCTGCTGCCGGGAACGAGCCGCTCTGGCATAACCATGTCAGCGGCACGAATGCGCGGCCTTAGTCGAAGCGACGGTGCGCATTTTTCCATGTTGCTGTCCATTCCGACAATTCTTGGTGCCGGAACTTTAGCTGCATATCACCTGTATACCGCAGAAAAGCCCGAGATCGGAATGGATGCTTTGACCGCAGGTTTAGTATCCTGCATTATTGCGTTTCTGGTAATCAGCCTTCTGATGCGCTGGATCGAAAAAATCGGCTTCACGCCATTTGTTATATACCGGCTTATACTGGGTGCCGTTCTTCTGGGTGTCTATTTTGCGACTTGAGGCCAAAAATATTTGCTGAATTACCTCTTAAGCCCGTAAACAACTTGATTAATCCTGCATAAAGCCCCATTTCCCTTACATATCGATTGGAAATGGACATTGCATGAATGCTTTTAAAACCAGTTGGATAAGACCTTCCAGCCTATTGCTGGCGGCATTTGCGTTGGCCTCCGCAGTTGTTTCGCCCGCCGCACTTGCAGCCGAAAAAAACTCAGAGTTGCACTATACGGTTTATCTGGGTGGACTTTATCTTGGCAGCATTGAAACCGAGATAGAGCAGGGCGATAGTCAGTATAAAATTGAAAGCACAGCAAACACCAGTCAGGCATTTAACTGGATCGTCAGCTGGTTCGCCAGCGGCGAAACTGAAGGTCTGATCGGTCTTGACAAATTCTTCCCGAGTCAGCATCAGCACAAAAGTACCTGGAACCAGAACGTGCGTGTTGTCACGATGGATTATGGCAAGTCCGGCTCGGTCCGGGTCGAGAAAACCACCACGCGTAATGAAGATTCGGGTCGATATACCCCGATTGATCCTGCAAGTCTGACCAATAGCGTTGATCCGATGACAGCTATCCTGACGATGACAAATCAACTTGATGAGGGGAAGGGCTGCACGGCGCGGTTACCCATTTTTGATGGTCACCGGCGGTATGATGCGATCCTGTCGGATGTCCCCTCTCGTTATTTCAAACCATCGCGCTATACCGTATTCTCCGGGAATGCAATCGGTTGCAAGCTCGAGTTTGACAGAATTGGCGGGTTTCCCGTCGATCAGCAGCAAAGTTTCAACAGCGATTCTCAGCAGGATGTTGTGGTCTGGGCAGGTGCCCCGATTGAAGGGGGCCGGATAGTCCCCGTACGCATGCAATTGAAAACCCGTTTCGGAAATATGGAAATGCATCTGGACCGCTATCGGGAAGGACCCATGCAGCTTGTCAGCCGGAACTCCCAATAGAGCATTTTCAGGGTTTTGACAGACACATTGGCTGAGTTGGGTGGCAACAACGGTTTAACTGCTTTATATTATTCCTCCGGATCATTAGTATAGGGCTGTCTGACAGTTGGGCGGTGGCTGGGGAGAGCACAGTGACGGCGGTGAGCTTTGCAGAAAGAATACGGCGAATAAGCCGCAGAAACGAACTTCCGGACATAGAAAACAATAAATTTCTTCACGACGCATTGGACCAAAACAAGCGTGAAGGATTGATGTTGGCCGTCAAGGCCCGAACGGTTTGCCTTTTCGTCATCGGCCTGTTTCTCATCTATCTGAGCCCTAACTGGTATGTTCTATACTACGAACTACTGATTGTTGCCTTTATGCTCATTGGCTGGGCTCAGGCAAAGATCGGTCGGGTGGAGAGGTCTAGAGCGGAACTATTTCTTATTTTTCTCGATCTGGCGCTGCTGACGGTCGTGCTGGTGGTCCCAAATCCTTGGGATCCGCGTCCATGGTCAGCTGCCCTTCAATTCAAATTTGGAAACTTTCCCTATTTTTTCATACTTCTTGCCGCGGCCACCCTCGCCTATTCTTGGCGGACGCTGGTGCCAGTTGTGTTTATTACAGCCATCCTATGGATGGGGGGATACTTTTGGGCGTCCTATCAGCCATCCGATATTGCGGAGCTTTCCGACAAGGTCGGCATGGCCCTGGAGGGCTATCCGAACATTCTCCATTTTGTTGATCCGGGCAATATACCGATCGAGCCACGTATTCAGGAAGTACTCATATTCACGATTGTCGCCTTTATTCTGGCCTTGAACGGCTGGCGTACCAATCAGCTGCTTGTCCGGCAGGCCGAAGCCGCGCGTGGGCGCGCTAACCTCTCACGTCATTTTCCACCCAACATCGTGGATAATCTGGCGGAACGGGATCAGCCGCTTGGCGAGGTAAGAGAGCAGCGCGTTGCGGTTCTCTTCGCCGATATTGTGGGTTTCACGAAAATGGCGGAGACAGAAACACCGGATAGGATCGTATCGGTTCTGCGTGATTTCCATTCCCGCATGGAAAGCTGCGTATTTGAGAACGGCGGCACCTTGGATAAATTTCTGGGAGATGGCCTCATGGCTACGTTCGGTACCCCTGAAACAACACCGCAAGATGCCGAAAACGCATTGAAATGCTCTGTAGCGATGCAGCGTCATATGAGCCGGTGGAATGAGGAGCGTAAAAAGGCTGGCCTGATGCCAATTCGCCTTTCCGTCGGTATCCATTACGGCTCGGTCGTCCTTGGGGACATCGGTTCGGAAAGGCGGCTTGAATATGCGGTGCTGGGCGATGTCGTGAATGTCGCCAGCCGCCTTGAGGCATCGACCCGGGAAATGAAAGCGAATATTGTGGTCAGCAGCGAGCTCATGGATGCTGCCGGCGGAGAACAAATGGCCAAAAAACTGGGGTTTGTCGAAAACGGCTCTCAGACTATTCGTGGGCGAGGAGGGGGTGTGACAACCTGGCTCCATTTGATAACGGAGCCCGCCAGCTAACGGGAAACACTTTGTAATAGACAGGCGGCAATCCAAGGGTGCCGAATGATAAAAAGTCGCCTAGGCCCTCAGGTCGAGATTGACTTTCACGCGTCTCGCTGCACACTCACCGGATATGCATTGTTCGGGGAGGATCTGCATGAAAGCTGCCGTCTGTCGGAATTTCAATCAGCCGCTGCAAATTGAAGTGTTGCTCCTGGCGCCGCCTGAAGAAGGAGAGGTTCGCGTCAAGCTCTCGGCTTGCGCCATTTGCCATTCGGATATTACCTACATGGACGGAGGATGGGGCGGCCCCTTGCCGATGGTGCTGGGGCATGAAGCAGCGGGTGAGGTTGCAGAAATCGGCACGGGCGTGCGGAATATCGCAGTGGGCGATCATGTACTGGTGACACTCATTCGGTCCTGCGGTCATTGCCCTGACTGCGAAAGAGGAGAGCCCTATGTATGCGGTACTCCGTTCCCGATTGACGGCGCTGGCCGTTTGACAACTGAAAATGGCGAACAGGTTCTTCAGGGCTTACGGACCGGAGCTTTTGCCGAAGAAGTTGTTGTCGATCAATCGCAACTTGTCGTTATTCCGAAGAATTTGCCCATGGATGCCGCATCGCTCTTATCTTGCGGTGTGATCACCGGCCTTGGAGCCGTTGTGAATACAGCTGACGTCCGGCATGGCGCCTCCGTCGTCGTGATTGGATGTGGCGGCGTTGGCTTGAATGCAGTTCAGGGCGCGGCTCTTGTTAATGCGGCGCCGGTTATTGCAGTGGACCTGGTGGAGGAAAAGCTGGTCGCAGCGCGCGACTTTGGCGCGACACATGCAATCAATGCGTTCTCTGATGATGTGATCCGGGAGGTCAGGGACAATACAAATGGTCGCGGCGCGGATTATGTTTTTGTCGCTGCTGGCAGCCCAAAGGCATTTGAACAGGGGCTGGAACTTCTGGCGCCCGCCGGGACGCTGGTGATTGTCGGGATGCCGCCGACAGGACAGAAAATTGCGGTTGAGGCCGGTAACATTGCCGGTGCCAGTCAGAGAATTCTCGGTAGCAAGATGGGCTCCACCCGTCTCCGGGTGGACATACCGAAACTCGTTGCGCTGTATGAAAGCGGCCGGCTGAAACTGGATGAACTGATCACCGGGCGGTATCCATTGGAGGAGATCAACCATGCCATCGATGAAGTCAGGGCGGACAAGGCATTGCGGAATGTGATTATTTTTGGAAAGACCTCATGAAACTGACCGACCTTCAAACATTTGTCGTAGGGACGCCGCCACCGCATTGGGGTGGCCAGTTCTGGGTGTTATTAAAGCTGACGACCGACAGCGGCGTGAGCGGAATAGGCGAGGCCTATGCGGTGCCATTTCATCCGGATGTGACCGTAAAAATGATCGAAGATGTTTTTGCCCGGCGGCTTCTTGGCATGAACCCCTTTCACATAGAACGTATCTGGCGCCGGGTATATTCGAGCGGATACACGCAGCGGCCGGATTCGACGATGATGGCTGTTCTGAGTGCGTTGGAAATGGCCTGCTGGGATATTATCGGGAAGGAAACGAATAAACCGGTTTATGAGCTTTTAGGAGGTAAAGTTCATGAAAGGCTCCGGACTTATACCTATCTCTACCCGAAGGACGGAGACGCGGCGGATGTGTATAGCGATCCGGATCTGGCCGCGGAGCGCGCCGCTGAGAATGTCGCACTCGGGTTTACCGGTGTGAAATTTGATCCCGCCGGACCCTATTCCGCCTTTGATCCGCGCCAACCCTCTTTGGGGCGTATGGATCTATCGGAAAAACTGGTTGCGCGGGTGCGTGAAGCGGTAGGGGATAAAGCCGATATTCTGTTCGGAACCCATGGGCAGTTGACCAAGTCCGGCGCGATCCGGCTCGCGCGCCGGTTGGAGAAATACGATCCTCTTTGGTTTGAAGAACCGACACCTCCTGAAAATGCCAGCGAAATGGCAAAGTTATCCAGACAGACAACCATTCCAATCGCGACAGGGGAGAGGCTTTGCACCAAATATGAATTCCACCGCGTGCTGGAGAGCGGGGCGGCCTCCATCCTGCAGATGGCGCTCGGGCGTGTCGGCGGACTGCTGGAAGGAAAAAAGATAGCTAGCATGGCGGAGGTCTATTATGTGCAGATCGCGCCGCATATGTATTGTGGCCCGGTGTCGGCGATGGCGGATATTCAGCTAAGTACCTGTACGCCGAATTTCCTCATTCAGGAAAGCATTAACACCATGGGCGACTTTCACGCGGAAATCCTGAAAGAGCCGATCCAATGGGAAGATGGCTACATCATCCCGCCGACGAAGCCGGGCCTTGGCATCGAGCTTGATGAAGAGGTTATTGCCCGGCACCCCTTCACAGGGGATCAACTGCATCTTGAAATGGTCGATGATCCGGTCATCTTCGAATAGCTCAGCCGAAGTTCATGTCGGCAACGAAAGGGTTGGTCGCGCGTTCCTGCCCAAACGTTGAAAGATTTCCATGCCCCGGAATAAAAGTAATATCATCCCCAAGCGGCCAGAGCTTTTCGCGGATCGAATGTAACAGGTCCTCATGATTGCCGCGCGGAAAGTCCGTCCGGCCGATGGAGCCTTGAAACAGGACATCCCCGACAATGGCGACGCGTTCTTTCAGATTGACGAAGACCACATGCCCCGGAGTGTGGCCAGGGCAATGAACGACCAGAAACTCCTCATTGCCAACGGTGACCGTATCGCCGTCTTCCAGCCAGCGGTCGGGCGTGAAGGCGAAGGATTCCGGAAAGCCGTAGCGCGCGCATTGCGTCGGTAGCTGGTCAATCCAGAATTTATCGTCTTTATGGGGCCCTTCTATCGGCACATTCAGCCTGTCATGCAATTCCTTCGTTCCGCCCGCATGATCGAGATGACCATGGGTGATGAGAATTTTCTCGATCGTCACGCCCTGTTTCTCGGCAGCTTCAATAACGCGGTCGAGGTCGCCACCCGGATCGGTGACCGCGCCCTTCATGGTTTCCTCGCACCAGATCAGACTGCAGTTCTGTGCGAATGGGGTGACGGGAATTATTACTGCTTTCATAAAATATCGGAGCGTTGGGTCGCTCCGTCCTTTGTTCGTAATCTGTGCTGTCAGCGTTTCAAGGCGCCGAGAATACCACGAAGCAGCGCTTTGGCAATGGTGCGTCCAATGGATGAGCTCACCGCGCGGGTCAATGACTTGATGGCGGCCTCGCCAACACTTTGGCGATTGGAGGCTTTCCGTTTCGGCTCCGGAGTGTTTTCCTGTTCTTTGGCGGCTGCCTTCGCCGCCTTCTCTGCACGTTCCTGCAGAATTTCATAGGCGGACTGGTTATCAATCGCCTCGTCATATTTATCCGCAAGATCGCTTTCCGTCAGGATGCTTTTCCGGACGGCATTACTGATCGGTCCGAGTTTGGACGAAGGTGGCCGGATCAGGGTCCGCTCTACTATCGACGGTTCGCCCTTGTTTTCTAGCGTAGAGACCAGCGCCTCCCCGACGCCGAGGGTGGTGATGACATCCTCGACATCAAATTTGGGATTGGGACGGTAGGTTTGCGCGGCAAGCCGGATTGCTTTCTGTTGCTTGGGGGTAAAGGCGCGCAGCGCATGCTGGATACGATTTCCAAGCTGGCCCAGCACCGATTCCGGAATATCGTCCGGGCTTTGAGTGACAAAAAATATACCAACTCCTTTGGACCGGATGAGGCGAACTACCTGTTCAACCTTTTCCAGCAGTGCTTTCGGGGCATCGTCAAAAAGAAGATGGGCTTCATCAAAGAAAAAGACGAGCTTGGGGCGGTCCGGATCACCGGCTTCAGGCAATTCCTCGAACAATTCCGACAACATCCAAAGTAAGAATGTGCCATAAAGCCGCGGGGAGTTCATCAGCTTATCAGCGGCAAGGATACTCATCATGCCCCGGCCGTTTTTGTCGGTGCGCATGAAGTCACGTAAATCAAGGGCTGGTTCACCAAAAAACTTATCCGCACCCTGATCTTCAAGACGGAGCAGTGCGCGCTGGATTGCACCAACCGATTGCGGTGAGACATTGCCGTAAATCGAAGAAATCTCAGCTCTCTGGTCATTCACGACCCCCAGAAGCGAGCGTAAATCCTTGAGGTCGAGCAATAGAAGACCCTGTTCATCGGCAACCCGGAAGGCAATATTCATGACGCCTTCCTGCGTATCGTTGAGCTCCAGCATGCGGGAGAGCAGTAGGGGGCCGATTTCGGAGATTGTCGTGCGGACAGGGTGACCCTGCTCTCCAAACAAATCCCAGAAAACGGCCGGAAAGGCGGCGGACTCATATTCGTCTGCGAAGCCGATGGCGCTTGCCCGCTTGGTCAGAAAATCCTGCATATCGGAATTTCGGGCGAGTCCGGAGAGGTCTCCCTTGGCATCGGCGAGAAAGACCGGGACGCCTGCAGCCGAAAAACCTTCCGTCAGCACCTGCAAAGTAACAGTCTTCCCAGTGCCGGTTGCGCCGGCGATCAGACCGTGCCGATTCCCCCATTTCAGCGGCAGATATTGATTATCGCCAGTTCCATCATCGCTCTTGCCAAGGAAAATTCCATCGTTGGTCAAACAGGTCATGATCGCAAAAATCCTTAATCCGGTGGAAGGCGGGTCATTCAGGGATGAGAAAATGTTATACCGGTTGTCCTGCGGCCTCAAGCATCCATTCTCTGACGGCGACAAGCTTGGGGCGCGTGGATTTTCGCGCTGCCGAAACAATCTGAAAAGGAGCGCGGGATCGACGGACCACATCGAACAGCTTTACGAGCCGGCCGCCGTTTATTGCCTCACGAACAAGGCCGTCAATTCCGATGGCAACACCCAAACCGTTTTCTGCGGCATGCAAGGCCATGTTGGCGCTTTCGAAATGAAGGCCTTGGCTGGAATCAATATCATGGATTCCCGCTTCGGCGAGCCATCGGGGCCAGTCTGTCGGACGCGGGCTTTCATGCAGGAAGACAGCACTTTTAAGATCTTCTGGGTGCATGAACCTCCGCGCCATGTCCGGGCTGCAGACCGGATAGGTGTCAACCTCAAGCAGTTTATCGATCCGCATGCCGGTCTGTGTCGTTCCCTCCGGCAAGACCTGGATGGAAAGGTCGAAATCATCCCGTTCAAAGTCCGCGGGGTTGAGCGACGTGATCAATTGAACATCAATATCCGGGTGATGTTCATAGAGGTCCGCCCATCGCGGAATCAGCCAGCGCAAGGCAAATGTCGGGTAGGCACAGATGGATACCGCATTGCGGCGGGTCTCACTGCGGAGGCGGGCCGACGCCGCTGCGATTTTTTCCAGTGGCAAGGTTATTTCCGCTAGATACTGCCGACCCACCGCCGTGAGTTCAATCCGCTTGTGGTGACGATGGAACAGCGTCTTTCCAAGATATTGTTCCAGCGTCTGAATCTGGCGGCTGACCGCGCCCGGCGTAACGCCAAGCTCCTCAGCTGCTTGATTGAAACTCAAATAACGGCAGGCGGCCTCAAATGCCCTGAGACCAGATGTAGAGGGAATATGCAGCATTTATCTCGACAATCTTGATTGATATTTTATCAATTATACTATGCTGAATTATCGATTGTCCATGGTCTTCGTAATGCGCATTATAGGGACACAAACAAACGGCCAAGGGAATATGCGGGGTTGATATGACATTTTTACATAAAAAGCAGGAATTCAAGCCACAGGAGCTTTCTGACTATATTGCGCCGGATTGCCACGGCCTCAACTTCTATGAGATTGATACCTCGTTGCAGGATTTGCTGCATTGCTACATGCCGGATGATCTGCGGCAGCATCTTGAGCCGCATTATCGTCGGCTTGGTGAACTTTCCGGCAATCAAATCGATGACTGGTCCCGCGATTCCGATCGCCATATACCGGTCCTGCATGCACGGGATGCCCGGGGGCGCAATGAAGACTGGATTGAGTTTCACCCGTCATACCGCAAGATGGAAGATGTGGCCTTCAAGGATTTCGGTTTTCACCGAATGTCCCATCGCGAGGGCGTCTTTGGCTGGTCCGGTAAAGTTCCGCCGCTTGGCAAATATGTTTTCCAGTATCTTTTCGGACAGTCGGAGTTCGGCCAGCTCTGCCCGATTTCAGCGACTGAGACCTCTGCCATGCTCATTGAGCGCTATGCGGACGATGAGACAAAGGAGAAACTTCTCGAGCGGATGTTCAGCCAGGACATGGATCAAATCCTCAAGGGCGCACAATTCATGACCGAGAAGACCGGCGGTTCCGATGTCTCGAATATCGAACTGCAGGCCCGTTTTGAAGATGGGAATTGGAGACTTTATGGTGAAAAATGGTTCTGCTCCTGCGCGGATGGGGATGTCGCCCTGTTGCTGGCGCGGCCGGAAGGCGCACCGGAGGGCAACAGTGGGCTCGCACTGTTCGCGATGCCCCGCAAGCTGGAGGATGGACGCCGGAACCCGTACCGGATTGTCCGGTTGAAAGACAAGCTCGGCACAAAATCGATGGCGTCGGGAGAAATCATCTTTGAGGGCGCGGTGGCCTATCCGCTTGGAAAAGTGGGCGCCCATCCAAACCAGGGTCTCAAACTGATGATGGATCAGGTCAATTTTTCCCGTCTTTCCCATGGCGTGCGGGGAGCGGCAATGATGCGCCGCTGCCTAAACGAGGCTTTGACAGTTGCCAACTATCGCAAGGCGTTCGGGGAAACGATCATCGATAAACCGCTGTTGCGGCGGCAGCTAATGAAATTGATGGTACCTACGGAACAGGCACTGTCCATGTTCATGTATGTTGCGGTCAATCTTGCGAAAGGCGAAGCTGGAGATGAGGCGGCGGCGAAGCGCACCCGTATCCTGACTCCGCTTCTGAAGTTCCGCACAGCCCGTGATAATATCCGTGTTGCAACCGGTGCAATGGAAGTACGCGGCGGCAACGGATATATTGAGGATTGGGTCAATCCACGTCTTGTCCGGGATGCACATCTCGGGGTGCTGTGGGAAGGAACTTCGAATATCAATTCCCTAGACGTGACGACCCGGGCGATTGCCCGCGCCGGAGCGCATGAGGACCTTGGCGAGGATTTGACGCGCCAGATCGAGTCAAATAATTCTCTGCCCGGTCAGTATGCCGGCCAGCTAAAGGGCCTGGTGGATCAATCTGTGAAGTTCGCGGAAGAAGTCGCACGTCAGGGCAAGGAAACACATGCCCGCAAGGCGGCCAGCGCGTTGTATCATGCGACCACGGCGACTCTAATGGCGAACGAAGGGGCAGAGCTTGGCGCGGCTGGCCGAGATGCACGGCGGTTGCTCCTGTCCCGGATGATTGTGGACCACAAGCTTGTCGCCGGTAATCCCCTGTCAATCGAGAGCGGCGAATTTGCCGATGCCGCAACGGATGCCCTGTTAAGTGGCGCACCGGTCAGCCTGGAAGAGGCAAGCCGCATCCTGGCCCTTTAGGACATCCACAAACTGAATAATTGCAGGGCCCCTGCAGGAGACAAGATCATGAATATGAACCTCAACATCAAGAAAAGAGAGGAGCGAAAGCTCGAGGACTGGCTCGCCCAGGATTGCCACGGCCTTAACTTTTTTGAAATCGACAACAACCTTCAGGATCTGTTGACGCTCTATCTGCCGGAGGACCTGCGGACGCATATGACACCGGTCTATCAGCGACTGGGAGAAATAGCAGGCAACCGACTGGATGATCTGGCGCGGCTTTGTGACCGCCATGCCCCGGTGCTGCACCCAAGGGACGCGCGCGGGCGCAACCGGGACTGGATCGAATTTCACCCGGCCTACCGGGAAATGGAGAAAATCGGCTACGGAGATTTCGGGATACATTGCATGTCGCGTAAGGCAGGCGTGCATGGCTGGCCCGAGAAAATTCCGCCGATGGCGAAATATGTCTTTCAGTATCTCTTCACCCAGTCTGAATTTGGCCTGATGTGTCCGATTTCCGTGACAGATACTTCTGCCATGCTGCTTGAGCGCTATGGTCCGGAAATCGCCAAGGAAAAATACCTCGCCAGAATGCAAAGCCAGGATATGGATGAAATCTATATGGGTGGGCAATTCATGACTGAGAAGATCGGCGGTTCTGAAGTCGCCAATCTGGCCGTGACAGCGCGAGAGGAAAATGGCGAATGGCGTCTGTACGGCGATAAGTGGTTCTGTTCCTGCGCGGATGCGGAAGTCTGTCTGGTGCTGGCGCGGCCGGAAGGGGCGCCGCAAGGCAATGCGGGTCTCGCGATTTTTGCGGTCCCGCGTCATCTAGATGATGGTGAGCGGAATAACTATCGTATCGTGCGCCTGAAAGACAAGATGGGAACGAAGTCCATGGCGTCGGGCGAGATTATATTCAATGGCGCCCTTTGCTACCCGTTTGGCGATGTGGGGGCAAAGCGGAACCCGGGTCTCCGTCAGATGATGGATCAGGTGAGCATGTCCCGGCTGTCCCATGGGGTGCGGGCAGCTGGCATGATGCGGCGCTGTCTGAATGAAGCCATGGTGTCTTCAAGATCCCGCGATGTCTTTGGCGAGCCGATTATCAACAAGCCGCTGTTGCGGCGCCAGCTTTTGAAATTGATGGTGCCGACGGAGCAGGCGCTGTCCATGGTCATGCATGTTGCATCCGTCCTGCACAAGGCGGAAAGCGGCGATAAGGATGCGGAAAAGCTCAATCGGATTTTGACGCCTCTTGTTAAATTCCGGGCCTGCCGGGATAACGTCACGGTTGCGACCGGGGCGCTGGAAGTGCGGGGCGGCAATGGCTTTATCGAGGACTGGGTCAACTCCCGACTGGTTCGGGATGCCCATACGGGTCTTCTCTGGGAAGGAACGTCCAACATCAATGCGCTGGATATTACAACACGGGCAATCGCCGATGTTGGCGCGCATGAAAGCCTCGCGGATGATCTCAAGGACCGGCTGCGGGATGCGACGGACCTTCCCGGCCAGTTCGCGGGTGAGCTCTCCGGCCTCGTGGATCGGGCGAAGAAATTTGCGGAAGATATCGCGGTGAGCGGAAATGAAACGCAGGCCCGCCAGGCCGCTGATGCGCTCTATCACGTTACAACGGCCACTCTACTCGCGACAGAAGGGGAGGCGCTTGGCAAAGCGGGTGGCGATGCCCGGCGAATGCTCCTGTCCCGTCTGGTGATGGATACAAGGCTGCGGCCGCATGATCCGCTCAGTAATGGTGATGGACGCTTTGAAATAGAGGCAGGAAACTATCTTCTCGATGACAAGCCTGTTCCGCTGGAAGCGGCGGCAGACCTGTTACGAATCTAGGATCGATTAGCACTGGAAAATAATAAGAATAATTGCGAAATCGAAAGCACTCCCCGGCCGTGGCAATTTGTCGCTGCCGGGGATTTTTTTGTGCAAAACCCTTAAAAACAGCCAAATTTGATAGAGGCGGAGTCAATTTTCACCAAAATTTTCTGTAGTTTCACAACCTGCGTCATCTCACCGCATGGAGGGGGTAAACCAAAAGCCGAATAATACATTTCAGAGAGATTGTTGACCTTCAAAAAGGAGCAAGTGGGACATGTTTGATTCCTTGAAAGCGCGCGATGCGGCACCGACTGAATGCGGCGCGCAAATATTCCGCTTCGGTCGACCTGACAACAACACTCAGGCATCCCGCAACAGCGCACTGGCATCTCCTTGCGCTTCCTGCAAGGTTCGCGGCAAAGCAGTTTGTGCCGGATTGAATGACGAGGAGATGGAGGATTTCTCCCGGAATATTCATACGCGGCTGGTCAAGGCCGGAAAAGCTGTCTACCGGGAGTCCGAAGCGGCCGATAATTTCTACACTGTCGTGACAGGTGAGGTCCGGCTTGCGAACCTTTTGGGAGATGGCCGACGCCAACTTACGGCGTTTAAATCAGCGGGTGATTTGCTGGGTGAAAATAAAAAAGGTTTCTATCAATCTGATGCAGAGGCGGTGTGCGACACCATCGTGTGCCAAATTCCATTAAGTTTATTGGAAAAATACTCGAATGATGTCCCTGCAATGTATGCCTCTCTTGCAACGAAAGCGCAGGAGGAGCTGTGTGAGTTGCGGCATCACGCGGTTCTGCTGGGGCGCAAAACACCGCTTGAGAAAATTGCCACTTTTCTTTGTGGCCGGATGGATAAGCTTGACGGCAAGCAGGAGGATCAGGTCGCGATTGACCTGACGATGGGAAGAGGTGATGTGGCCGATTTTTTGGGCCTCACCATAGAAACGGTCAGCCGAACCATTACAAAACTAAAAAATATGGGGCTTTTGCTGGTACCAAATCCCCACCACTTTGTTATCAGGAATCCGGCCCGGTTGAGGCGTATTGCTGAAGGCGAAGAATAAGATGCGAGGGAATAAGTTAGACGCATTTTTTCAGTTAGGGTGCCAACTCGTGCGCTAACCTAAGACCATTGCAGCATTGATTTAAATCAATGCCCGTGATAGCAATTTTTACTAGTTTGCAGTTTGAGGGGGAGTGCGCTAGGGCACTGCGGCACAAAAGTTGCGGCTAATCATATGCTCACTCCTGGTATCTAAGTCTAAAGACGGAACCTGGATATGAATTTGTTGTGGCTCGCATTTACGATTGTCGGAGCATTGACGGGGATACTCCTGTCGGCGAAGGCCGTTGACCCCAACATGATGCTTCATGGCATGATGTTCACACTTGCCAGTATTTTAAGCGCCTTTGCGTTGATTGCACGGCATTACCGGAATGCCAGCGCCCCCAGTCTGGCGAGCGAAAATGGCAGTGTTAATTATAACACGGAAATCCTGAAAGCCGGTGTTATCGCGTCGGCCTTTTGGGGTATTGCCGGGTTCGCGGTTGGCCTTGTCATTGCATTGCAGCTTGCCTTTCCGGTTCTCAATTTCGATCTGCCTTGGACAAATTTTGGTAGGTTGCGCCCGCTGCATACCTCTGCGGTCATCTTTGCCTTCGGCGGAAATATTCTCATCATGACATCCTTTCACGTCGTGCAGCGGACCTGCCGTGCCCGGCTTGCCGGTGATATCGCGCCCTGGTTCGTGTTTTGGGGATATCAGCTGTTCATCGTACTGGCGGCCACAGGGTATCTTCTCGGTGTCACACAATCGAAGGAGTATGCGGAACCCGAGTGGTATGTCGATATTTGGCTGACCCTTGTCTGGGTCGTCTATCTGCTTGTTTTCCTGGCGACCCTGTGGCGGCGTCAGGAAAAGCATATCTATGTTGCCAACTGGTTCTATCTCGCGTTTATCGTGACAATTGCGATGCTGCATGTCGTCAATAATCTCTCTGTGCCGGTCAGTTTCGCAGGGGTCAAGAGCTACTCCCTCTTTGCCGGTGTGCAAAGTGCGCTGACGCAGTGGTGGTACGGGCATAACGCGGTCGGCTTCTTCCTGACGGCAGGCTTCCTCGGGATTATGTATTACTATATCCCGAAGCGGGTTAATCGGCCGGTTTATTCTTACCGCCTGTCCATTATCCATTTCTGGTCGCTGATCTTCCTTTATATCTGGGCAGGTCCGCATCATTTGCATTATACCGCGCTGCCGGATTGGGCGCAGACGCTTGGCATGACATTCTCGATCATGTTGTGGATGCCATCCTGGGGCGGCATGATTAATGGATTGATGACCTTGTCCGGCGCTTGGGACAAGCTGCGAACCGATCCTGTTGTTCGCTTCCTCGTGACCTCGGTTGCCTTCTATGGAATGAGTACCTTTGAAGGCCCACTGATGTCGATCAAGGCAGTTAACGCGCTTAGCCATTATACGGACTGGACCATCGGGCATGTGCACTCCGGCGCGCTCGGTTGGGTGGCTTATATCAGCTTCGGGGCGCTTTATTTCATGGTGCCTGTCTTGTGGAAACGTAAATCGCTCTACTCAGATGCGTTGGTCAACCTTCATTTCTGGATTTCGACGATCGGAATTCTTCTGTACATCACGGCCATGTGGGTGTCAGGAATTCTGCAAGGCCTGATGTGGAGGGCTTATGACGCCTTCGGGTTCCTGGAATATTCCTTCAGCGAAACTGTTGAGGCGATGCATCCCTTCTATGTTATCCGTGCGATTGGTGGCGGCCTCTTCCTGATAGGAGCGCTTATTATGATTTACAATCTGTGGCGGACCGCGCGCGGTGATGTCCGTGAGAAGGAAGCGGGTAAGCTGGTCCCGAACCTTGAGTATGCGGGAGCGAGGTAAGTAAGATGTTGAAACACAAGGTTGTTGAAAAAAACTCGATCTTGATGCTCGTGCTTGTTTTGATCGTGGTCTCCATTGGAGGCCTGATCGAGATCGCCCCTCTCTTTTACCTGGAAAGTACGATTGAAAAGGTGAAAGGCATGCGCCCTTATAGCCCGCTTGAGCTGGCAGGGCGCGATATCTATATCCGTGAGGGATGCTACAACTGTCATAGCCAGATGGTGCGTCCGCTTCGCGATGAATCTGAGCGATATGGCCATTATTCGCTGGCGGCGGAAAGCATGTATGATCATCCCTTCCAATGGGGCTCAAAACGAACCGGTCCGGATCTTGCGCGCGTAGGCGGCCGGTATTCTGATGAGTGGCATGTCACCCACATGAACAATCCGCGCGACGTCGTGCCGGAATCCGTTATGCCAGGCTACCCGTTCCTGGCAAAGACGCAGCTGGAAATTTCGAATATTACCGGGAATCTGGAAACCAACAGCCTGGTCGGCGTTCCCTACACGGAAGATATGATTGCTAATGCGGAGCTTGATCTGAGAATCCAGGTGGATCCGGAAGCGGATGAGATCGATGCTTTCCTGGAGCGGTATCCGAAGGCTCAGGTGCGGGATTTTGATGGCAATCCGGCAATGCTTTCCGAACTGGATGCGCTGATCGCCTATCTTCAGATGATGGGAACACTTGTTGATTTCACGTCCTATGACGTGGACGCCAATAAACGTTAGGAGGGGAAATCATGGATTATCATGACGTTTCAGCCTTTGCCCAAAGTTACGGTCTTCTCTATCTATTCGGCTTGTTTATCGCGGTCCTGATATATGCGCTTTGGCCGAAAAATAAGGAAAAGTTTGACAAGGCCGCTCAGATCCCGCTTGAGGAAGATTAAGATGTCCAAGGAAGTTGAAAAAGACGATGTCACCGGCACGGAAACGACCGGACATGAATGGGATGGCATCAAGGAACTGGATACGCCCATGCCGCGCTGGTGGCTGTGGACGATGTATGGCACTATAATATGGGCGATCGGGTACTGGATTGTCATGCCGGCCTGGCCCCTGGTCAGCAGCTATACCGAGGGTTTCCTTGGGTACTCCTCAAGGGGCGCGCTGGAGCAGGAACTGGCGGAAGCGACCGAAGCACAGGCAGGGGATCGCGCAGCTCTCGTTACAACCGAACTTGAGGACGTAAAGAATAACGATCAGTTATATCAGTTTGCCCTGCGCGGGGGAAAGTCAGCCTTTGCCGTGAACTGTTCGCAATGCCATGGCTCGGGTGCGGCGGGGGCACCGGGCTTTCCCAACCTCAACGATGATGACTGGCTCTGGGGCGGTAGCGTCGACCAGATTTATGAAACAATTAAATACGGCATCCGGTCCGACCACGAGGACACGCGGATAGGCGAAATGCCGGCGTTCCTGACGAATGAAATGCTGGACAGATCGCAAATCAACGATGTCGCAGAGTATGTGCTTTCGCTCTCGGACACGCGGGAAGATAGCGAAGCGGTCGCGCGGGGTGAAGTCGTGTTTCAGGAGAATTGTGCGTCATGTCATGGGGAAAATGCGAAGGGGAACCGGGAATTTGGCGCACCGAACCTGACGGACGCCATCTGGTTTTATGGTAAAGACAAGGATATTATCCTGCGAACCATTTCCAGGGGGCGGAATAATGTCATGCCAGCCTGGGTGGATCGGCTTGATGACGCAACCATCCGTCAGCTGGCGTTATATGTACACTCTCTCGGGGGCGGGGAGTAAATCTGTTAACCTGTCCATTCTGGAGAAAAGGTTGTGGTAGATAGCTCCGTTGAGAATATTGACGTTCGCCCCGTCAATAAAAAGGAAAACCGGTCATTATTCGTCAAACGGGAAAAGATCCAGCCGAAGAAGGCGCGGGGGTCTTTTCGTCGTCTGAAATGGATTATCATGGGTGTGACCTTGGCGATTTACTATATCACGCCATGGATTCGCTGGGACCGGGGCGGGGGCGGACCGGATCAGGCTGTGCTTGTCGATCTGGCCCGGGAGCGCTTCTATTTTTTCTTTATCGAAATTTGGCCCCAGGAAGTCTATTACATTACCGGTTTGCTCATTCTGGCAGCGATCTCACTGTTTCTGGTGACCTCGCTGTTCGGCCGCGCATGGTGCGGTTATTCCTGTCCGCAAACCGTCTGGACTGATCTTTTTATATTTGTCGAAAGGATGGTCGAGGGGGACAGGAACGCCCGTCTCAAGCTCGACAAGGCGCCGATGTCAGTCGCGAAGCTGTCGAAACGCGTTCTGAAACACACCATCTGGATCATTATCGGTGTCCTGACCGGCGGCGCTTGGGTCTTTTACTTTGCCGATGCGCCAACGCTGCTCGTGGAGCTGTTTACCCTCGAAGCTCCTATTGTTGCCTATTCCAGCGTCGCCCTGTTGACGGCAACGACCTATGTCTTCGGCGGATTGATGCGGGAACAGGTCTGCACCTACATGTGTCCCTGGCCGCGAATACAAGGCGCCATGGTTGATGAGGACACCCTGACGGTCACGTACCATGGTGCCCGCGGGGAACCTCGGGGTCCGCATAAGAAAAATGAACCCTGGGAAGGGCGCGGACATTGCATCGATTGCAATCAATGCGTTGCCGTATGCCCGATGGGTATTGATATTCGTGACGGACTGCAGCTTGAATGCATTACCTGTGCGCTTTGTATAGATGCCTGCAATGACGTGATGGACAAGGTCAATCTGCCGCGTGGCCTCATTAGCTATGACACACATGAAGGCCAGTTTGATAGTAATCCAGAGCGTAAATTGAAATTGCGGTTTATTCGGCCCCGCACGATTGCCTATAGCGCGATATTGGCACTGGTCGGGGCGATTATGCTGTTTACCTTGCTGAACCGCTCCGTGCTGGATGTGAATGTCATCCGGGATCGCAATCCATTGTTCGTAACATTGTCGGACGGCTCAATCCGCAATGGCTATACGGTGAAAATCCTCAACAAGGTTCATGAGACACGGCAGTTCCGCATAGAAGTGGAAGGGATAGAAGGCATGACAGCCTGGCTTGAAATTTCCGGCGAGACCGATCGGCCGCTGTTGGTGACGGTACCCGCGGACGCCCTTTCCAGTTATAAACTCTATGTGTCGGCACCGGCGGATAACCTTGAAGAAAAAAGCATGGATATTGACGTTATCGTCACAGATGTTGATGGAACGGAGCGGGATGTGCAGGAAACCAGTTTCAAGGGGCCGGATAAATGAGCGCGAATATCAAAGGCAAGGTATTGACGGGGCGTCATGTGGCGCTGATGCTCGCGGCTTTTTTCGGGCTTATGTTCGCGGTGAACGGCGTCTTTGTCTATTTCGCCTTGGGGAGCTTCTCGGGGGTGAGCGAGGAAGACGCTTACAAACGCGGTCTCACCTACAATCAGGAAATCGACCATCATAGCCGTCAGTTGGCGCGTGGCTGGACGTCCGAGGTTGATTTTATACAGACCGGTGCGTCGCAAGGCATACTGACATTGGATATCCGTGATAAAGACGGTAGGGTGCTGGAGGATTTGCGCATTGTTGCGACCATTCGCCGCCCTGTCGTCGACAGCACTGACCAGGAAGCGTCTTTGCTGTATGGTGGGGAAGACTATACCGCTGATTTGACCCTCGGTGGGCCGGGACAATGGGATGTGTCCATTCTGGCTTATGGTGGCGGATATAAGGAACCCTATCGGTTGGATAAGAGGTTATGGCTGAAATAGCCCTTGAAAAACGTAATGACCTGATGACCGGTCGCTCCCATGACTTGGGGGCTGGCTGCTGCTCTGGCGGTGTAATGGCGTTGGCAGCGGCATCAACGACCGGTGCGGACTATTCCGATTTTGTCAGCGCCGACCCTTCAGCCTTCGTCGAGACGGATCAGGATGGCAATCTGATGCTGCATATGCTCGTCGAGAATATGCATTGTGCGAACTGCATCAAAACAATCGAACAAACCCTGAAGTCCAATGACGCGGTTCTCGATGCGCGGGTGAATTTTTCAACCAGGCGCCTGTTCTTGCGCTGGCGGCCGGGCAAGGTCGAGGTCGGTGAACTGGTCAGGCCTGTGATTACGCTCGGCTATCCCCTGACGCCCTATAACCCGGAAATGATCAAATCCGCATCGGCGGAAGAAAATACAAGATTGCTGCGGGCGCTGGCTGTAGCGGGCTTCGCCGCTGCCAATGTCATGCTGCTTTCCGTATCGGTATGGGCCGGACTGTTTTCTGAGGATATGGGACCGGCAACGCGGGATTTCCTGCACTGGATTTCTGCGATGATCGCCTTGCCGGCGGTGGCATATGCCGGGCAGCCGTTTTTCAAGTCTGCGATTGGCGTGCTCAAGGCAGGCCATGTCAATATGGACGTACCCATCTCTCTCGCCGTTATCCTGGCGTCGGGAATGAGTCTGGCGGAGACGATCCAGAGCGGCCTCCATGTATATTTCGACGCCTCTGTCACGCTTCTGTTCTTCCTTCTGATCGGACGCTACCTGGATAGCGCCGCCCGGAGCAAGGCACGTTCTGCGGCGGAACGGTTGGTGATGTTGAAGGCGGTGGCCGCGACCCTCATCCTGCCGGATGGCAGCCGCAAGACAGTGTCGGTTGAGGCTGTTACTCCCGGGTCCCTTGTCCAGGTCATGACAGGCGATCGGTTGCCCGTTGATGGTGTCGTTGAGGCAGGGCAGTCGGACCTTGACGTTAGCCTGATAACGGGAGAAAGTCTGCCAACTGCTGTCAATGCGGGGGATGAAGTGTTCGCGGGCACCCTCAATCTCAGCGCGCCGCTGGAAGTCCGGGCCACCAAAACCGGCGATAATACATTGCTTGGCGATATTGTGCGCCTGATGGAATCCGCGGAACAGGGGCGCGCGAAATATGTCCGCCTTGCAGACCGGATTGCCGGATACTACGCACCGGCTGTGCATATTCTCGCCGCAGCCACTTTTGCGGGCTGGTGGTTCTTTGCCGGAAGCTGGCAGGTAGCGTTGATGCAGGCCGTCGCAGTCCTTATCATCACCTGCCCCTGTGCACTTGGTCTTGCGGTGCCGGTTGTTCAGGTGGTGGCCAGCGGCCGTCTGCTGCTGAAGGGAATATTGGTCAAGGCAGCCGATGGCCTTGAGCGTCTGGCGGAAATCGATGTGATCGTCTTCGACAAGACAGGTACGCTGACGGAAGGGCGTTTGGACCTCGTGAACCGCGATGAAATTCCTAACGAAGCGCTTGATCTTGCAGCCCGTCTTGCGCGCAACAGCCGTCATCCGCTTGCAATGGCGGTCGCGCGCGTTGGGACTCCGGGCAGCCAGTATCTGGCGGTTACAGAATGCCCGGGCCTTGGCCTTAAAGCTGTTTGTGCCGGTGAGGAAGTTCGTCTTGGCAGTCGTGAATTCTGCTCTATTATGGAGGTTGACAGTCGGGATTTTTCTCCCGGTCCGGAACTCTGGTTGCGGGTAGGGCAAGGCGAAGCCGTGCAGTTTCGCTTCAAGGACCGTTTGCGTCCGGGAGCGAATGCAGCCATCGAAATACTCAAATCCCGTGGATATAGAATAGAAATTCTGTCCGGTGATCGCAAGGAAGTGGTTGCGGAACTTGCAACTGCCCTAGGTGTAGAGCACTGGCGTGCGCAGCAAAAGCCCGAAGACAAGGTCAACCGGCTTAAATCGCTTGTCGCAGCCGGACATAAGCCTCTCATGGTCGGGGATGGCTTGAATGATGCTCCGGCGCTGGCGGCAGCCCATGTTTCTCTGTCTCCGGCGAGTGCCGCCGATATCAGCCAGACTGCTGCCGACTTCGTTTTCCAGGGGCGTGATCTTCAGGCGGTGCCGGAAACGATATATGTTGCCAGAGCGGCGCGGCGGCTCATTCTGCAAAACTTCTCACTTGCCTTTCTTTATAACGCCATTGCCATTCCATTGGCGGTCGCGGGGATTGTAACGCCGCTTATTGCAGCGGTCGCCATGTCCGCCTCCTCCCTGATCGTGTGTTTGAACTCCCTGAGGCTCCGCCTTGAGCGAGGCATGTCTCCGTCATGAACGTTCTGATTTACCTCATTCCGGTGGCGTTGTTTTTGGGCGGTCTTGGCCTTGCCGCCTTTCTCTGGAGCCTGAAAACTGGCCAGTACGAAGATCTGGACGGTGCCGCTAACAGAATTCTCATTGATGATGAGGACCGTTCCTGAAGATATGCAAAATCCCGGTGGCAGAAAGCTGGCGATTTTGAAACTCTACTGATACTGTGTCCTTCTTTGCAGAATTCGGACAGCATATTTCATTATGGCAATTTGGGGAAAAATACTCGGCGGCGCGGCCGGACTTCTTGTTGGCGGGCCACTCGGCGCCCTTGTTGGCGGCCTTGCCGGACACGCTGTTGATAAATACCGCGAAACATCCACGGAAATTGAAGAAGGGATCGGCGGACAACAGGTAAAACAGGTCGCTTTCACCATTGCTGTCATCGCACTCGGGGCAAAGATGGCCAAGGCGGATGGTGTCGTCACCCGCGAGGAAGTCAAGGCTTTCAAGCAGGTGTTCCGTATTCCTCCGAATGAGGAGAAGAATGTCGGTCGCGTCTTTAACATGGCGCGGCAGGATACGGCCGGTTATGAGGAATACGCCGCACAGGTCGAGCGAATGTTCCGGGATACGCCTCATCTGATGGAGGATCTTTTGCACGGTCTGTTCGCCATTGCCATGGCAGACGGCGTGCTTCATCCCGATGAAGATATCTATCTTCAGAATGTAGCGTCGATCTTTGGCTTCAATGAAGCCGCCTATGCCCGTATCCGGAGTTATCATGCAAAGGACGGAGAGGGGGATCCATACCAGATTCTGGGTGTTTCCGCAGATGTAACTGATGCGGAACTGAAACAGGCCTACAGAAAGCTTATTCGGGAAAATCATCCGGATAAAGTTGTGGCGGAGGGCCTACCGCAGGAATTTGTGGACGTGGCCAATGAAAAGCTCGCCAAAATCAACGCGGCATATGATCAGATAAACAAAATACGCGGTCTTTAAGAATCGGAATTTACATTGAGCAATAAAGATCTTGTCCTCATTCTGTTGATCAACATGTTGTGGGCATCCAATTTTCTGGCCGCTAAAATCGGTATGGAGATTTTTTCACCAATACTGTTCACCGCAATCCGGTTCTCAATCGTTATTCTTGTCATGGTGCCCTTTGTCACATTGCCTCACGGCTACTGGCGGAAGATGATCCTTGTCGGCCTGATCATGGGCGTGTTCCACTTCACCCTGATGTTCTGGGGTTTGTCCCTGTCGCCGGATATCTCCTCGGTTGCCATTATCAACCAGACATTCGTACCGTTTTCTGCACTTCTTGCGATGATTTTCCTGAAGGAAAAAATAGGCTGGCGCCGTTGGACGGCGATTGTTCTGGCATTCTCCGGCGTGATGGTTATCGGGTTTGACCCGATCATATTTGCCAACCTGCTCTCGCCGACACTGGTTGTCATTGCCTCCTTTCTTGTCTCGCTCAATATGGTTATCGTCCGGACTATGCCGGGTATCGGTGCCTTGAATCTGACATTCTGGACAGCGGCAATTGGTGTTGTCCCGCTCTATATCATTTCGTTTCTGGTTGAGGACGGGCATTTCAGTGCGGTACAGTCAGCTGGATGGGAGCAATGGACAGCGGTTGCTTTCTCCGCGATTGGCGCGACTGTGGTCGGGCACGGGCTTACAAATTACTTAATTCGGCGCTATCCTGTCAGTACGATTGCCCCCTATTTCCTTTTGGTGCCGGTTTTTGCCGTTATCCTGGGGGTTGTTTTCTGGGGCGATGTCATGACGACCGAACTGATGATCGGCGGCGCCATGGTCATGAGCGGCGTAACCGTGATTACGCTTCGGTCCGGCAAGAAAAAATCTGATGAGCAAGCTGATGGCGCTTGAAAATATCATCTGGCAACCGTCTCCGAACTTTGATGAACGTGGTGCGGATATTCCCATTGACATGTTGGTTCTCCATTACACTGGCATGCGCACGGCGGAAGAGGCGCTCGATCGTCTGACCGATGCACAGGCCAAGGTAAGTGCGCATTATTTTGTCGATGAGGATGGCGGGATTGTGTCCCTTGTTCGGGAAGAACAGCGCGCCTGGCACGCGGGTGTTTCCGAATGGCGTGGAGAGAGCAATATCAATGCCCGCTCGATTGGCATCGAAATCGTCAATCCCGGTCATGAATTTGGATATCGTCCGTTTCCAAAAAGACAGATGGCATCGGTCAAGGCATTGTCTATTGATATTGTCAGACGGCATAAAGTACCCCCACGAAATGTTGTCGGCCATTCTGATGTCGCGCCGGAGCGTAAAGAAGATCCGGGAGAGCTGTTTGACTGGCGCGGTCTTTCGGATGCAGGGGTGGGGCTATGGTTCGAGGCAAGTGCCGCCATCCCGCACAGCGATATGGGCTTCTCCGTCGGAGCCCAGGGGGCAGAGGTTTTCGCCTTACAACAAGCCCTCCAGGAGATCGGCTATGCGGCAACGCCGTCTGGTCTGTTCAATCCGGCATTTGAAAGTATCATTTTCGCGTTCCAGCGGCATTGGCGGGCTGCGCGGGTGGATGGAATCGCTGATCCTGAAACGCAGGGCATCGTTTATGCGGTGCTTGCAGAGGTTCGTCGCTTGACTTGAGGTCGTCCCGCGCTTAGTTACACGTCGGTAGATGGCTGGATGATCGCCGCTTATCCGTAAGGTGAGGGGAGGAAAGTCCGGGCTCCACGGAAATGCGATGCCGGTTAATGGCCGGCGGGGGTGACCCCAGGGAAAGTGCCACAGAAAGCAAACCGCCCGGATGTTCCGGGTAAGGGTGAAAGGGTGCGGTAAGAGCGCACCGCGCATCTGGCAACAGAAGCGGCATGGTAAACCCCATCGGGAGCAAAACCAAATAGGGATGATCCGCGCAGGGGCAACTCGGGCGCAAGCCGGTTTTCCGGGCTATCATCCGGGTTGGTTGCTTGAGGTGTCTGGTAACAGGCATCCTAGATGAATGATCATCCCCTGGTTACAGGGACAGAACCCGGCTTACAGGCCATCTGCCTTATTTTCTGCCGCAATGTGCAGTACGATGATAGATTAGTTTGAGCGTCTTCTCACGGTAGGAAATGACATGACTTTTTTGCGGGTGATCGGTCTTGGGATGGGAGCAATGCTGCTGCCCGGCTTGGCATCACCTGCGTTGGCCGCGGGGACGGATATGCCGTCCCTCGTCTATGATATCGGCATCAGTATTTTTGTTGCCAGCATTTTCGCCATTCTATTCGTGCGTGTCAAAATCCCGAGTATTGCCGCGTTTCTGGTTTGCGGTATCCTTATTGGCCCGATCGGCATCAAACTGATCACGCAACCGGAGAATATCGAGACGATCTCTGAACTCGGGTTTATCCTGCTGTTATTCATGATCGGGATGGAGATCGATCTTCGCCGTATGCTCCGTAGCGGCAAAATGATTATCGCGACCGGCTTGCTGCAGTATCCGCTGACAGTGTTTTTTGGCATTCTCGCGGGCAAGGCTCTTGCCTGGTTTGGTGTATCGACGGTTGGCGATACCTATGATGCGCTTTACTTCGGCCTGTTTATTGCGGGCTCATCCACACTTCTGGTGATCAAGCTTTTCCAGGAAAGATATGAACTCGATACGGAACCCGGTCGTATCGCCCTTGGTATTCTGGTGTTTCAGGATTTCTGGGCCATTATCGTCATTATCCTGCAGCCCTCCTTTGCGGCACCAGAACTGGCGCCTGTACTCTATACAATGCTGGCGATTGTCTTATTGGCAATCGTTTCCTATTCGCTTGCCAAAAGCCTTGTTCCGCTGGTGTTCCGCTGGCTTTCAAAAGAACCGCAGATGATGCTGGTGGGTGCGCTGGGCTGGTGCTTTGCCATCGTTTTCATCGGCCGCGGCTTCGAATATATCGGCGACTTCATTTTTGGCGAGGGCAAGCATATGTCTGTCGCCACTGGCATGAGCGCGCTGATTGCGGGCCTTACGGTTGCGACGCTTCCCTACAGCCGTGAGATCGTTGCAAAAGTCGGCATTGTCAGGGATTTTTTCATTACCCTTTTCTTTGTCGGCCTCGGGATGAGTGTCCCGCCGATTGACGGGATTGAGGTCATTCTGATTGCGGTGGCGCTGGCTTTTTTCGCGATCATAAGCCGCCAGATAATTTTCTTTCCGCTGTTGTATTTTACAGGTGGAGATCAGCGTCACGCTGAAGTTGCGTCCATACGTCTTGCGCAAATCTCGGAATTTGGTCTCGTTATTTCCTATCTGGGAACGCAATATGGCCATATCTCGACCGAATTTGCGAGTGCGATCATTTTTGCCTTTATCATTACGGCGCTTCTTACCCCGACCCTCTACAAATACGCCTACGCGATCCATGGCTGGATGGCGCCTTTTTTGCAGGCAATCGGATTTAAGGAGCCGGAGGAAGGAGCCGTTGATACAGAACGAGAATTTGATCTGGTGCTGCTGGGATTCCATCGGGTGGCATCTTCACTTCTTCATGATATCGCGAAGAACAACCCCGACCTTCTGCCGCGCATTCTTGTAATTGACTTCAATGTCCATCTCCATCCGGCCATCCGCAAGCTCGGCGCGTCGGTGCGCTATGGTGATTTGTCGAATGACGAAATTCTCGTTCATGCCGGCGTTGGCAAGGCGAAGGTCGTGGTGTCAACAATTCCCGACGATATCTTGCGCGGGACCAATAACAAGGAACTGGTGGAAGTCGTTCGCCGCATCAACAAGGATGCAGTCGTCATCGCAAATGCCGAGGAACTCAGCTCCGCACAGGAAGTCTACAACAGTGGAGCGGACTATGTGTATATGGGGCGCATCAATACGGCACGCACATTGGAAGAAATCATTGTCCGGACGATGGATGGCGCATTGTCAGACTATAGGCGGGAACAGGAAGAGCTTCATGGACGCCATCATGAAAGGTCCGAGATCCTGAAATAAGCGTATTTACTGAGATTTTCTGCATCAACCAGCGCTTTTATATTAGAAATTAGCGAATCTCCTCTGGCCCGATTCAAAAAACGGCAAATATCCAGAAAAATCCGTCAATTTTCTGTCACTATACTTCTCCGTGAAATCCGTCGGGAGGCGCTTAATATCCGTTGAGGCGTGGCTTGTCCATATATTTTGCGCTCCCATAAAATAAGAACAAATAATGAACATGAATTGAATTCTCCATTACTTTCAATATTGGAGATGACAATTCGACATGTGGAGGGCGGTCCGAGAAATATAAAAATTTTTACTTATTTTGTATCCGTTTTCTTCTCTGAAACCCGCTATTCTCCAGCCGTTTGGCATTGACTTCCATAAAATCCCATGATATTCGGGTTTTTATCCATGACATGCCAGAAACGCTTGTTTTTACCGGTCCAGACCGGACTTTCACAAGGAGCGACCGGGCAAATGGATGAGTTTGATATTAGGGGGATTTCGGCTGTATGGCCCTGTTTCTGTCCACATATGTAAACAAGGTCGACAAGAAGGGGCGGGTTTCCGTTCCGGCGCGGTTTCGCGCGGTCCTTGCTTCTAAAGGCTTTGACAGCGTTGTCCTTTTGCCAACGATCAATGGGGATGCAATTGATGCATGCGGAATGGACGTGATGGAACGGCTGCTGGAAAAAATCGGCGGCTTTGATCCTCTCTCCGAAGATCGTGAGAGCTATGCGGACGCGCTCATGAGTGATGCGATTGAACTGCCGATTGATGGCGACGGACGGATTATGGTGCCGCTTGAAATGCTTGAAAGTGCCGGAATTGATGGCCAGTGCGCGTTCGTCGGACGTGGTGACAGTTTTCAGCTCTGGCAACCCGCGGCATTCGAAGTCCGGAAAAAGCAGGCACGCACCCGTGCGGCCAACAAGCGCGCAGCAAGCACTGGGCTCGGCTCGGAAGGAAGGGGCGATGACTAAGCAAAACGCTCCCCATATTTCCGTCCTCCTCCGGGAAGTGCTGGATATCCTCTCTCCCAAGGACGGCGGCGTTTATGTCGACGGCACATTCGGAGCCGGAGGATATAGTCGGGCCATTCTGGAGTCTGCAGATTGCAAGGTTTTCGGAATTGATCGCGATCCTCTGGCCATCTCAATCGGTCAGGAAATGGCAAAAGAATTCGGAGGCCGTTTGCTCATGATCGAAGGCTGCTATGCGGATATGGTGCAGCTGCTGGCAGATCAGGGCATCGATATGGTCGACGGCATCGCGCTCGATATCGGGGTTTCCTCCATGCAGATCGATGAAGCGGAACGGGGCTTTTCCTTCATGCGGGAAGGGCCGCTTGATATGCGGATGTCCGGTAAAGGCCGGACGGCGGCAGAAGTAGTAAATGAAGAATCTGAAGCAGAACTCGCCAGGATTATTTTTGTGTATGGCGAGGAGCAAAGATCACGTGCGATTGCGCGTGCAGTAGCCGAAAGACGCGAGTTGGCGCCTTTCAAGAGTACAGTTGAGTTAGCGGAAGTGGTGGCTTCGGTTGTGCGCCCAACAGGAAAGGGCATACATCCGGCGACGCGTACCTTCCAAGCGTTGCGTATAGTAGTAAATGATGAACTTGGGCAGCTGGTCAAGGGTCTGGCCGCATCCGAACGATTGCTTACTCCCGGCGGTCGTCTAGCGGTTGTATCTTTCCATAGTCTTGAAGACCGACGCGTGAAAAAATTCCTGTCAGCAAGGTCTGAAGGGCGTGCCAGGCCGTCTCGTCATGTTCCTGTCTCGGACGAGGGGCCAGCTCCCACTTTCAAGCTTGTCAAGCGAGGGGCTTTCAAAGCCCGCGCTGACGAACTAGCCGTTAACCCGCGCTCGCGATCGGCCCGCCTCAGAGGGGCGATCAGAACAGCGGCCCCAGCCTGGACGGAGGCGGCATGAAACTAAACCTTACAGTTTTGACATTGGTTCTGTTTGCCGGGGTTTCCTATGGCCTCTACCAGCTCTCCTATGAGGTGCAGGAGCTGGAAAAAGATCTCAACTCGTTAAATGCCAATATTACGGAAAATAAAGAATCTATCCGTATCCTGAAGGCAGAGTGGACTTACCAGAATCGTCCGGATGTATTGCAGGCACTTGCCAGCAAATACTTGCCGCTTTTGTTGATTGCGCCTTATCAGGTCGCATCTGTCGGTGAAGTGCCTTACCCGCCGGTAGATCCGGAACAATATTCCGTGCCCATTCCACGCTATAATCCTCACCGGGATTATTCCCCGGTTGACAGGGCGCCGACAGGGCCGGTTCAGCTCGCCACATTTACGCGCACAGGGAGCCTGCAATGAGCGAACCGACTTGGCTCTCTAAGTCACCTCGCCCACGCATCTCGCTGACGACAACCCTCGGCCACAAAAATCTGGAAGATTGTCACAAGCCGCTGCGTCTCGACGGGAGTGCAAAGGAAACGCTGGAGCAAGGGCGTAACCGCCTTGTTATGGCAGGTGTCATATTTGCTTTCTGCTTTGTCATTCTGGCGGGCCGGCTTGTTGGTCTCGCGATCAGCGGTATCGGTGAGGACGAGGCAGCGACTGCCGATTCCGGTATTTCACTGCCCGTCGCGACGGAAGAAAACAAGCGTGCTGAAATTCGCGATCGCAATGGTGTGCTGCTGGCGACCACTCTCACCACTGCCTCTTTGTTTGCAGAACCTAAAAAGGTTATCAATCCGAAAGAGCTGGCCGCAAAACTGACAACGGTGCTGGATGATTTGAGCGAGGCGACAATCCTGAGCAGACTTGCCTCTGCCCGTAACTTCGTATGGCTCAAGCGAAACCTGACTCCGTCGCAACAGTATCAGGTGAACGCCCTAGGTATTCCCGGCCTGCATTTCCGCTCGGAGGAGAAGAGATTCTATCCCATGGGGGCTCTGGTTTCCCATGTGATGGGATTCACCGATGTAGATAACCACGGCATTGCTGGGGTTGAGAAATATTTCGATGCGCAGCTTGATGGCTCGGAGGATAATCCTTCGCAGGATTTGACGCTGTCCATCGATGTGCGTATCCAGCATGCGTTGAGGGACGAGCTTTCCCGTCACATGTCTGTTTTCCAGGCGATTGGGGCGGCGGGTATGGTGATGGACGTCAAAACCGGAGAGATCCTCGGGATGGTGTCCTTGCCTGATTTCGATCCGAACCGGCCGAGCGATTTTTCCGGTGATGCCAAGTTTAACCGGATCACTCTTGGCGTTTATGAAATGGGGTCGACATTCAAGACGTTCACCACGGCGATGGCGCTCGATTCCGGTACGGTTGGTCTTAAGGGCGGGTATGATGCGACAGAGCCCATTCGCAAGGCCGGCTTTCGAATTCGGGATGACCATCCCAAGAAGCGCTGGCTGTCGGTGCCGGAAATCTACATGTACTCATCGAATATCGGCGCAGCGAAAATGGCCGATGAAGTCGGGCCGAAAAATCATAAGGCATTTCTGGCGAAACTCGGGCTGCTCGATAAACCTTCGCTAGAAATTCCTGAGATCGGTGCCCCAATTTTGCCGCCAAGATGGAATAGTCTGGAGACTATGACGATTTCTTTTGGTCACGGGCTGTCCGTCAGTCCCTTGCAGCTCAGTACGGGGATTACGGCGATTGTCAATGGTGGCGCTTATATTAACCCGACAGTGGTCCGGCGTGATGATATGAAGGCGACGCCGGTGCGTCAGGTTATTCGTGAGGACACGTCCGGTATCATGCGACGGTTGATGCGGCTTGTTGTCGAAAAGGGAACCGGCGGCAAGGCGGCGGCCGACGGCTATCTCGTTGGAGGCAAGACCGGGACGGCGGAAAAAGCAGTTGGTGGACGCTATAAACGCGATGCTCTCATTTCTTCCTTCGTGAGTGCGTTTCCGATGAATGATCCGCGTTACGTCGTCTTCGCGATGCTTGATGAACCAAAGGGAAACGCACAAACGCATGGTTTCAGAAGTGCAGGCTGGACCGCGGCACCGATTATCGGGCGCCTGATCTCCCGTATCGGCCCGATTTTGTCGATCTCTCCTGTCAATGAGGAAAGCGAGGCCGTTCAAAGGGCAATGTTTATTCCCATCAACTCACGGGAGAAGAAACTTGCGTCTTTCTGAGTTGATGAAAGGGCGGGATGTTCCCGTGGTACACGACAAGCATGTGAAAGGCCTGACGGCAGACAGCCGTTTGGTTGAGCCGGGCTTTCTCTTTGCTGCGCTTTCCGGAACCCGTGCGGATGGCCGCGAATATATCGAGGAGGCGGTGAATAAAGGGGCTGTTGCAATTCTCACAGACAAGGCCTATGAGCCCGAAGACTGCAGTCTGCCGTGTTTTCGTGAAGAAAATCCGCGCCTGATTCTAGCCCGGTTGGCTTCTCGTTTCTATGGGGCCGAGCCTGAAACGATTGCGGCTGTCACCGGGACTAACGGCAAAACTTCCGTCGCCTATTTTACCCGTGCTCTATGGGAAGCTATGGAATTGCCAGCCGCAAGCATCGGTACGCTTGGTGTTGTCATGCCGGACCAGATTATGCCGCTTGGCTATACGACGCCGGATCCTGTGCTGTTGCACAAAACCCTGACCTACCTTGTCGGGCACGGTATCCAGCATGCGGTGATAGAGGCATCAAGCCATGGACTTGATCAATATCGCCTAGATGGAGTCCGCATCAAGTCTGCGGCGTTCACCAACCTGACGCGCGATCATCTTGACTACCATCCGACATCGGAAGCCTATCTGACCGCAAAGCTGGGGCTTATCTCAAGGGTTCTGGATCGCTCGGGCACAGCAGTGCTGAATGCGGATTCGGAAGTGTATCCCGCTTTTTTGCGCGCCGCAAAGGATCGCGGGGTCAATATCATCTCCTATGGCCGGGATGGAGATGAAATAAAACTCATCGAAGCGACGCCTGAAAGCGCGGGCCAGGCCATCAAAATCGATGTCTTCGGAACACGCCATGACATCATGCTGCCGCTTGCCGGGGAATTCCAGGCTTTGAATGCTCTCTGCGCATTGGGACTTGTGATCGGGGCGGGTGGCGTTCCGGGGGTTGCCAGCAAGGCGCTTTCGAAGATAACCAATGTGCCCGGCCGACTGGAACTGGTTGCGCAGCTCTCAAACAATGCGGCCATCTATGTGGATTACGCTCATTCACCGGATGCCCTTGAAACTGTGCTGGAGGCCGTCCGCAGTCACGCCAAGGGAAAAATCGTTGTGGTTTTCGGCTGTGGTGGAGACCGGGACAAGGGCAAGCGCGCCGAAATGGGCCGTATCGCCGGGCTGTATGCAGATATCGCCATTATAACGGATGATAATCCGCGGACCGAAGATGCCGCCTTGATCCGCGCCGATATCATCGTTGCCTGCCCAGATGCCTTCAATATCGGAGACAGATACGCCGCAATCGAGGCCGCCATCAGTAAATTGGGACCGGATGATATCCTCGTTGTCGCAGGTAAGGGGCATGAAGAAGGGCAAGTCATCGGGACCGAAACAATTCCCTTTAACGACAAGAAGGCCGTGCAGCAGATTGTGGCAGCGTTAGGGGGCGGCAATGGTTGATATGCCGCTCTGGGAAGGGGCTGAGATCATCTCTGCCGTCAACGGCAAGACCACGAATGATGACTGGAATGCAACAGGTGTTTCGATCGACAGCCGGTCTCTCTCGTCCGGAGATTTGTTTGTTGCAATCATTGGCCCGGTTCATGACGGCCATAAATTTGCGAAAACGGCTCATGAGAATGGCGCTGCGGCCCTGCTGTTAAGTTTCGTGCCAGATGACTTGCCAAAAGATGCCAATGTTGTACTGGTGGACGACACGCTGCGCGCCCTTGAAGATCTTGGCGCTGCCGCCCGCAAAAGATCCAAGGCCCGGATTTCAGCGGTAACCGGAAGTGTTGGCAAGACCGGAACCAAGGAAGCGCTTTTGCACGCCTTGTCACGGCAGGGGAAAACCCATGCCAGCGTCGGCAGCTTTAACAACCACTGGGGCGTTCCTCTTTCCCTGTCCCGGATGCCGAGAGACACCGAATTTGCCGTTTTTGAACTGGGGATGAACCACCCCGGGGAACTTGGCCCTTTGTCCCGCATGGTGCGCCCGCATGTCGCCATGATCACCACGATTGAGGCTGTGCATCTTGAGTTTTTCTCTGATGTCGAGGCCATTGCCCGCGCCAAGGCGGAAATCTTTGAAGGTTTGACCTCAAGCGGTTCTGTGATCCTGAACGGCGACAATAGCTACGGCGGACTGTTGAAGAGTATTGCGGCCAATGCCGGAATTACGCATATCCTGACATTCGGTGAGAAATCCGAAGCGGATATTCGCCTGACTGACTTTACGCTCTATCCGGATCATAGTGATATGGCGGTCAGAATTGCATCACATGAGGTGTTCTTTCGCCTCGGTGTGCCGGGCCGTCACTGGGTTAGCAATATCCTCGGCGTACTCGGGGTGGTGAGCGAGCTCGGCGCCGATATTGAGCAGGCCGCTGAAGCGCTCGGAGATTTGCAGCTGCCGAAGGGGCGCGGTGAACGTCATATGGTGCCATGCCCTGGTGGCTGCTATATGGTATTGGATGACAGTTATAATGCGAGTCCGGCTTCCATGCGGGCTTCGCTTAAGGTGCTTCATACGCTGTATCCAGACGGGAAGGGACGGCGCATCGCTGTTCTGGGCGATATGCTGGAGCTTGGCGATAAATCCGCCGATATTCATCGCAGCCTCAAGGAGGATGTGCGCGCCGCAGAGGTAAACCTCCTCTTCGCCTGCGGGCCGAATATGGCGCATTTGACGAAATCCATGCCGAGTGCAGTCACAACCTACCATGCGGCGACGTCCGAAGGATTGATAGAGCCGCTGCTGGAAACGGTTGGTGCCGGAGATATCGTTTTGGTAAAGGGTTCGCTGGGAAGCAAGATGAGCCTCCCGCTTGAAGCATTGCTTGCCCGCCGACCCGCGGTTCTTGCCGCCGCCGAACAGAGGGGGCGCTGATGCTCTATAACTTCCTATTTCCGCTGGCTGATGATTTCGCCCTCTTCAACCTCTTTCGCTATCTGACGTTTCGGACTGGCGGCGCGGTCATGACGGCGCTCCTGATCAGCTTTATCTGCGGTCCCAGCGTTATCAGATGGCTGAAAAGCAAACAGCATCGCGGACAACCGATCCGTGATGACGGCCCGCAGAGCCATATCATTGCGAAACAGGGAACGCCGACGATGGGCGGGTTCCTGATTCTGCTGGCGCTCGCGGTCAGCACGCTCCTCTGGGCGGATTTGAGCAATACCTATGTCTGGGTTGTTCTGCTGGTTACTATTGGATTTGGCGCGATCGGGTTTGCCGACGACTATTTGAAAGTTAGCCGTCATAATACGCGGGGTCTGCCGGGAAAGCTGAAGCTGCTGTTGGAATTCATCATTGCGGGGCTGGCAGGTTACGTGGTGATGATGAGTTCACCCGTTGATATTTCGGGCGTCCTGACAATTCCGTTTTTAAAGAATGCTATTCTCAATCTTGGCTGGCTCTATATTCCCTTTGCCATCCTTGTTACCGTTGGCGCGGGGAACGCGGTCAACCTGACGGACGGGCTGGATGGTTTGGCAATTGTACCGGTGATGATTGCCGCGGCCTCTTTTGCGTTGATCGCCTATCTTGTCGGTAATGCTGTCTTCTCCAATTATCTGCAAATTCAATACGTCCCGGGGTCAGGAGAACTGACGGTTTTTTGCGGCGCCCTGATCGGAGCAAGTCTCGGCTTTCTCTGGTTCAATGCCCCTCCCGCAATGGTATTCATGGGAGATACGGGATCGCTCGCCATGGGCGGTGCGCTTGGATCCATCAGCCTTGTGGCGCGGCATGAAATTGTCTTAGCAATTATTGGCGGCCTTTTCGTGCTGGAGACGGTTTCCGTCATCGTTCAGGTCGCATCATATAAAATGACGGGGAAGCGGGTGTTCCGCATGGCGCCGCTGCATCATCATTTTGAGCAGAAAGGCTGGGCGGAGCCGACAATCGTCATCCGGTTCTGGATCATTGCCGTGATCCTTGCCCTGATTGGCCTTGCATCGTTGAAGTTGAGGTGAGGGAATGATGCAGAGTCACGCATATCAGAATAAGAACATTGCCGTTTTCGGACTTGGTAAAAGCGGTCTGGCGACGGCGCGCCAGCTTCATCTTGGCGAAGCCCATGTATTTGTCTGGGACGATGACGAAGCGCGCCGCAAGGCGGCCCTTGAAGCGGGACTGACCGTTCAGGATCCATTCCAGAAAAGCTGGCCCGGGGCGGAGGCGCTGATATTGAGCCCGGGCGTTCCTCTCACGCATCCGGCGCCTCATCCTGTCGTTGAGCTTGCCAAAAAAGCAGGCGCATCGGTGATTGGCGATGTGGAGATTTTTCTGCAGGAAAAGGAAGCGGGCCGTGTCATCGGGATTACGGGAACGAATGGCAAGTCGACAACCTCGGCCCTTATTCATCATCTCTTGAGCGAAGCTGGTAAATCATCCGCGCTTGGTGGGAATATCGGAACGCCGGTTATGGACCTGCCGGAACTGGATGAAGATGGAAACTATGTTCTCGAGCTTTCTTCCTATCAGCTCGATCTGACGCCCTCATGGCATGCGAATATCGCGGTTTTGCTTAACATTACGCCGGACCATCTGGATCGCCATGGCGATATGGCGGGATATGCAGCGGTCAAGCGCCGGATTTTCCAGCGCCAGACTGAAGATGATGTGGCGATCATCAACATCGATGATCCGCTTTGTGAGCATATTGCAACCTGCCTGGCCATCCATGGTGAGGGGAAGATAATTCCTGTTTCGACAACCACGCCGGTCGACGGGGGGGTTGCAGTTATCGACGGCCGTCTGGAGGATCAATCCTTCGGCGATCAATCTTGGACGATGGATATATCAAAGATTGGTTCTCTGCGCGGCCGTCATAATTGGCAGAATGCAGCGGCGGCTGTCGCCGCGGCGCGGAGCGCGGGGCTGACGCCTGATGAAATTCGTGCCGGGTTGATATCGTTCGGCGGCCTTTCTCACCGGATGGAGGAAATCGGCCGCCGGGACAATGTCTTGTTCATCAATGATTCCAAGGCGACCAATGCTGAAGCGGCTGAAAAGGCGCTGACCAGTTTCGATAACATTTTCTGGATCGCGGGCGGTCGGGAAAAGGCTGGCGGAATAACGGCTCTGGCGCCGCATTTTGACCGTATCTGCGAGGCTTTTCTGATTGGCGAAGCGGTGGATAGTTTCGCAGCGACTCTGAAAGGCAAGGTGCCAACTCACAAATGCAAGGATTTAGAGGAGGCCGTTCGGCAAGCGGCTGAAGCAGCGCTCCGCTCCGGAAAAAAGGATGCCATTGTCCTTTTGTCTCCGGCGGCGGCGAGTTTTGATCAGTTTACAAGCTTCGAGGTGCGCGGTGATGTCTTTCGCGCCGCCGCAACACGATGGATAGAGGAGGCATCATGACCACATTTACACGCCTCGATCGTTCCGTTGTTGGAAGCTGGTGGTGGACTGTTGACCGCTGGACATTGGTGGCGGTCGGACTTCTGGTCGCGATGGGCGGTGTCATGGTCCTCGCGGCAAGCCCGGCAATCGCTGCTCGCCTGAGCCTTGATAATTTCCATTTTGTCCGCCGTCAGTTCATGTATTTACCAATGGCGGCAATAATCATTTTTGCGATTTCGCTGTTGTCACCTTTGTGGATACGGCGTCTGGCAGTTGTCGGCTTTGGTGTTTTTTCGCTGTTGACGATCGCGACCCTTCTTGTGGGACCGGAAGTCAAGGGCGCACATCGCTGGCTGCAATTCGGCAGCTTCACCTTGCAGCCAACAGAATTTCTCAAGCCTTCTTTCGCTGTTGTCGCCGCTTGGATGTTTGCGGAACAGCGGCGCAGCGATGAAATTCCGGGCAACCTGATTTCGATCCTGTTGTTCATGTTCGTGATTTCCCTGCTGTTGCTGCAGCCCGATGTCGGAATGACCTTGCTCGTGTCCGCCGTCTGGTTCGTGCAGTTTTTCCTGGCGGGACTTCCGATTATCTGGGTGGTCATGTTCGTCGTTGTCGGGATTGTCAGCGCCGCTGCGGCCTACAGCCTTTTCCCCCATGTGGCCAGCCGGGTTGATCGGTTCCTTGATCCATCAGGCGGCGGTAACTACCAGATCGAGCGCGCGATGGAAGCCTTTCAGACAGGCGGCTTCCTGGGCGTGGGTCCCGGTGACGGCTCGGTAAAGCGGCAGCTGCCGGATGCACATACAGATTTTATCTTCGCCGTGCTGGGTGAGGAGTTCGGTGTAGTGGTCTGTCTTCTCGTCGTTGCAATATTCGCTTTTATCGTTCTTCGCGGTTTCAGTCGCTTGCTGGAAGAGAAGAATTTCTTCGTTGTCCTCGCGGCCGCTGGACTGCTGACCCAGTTTGGGCTTCAGGCCGTTGTGAATATCGGTGTTAACCTGCGGCTGATGCCGACGAAGGGGATGACATTGCCCTTTATTTCCTATGGCGGCTCATCGATGTTCGCTCTTGCCCTTCTCATGGGAATGCTACTGGCGTTAAGCCGCCGTCGTGCTGGTGCAGGGGAGCTTAAATGACGTCAGCAAAGACAAACATAGTTCTTGCCAGTGGCGGTACGGGCGGACATATATTTCCGGCCCGCGCTCTGGCTGAGGAACTAACAGCCCGCGGATTCGCCGTCACCCTGATAACGGACGGTCGCGGTGAAAAGTTTGAGCAGCTGTTTCCAGGGGTCAATATCCTGCAAGTGAGGGCGGGCTCCCCCTCCGCACGTGGCATTGCCGGCAAGATAAAGGCCATCGTGTCTCTGGTGATCGGGTTCTTTCAGGCGCGCCAGGCCTTGCGGCGCCTTAAGCCGGCCGTTGTCGTCGGTTTCGGCGGATATCCCTCCATGCCGCCTGCCGCCGCGGCGGCGAGCCTTGGCATTCCATTGCTCCTGCACGAGCAAAATGCGGTTTTGGGACGCGTGAACAAGCTGCTTGCAAGCCGCGCACATATCATCGCGACTTCCTTTGACCATACTGAAAGTCCGGATAATGAGATTGCCAACAAGATGATTTACACGGGCAACCCTGTCCGTCGCGCGATCCTGCCGTTGTTTGGCAGACGCTATGAAAGCCCGGCGCCGGAAGGGGAGATCAAACTGCTTGTCCTGGGCGGCAGTCAGGGCGCGACAATCCTATCTGAGGTCGTGCCCGCCTCACTTGCGGCGCTTCCGGATGATCTGAAATCACGGCTTCATGTAACCCAGCAATGCCGTGCGGAAGATCTGGAAGCCGTCCGCACGTTATACAGCGAGGCACATATCGAGGCCAATCTCTCCACCTTTTTTGACAATGTGGCGGAGCTGCTGGGCGAATGCCATCTGGCGATTACCCGCTCGGGGGCGTCGACACTGTCCGAATTGACCGTTGCCGGCCGACCTTCCCTGCTGGTGCCTTACAAACATGCCATGGATGATCATCAACGCAAGAATGGTGAAAATGCGGTGGCACGCGGTGCGGCTCGCCTGATCCTCCAGGATAATTTTACGGTAGAGGAAGCGTGCCGGGAACTGACCTATCTCCTCCGTCACCCGGACTGCCTCTCTGTCATGGCCACGGCTTCCTCCAGCCTCGGGGAAATTCACGCCGCCGAGAAACTTGCGGATCTTGTAGAAGAGTGCAAGCCCGCGAACAGCGACAATGAGAACAGCGGAAAGGTGGCGGCATGAGAACGTTACCGCTAGATATGGGCCTTGTGCATTTTGTCGGTATCGGCGGCATTGGAATGAGCGGCATTGCCGAGGTTATGCATACGCTTGGCTATCAGGTGCAGGGTTCCGATCTGTCAGCTAATGCAAATGTGGAGCGTCTTCGCTCCCTCGGCATCACTGTGTATGAAGGCCATGATGCGAAGAACCTCGGTGAGGCGCAGGTAGTTGTGATTTCCTCGGCGGTGAAGGCGGATAATCCGGAAGTGCGCGAAGCGCGCGATCACCTTATTCCTGTGGTTCGTCGAGCCGAAATGCTGGCGGAGTTGATGCGTCTCAAATGGGCGATTGCCGTGGGCGGCACCCATGGAAAGACGACAACTACCTCGATGCTGGCAAGTCTTCTGGACGCTGCCGGTATGGAGCCCACTGTGATAAATGGCGGCATCATCAATGCCTATGGGACCAATGCCCGGCTTGGAAACGGGGAGTGGATGGTGGTTGAAGCAGATGAGTCTGACGGCAGCTTCACGAAGCTGCCAGCCACCATCGCCGTTGTGACGAATATCGACCCGGAGCATCTTGATTTCTACGGAGACTTTGATGGAGTGCGGGATGCGTTCCAGACCTTTGTGCAGAACATCCCTTTCTATGGCTTTGCGGCGGTCTGCATTGATCATCCTGAGGTGCAGGCGCTGATCGGGCGGATTTCGGATCGCCGTCTCGTCTCTTACGGCACATCGCCGCAAGCTGACTATCGGGCAACTGACATTCACTTTTCCGATGGCCATGCGCATTTCAATGTTGTGATAAGCGATCGCGTGGAGAGCGAAACCCGATTGATGGAAGGGTTTGAGCTGCCGATGCCCGGGAATCATAATGTGATGAATGCCCTGGCCGCCATCGTTGTCGGCAGGGAAATGGATTTTTCAGAAGCGGATATCAAGAAAGGCCTCAGGGCATTTGGTGGCGTTAAACGGCGTTTCACCAAAACCGGAGAGGTGAATGGCGTGACGATAATCGATGATTACGGTCACCACCCGGTTGAAATTTCATCCGTTCTCTCGGCCGCGCGTCTGGCCTATGACAAGAAGATAATCGCGGTGGTCCAGCCACATCGCTATTCCCGCCTTCATGACCTATTTGAAGAATTCTGCACCTGCTTCAATGATGCCGATACTGTCATTGTTGCGAACATCTATGCCGCAGGGGAGGCGCCGCTCCCCGGGATCGACCGTGACCATTTCGTGGAAGGCCTGCGCGCGCGGGGACATCGTCATGTACTGGCGCTTGAAGGGCCTGAAGCATTGGCCGGACTGATCCAAGATATCAGTCATCCCGGCGATGTCGTCGTCTGTCTGGGCGCTGGGTCGATTTCGACCTGGGCCAATAACCTGCCGGGTGAACTTAGCGCGCTGTCCGGTGGGAAGGGGGAAGGGTGAACATCATGTCTACTTCATCTCCGAAAATGAGAAAGACAGGCAGTCTGATGGACAGGATGCCTGCCGTGCGTGGACGGCTTCGGGAGAATGCCGATCTTGGAAAGGTGACCTGGTTTCAGGTGGGCGGTCCGGCCGATGTTTTGTTCAAGCCTGAGGATGAGGAAGATCTCGCGGATTTCCTGAAGAACCTGCCACGGGATATACCCGTTTACGTAATTGGAGTCGGCTCCAACTTGTTGGTGCGCGATGCCGGTGTGCGTGGTGTTGTCATCCGGCTCGGGCGGCATTTCGCGAAAATCAATCATGACGGTGAGAAGATGATTGTCGGAGCCGGTGCCCTTGATGGTCATGTTGCGCGCTTCGCCGCCGACGCCGGACTTGAAGGAGCGGAGTTCTTGAGTGGCATTCCCGGAGGTATCGGCGGGGCGTTGCGTATGAACGCCGGAGCCTATGGGGCGGATATCTCCGAGATATTCCTGTCAGCCGTGGCCTATGACCGTGATGGGAAGCGGCATGAGCTGACATTGAAAGATATGGGCTTTTCCTATCGTCATAGCGATATTCCAAAGGGCTGGATTTTTACGCAGGCTGTGTTCCAGCTTTCAAATGGCGACCGGGACGAGATCCTCGGGCGCATGGCGGATATCTCGCGCAATCGAGAAGAGAGTCAGCCGATCAGAAGCCGTACAGGGGGGTCTACTTTCGCGAATCCACCCGGCAAGAAGGCTTGGGAATTGATCGACAGCGTCGGCGGGCGCGGACTGACCATCGGGAATGCCATGGTCTCTGAAAAGCATTGCAACTTCCTGATCAATAAGGGCGCTGCACGGGCGGGCGACCTGGAGGCGATCGGTGAGGAGCTGCGGCGCCGGGTTTTTATGGCACATGACGTGCTGTTGCGATGGGAAATTGTCCGCCTTGGAGCCGCTGAAAAGAAATCGGAAGGAAAGGCGTTATGAAACATGTCGCTGTATTAATGGGCGGCTGGTCCGCCGAGCGGGAAGTATCGATGAACAGCGGCCTTGCCTGTGCAGAAGCGCTGAAGAAAAGCGGCTATCAGGTAACCCCTGTCGATGTCGGGCGGAATATTGCGGAAACCTTGAGCGAGATCAAACCGGATGTCTGCTTTAATGCGCTGCATGGCCGCTACGGGGAAGACGGTTATATTCAGGGGTTGCTTGAAATAATCGGTATCCCTTACACGCATTCGGGTGTTCTCGCTTCCGCGCTTGCCATGGACAAGCCGGTTGCCAAATCGCTTTTTGCGCAAGCCGGGATTCCAATTGCCGATGGTAAAGTCCTGACGCGTCAGGAAATTCAGGGCGGAGCGATCTATCCAAAACCTTTTGTTGTTAAACCGCTCAATGAAGGGTCCAGCGTCGGTGTGACGATCATTCTTGAAGATGAGAATATGAGTCTTCAGGATTTGCCCTGGACGTTTGGCGAGAAGGTATTGGTCGAGACGTTTATTCCGGGTCGGGAAATTCAGGTGGCCGTCATGGGAGATGCGGCGCTTGGGGCCGTTGAAATTCGCCCTCTCGGACGGTTCTACGATTACGAAGCCAAGTATACCGAAGGCAAAGCAGAACATCTGATGCCTGCCCCGCTCAGTGAAGCGGATTATGCGGAAGCACTGCGCCTTGCCTTGCTCGCGCATCAGACTCTCGGATGCCGGGGGGTTAGCCGAAGCGATTTGCGTTTCGATGATACCGGTGAAGGGGCAGGTAAATTCTATATGCTGGAAACAAATACCCAGCCCGGCATGACGTCGCTCAGCCTCGTGCCGGAAATTGCCGGTCACTCCGGCATTTCCTTTGAAGAACTGGTCAGTTGGATTGTGGAGGATGCCTCATGCGACCGATAACCATTGATCGGGACGATCGCGTGGTTCCGCGCGCCCGTCCAAAAAAGTCATCTAAGAAAGGTGGTTTTTTCAAGTTCCTGTTTGGAGGGTCGAAGAAAAAGCCAGCCAAGCGCAAGGCGGAACCCAGATTTTCTGCCGGTGGTGCCTTTTCCAAAATTGGCGGCATGTCGGTTCAGATCGGGGATCGGATCAGTGCTCCCTTCCGTCAGGAAAAACCGCGCCGCGGCGGTCGGCGTAAGCCTGTTCCGGCCTGGCGTAAACCCGCATTAATCTGCGGGGGTGTTTTGCTGATTGCGGTGATTATAGGGGGTGTTACAAACTTCATGGTCCGCACTGAGGTGCTTGAGAGATCTGCGGCATGGATTGACGAACAACAGCAAGCGCTTGCTGAAGTGTTCGGGTTGACGGTACAGGAGGTCAGCGTCGTCGGGCGTGACAAGACCTTAGGCGAGGATATCCTTAAAGTCCTCAACGTCAAACGCGGTGACAGCATTCTCGGGGTTGATCCGGAGGCCGCTCGGGAGCGGCTGGAAACTCTGGGCTGGGTTGAAAAGGCCTCGGTAATGCGGCGCTATCCCGATGAAATCTTTATCGAAATAGCGGAACGTCGGCCCTATGCCCGTTGGCAAATCGACGGTAAGACCGGCGTTATTGACCGGACCGGGATCGTTGTGTCCAAAAAGGATGAGGCATCTTTTCGTTACTTGCCAAGAGTAGTCGGGCCCGGGGCGAATACGCATGCTGCCGAACTGTTCGACATGCTGGTACAAACACCGGAGCTTTTTACAAGGCTGGAAAACGCGGTGCGTATCCGGGATCGGCGATGGAACCTGGAATTTGAGAATGGAGTAACGGTTCTGCTGCCCGAGAAAGGGGCGGCGCAGGCCTGGAAGCATCTTTACCAGATTCAGACCGAGCAGAAAATTCTCGATAAGGATGTCGTCGCAATCGACCTTCGCGCCAATGACCGGACATATGTGCGGCTGAAGGAAGATTCCGCGAAGCTTCGGCGGCTTGCCGGGAATGACGCATGAGTAATTGGTTGATGGAAATGAACAGACAGAAGATGAGCAATTGGAAAGTTAATGGCAGCGGGACGTAATGGACCTTTGGCGGCACTGGATGTCGGCTCGACAAAAGTATGCTGTTTTGTTGCGCTTGAAGAAGCGGGGCGACTTCGCGTGACCGGAATTGGGCATCAGGTCAGTCGGGGGCTGCGCGCTGGCGGTATCACCAACATGGAAATGGCTGAGGAGGCAATCCGTTCCGCTGTTGATGCGGCGGAGCGTATGGCCGGGGAAACGGTTCGTGAAGTATATCTTGGGGTATCGGCCGGAAAGCCCGCGTCACAGACTGTCGATGTGGAAATGTCCATCGGTGGTCAGGAAATTACAGAGAGGGACCTGCAACGCACGCTGAAGGAGGCTCGCGCGAGTTATCAGCCGGAAGGACGGACCGTGGTTCACGCATTGCCGGTGGGTTATACGGTCGACGGGACGCGGGGCATTCGTGATCCACGCGGCATGTATGGCGAAAGTCTCGGCATCAGTATGCATATGGTTTCTTTGCAAAACAGCCATATGCGAAACCTCGCAAATTGTGTGGAACGCTGTCATCTCGGTGTTGCCGGTATGGTCGCTGCGCCTTACGCCTCCGGCCTTGCCTGTCTGGTTGAGGATGAAATGGATCTTGGAGTCACGGTGATCGACATGGGCGGTGGATCGACATCTTTCGCGGTCTTTTATGATGGCGAGATGGTTTATAGTGAAGTCATTCCTGTGGGCGGCGGTCATGTCAGCAATGACATTGCGCGCGGCCTTTCAACGACGCTCGCCAATGCGGAACGTATGAAAACGCTGTATGGCAATGCACTGGCGAGCCCGGCGGATGAAAAGGAAATTATTGATGTCCCTCTGATCGGCGAAGCGGACCATGATGTCGCCAATCATGTGCCTCGCTCGATGCTAGTTGGTATTATCAAGCCGCGGCTCGAAGAAATACTCGAACTTGTTAATGACCGCCTGCTTGCATCCGGTTTCAACAAGGTTGCCGGGCGCCGGGCCGTTCTGTGCGGCGGCGCGGCGCAGCTCGCCGGTCTACAGGAGCTTACAGCCCGCGTTCTCGACAAGCAGGTCCGCATGGGTAAACCTATCCGTGTCAAGGGGTTGGCTGATGCAACGGATGGCCCGGCCTTTACGACGGCCGCCGGACTGCTGTCATATGCCATTCGCGAAAGATTTGACGAGGGGATCAAGATGTCGTTGGCGGAGAAGCCGCCAAAAAACCGGTTTCTGAGAGTTGGGAACTGGTTCAAGGACAATTTTTAGGCATAAAAATGCATAAAAATTGTCAATATAGTGAGAAGTAGGGTTTCATTAACCACAATATTTGGTATTAATTAGCTGTTCGTCAGCGTAACCAAGGAGGAGAGTACCGTGAGTATCAATTTGTCAGTGCCGGAACAGTCAGAGTTGAAACCAAAAATCCTGGTATTGGGCGT